>Ga0194121_10004553_pt1 | contig 20054 bp, 22 predicted proteins | sample TA2MahCa50mmetaG_FD_148609 | JGI IMG/M metagenome (GOLD analysis project Ga0194121, IMG submission 148609) | Freshwater microbial communities from Lake Tanganyika, Tanzania - TA2015020 Mahale Deep Cast 50m | ecosystem: Environmental > Aquatic > Freshwater > Lake | place: Tanzania: Lake...
GCGCTTGCATCGGCCACGGGGTGTGCGCGGCTAGTCCTCTAGCGTGTAGACCACGAGGACCGTCTCGCCCATCCGCTCGTAGCGATCTCGGTCGTCGTCGCGAACGTAATCCCAGCGCTCCTCGTTGGCGTCGTACATGGCGCAGATCGCGCCCGTGCCGGTGGGTTCGTTGGTAGACTGGTAGATCAGGTCGACGCTGGGGGAGCCGGGGACCGGTAGCCCCGTCTCGTAGTCGTAGACGCTCCAGGCGTCCGGGTCGATGTGCTTGCGGGCCATTTCGTCTCTCCTTCTCGCGGCGGAATTGCCGCTTGCGCGCTGATCCGCGCTTGCATCGGCCACGCTGCGCGCGTGGCCGATGGCAGCGAGGCTCAGTGCGCGCGTTCGCGCTCCGAATCCCGGCGGAAGTGTCGCACCCACCAGACCTGCCCGTCCGGCGTCGTCACGATCCATCCGTCGCCATCGCGCTCGCGTTCGGCGTCAAGAGCTGCGGCCGCGGTCGCGAAGGGGCCGAAGGGCACCACCTCCCAGTATTGCTGACCTGGCGACGCGCCGCGCCGTAGCGCTAGGTCGCTTGCGACGCGCACCTCGCGCATCTTGTCAGCCTGCCGTCGCAGCCACTCGGGGCTTCGGCGCCCATCGTACCGTGCGTCGCCCCAGCCTGGGACCGGGGCCGCCCCGGCGTCGAGCTCCGCGCAACGCGGGCAGCCCTCGACGCGGTGGCCCCACGCGACGCGATGAGTGTGCTTGGTCGTCACTCTCTCTCCTTCTCGCGGCGGAATTGCCGCTTGCGCGCTGATCCGCGCTTGCATCGGTCACGCTGCGCGCGTGGCCGATGGCAGCGAGGCTCAGTTCTTTCGGGCCTCTTCTTGCGCCTCGAGTCGTGCGTTTTAGGGGTTGCGCGTATCGTCGCGCTGTTCCCGAATATCGATATCGGGCGCGACAAGTACGAGGCAACCGCAAATGCAGTCTGTGTGCCGCAGTCGTCGCCACATCGCGCGCACTGCACCGCGCAGCGTTCGGTGTTTGCTCCGCAGGCCGCCACCGTGAAAATCCGAGCGGTGCAATTCGAGCCTGCCTTTTGCCGGAAATCCTGCATCCAGATACGCGTTAATTTCGTCCTCAATCCACCAGTCTTTCCTCAACATGCTCTCTCCTTTGGTTGGTTGAGCCTGCCTCATCAGCGCCGGGTGGCTATTCCGGCGGACGCCCACGAGGGGCGTTTCGGCTTAGCGGCGTGCGTCGGCAAGAGCTTCGGCTTCAGTTTCGAATGGACCAAAAGGCTCGGAATCCGGCAAGCATCCCGGGAAGCATGCTTGCCAGTACCAGCCGCGCGTGAACCGTTGGTTGGTTGAGGTCACGTAGAACGTTTCCACGTCAGGCAGCGCGTGGGGATCCGCGGCGCGGGTTTCGTCGCTGTAGTGCTGGGCCATGTTCAGTCTCCCTTTTTCGCGGCGGAATTGCCGCATGCCGCCGACAATAGCACAGAAACGTGCTGGCAACCCCTAAAACGCACGGCTTCTCGCTTTGTCGTGTTATGTCAAATTGGGCGGAGTCGCCGGGTGCGCGCGACTCGCTCCGCGGGCAGTCGACCTCGCGCCGCGAGCCGAGCCCGCGTTATTCCCGACCGGGAACAGCGCGACGCTACCGTTATTCCCGACCGGGAACAGCGCGACGATGCCGTTATGTCTGATCGGGAACAGCGCGAGCTCCGGCAGCTTGCTGATAACTAATCTTATGTCAAATCGGGTGGGTTTACCCCTACCCCCCCTTTCGTCGCCGGGTGGGGTACCTCAGTCTATAGACACCCCCTCCCACATCTCTCCTATCGATTTTGAGTCCCCCTCGGGGTGTCAGATGCCGGGGGCACCGGACAGATCGGTTTGCTCGGTGCTGGGGGCACCGGACAGATCGATGCCGCGAGTCGCGCGAAGCCAGAAAGCCCGGTCACCCTTTTTGCGCTTTTCACGCTTTTCGCGCATCGGTTTGCTGGGGCCACCCTTTTCGCGCTTTTTGCGCTTTTTGCGCATCGGGCACCCGACACGGGGTTTGTACGGTGCCGGGGGCAGTGGACAAATTTAGTTGTGTGTGGGTGTTGCATGGTGCCGGGGGCATCTGGCATATTGGATGTCGATGTTGGACGACAATGGCGCGGGTCTGCTCGATGGGATGATCCCTGTGGGGCGTCCTAGTTTTGTCCCTACCGATGGTGAGCGGCTTTTGGCGCAGGAGCTCAGTGGTTTTGGGGTGCCGCAGGAACAGATTGCGGCGCTGATTCGTGGTGGGATTTGTGTGGATACGCTGCGAAAGTGTTTCCCTAGAGAACTTGCCGAGGGCAGGGCGAAGGCGAATGTGGAGATTGGTCGGCGTCTGTGGTCCAAGGCGATGTCTGGGGACACGGCGTGTTTGATTTGGTGGACGAAGTCGCAGATGCGTTGGCGCGAGGAGGTGAATCAGCAGCACGCTTCGCCGGTGACGATCAATTTGGCGTGGTTGCCGAATCGCGAGGTGGATGCGTCGGCAAATCGCATGGCGGTGTCCCAGGGAGAGGTTGAGTTGCTGGCGACTACCGGGCTGACGGGGGAAGAGTCTGGACATTAATACCTATCGTCCGCGCTCGGTGTTTTTACCCCTGCACACCAGAGCGGCACGCTGGGCGGTGGTGGTGGCGCATCGCAGGGCGGGCAAGACGGTTGCGATGTGCGCGGATCTGATGATTTCCGCCCTTCAGTGCAGACAGCCAAAGCCGCAGTACGCCTACTTGGCACCATTTCGGGATCAGGCGAAGAAGGTGGCGTGGACTTATCTGAAGGATTTGAGTCGCCCGATTTGGGCCAAGTCGCCGAATGAGAGCGAATTGCACGTCGCAATCCGAAATGGAGCGGGCAGCGTGAGCACGATCTATGTCGGCGGCGCGGATCACCCGGATGCGTGGCGCGGCATGTATTTCGATGGCGTCGTACTAGACGAAGTCGGCCAGCTTCGCCCAAGCGCGTGGTATTCCGTCCTGCGCCCAGCACTCTCGGATCGGAGAGGATGGGCCATCTTCGCTGGGACTCCTGCGGGGAAGAATTTTTTCTGGCAAATGCGCGAAGAAGCGCGCCTTAACCCGAAAACCCATCTGCTGATGGAACTGCCCGCAAGCCGCACGAAGATTTTGCACCCAAACGAACTGCGCGACGCCAAGGCGCAGATGACCGATGAAACCTATGCCACCGAGTACGAGATCAGCTTCGATGCCGCAGTGCCAGGGGCGTACTTCGCCAAACTGATCGGCGAAGCGTATGAAGCGGGTCGCGTCGGACAATTCCCAGCAGACCCGGAATTGCCGGTCGATCTGGTCGCGGATTTGGGATACACGGACAGCTGTAGCTGGTGGGGCTGGCAAACCACCCGCGATGGCTACCGACTGGTCGATTTCTACGAGTCCGATGGACGCGAAATCGCTCACTACATCGAGTGGGTGAAATCACGCCCGTATCGGGTGGGGACGGTCTACCTCCCGCACGATGCCAAGGCGAAATCGCTGCAAACGGGCAAAACCATCATCGAACAGTTCCTCGCCGCAGGCGTCGTCCCACGGATCGTGCCGGAACTGTCCCTCCAAGACGGCATCGAAGCCGCGCGCTGGCTGCTCCCACACTGCCACTTCGATGAAACCGCTACCTACGACGGCATCGAGCACCTGCGCGCCTACATGCGCGAGTGGGACGAACGCACCCAGACCTTCAGAAGCCGCCCCAAACACGACTCCCATAGCCACGCCTCCGATGCCTTCCGGTATCTGGCCCTCGCAAGTGACAAAATCGTGACCGCAAAGCCGCAGACCACCGCCGAAACCGCTCGCCCCCTCGTGCGAAGCGCATACTCGTTCAGACTCGATGATATTTGGGACTGCCTGCCAACACAGGATGGACGGATCGGCTAATGAATCAGACGCAACGCGCCGAATCGCTGTCGGACTTCTCCGATACCCCCTCCGGCCTCGCAGAACGCTGGGGCATGGAAATCGAAGCCGCGGAAAAGGAACTGCATAGGTTCCACGAGGAATCAGACCGCATCACGCGCCGCTACCTGGATCGCCGCGACGAATGGCACAAGGAAGAAAGCCGCGTCAATTTGTTCTGGAGCACTACCAAAGTGCTGATGTCCCTGCTCTACGCAAGACCCCCGCGCGCCGACGTGGCGCGCTCGTTCCTCGATGCCGACGACGACCAAGCGCGCGTCGCAGGCCAGATCATGGAGCGCCTGCTCAACCAAGCCTTCGACGACAATACGTCGAGCTGGGACTCGACCATCCGCCAGGGCATCGAGGACTGGATCATCGTCGGACTCGGCCAAGCCTGGATGCGCTACGTCGTCAAAACAGAGCAAGAAGTCATCCCCGCGCAAGTCGACCCCATGACCGGCACCGAAATCGCCCCAGAACAGATGGTCGAACGCATCGTCTTCGAGGATGCCCCACTCGACTACATCTACTGGAAAGACTTCCTCTACTCGCCCGCAAGGGTGTGGGAAGAGGTGCGCTGGGTCGCACGCCGGGTCTATATGACGCGCGACCAACTCGTCGCCCGCTTCGGCGAGGAGATCGGTGAGGCCGTCCCGCTTTTCTCCGCCCAGCGCCAAGACAAATCGACCGGCACCCCGGAAAACGACCCCTGGGCCAAGGCCGAAGTGTTCGAAATCTGGAACAAACCCGACCGCCGCGTGTATTGGTACGCGCGCGGACAATCGACCATCCTGGACCTCGTGGACGACCCCCTCGAACTCGACGGATTCTTCCCGTGCCCCAAACCCCTCATCGCCAACGTCACCACGAGCAACTTCATCGCCCGCGCCGACTACATCTTCGCCCAAGACCAGTTCAATGAACTGGACGAAATCAATACCCGCATCTCGTGGCTTACCCGCGCCGCCAAAGTGACGGGCGTTTACGATAAGAACAACGTCGGCCTCCAGCGCCTGTTCCAACAGGCCGCCGAAAACCAACTCATCCCCGTCGACAATTGGGCTGGCTTCGCCGAAGGCGGCGGCATCAAGGGCAAGGTGGACTGGGTGCCCATCGAACAGGTCACCTCCGCCATCGAACACCTGCGCCAATACCGCCAAGACAAGACCATGCAAATCTACGAAGTCCTAGGCGTCTCGGACATCATGCGCGGCGCCACAAGGGCCTCGGAAACCGCCACCGCCCAGCAAATCAAAGCCCAGTTCGGGTCCACCCGCGTCCAGCTGAACCAGTTCTATATCGCCGAATGGGTCACGAACCTGCTCCGCATCAAGGCCGAGATCATCTCAAGGCACTTCCAACCGCAAACCATCATCGAACAGTCCAACATCCTCAGAACCCCAGATGCACAGCACGCACAAGGGGCCGTTGCGCTGCTGAAAGACGAAAAACTCGCCGAATACCGCATCCACGTCGAGGCCGACTCGATGGCCGCACTCGATTGGGCCGCAGAACGCGATGCCGCGGTCCAGTTCCTCCAAGGACTCGGCGCGTTCGTCTCCCAAGTCGCCCCACTGGCGCAGGTCGTGCCAGGAAGCGCCCAGTATTTCCTCAAATTGATGCAATGGGCCGTCGCCAAGTTCCGCGTCTCAAGCCAGATCGAAGGCGTGCTCGATCAGGCCATCGCACAGCTGCAAAACCAAGGGATGCAGCCCCCGACCCCAAGCCCCATGCAACAAGCCGAAGTGGCCGAAAAGATGGCGGGCGCACAAGAGCGAAAAGCGCGCGCGCAAAAGACCAACGTCGAAACCCAGGCCCAAGTGCTGCAACTGAACCAAATGGCACGCGCCGCCATGCAGCCAAACACACAGTTACCACCAATCGTGAGGTGACAAAGCATGCCGATGGAATACAAGATGGCCTATATGATCGAACTGCTGCGTAACGAACAGCAAAGACTGCAAAACGAAGCCCGCCTGATCGACTTCGCGACGAATCTGCCCGATACCTACGACCAAGGGGGCGGGGTACCCACAGGCCCAATGCCACCCTCCCCCGCCCCGCTCGGCGTTGGACTAGAGGGCGAGGAACAAGGCTACCCGGACATGGCGGAGAGCCCCGAGGACGAGCAAGCACTCGAAACCACAGAATACGCACAAGCCGAGGAAGACGAGCTCGCCGAAGAAGAAGACGAGGACGACTTGGCAGCGGTTCGAGAAACACGAAAACCGGCGAGAAAATGAAAAAGACCTATCGCATCGACCCCAAAACGGGTCACTTGGTGGAAGTGGACACCGAAGCGGAGCGGCGCAAGAAAAAGCCGCCCCTCAAATATATCGGCGACTCCCACTACGACGGCCTGCGCGCCACCGATGGCTGCGACATCTCGACCCGCACCAAACACCGCGAATACATGCGGCGTCATGGACTGACCACCGCAGATGACTTCCGCGAAACTTGGGCGAAGAAAACGGCAAACCGAGAACAGTACCTAAGACATGGCGGCTCGATCCGGCGCTCGGACATCATCCGCGCCATTTATGACCTTAAGGAGGCACGCCGATGAGCGAAGACACCACCCCAAGCCTGCGCGACGCACTCGAAGCCGCTGTCCCAGCGACAGAAAGCGCAGCCCCCACTCCTAGCTCCGCTGCCGGATCCACGTCGCAATCCTCAGAAACGATCCCCACCCCCTCGGTGCAAGAGACCGGTGCCCGCCAAAGCGACGGCGAACAGCCGCTGCTCCTCCCCGCCGAGTCAAAACCCTCACCGCAGACCGGGCGAACCCCAGGGGAGCCCGCCGCCGACCCAGAACCCGCCATCCAGCGCGGCCCAAGATCCGGTCCGCGCGCCGACAGAGCCCCCGTCGCGTGGAAACCGCAGATGCGCGAGCACTGGGCCGCACTGCCCAAGGAAGTACGCGTCGAAATCACACGCCGCGAGCGCGAAGTCCAGGACAGCCTCAACGGGGCCTCAGAAGCGCGCAAATACGCCGATTCGATGTCGCGCGCCATCGCCCCCTACGACATGCTGATCCAGGCCGAGGGCGGCAATCATGCCCTCGCCGTCTCGAACGTGATGGCGACCGCGGCGCGCATGCGGACCGCCCCGGCCCCCCAACTAGCCGCAGAAATGGCGAGGTTGATCGAGCACTTCGGCGTGGGCCGCTTCGGTCCGTCGTTCATCAATACGCTCGATTCCGCCCTCGTCGGCTCGGTGGAAAAGCCAGACCCAAACACCCAGATGCTGCGACAGACGATGAACCAGGAACTGGCTCCAATCCGTAACTTCATGAGCCAATTTCAGAATGCTCAGCTTCAGCAGCGCCAGACAATCGCCCAAGACGCCCACAAAGAGGTGTCCGACTTCCTTGCGAGGGCCGAGTTCGCCGCCGACGTGCGCGAGGACATGGCCGACCTGATGGAAGTAGCGCAGCGCCGCGGACGCGAGATGACCCTGCTCCAGGCCTACCAGCAAGCCTGCCTCTCCCACCCCCAGGTGCGCTCCGTCCTCGAAAAACGGCAACAGTCGGTCGGCGGACAGCAACTGACTTCGACCGCACAAGCCGCCAAGAACCGCGCTGTCAGCGTGACCGGTGCCCCTGCGATGGGTGTCCCGAAAACAGCGCGCCTGAATATTCGAAACGCTATCGAAGCTGCCCTTGCGCAGCATTCCCGTTCTTGATAATGTCCAGTTGCAAGCTAACAGCAGAACGGAAGGCCGCCCCATCCCATAGCGGAAGGCATTTTGCCTCATCCCTCTGAGAAGGCAGCCCCATCCCTCTGTCAAATGGCAATGGATGCCACCCAGACCACCTGGGACATGACTGAGCCAGATCGTTCGCCTGCGACGAACCGATGTGCGACTCATAACCCTTTGCGCCCTCGGGCGCTCAGTCATGGAGAACTATAATGGCTTTCGCCAATACGTCCGTTACGGACATCATCGCAACCACAATCCAGTCGCGTACACGCGAGATCGCCGACAACGTCACCAAGAACAACGTGCTGCTCGCCAAGCTCGAACAGCGCGGCAACGTCAAGCCGTTCGGTGGCGGCAACGTGATCTTCCAAGAACTCAGCTTCCAGCAAAACGGCAACGCCGGTTTCTACTCCGGCTACGACCTGTTGCCCGTCGCTGCGGCGGACGTGATCTCCGCCGCGGAGTTCAACATCAAGCAGTTGGCCTGCCCTGTGATTATGTCGGGTCTGGAAATGCTCCAGAACGCAGGTCGCGAGCAGTTCATCGACCTACTCGAAGCACGCCTTAACGTCGCCGAGAGCACGATGGCGAACAAACTGGCCGAGTCCATCTACTCCGATGGAACGGGCAGTGGCGGAAAGGAAGTCACGGGCCTCGCTGCTGCCGTGCCCTCCGATCCGACGACCGGCACCTACGGCGGCATCGACCGCGCGACGTGGACTTTCTGGCGCTCCAAGCTCTACGACTTCTCCGCCGCTAGCGTGACGCCTTCAGCGTCCACGATTCAGGGGGCCATGAACAGCCTGTGGGCCAATCTGGTCCGAGGCTCGAATCGGCCAGATCTGATCGTGCTCGATAACAACTACTGGGCCTTCTACATGGCTTCGCTCCAGGCCCAGCAACGCTTCACCGATCCGAAGACCGGCGACCTCGGCTTCCCGTCCATCAAGTTCATGGACGCAGACGCCGTGCTCGACGGAGGCATCGGTGGATTCTGTCCCGCCAACACCGGCTTCATGCTGAACACCAAGTTCATCTTCCTGCGCCCGCACCGGGACCGGAACATGGTGGCGCTCAGCCCGAACCGGCGATACGCGATCAACCAGGACGCAGAGGTCCAAATCCTGGCTTGGGCAGGCAACCTGACCTGTTCGGGTGCCCAGTTCCAAGGACGCATCCAGAACTGATTTGTCTCGGGGTGGGGTTTCCCCGGCCTAGTGGGTCGGGGAAGCTCCCACCCCACACACGCCGAGGAAAACCCTCATGCCCCAGGTCGCAACACCCACCTTCAATCCCACCGGAGGCAAAGTCGCGGTCGGCACCGACGACTCCCCCGTGAGATTCACCATCGCGTGCGATACCGTGGACGCGACGATCTACTACACCTACGGAGACGCTCCGGCCAATACGGGCTGGACCGAGTACGAAGAGGGCGGCGTCGTACTGCCCACCACCTCAGGTTCCGTCGTGGACGTGCGCTCCTACGCCACACTGGACGGATCGAGCGACTCCAGTGTCGCCAGTGCCAATTACGACATGACCGGAACGAGCAGTGCCGTCAGCGAGAGCTATCCCGCCGTCTACGACTCCGCCGACTCGCAGGCCACCGGGGCCGTCTGTGAAGGCATCGGCCTGACCGGCAGCGATCAGGATTCCATCAGCGGCTGGCGCATCGGCGCGAGCAGCACCACGACCGACCTCAAGATCGAGTACACCTCCTAGGAGCACATGACCGATGGCAACTCCCAGCACGATTGAGGCTCCGACCGATTGGGCGGTGGTCCCTGATGCACCCGGCCTCGACGAAAGCCGCTTCGCCGAGGACGGCAAGCTGTTCGTGCAGTTCTACCGCCGCCCATGCCTCCAGCCCGGAGAATCCGCCAAAGCGGGCCGCGCGATCTATAAGGAAATCGACTACATCAAGATCATGGTGCCGGGCGACAAGCTCTCGGTCGTCGACACCCCGCTTGACGAAATCTCGCGCCGCCGCTTCGCCGACAAATACGAGAAGTGGCTGGCTGGCGCAGGCAACGTCGTCGAAGGCACACCCCTCTCGGCACTGCCCAAGATGACCCCCGCCAAGATCGAGGAATACCGCTACTTCAACATCACCACGGTCGAGCAACTGGCGTCCGCCTCGGACGCGGTGGGCCAGAAGTTCTTCGGCTTCAGCGACGACAAACGCTCGGCCAGCGCATTCCTCGACATGGCCAAGGGCAATGCGCCACTCGCCAAGATGCGCCAGGAACTGAAGGAACGCGACACCAAGATCGACCGCCTCGAAGCCAAGCTGCTCGATCTAGACCGCAAGATGAACGCTGGGAAAACAGAGCGCGCAACGCCTAGCGAGTAAGCCATGCCGTATCAGATCGTCAACGACTCGACGCTCGCGGCCATCGTCCAGAACGTCGCGCAGATGGTCAGTTACGACGTTCCGAACGATCCAGCCGGTTCGACCGACCCCAGCATCCAGCAGATGGTTCAGGCCGTCAATATGGCGGGCCTGGACTTGCTGACCATGTACGAGTGGCAGGAGCTCACCAAGCCCTACACGATCACAATCCAAGCCGACGGGCCGAACCAATCGCAAAAGGCATTCGATCTGCCAGAAGACTTCTACGATTGGATCGACCAGACGCAATGGAACCAGACGAATCAGTGGCCCGCCATTGGTCCGATCTCGCCGCAAATGTGGCAGCAACTGCTGGTCCGCCAAGTGCTGCCCACGCTGTCCTTCTACTGGATGGTGCGCGAGTCGCAAATCTACATCCTCTCGCCCCCCACCTCGGCGCAGAATTTGGTCTTCTACTACCAGTCGGCTGCATGGGTACGCGACGCGGACAACGACAGCCTTTACAAGAACCGGGCCACCAAGAACGGCGACGTGATCCTGCTCGACAGCTATCTGGTCACGCTCTACACGCGCGCGAAATGGCTGGAAGCGAAAGGACTCGACTCCTCCGCCGCCATGCGCGACTTCTTGCTGAACGCGGACAACCGATGGGGCCAAGAAAAGGGCGCTCCCGTCCTGACGATGACGCGCGAATACCGCTTCCCCTACATCCAGCCCCTATCGAATACGCCTGATACCGGCTTCGGTGGGTAGCGATGCCGCTCATCGCGCCGCGCCCAAACCGCGTCCCGAAGAAATCCGCGGCGTCGGGGGTGTCGCGGATGGTGTCGTCGCCTGCGCCGATTGGAGGGCTGAATTTCCGTGACTCGGTGACGCAGATGCCGGTGGAGGACGCGACCTTGCTACGCAACTTCCTCCCACGGCGAACCGGCGTCTCCCTCAGACCGGGATGGAAGTACCACACCACGGCCCTACCCGACGACATCGGGTCGCTGTTCGCCTACAACGCAGGTGGCGGACAAGATGGGCGGCTGTTTGCAGCCTCGGGCGGCGACCTGTGGAATGTGACCGAGACGCAGCCAGAAATCTCCGCGTCAGGCACCGGTTCACTGCTCGACGATTGGGATACGGTCCAGTTCGCCAATCCCGCTGGCAACTTCCTGCTCGCCGTGTCGCCTGGAGCAGGCTACTGGACATATGACGGCTCGACTTGGACGCATCAAGCCGTCGTCGGCCTGCCCGCCAACCCGACCCGCGTCTGGGTCTGGAAACGCCGCGTGTGGTTCGCCGTCGAGGACAGTTCGCAGGTCTTCTACCTGGACACGGTGGACTCGATCACCGGCACTGCCGTCGCGTTCGAGATGGGCTCCATGCTCAACCACGGCGGCAACATCTGCGCCGGGATGAACTGGACGATGGACGCCGGAGTCGGCATCGACGATTTCATGGTCGTCATCGGCACCGAAGGCGACGTTTCCGTGTGGCAAGGCACCGATCCCACCAGCGCCGCCACCTTCGGCCTGAAGGGATTTTGGTACGTCGGCCCCGTGCCGCGCAAAGGGCGCTTCTTCACGTCCTATGGCGGCGACGTGATGATCCTGTCCGAGCTCGGCCTCGTGCCGCTCTCGAAACTCGTCAACGGCCAGTTCTCCGTCGATCTGAGCCAGGGTCCGAGCGCGAAGGTGCAGCCCGTGCTCTCGCCGCTCATCAGCGAACTCAAGGATCTTCCGAGCTTCGACCTGCAAACCATTCCGTCCCAGGAAATCCTGCTGATCCGCCTGCCACCACAGGGCGCGCTCTATCAGCAGTACGCGATGAACGTCACCACGGGCGCGTGGTCAACCCTGCACGATATGTCGATGACCGCATCCAGCTTGTTCGGTGGCGACTTCTACTTCGCCACCGACTCGCGGCGCGTGGCCCTTGGGTTCTATGGCGACCTCGATGCCGTCGAGACGGATGGAACACTCGGAGAGGCCGTGACGGGCGAATTGCAGCCCGCCTTCAATGCCTACGAAACGCCGGGCATCCTGAAACAGTTCGTGATGGCTCGCCCCATCTTCGTGTGCGAACAGCCACCGTCGATCAAGGTTCGCCTGAACACCCAATATTCGATGCGCGGCGTCGCGGGCTCGCCCTCCTTTACGCCAGATCCCCAGTCCGAATGGGACCAATCAAAGTGGGACATTGGGCGCTGGGCGTCGTCCAGCAACGTCGCGGAGATATGGGTCGGTGTGCGCGGGCTCGGCTATTACGGCGCACTGCGAATGCGCGTGCGCGGCGCAGGCGGCTCTACCTCGTTCTCCAGTTATCACGTCATGGCACAATTAGGGGGCGCGATGTAGATGGCGGAAACCAATGCACTGATCTCCGCACTGCGCGCAGCCTCGACGGAAGCCGAAGCGCCGGACTCCTACGACGCTCGCTTCCCTGGCTTCATTCCATCGTGGCAGACGCGCGATGTTTCGCCTTTGCCGCCATTCGTGGCTCCGACGCCAAAGCGGTATACCGGACCCAGCATCGCCGACTTGCGCGCAAAACGCATGTCCGACGCGGCTATTGAAGCCCTACGCGCGCCGCCAACGACCTACAATCCATTCACGGAAGGGTGGGGAAACAACGTCTTCGGCTTCTTCTCGCCCGTGGGCTCGATGCTCGCCAGCGCGCAGGTTCCGCTGTACGCACCCGATCCTGCCCAGCTGCCTGAGCCCATCTCGGCCAGCGAACCCATCGCTTCACGCTTGCCAGTGACGGAGGAGCAGAGTCCGCAGACTCAGTCCACCCCACAGAGCAATCTGCCCGAGGCGTTCGATCCAGTCCAGTTGGTCGGCTCGCCGCAATTCCCGGCGCCAACGCCCACAACCTCTCAGCCAATCGCACCGCCACCGCCAATCGCACCGCCAATAATGCCGTTTGAGCCAGTGGCCCCTCCCTCTCCTCCGATTGCGCTAGCGCCCCCGCCTCCTCCGATCTCGCTCGCGCCGCCACCCCCACCTGCCATCCCAACTCAAATCGCGCCAGCGATCCGCCCGGAACCGATGCAGTGGGACTTGCCGTCCCTGGACATCGCTCCAATCCCGCAGTTCATCGCACCCGACACCACACTGCCTCGAAGGCCGCCGCGAAACGCAGCGACACCACGCGGCTTGCGAAAGTGACCAATGATCGTCTTCGGCCCCCACGACACGCTGGGTAAATGGCTCTGTGAGCGCATCCAGTATGTGCCCACACCCAACTTGCGCTGCATGGGCAACGTCGCGAGGGATGGCACGATCCGGGGCGTCGTCGGTTTCGACGACTGGAACGGCGCGTCATGCCAGATGCACGTTGCTGGCGAAGGCTATTGGGTGACGCGCGACTTCCTGCGTCACGTCTTTGCCTACGTCTTCGACACTGCGGGACTCAATATGGTGATCGGCGTGGTTCCCAGTGGCAATACACGCGCACTGCGCTTCGACAAGCACGTCGGGTTCAAAGTGGTCGCCACGCTGGAAGGGGCGCACCCAGATGGTAGTCTGGTGATCGTATCGCTGAAACGCGAGGATTGCCGATACCTGGAGAGGAAAGATGGGCAAGAAATCAATTCCCGAGCCGCCTGACTACAAAGGCGCAGCCCTCGAAGAAGCGAAGTATTCGCGTGAGAACCTCGTCACGCAGAATTACGCCAACCGGCCTTCCATCTATACGCCGTGGGGAGCGCAGACTTGGGATGCCCGCGCCAGCACCGATCCGGCAACGGGCCAAGCGGTTACCGAGTGGTCGCAAAACGTCTCGCTCGACCCGTCGCTCCAAAATGCGCTGAACGCCCAAATCGCGATCCAGCAAGGCCGCAGCGATCTCGCCTCTGGGTTCATGCAGCGGGTAGGCGATGAGTATCGGTTGCCCTTCGATTGGAAGTCGCTGCCACCGACTACGATGGTCGGCCAACCACAGCCCATGATGAGTTCTGTGGCAGACTACTCCCCTGGTCTACGCACCGATATTCCGACCAACAACGACGCCATCGTGCGCGGCTTCAGTTTCGGTGGCCCGCGCATGGGCATCGACAGTGCAACCGGCGGACTGTCCTACGGAACTCCAGAAACGCCGGTTTCGATGAACTTCGACCCGATGCTCGGCGGCCTCACGCGCGGTGTCCAGAGCGCGAATATCCGCGGCGATGTGGACCCAATGATGGGTCTGCTCGCCACACGCACCAATCCCATCGGAGCGCAAAGCGCGCTGAATCTCGGCGACAACCCGCTGATCCCGCAATTCGACTCTGGCTATCGCGACCGGATCGCGACCTCGCTGATGGAGCGCATGAACCCTCTCCACGAATATCAGCGCAGACAACTGGAAACGCAGCTATCCAACCAGGGTTTCCAGACTGGCACAGAGGGTTACCGGCGCGCACTGGACGAGATGAACCAGCGCCAAGCCGCGGAACGCTACAACGCGCTCGATATAGCAGGCGCCGAAGCGCAGCGCCTATACGACATGCAGTCGCAATCGGCGCAGCAAGCGTTTCAACAAGACCTCGCGCTGGGTCAATTCGCCAACCAAGCGATGCAGCAGCAGTTCGGTCAGGACTTGAGCGCGAATCAGTTCCAGAACCAAGCCGCACAGCAGGCGTTCTCGCAGAACCTTGATGCCATCCAGGCTGCGAATGCCGCCGAGGCCCAGCGGTTCAATCAGGCCGTCGCGGCTGGGCAGTTCGGCAACGAAGCGACGCAGCAGGCGTATGCGCAGTCGCTAGGTGCAGGCCAAGCGATCAATCAGGCCGCGCAGCAACTGTTCGAGCAAGGCTTGCAAGGCAACCAGTTCCGCAACGAGGCGCTCCGTCAAGCATACGAGCAGACGCTCGGCGCGGGCACGTTCGGCAACACCGCCCAGCAGCAGTTGTATGCACAACTGATGGGACAGGCCGAGCTTGCCAATCAGGCCAATCAGCTGGCTTTCGCGCAGAACACGGAGGCGGCGCGAATGCGAAACGCTGCGCTCGGTCAGGCTAGCGCCCTCGACCTCGCGCGAATGCAGGCTGTCAACAACGCGCGACAGCAGGACTTCCAACAGGCATTGCAGTATTCCGACCAGATGAACAAGATTCGCCAGCAGGCCATCGTCGAACAAATGCAGTCTCGCGGCATGAGTCTGAACGAGATGAACGCGCTGCTGACCGGCCAGCAGGTCGGAATGCCTCAGTTCCCATCCTTCCACACGGCTGGCATCGCCCAGACGCCTCAGATTCTGCAAGCCGCAGATATGCAGCACCAAGCCGCTCTCGACGCCTACAACGCCAAGGCAGGCGCAATGGGCAACGTAATTGGCGGACTGACAAACATCGCTGGTTCATTCAACCCGTTCTCATTTGGTAAGTAAACGACATCAACTGGAGATGGCGATATGGCAAACGTGTTCAAACGGTTTTTCGACGTGTGGGGCAATGAGGATGAGCAAGAATTGCTGTCAACCCCGGGGGCCACAGCAGACCCGGCGGCGGCGTTTCTTATGCAACTCGGTATGCAGGTTCCAGAGCAGGAACGGCTCCTACGTCAGCAGGCCGCCATCAACTCGTTGCGCGAGCGTTCGCAGACACCGCTACGAACGGAGATGGTCGGTCGCGTAGCTGTCGCGCCGCATTGGACACAGGCGATTGGCAACTTTGCACAGGGTTTGCGTGCCTCTAAAGAGCAGGACAGGGTCGATGCACAAGCGACTGCACTAAGACAACAAATGAAACCGTACCTTGAGGGGTTGTTGAATCAACAACCACTCAATACTCCAGTGGGAAGCACACCAGAGCCTGAGTGGTTGTGGATGCGACGACGCAACAAGTCACTATGAGAGACGACAAATTCAACGCTGTTCTACGTCTCCGTGATCTGCACAGCACGAGATGTGAAAGGTAAGTGATTTATGCCGGGGCCATACAACTCTCCGCACGAAGAAAGAGTCTTTTGGAGGGAAACAAACGACGAACTCAAACGCCAGAAAGAGTTAGAGGAATACAGCCAGCTACTACAGCAGCCAGCGTCGTTTAGGAAAATGGTAAAAATGGCATCTATGGCTGGCGCTTTGCGCGCAGGCGGAGCGACAGCACCAGTCCCATCACAAAGCGTGCCTGTAGACACCTCCAACATACCCCAGGATAACACGGGGTCTATGACATCGCTAGGCTGGTTACCTCGAAGCGAGGGGACACTACCTATCAAGCCAGAACGATCTCAGTCGTTACCATCGCTAGTCGCGACAAACCTTCTTCGTCAGCCGCTGAAGCTCCAGTTGGAGTCAGAAGAGCCAAGCGTAGGCGGAGGTTCGGAGACCGACCAAGTCACGGACACCTTTAATCCTTGGTTCCAATACACCGGACCTACAGGTTACGTTCCGCGTGAAAATACTGCGTTGACTCAGGCACTGGCTCTGATCAACGCCCCTGACGTGGAAACGCAAAGGCAATATGCGCTGGAGAGGCAGCGTGCTCAAGACCGGGATACTGCGCTCGGTTTGATGTCGGCTTGGGTAGGCCCGAGCATGGAGGATACGACTAAGCATTTCTTTCAAAAAGCAAGGTTCGCTGATAGGCCAGTGGAATTGGGTGACTGGGGTATCGCTAGCCACGGGATGGCCGTTCCAGACGAGTCCCGTCGCGTCAAGAGTTTGCTCGACGCCGCGAAGACGCAAAGTGACCAGGACATTCTGGCTGCGGGAGTTGCAGAGAAAAGAGCTGAGGCCGCGAGAGAAGCATATGACCAACGGCTGCAAGATTATCAATCACTTCAGAATGAATATAACTCCGCCGCTCGTAACTTAGAGGACGTAGGGAACGCCCGGGACAATATTCGACGATTAGTTGAATCGATGGCTCATAATTACATTCCTGTGGTGGGCCAAATGACTAAGGGTGTGTGGGGAACAAACGCAAACGAAGCAAGTCAGTGGATAGGAACGATTAAAGCTAGTCTTCAGATCGGAGCGTTACAAGAGCTTAAGCGTCTGAGCTCAACCGGAGCATCTGGCTTGGGAAACACCACAAGATACGAGCTCGAACAGTTATCGCTCCAAGTTTCAGCGCTGGATTTGAGTATTGGCCCGCAGCGTGTGCTCGAAGAGGTAAACCGCATTTATAATCGCTACGCACGTGTAGTTAGCGACATAGATATTGCTCTGAGGAATCCGCACGCCATGCCTCCCAAGGTTAACCGGCGATGACACTGAGTTTGTTGTAATGCGCGGAGTATAGTTTTATGGCAAAACGATACACAGCGTCGAATGGTCGGATAATCGGCGGGATACCTGACGATTTGGATTTGGACGATCCCAGGGTCATCCGTGGACTTGAATTACAAGCGCAGTCAGCCGCGAAAATCGCTGAAGTGAATGCTTTACGGAAGCAACTTGAAGAGCCGCCGACACGCGCGTCACAGCCAGATGCGGACGCCCGTGGGAGTGCACGGCCAGACGCGGACGCCCGTGGGAGTGGCTATTTTCCTGCGGCAGCGAGGGGTCTCATACACAGCCAAGCCACGCCGTTAGCTGGAGCTGCACTCGGTGCCGCTGTCGGTTCGGTAGTCCCAGTAGTCGGCACAGCAGCGGGGGCAACTATAGGATACCTAGGTGGACAACTCGTTGACTTGGCTAGTGGTGCATGGAATCTTGGCAACTATGCCGCGGGCACCGACTACTATATGCCGACCTTTGGAGGAGCCATCAATAAGGCGGTATTCGGAGAAGGTCCTCGGACTCTTAGCGAGAACGCAGTGGAGGCAGCGGCGGCGGGCGTCGGTTCAGCGAAAGGGTTGATGTATAGCTTAGGAAAGCTCCCATACTTAGCCTCTCAATTTCGTCCGGCTGTGCTGGAACGTGCGGGCCGAATCGCCGCTCAAGCGACCCAGAATCCAGGCCGACAAATTGTTAGCGGTGGTACAGCAGGTCTGGCGCAAAGCGTAGCGGCCGCAGCAGGAGCCCCGGTACCTGTGCAACTCCTCGCTGGTTATGGTGGCGGCTTCGTACCACTAGTGGGACTACGCCGTCCACCGAACGTCGGGACAGAAGTCGGGACAGAAGGGCTTAGGGTATTGAAGCCACACGAAGCGCACGCCACCGATATCCTTAAAGAAGGCGTTCGGGTTCCGCCTATGAGGACGACGGAGTTTGATGAGAACTTTCCGCCACCACTAGCAGCGGCAGCATCCCGTGATGCGCCGCCCATCATCATGGCTGCCGCAAACGCGTCTCCTGAAGCTCTTAAATATGCTGAAAGTGTGCTGACGCCATTCAGTGAGTCTCAACCACAGCGCATTAGCTCAATGGTTAAAGCAACCACCGGACACGAACCGATGAACGCGCGCAGGCAGCAAGCGACAGCGCACGAAGAGGGTTTGAAGCAAGCCGCTGTCCAATACAAGGATGCGTTCGATGTTGACGATCGTACTGGCGGACTGGTAGCTCTCTATGAAGCCAATATTATTACCGCGCAGCGAACTGTGGACGCCGCTCTCGCAGAGTTTCGGCAAGCCGATCAAGCGTTGGCGCAAGCCGCCTACGCATTACCTCCTAACCTAACACTTAACGCGAATGCTCCAATGCCGCGCGCGCAAGCCGACGCGCTGCTCGAAACTCTACAGCAGGCGCACCGGAAGGCAGCAGAGACGCAACAGGCGTTACAAAGTGCAAGGAGGGACCTCAATATCGCGACGGAAGCGTACGAGACAGCGCAGGCTAAGTTTCCTACACAGATTCGACCCGGCAAGCGCCTCCCTATTACAACTAGCGCAAGCGCCGACACCATCAAAATGATCCAGCAGGTGCTAGCGCTGGACGAAATGCCTGCGATTCTCAAGACGGGTGTTGACGTATTGGAACGGCAGTGGATCGCAACACACAAAGGCAAGGAGCCGTTTTTCCGTGAGAGCTACGGCCTAATGGCTGATGCCACTGGGCAGGTCAATGCGATTAACCCGAAGGTTGTCTTCGCGCCGACGCTTAAAATGTTGCATGCCCTGAAGGTCGGCATGGCCGAAAAGGTCCAGCACAACGCCTTAGGGCAGGTTATTTACGACAGCTCTGGCGTGACTCATTCGTGGCAGGAACTGAGCAAGTCATTTGGAGAGGAACTCCGTAAACTCAGTCCAGGGTATGAAGCTGCGGCGCATACGGCAGCGAAGTATAAATTCAGCGCAGATGGGTTCGACATAGGTCTAAACAAAGTATTCGATGACACAGTACCCTTGGTAGATTTCAAGGCAGCTTGGGAGAAGGTAAAGAACGTCACAACACCCAAGGCACAAGAGTTACTGGAGCAGTTTACAGACGGTGCTAAGCGAGGCGTCGCGACTCATTTCGGCGATGAATTCGGCGCATCGACAGGAGGTATATATGAACCCAGATCCGTCAGTCTGTTGACGGAGCAAAAGTTAAAGCATGTGCTGGGAGAGCGAGCGGCGGACAAGTTGCTCCAAGGACTCGATTCTGAACAACGGACTGTTCGACTAATTGCTAATCTACCAACTGGACAGCGGGCTCTGGGCAGATTTGCAGAGATTCCACAACCAGGACTCACAGTTAATGACGTAACGAATCTCGCGAAGTTTGGTGTCGACGTGTCTAGAGTGTCAGGGCCACAGGTCTTGACCGCAGCTTTGCGTAAGGCAGAGGAAGCTGCCAAGCAACGTGACAACGTCAGTCGCACAAAAGCGTTTGAACACGCGACTCGTCTGCTTCTCACCGATGTTAACGAATTCAACCGGACTTTATCGTCACGACAAATCTATCCATCGAATAGGTGGTTGCCGCTTTCACTTAGGCTCATTCACGATAGGTCGCAGGATAAAGAACGTAAAAGGCAAGAGGCGATGAGAAAAAAACGCGCACTAGATGCGATTACAGAGTCGAACCGACACCGTTATTAGTACAGGAGTGCAGAGATGCCGCGTAACTCATCCGGTACCTACACGCTGCCCGCGGGCAACCCTGTCGAGCCCAACACCGTCATCGAGACGGAGTGGGGCAACAACACGCTGGAGGACATCGGGAACGAAATCACGAACTCCCTCTCGCGTACTGGCGAGGGAG
>Ga0194121_10004554_pt1 | contig 20053 bp, 17 predicted proteins | sample TA2MahCa50mmetaG_FD_148609 | JGI IMG/M metagenome (GOLD analysis project Ga0194121, IMG submission 148609) | Freshwater microbial communities from Lake Tanganyika, Tanzania - TA2015020 Mahale Deep Cast 50m | ecosystem: Environmental > Aquatic > Freshwater > Lake | place: Tanzania: Lake...
TGTGGCGCGAGAGTGGTCGCTACGACGCCTACGGTCCGGAAATGCTGCGCATCAAGGACCGTCACGATCGCGAGATGCTCTATGGTCCGACCAACGAGGAGATGATCACCGTGCTCTTCCGCGACGGCGTGAAGAGCTATCGCGACCTGCCTCGGAACCTCTATCACATCCAGTGGAAGTTCCGCGACGAGGTGCGGCCGCGCTTCGGCGTGATGCGCGGTCGCGAGTTCCTGATGAAGGACAACTACTCCTTCGACCTCGACAAGAAGGGCGCAATCCACTCCTACAACAAGATGTTCGTCGCCTACCTGCGCACCTTCGCGCGCATGGGCCTGAAGGCGATCCCGATGCGCGCCGACACCGGCCCGATCGGTGGCGATCTCAGCCACGAGTTCATCGTGTTGGCCGACACCGGCGAAAGCGCGGTGTTCTGCCACAAGGGTTTGGTCGACAAGGACATCCTCGGCCGCACCATCGACTACGATGGCGACCTGCAGCCGATCGTCGACGAATGGACGTCGCTCTATGCCGCGACCGACGAAATGCACGACCAGGCGGCATTCGAGGGGATTCTCGCGGACCAGCGCCTGGCGGCCCGCGGCATCGAGGTTGGCCACATTTTCTATTTCGGCACCAAGTACTCCGAACCGATGAAGGCGGTGGTCGCCGGCCCGTCCGGCGAGCCGGTCACGGTCGAGATGGGTTCGTACGGCATCGGTGTGTCGCGCCTGGTCGGCGGCATCATCGAGGCGAGCCACGACGACGCGGGCATCGTCTGGCCGGAATCGGTGGCGCCGTTCAGGGTGGCGATCGTCAACCTCAAGCCCGATGACGGCACGGTGTCGGCGACCTGCCAGAAGCTCTATCAGGGCTTGGCGTCCATGGGGGTCGAGGCGTTGCTCGACGACCGTGATCTGCGGCCCGGCGCCAAGTTCGCCGATATGGACCTGGTCGGCACGCCGTGGCAGGTGATCGTCGGCCCCAAGGGCGTGGCGGCCGGCAAGGCCGAGCTCAAGAACCGCAAGACCGGCGCACGCGAGGAGGTGCCGTTCGATCAGGTCGTCGCGCGCTTCGGCTGACTCCATGGCCTTCGCCGCCGTCGAGCGTTTGATCGCGTGCCGCTACCTGCGGGCGCGCCGCGAGGAGGGGTTCATCTCGGTGATCGCCGGCTTCTCGCTGGTCGGCATCACGTTGGGCGTCGGCACCTTGATCGTCGTCATGGCGGTCATGAACGGCTTTCGCGTCGAGATGCTGCGCCAGATGTCGAGCATCAGCGGCCAACTGGGCGTCCAGGGCAACCGCGACGGGATGGCTGTCTCGCCCGATACGCTGGCGCGCCTGCGCGCCGTGCCGGGAGTCGTGGCGGCGGCGCCGGCGGCCGAAGGGCAGGTCATGGCGGTCGCCGGCAACCGTGTGCGGGGCGTGGTGTTGCGCGGCATCGCGCCGGACGACTTGCGGGCCCGCCTGCCGATCGCCGCTGCGATCGACGGTGCACCCGAGGTGCGCCACCGTTATCGCGCGCTGTGCCGGAGTGACGACGACAAGCCGATCGATTGGGGCACCCTCAGGGACTTCGGCGACGGCTTTTCCGTCGCCATCGGCCGACGGCTGGCCGATCTGCTCGGTGTCCAGGTCGGCGACACTTTGCAGCTCGTCTCGCCGGTCGAGGTCGCCACGCCGTTCGGTGTCATGCCGCGCTCGGCGGCGGTGCGTGTGGCTGCGGTGTTCTGCGCCGGAATGTACGACTACGACGCCAACTTCGTCTACGCGCCTCTCGCCGATGCCCAGCGCCTGCTTGGGCTCGGCGCCAAGGTCACCGGCATCGAAGTGTTCGTCGCCGACGGCATCTCGACCGGCGCGGCGCGGCGGGCGATTTCGCAGATCGTCGGCGTGCAGGGCTGGGTGTTCGACTGGTTGCAGGCCAATATCGGCTACTTCTCGGCCATCCAGGCGCAGACCAACGTGATGTTCCTGGTCCTCACCATGATCGTGCTGGTCGCGGCCTTCAACATCGTGTCCAGCCTGGTGATGCTGGTCCGCACCAAGACGGCCGACATCGCCATCCTGCGCACCATGGGGGCGGGGCGGGGAGCCATCCTGCGCATCTTCCTGCTCGACGGCTTGGCGATCGGCGGCATCGGCACGGCTCTGGGCGTGACTATCGGCCTCGCCTTTGCTCGCAATATCGAGGCGATCCGCCAGTGGCTGCAGCGCACCTTCGATATCGTGCTGTTCGACGAGACGCTCTATCTGCTGGCCGAGATCCCCTCGCGCATCGAATGGAGCGAGGTCGGGGTGATCGCGGGCATGGCGTTGGCCTTTGCGCTGCTCGCCTCGCTCTATCCGGCGGCGCGCGCCGCCCGGCTCGATCCGGTCGAGGGCTTGCGCCGTGAGTAATGCCGCAGCCGTCGAGCGTTGGCTGGCTTGGCGCTATCTCGCCACGCGGCAGCGAGAAGGCTTCGTGTCCTTCATCGCGGCCTTTTCTTTGATCGGGGTCGCACTCGGCGTGGCGACGCTCCTGGTCGTGCTGTCGGTGATGGGCGGCTTTCGCCAGCAACTGCTGGGGCGGATCATCGGCATGAACGGCCATGTCGTGCTGACGGGCACCCAGGGCACGCTCGAGGCGACGCCGCAGCTGCTGGCGATGATCGGCGAGACGCCGGGGGTCCGGGCGGTCCGGCTCACGTTGGAACGCCAGGCGTTGGTCAGCGCCAACGGGCTGACACGCGGCGCCCTGGTGCGCGGCGTGCGGCGCGACGACCTGCTGTCGCGGGATCTCGTCGTTCGCAACGTGGTTCACGGCGATCTTGGCGCCTTCGGTACGCGGCCCGGAATCGTCATGGGCGACCGCCTGCGCCAGACGCTCGGCATCCGGGCCGGCGACACGGTGACCTTGGTGACGCATCGGGTGAACGACAACGGCACGATCTCGCCGCGCTACGCCGACTACGAGTTGCTCGCGACCTTCATGACGCGGCGTTACGAGTTCGACGGCGTCTTGATCTTCGTGCCGCTGGCCATGCTGCAAGGAGATCTCGAATACGGCGATCGGACGGTGACCTCGATCGACGTCGATATCGCCGATCCGGCTGCGGCGTCGCGACTGGCCGACGAACTGCGGCGACGGCTGGGACGCGACGACATCAAAGTCGCGCACTGGCTCGGTCTCAATGCCCGGTTTGTCGGCGCTTTGCAGGTCGAGCGGGTGATGATGTTCATCATTCTGACATTGATCGTCGTGGTGGCGGCGATGAATGTGGTGGCGAGCTTCACCATGCTGGTCCGCGTCAAGCGTGGCAGCATTGCCATCCTGCGCACCATGGGAGCCGCGCCGCGCACCATCGTGCGGGCATTCTTCCTGTCGGCGGCCGCCGTCGGCCTGGTCGGCACGGTCGTCGGCACGGCTTTGGGCTTGACGATCTGCGCCAACATGCCGGCGATCGGCGAGTTGTTGTCGCGGGCGAGCGGCGCGGCGGGCGGCGGTGGCGCCGAAGTCGATTTCATCACCTCGATGCCGGTTCGGATCGACATCATCGAAGTCGCTTCGATCGTCGCCGTGGCGATCGCCCTGTCCTTGGCGGCCGCGGCCTATCCGGCGTGGCGCGCCACGAAGATCGAGCCGGTCGAGGGGCTACGCTATGAGTGAGGGCGCGTTCCCGCTGTCGTTGCGTGGCATCAAGCGGACGTTTCTGCAAGGCGGCCGCAAGCTCGAAGTCCTGCGCGGCGTCTCGCTCGACCTCAGTCCCGGCGAGATCGTCGCTCTGGTCGGCCAATCCGGCAGCGGTAAGTCGACGCTGCTGCACATCGCGGGGCTGCTCGAACGACCCGACGAAGGCGAGGTGGTCGTCGATGGCAAGGCCGCCGGTATGGTGGGAGACCGCGAGCGCACCGCCCTGCGGCGCCGTTTTCTGGGATTCGTCTACCAGTACCACCATCTGCTGCCCGAGTTCTCGGCGAGCGAGAACGTGATCCTGCCGCAGATGCTGAATGGCCGGCCGTGCAGTGACGCGCGTGCCCGCGCCCGCGAGCTGCTGGCCATGGTCCAGCTCGAAGATCGCGCCGATCACCGGCCGGGCCGTCTGTCGGGCGGCGAGCAGCAGCGCGTGGCGATCGCCCGGGCCGTCGCCAACGCGCCGCGCGTGCTGCTGGCCGACGAGCCGACCGGCAATCTCGACGCCTCGACCGCCGAGACGGTTTTTCGGCAGCTCCTGGCGCTGGTGCGCGGTACCGGCATGGCGGCGCTGGTGGCGACCCACAATCCCGACCTGGCCGCCCGCATGGATCGTATCGTCAGGCTGAAGGACGGAGTCTTGTCGGGTTAGCGGTTCAATTCGCCTCGCTTTCCACAAGATCGCGGCGCGATAGTGGGGCGTGACCATCGCCGATTTCGTTCATCTGAAAGTCCGCTCCGCCTATTCGCTCACCGAGGGGGCGAACAAAGTCGAGGCGATCGTGTCGCTTGCCAAGGCGGCATCGATGCCGGCCGTTGCCGTGACCGACCGCAACAATCTCTTCGGCGCCCTGGAGTTCGCCCAGTATGCCGCCAAAGGCGGCATCCAGCCGATCGTCGGTTGCGAGCTCGGCATTCGCCGCGAGGATGTCAGTGGCGCCGGGATTGCCAAGGTTCTTCCGGCCGACTGGCTCACGTTGCTGGTGCAAAGCGAAGAGGGCTACCGGAATCTGATGCGGCTGGTCAGCCGCGCCCATCTGGAGTTCAAGAGCGGCGCGCTGTCGGCGCTGCCGTTGTCGGCGCTGGAGGGCAACACCGAGGGCCTGCTGGCCTTGACCGGCTATCCCGCCAGCGGGCTCGGTCGGCTGGTGGCGGCCGGACAGGCGCCGGCGGCGACGCATCAGCTCGAGCGGCTGCAGGCTCTATTCGACGGCCGGCTCTATGTCGAGTTGCAGCGTCATGGCGAGGACAGTGAGCGGCGGATCGAGGAGGCTTTGCTCGACCTCGCCTACGCGCGCGGCCTGCCGCTGGTGGCGACCAATGACGTGCACTTCCCCAAGGCGGCGATGTACGAGGCGCATGACGTTCTGCTCTGTATCGAGCAGGGCTCGCACATCGAGGATCCCAACCGCCGTCGACTGACGCCTGAGCACTATTTCAAGCCCGCGGCCGAGATGCGCCGCGCCTTCGCCGATCTGCCGGAGGCCTGCGACAACACGCTGGCGATCGCCCGGCGTTGTGCCTACATGCCCGCGCCGCGCAAGCCTATTCTACCGCGTTACACCAAGCTTGCGGGCCGCGCCGAGAAGGACGCGCTGAAGGACATGGCCGAAAGCGGCTTGTCCGCCTTGCGGACGGCCGGTCGCTTGTCGCCCGACATCGATTTCAAGGCCTACCAGGAACGGCTCGTCTACGAACTCGACATGATCGAGAAGATGGGCTTCTCCGGCTACTTCCTGATCGTCGCCGACTTCATCCAATGGGCCAAGGACAACGGCATCCCGGTCGGGCCCGGCCGCGGCTCGGGCGCAGGCTCGCTGGTCGCCTGGTCGCTCAAGATCACCGATCTCGATCCGCTGCGCTGGGGCCTGATCTTCGAGCGCTTCCTCAATCCCGAGCGCGTATCGATGCCGGACTTCGATATCGACTTCTGCCAGGACAAGCGCGACCGCGTCATCCGCTACGTGCGCGACGAGTACGGCCACGACCGCGTCGCCGCCATCATCACTTTCGGCAAGCTGCAGGCTCGCGCCGTGCTGCGCGACGTCGGCCGCGTGCTCGGCATGCCCTACGGGCAAGTCGATCGCATCTGCAAGCTGGTGCCCAACAATCCGGCCAAGCCGGTGACGCTGGCGCAGGCGCTGGAAAGCGAGCAGCTCCTGAAAGATCAGTACGCCGGGGACGAGGAAATCAAGCGTCTGATCGACCTCGCGTTGCAGCTGGAGGGGCTTTACCGAAACGCCTCGACCCATGCCGCGGGCGTGGTGATCGGCGATCGGCCGCTCGACGAGCTGGTGCCGCTCTACCGTGATACCGACAACAAGGAATCGCTGCCGGCCACTCAGTTCAACATGAAGTGGGTTGAGACGGCCGGCTTGGTGAAGTTCGATTTCCTCGGCCTCAAGACTCTGACCGTGATCGAGAAGGCTTGCGAGCTGATTGGCCGCGACAAGTTAGACATCGCCAAGATCCCGCTCGACGATGAGCCGACCTTCCGCATGCTGGCCAAAGGAGACGCCTACGGCGTGTTCCAGATGGAAGGCAGCGGCATGCGCGACATCCTGGCCAAGCTCAAGCCCAACCGCTTCGAAGACCTGATCGCGCTGGTCGCCCTCTACCGGCCGGGTCCGATGGACGACATCCCGACCTATATCAGCGTGAAGAACGGCCAGGAGAAGCCCGACTACCTGCATCCGTCGTTGAAGCCGATTCTGGAGGAGACCTACGGCATCATGGTCTACCAGGAGCAGGTGATGCAGATCGCTCAGGTCCTGTCGGGCTATTCGCTGGGCGGCGCCGACCTGCTGCGTCGCGCGATGGGCAAGAAGATCCAGTCGGAGATGGACGCCCAGCGCACGACCTTCGTCGAGGGCGCGCGCAAGAACAACGTCGAAGACGCGCGGGCCTCGATGATCTTCGACAAGGTCGCGAAGTTCGCGGGCTACGGCTTCAACAAGTGCCACTCGGCGCCCTACGCGCTGGTCGCCTATCAAACGGCCTATCTCAAGGCCAACCATCCCGTCGAGTTCTTCGCCGCGTCGATGACGCTCGACATGGGCAATGCCGACAAGCTCGGCAATTTCCGCCGCGAACTCGAGCGCCTGCAGATTCCCCTGCTGGCGCCCGACATCAACAAATCGATGGCCGAGTTCGCCGTGGAGCAGACCGCGGACGGCCGGCTTGGCGTGCGCTACGCGTTGGCGGCGATCAAGGGCGTGGGGCGCGATGCCATGCACCGCCTAGTCGAGGAGCGCGCGGCCAACGGACCGTTCAAGGATTTGTTCGCTGTCGCCGAGCGCCTCGATCAGCGGGCGATCAACAAGCGCCTATTGGAGAGCCTGGTCAAGGCCGGCGCTTTCGACTCGCTGAACAGGAATCGAGCTCAAACATGCGGCGCGGTCGAAGCGCTGGTGCGTCATTCGCAAGCCACCCACGAGCAGCGGGCCAGCAACCAGAACAACCTGTTCGGCGACGACACCGCCCAGCGCCGCCCGCCGCTGCCCAAGGTTCCCGACTGGTCGCCGATGGAGCGGCTGCAGAACGAGTTCGCCGCGATCGGCTTCTATCTCTCGTCTCATCCCCTGGCTGCTTATGAGCGCAGCCTTGAACGCCTGCGCGTCACCCGGGCCGCCGACCTGCACGCCCGGCTGGCACGTGGCGTCGCGGGACGCCTCAAGCTCGCCGGCACCGTCATCGACCGCCAGGAGCGGACCTCCGCCAAGGGCAACCGGTTCGCCTTCGTGCAATGTTCCGATCAGTCGGGCGCCTTCGAACTCACGGTGTTCAGCGAGCTGCTGGGCAGCAAGCGAAACCTCCTGGAGGCGGGGCAGGCGATTCTGGTGACGGCCGATGGGCGTCTCGACGGTGAACAAGTGAAGCTGACGGCCCAGACGGTCGAGCGATTGGACGAGGCGGTCGCCAACGCCGCGGCGGGACTGCGCATCGTGCTGTCCGATCCGGCCGCACTCGAGGCGCTGCGCAAGACGCTGGACGGCAAGCGGGGCCGTGGCCGGGTGATGCTGGTCGTGCCCATGCCGGACGATGCCGTGGCGGAGGTCGCGCTGCCCGGGGCCTACTCGATCGCCACCGGATTGCGCGACACCATCGGCGGCCTGCCCGGCGTCGCCCAGGTGGAGGAGATTTGAGCCGCCAGGCCAGCCTGTTCGAGCAGGCGGCGGCGCCGACGACAAAGCGTGCTGCAGCGAGGGAGGTCGAACCAGCGACGGACTCGCCTCTGCTGCGGGCGCCGGCCTTGCCGGCCGACATCCGCCTCGGCACGTCGTCGTGGTTCTTTCCGGGTTGGCGCGGTCTGGTCTACCAAGGCGTCCATTCTCAAGTCGCCCTCAGCAGGCAAGGCCTTGCGGCCTACGCGCAGATCCCGTTGCTGCGCACGGTCAGCCTCGATCGGACGTTCTATGCACCGATCAGCAGCGTTCAGTACCGTCGCTACGCGCAGCAGGTGCCGGAGCCCTTCAGCTTCGTCGTCAAGGCACCGGCGATCGTCTGCGGTGCCGTGATGCGCGACGAGCAGGGCAGGGGCAAGGTGGCCAATCCGCACTTCCTCGATGCCGCTGTTGCGACTCGCGAGTTCGTCGTGCCGTGCCTGGAGGGGCTGGGCGCCAAGGCTGGCCCGCTGGTGTTCCAGGTGTCGCCTTTGCCACGCGGCCTCGTCGAGGACGCTGCGACCCTGGTCGAACGACTGGCGGCGTTCTTCGCCGCGCTACCCGCTGAACTCGGTCGGCACCGTCCGCTTTATGCCTTGGAACTGCGCAATGCCGAGCTGCTGACACCGCGGCTGATGAGGATGCTGGCGGCGACCGGCGTGCGATACTGTGTCGGTCTGCACGACCGCATGCCCGAGGTCGAACGTCAGGCGGTGGCGTTGAAAGTGCTCGATGGCGACAGGCCGGGACCGCTGGTGGTGCGCTGGAACCTTCATCGCGGCTTCCTCTATCAAGCCGCCAAGCAGCGCTACGAGCCGTTCGACAAGCTGGTCGACCAGGACCATGAGACCCGCCGGATCGTCGCCCGCATGGCGGCCGATGCCTTCAAGGCCGGTCAGAAGGTCTGGGTCACGGCCAACAACAAGGCCGAAGGAAGTGCGCCGTTGTCGCTCGTCAAATTGGCCGAAGAGATCGCCAAGTCGCTGCCCTAAGGTATTGATTTCATTGGCACTTGCAATTGTCCGCCTAAGCCTCTAGAACCACGCCCACTTCGCACGCGGGTTTGCGGTCGACGGGGAGACATCCCGCCGCTCGCTCCGGTGTCACCCGAAGCCTTTGGCGGCGGGGGACGACGCCCGCGGAGGCCCAACCGGAAAAGGAGAAACGGCATGGCTATGCCGACCTTCACGATGCGTCAGTTGCTGGAAGCGGGTGTCCATTTCGGCCACAACACCCGGCGTTGGAACCCCAAGATGAAGCCGTACCTGTTCGGGGTACGCAACAGGGTCCACATCATCGACCTCACCAAGAGCGTGCCGCTGCTCGAGCAGGCGCTCCTGCAGGTGCGTCAGGTCGTGGCCAATGGCGGCCGCGTGCTGTTCGTCGGCACCAAGGCGGCGGCGGCCGAGCGCATTGCCGACGCTGCCAAGCGCTGCGGCCAGTACTACGTGAACCACCGCTGGCTGGGCGGCATGATCACCAACTGGCAGACCATCTCGGCCTCGATCAAACGCCTGCGCGAGCTCGATGAGCGGCTCAAGGGTGACGTCGTCGGTCTGACCAAGAAAGAGCAGCTCGACCTGACGCGCGAACGCGACAAGCTCGAGCGCTCGCTGGGTGGCATCAAGGAGATGGGCGGCACACCCGACATGCTGTTCATCATCGACACCAACAAGGAGGCGATCGCGGTCCAGGAGGCACGCAAGCGCGGCATCCCGATCGCGGCTGTGCTCGACAGCAATTCGGATCCCGACGGCATCGACTATCCTATTCCGGGCAACGACGATGCCATCCGCGCCGTGTCGCTCTACTGCGAGCTGATATCGGGCGCGGTGCTCGACGGCATCCGTGCCGAGATCGCCGCATCCGGCGGTGACGTGGGCGAGCTCGGCGAACCGCAGGCCGAGGACCTTCCCGCGGCCGGGGACGACGGGGCAGCGGCCCAGGCATCGCCGGCGGAGTAGGCGAGTTTCTCCCCCTGCGCGGGGGAGACTGGAGAGTGCGGACCCCGAGGTCCGCACTCCGAATTCATTCTAGGACAGCGCGGACGGCGCGCACGAACGGAGCGACACATGGCTGAGATCACAGCCGCCCTGGTCAAGGAACTGCGCGAGAAGACCGGCGCCGGCATGATGGATTGCAAGAAGGCGCTGGGCGAAGTGCAGGGCGATCTCGAGAAGGCGGTCGATTGGCTGCGTGCCAAGGGCTTGTCCGCGGCGGCCAAGAAGGCCGGCCGCGTCGCCGCCGAGGGACTGGTGGGCGTCGTCACGACCGGCACCCGGGGAGCGGTCGTCGAGGTCAATGCGGAGACCGATTTCGTCGGCCGCAACGACACGTTCCAGAAGTTCGTCGCCACGACCGCGCGCCTTGCGCTCGATAGCGGCGGCGACATGGCGAGGACTGCCGCGGCGTCCTATCCCGGCACCGGCCGCGATGTGCAGGGCGAACTCACCAACCTCATCGCCACGATCGGCGAGAACATGTCGCTGCGCCGCTCCGCCATGCTGTCGGTGTCCGACGGTGTGATCGCGTCCTACATGCACAACAAGGTGGCCACCGATCTCGGCAAGATCGGCGTGCTGGTGGCCCTCGAATCGACGGGTGACAAGGCCAAGCTGGAGGCATTGGCCAAGCAGCTCGCCATGCACGTCGCCAGTGCCAATCCTCGGTCGTTGACCGTGGCCGATCTCGACAAGGCCGACATCGAGCGCGAGCGTGCGGTGCTGACCGAAAAGGCCGCGCAGAGCGGCAAGAGTGGCGACATCGTCGCCAAGATGGTCGACGGCGGCCTGCGCAAGTTCCAGCAGGAGGTAGTGTTGCTGGAGCAGGCGTTCATCATGGACGGCAAGACCAAGGTTTCCAAGGTCGTCGACGATGCCGCCAAGCAGGTCGGCGCGCCGGTCCGGCTGGCGGGCTATCTGCGCTTTGCGCTGGGCGAGGGTATCGAGAAGAAGTCCGAGGACTTCGCCGCCGAGGTGGCTGCCCAGCTAAAGAAGTAGTATGGAATGAGGCACCGGCGCGCGGGCCGACGAGCCCGCGTCGCCCAAGAAAACTGCAGTCAGAGGCATTCTATGCCGTCGGGTCCCCGCTACCGCCGTGTCCTGCTGAAGCTCTCCGGTGAGGGGCTGATGGGCAGTCGGGAGTACGGTCTCGATCCCGCCATGGTCTCGATGGTCGCCCAGGAAGTGAAGGCCGTTCACGATATGGGTGTGCAGGTCTGCCTGGTGATCGGCGGTGGCAATATCTTCCGCGGCGTCTCTGCGGCCGCCGCCGGCATGGATCGCGCGAGCGGCGATTACATGGGGATGCTGGCGACCGTCATCAATTCATTGGCAATGCAAAGCGCCCTCGAGCGCCAGGGCCTGCAGACGCGCGTGCAGTCGGCGATTCCGATGACTACTGTGTGCGAGCCCTATATCCGCCGCCGGGCGGCACGCCATATGGAGAAGGGACGTGTGGTCATTTTTGCAGCCGGCACCGGCAACCCGTTTTTCACGACCGACACCGCGGCCGCACTGCGGGCGGCCGAGATGAGCGTCGATGCGATGCTCAAAGGCACACAGGTCGACGGCGTCTATTCGTCCGATCCGAAGAAGGACAAGGCAGCCCGGCGCTACGATTCGCTGAGCTACATGGACGTGTTGTCGCGCGACCTGCAGGTCATGGACGCTTCGGCCATTTCGCTCGCCCGCGAGAATCGCATCCCGATCATCGTGTTCGATATCCACAAGCCCGGCGCGTTCGCCGCGACGATGCGCGGGGAGGGGACCTTCACCATCATCAAGGACGAGGGCTGAAGATGACCGCCGATCTCAAGGAGCTCGAGAAGCGCATGCAGGGCGCAGTCGACGCCCTGAAGAAGGAACTGGCCGGCCTCAGGACCGGCCGTGCATCGGTAAACCTGCTCGATCCTGTCATGGTCGAGGCCTACGGGCAGCGCATGCCGCTCAATCAGGTGGGCACGGTGAGTGCACCGGAGCCGCGACTGCTCACCGTCAATGTCTGGGACAAGGGCTTGGTCGTATCCGTCGCCAAGGCGGTCCGCGAGGCCGGCTTGGGCCTCAATCCGGCGCCCGACGGCCAGATGATTCGTGTGCCGATACCCGAACTCACCGCCGAACGGCGCACCGAACTTGCCAAGCTTGCCCACAAGTACGCCGAGCACGGCCGCGTGGCCGTGCGCAACGTGCGGCGCGACGGCATGGAGGCGCTGAAGAAGGCCGAGAAGGATCACAAGATCTCCCAGGACGAGCACCGCCATAAATCCGACGAGGTGCAAAAGCTCACTGACCGCTACGTCAAGCAGGTCGACGAGGTGCTCGGCCACAAGGAAAAAGAGATCAAGACGGTCTGATGTCGACCGCGCCACTACCCGCCAACCCGGACCCCGCACCGGGCCCCCATCACGTCGCCATCATCATGGATGGCAACGGGCGGTGGGCCAAGGCGCGAGGCCTGCCGCGGGTAGCCGGCCATCGGCGAGGTGCCGATGCGGTCCGTCGTGTCGTGCGCGGAGCGGGCGAGCTTGGCATCCCGGTGCTCACCTTGTTTGCTTTCTCGACCGAGAACTGGGCGCGTCCGGCCGACGAGGTCAACGACCTCATGGGGCTCCTCCGGCAGTACCTGCGCAACGAGCTGGAGGAACTGCATCGCAACGGCGCGCGGCTGCGGGTGATCGGCAATCGCGATGGCCTCGCCGCCGACATCGTGTGCGACATTGCCGAAGCCGAGCGGCTGACCCGGGCCAACGGCCGCATCTACGTCAACATCTGTGTCAACTACGGCGCACGCGACGAGATCTTGCAGGCGACCCGCAACCTCGCGCGCCAGGTCGCGGCCGGCGAGACGAAGGCGGAGGACATCGACGAATCTCGTTTCGAGCGCGAGTTGTTGACCGCCGGCGTTCCCGACCCGGACCTGCTCATCCGCACCAGTGGCGAGCAGCGCATCAGCAATTTCCTGCTGTGGCAATGCGCCTACGCCGAGCTGGTGTTCGTCGATGCGCTGTGGCCGGACTTCGGCAAGCAGCATCTGGAGCAGGCGATCGCCGAGTTCCGTCGGCGTGAGCGGCGCTATGGCGGCGTCGGCGGCTGACGGCCCGGCCGCGCCCGGCGGCCGACATCGCGGGTTGATCTTGCGTGTCCTGTCGGCGGTGGTGCTGGGGCCGCTGGTACTGGCGGCGATTTGGCTCGGCTTTCCCTGGATCGACCTGCTGGCGGCATTGGCCGCGCCACTGATCGTCGCCGAGTGGTTGCGGCTGACGCGCGGACGGCCGTTCAGCCGTGTCCTAGCCGTTGTCTACAGCCTTGCTGCGGTCGCGGCGCTGCTATGGCTGCGTCACCAGCCGGCGACCGGCCGTGAAACGGTGTTGTGGATCGTGATCTGCGTGTGGGCAACCGACATCGGGGCCTTCGTGGTCGGCCGCGCCGCCGGTGGAGCCAAGCTCGCGCCGCGCATCAGTCCCGGCAAGACGTGGTCGGGCCTGATCGGCGGCATGGCCTGGGCCGCCGTTGCCAGCGCTGCTACCGGCTATGCCTTCGGCTTGGGAGAGTCGGTGCCGTTGGCCGTCATCGGCGCGATTCTCGCCGTTGTCGGACAGGCCGGCGATCTTCTCGAATCGGCGGCCAAGCGTCGCGCCGGTGTCAAGGACAGCGGCGGGTTGATCCCCGGTCATGGCGGCTTGCTCGATCGTGTCGATGCGCTGCTCGCGGTTCTGGTGACCGTCGCGCTTGCACGCTTGCTCCTCGGCGGAGGCTGGCCATGGACGTGAGTCGCTGGCCGCCACCATCGGTCGACCGGCCGCGCACTGTGACGATCCTGGGCTCGACCGGGTCGGTTGGCCAGAGCACGGTCGATCTGATCGCGCGCAATCCTGAAAGCTACCGCGTCGAAGCTTTGGTGGCCGCTACGTCCGTCGAACTCCTGGCCGACCAGGCGCGCCGCCTGCGGGCGCGGCTTGCCGTCGTGGCCGAGCCGGCACGCTACCGCGCGCTGAAGGACGCGCTGGCCGGCACGGCGGTCGAAGCGGCCGCCGGCCCCGAGGCGGTGCGCGCGGCGGCGGCCCGTCCGGCGGAATGGGTGATGGCGGCGATCGTTGGCTTTGCCGGCCTGGCCCCCACTTTGGAGGCAGCGCGGCGCGGCGCGATCGTGGCGCTCGCCAACAAGGAGGCGCTGGTTTGCGCCGGGCGGCTACTCATCGAAGCGGTCGAAGGATCGAAGGGCGTACTGCTGCCGGTCGATTCCGAGCACAATGCGATCTTCCAAGTATTCGAGCCGAGTCAACGCCACGCCATCGACCGACTGGTCCTGACCGCGTCGGGCGGACCGTTCCGGAATTGGTCGCTGGCCGACATGGCGGAGGCCACGCCCGAGCAGGCCCTGGCCCATCCCAACTGGGACATGGGCGACAAGATCTCGATCGATTCCGCGACCATGATGAACAAGGGACTGGAGCTGATCGAGGCTCATCTCTTGTTCGGCCTGCCGTCCGAACAGGTCGAAATCGTCGTTCATCCCCAATCGATCATCCATTCGATGGTGGCCTATCGAGACGGCTCGGTCCTTGCCCAACTCGGCACCGCCGACATGCGGGTGCCTATCACCCATGCGCTGGGCTGGCCGGCGCGCATCGATGGGCCCGCTGCCCGACTGGATTTCACTGACTTGGCGGCACTCACCTTCGAGCGGCCCGATTCCGGCCGCTTTCCCTCCTTACGGTTGGCGCGCGAGGCGCTGGTCACGGGTGGATTTGCGCCGATCGTCATGAATGCGGCCAACGAGACGGCCGTGGCGGCCTTCCTCGCGCGACAGATCGGCTTTCTCGACATTGCCCGTGTCGTGGAGGACGTCGTGGCAAGCTGGGAAAGGCCGGCGCAACCGGTGCAGTCGCTGCAGGAAGTGCAGGCAGCCGATCTCGAGGCCCGCCGGCGAGCCGAGAAAGTCTCTCAGCAGCGCCGGCTAAGCAATTGAAGGAAAAAGATTTTTGTGGTGTACTAAATCATGCAGCTCTTCACCACCTATCTGCCCTACTTCGTCCTGGTTCTGACGCTGCTCGTGTTCGTGCACGAGTACGGTCACTACTGGGTAGGGCGTCGCTTTGGCGTCCATGCCGAAGTGTTCTCGATCGGCTTCGGGCCGGAACTGGTGGGCTGGACAGATCGTAACGGCACGCGCTGGAAGATTTCCGTCATTCCGCTCGGCGGCTACGTGAAGTTCCTCGGCGACAGCGATGCCGCGAGCGCCACGTCGTCCGGCGAGGGGCTTTCGCCCGAGCAGCATCGACGTACCTTTTTCCGTCAGCCGCTCTACGCCCGCGCCGCCATCGTGCTGGGCGGACCGCTCGCCAACTTGGCGTTCGCCTTCATCTTGCTGACGGCCGTGTTCTTCGTGGCGGGCGAGCCCTACACCCCGGCCACCGTGGCCGTCCGGGCCGACGGACCTGCGGCCAAGGCTGGGCTGCGCACCGGCGATGAGATCGTCTCGTTGGCTGGCAAGCCCATCAACCGCTACGAAGATGTGCAGGAGTTGGAGTACCTCTATTGGGACAAACCGATGCCGATCGAGTATCGGCGCGGCAGGGAGCTGCGCAGCTCGATTGTCGCTCCCAGCCTCTGCGAGCGAGTCGACCGATACGGCAACCTGATCCGCACCGGCGAACTCGGCGTCGAGCAGATCGTTCGCCCGGTGGTCGGCGGTTTCTCGGCGGACAGTCCGGCCGAGGCGGCGGGGCTACGTGTCGGCGATCGACTGCTCGAGATCGACGGCAAGCCGGTCGAGTACTTTTCGCGCATCCCCGAGTTGATCGGCGATCGCGCTGGCCATTCGGTGAATATTGCGTTCGACCGCGACGGGCGGCGACTTGAGACGACGGTTGTTCCGATTGCCGACAAGGTCGTCGACTGTGGCGGCAAGGAGAGGACCGTCGGCCGCCTGCGGGTGCGGGCCGCGAGCGTTACCGAGCTGCGCAACCACAGCCTGTTTGGTGCCATGGGCGCGGGCGTGCGGGCGGTCTGGAGCATGACCAACATGTTCTATACGTCGATGGGCCAGATCCTGACGGCCACCCGGCCTGTGGATGAATTGGGCGGTCCGATCCGCATTGCCAAGGCAGCCGGCGAAGCCTCGTATGCCGGCTGGACGGGAATTCTCAATCTGGTCATCGGGCTATCGGTCGTGCTCGGCATCTTCAATCTGCTGCCGGTGCCGATGCTCGATGGCGGTCATCTTGCGATGTACCTCTACGAGGCGATCCGCGGCAAACCACTTAGCCTTCAAGCCCAAGAACTCGGTTTGAAGGTCGGGTTTACGCTGGTGATCGGGCTCGCCTTGATCGCGACCTTCAACGACATCCGGCACCTGGTGCGCCTGTTCACGTGACAGGTTCACGCGACGTGCTGGAACGATGAAGCAGCACGGTTTTCACAGAATTGTTCCAGCGGACAAAACGGTGGCGAATGGCGGTGCGACGGTCTATGAAAGTCCGTTCCTGAAACTGGCCGGCAGGTCTGGAAGGTGCCGGGGGTGAGTTTGACCATTCGTTGGGCTGTCTGGGCCGTTGTTGCGGTTCTGGTTTTCGCGGCGACGGCGCATGCCCAGCGCGGTCCGGGGCCGGCCGCTGCCGGCGGAGTGATCACGTCGGTCCAAATCCAGGGCAACGTTCGCGCCGAGCCTGAATCCATCCGCTCGCACCTGCAGCTCAAGGAAGGCCAGCCGTTCGATCCGGCCGCCGCCGACCGTTCGCTCAAGGCGTTGTTCGGTACGGGCTTGTTCTCCGACGTCGTGATCGAGATGCAGGGCTCGACCCTGGTCGTGAAGGTCATCGAGAACCCGATCATCAATCGCGTGGCTTTCGAAGGAAACCGCAAGATCGAAGACGACAAGCTGCGTGACGAGATCCAGTCCCGACCACGCCAGGTCTTCACCCGCGCCCGCGTCCAGGCGGACGTCGAGCGTATCCTGACCATCTATCGGCGCAGTGGCCGCTACAACGCCTCGGTCGAGCCGAAGATCATCAAGCTCGAGCAAGGTCGCGTCGATCTCGTATTCGAGATCAACGAAGGCGACGTGACCACCGTCCAGCGCATCAGCTTCGTCGGTAACGAGGCGTTCAGTGACGGCACGCTGCGCGAAAAGATCCGGACCAGCGAAAGCGCCTGGTATCGCTTTCTGTCGTCGGCAGACCGCTATGATCCCGACCGTCTCAACCTCGATCGCGAGCTGCTGCGCAAGTTCTACCTCTCGGAAGGCTACGCCGACTTCCGTGTCGTTTCGGCGGTAGCCGAGCTTGCCCCCGACCGGGAAGGATTCTTCATCACCTTCACCATCAGCGAGGGTGTCCGCTACAAGTTCGGCACCGTCGAGGTCTCGACGCGTTTCCAGGGCCTCGATGTCGATGTCCTGCAGAGCTATCTGACGATGTCGTCGGGCGAGTGGTACGATGCCGACGAGGTCGAGAAGTCCGTGACCGCCCTGACCGATCTCGTGGGCTCGCTCGGCTACGCCTTTGTCGAGGTTCGGCCCAACATCCGCCGCAACAAGGATACGCTCACCATCGACGTGACCTTCGACGTGCAGGAAGGCCCACGCGTTTACGTCGAGCGCATAAATATTTCGGGCAACACCCGAACGCTCGACAAGGTGATCCGGCGCGAATTTCGGCTGGCCGAAGGCGACGCCTTCAGCACGGCCAAGGTGCGGCGCAGCCAGCAGCGCCTGCGCAATCTGGGCTTCTTCGAGAAGGTCGATATCTCGGCGTCGCCGGGCTCGGCGCCGGACCGCACCAACATCGAGGTCGAGGTGGTGGAGCAGAGCACCGGCGACATCTCGTTTGGCGCCGGCTATTCCACGACGTCGGGCCCCGTGGGCGACATTGGGATCAAGGAGCGCAATCTCTTGGGCAAGGGCCAGGAGCTTCGGTTCGGCATCTCGGTCGGCACCTTGAGCACGTTGATCGACTTGAGCTTCACCGAGCCTTACTTCCTGGATCGGCCGATGTCGGCAGGCATCGACGTGTTCCGAACCTCCAACGACCGCCAGCAGGTCGCCTCATATAGCGACCGCAGCATCGGTTTCGCGCTCCGCGCCGGCTGGGCTTACAGCGAGCACACGCGGCAGACCGTGCGCTATACGCTGCGCCAGACCGATATCTTCAACGTCCAGCCCTGGGCTTCGACCGTCGTCCAGGCGAACGCCGGCACGTCGGTCGTCTCGGAAGTCGGCGAGACGATTGCCTGGGACACCCGTGACACACGCCTCAATACGACCAAAGGCTTCTTGCTTCGCAACTCGATGGCGGTGGCCGGCTTGATCGGCACCGAGCAGTACTATCGAACGACGGCCGACGCCGTCTACTATCAGAGCCTGTTCGAAGATGTCATCATTTCCGTCGGCGGCTCGGCTGGACTGGTGGTGCCCTACAACAACTCGTCGCTTCGCTTGAACAACCTGTTTTTCATCGGTGGCGACACGCTGCGCGGCTTCCGGGTCGGCGGCATCGGGCCCCGCGACTCGGTCACCACCGACGCGCTGGGCGGCACGTACTTCTACACCGGCACGACCGAGTTGAGTTTCCCACTGGGCTTGCCGAAAGAGATCGGTCTTCTCGGCAAGGCCTTCATGGACGTGGGATCGCTGTGGGGGCTGGGCGGGCCGGCTGTCTACAGCAGTACCGTTCTTACGAGCACCACGATGCGGGTGTCGACCGGGCTAGGCATCCAATGGGTGTCCCCCTTCGGGCCGATCCGTATTGACTATGCCTTCCCGCTCGTTCAGGACCCCTGGGACAAGACCGAAAACATTCGCTTTGGCTTCGGCACACGTTTCTGAGGGGACAGCGCCGACATGAACATGCAGAACGACAAGACGAGCGTCTCCGAGCCGACCGCCACAGCGGTCGATATCCGTCGCATCCTGCAAATGATTCCGCATCGGTATCCCATGCTGATGGTCGACCGGGTCACCGAGATGCACCTCGATCACAGCGCCGTCGGAATCAAGAATGTCAGCATCAACGAGCCATTCTTCCAGGGCCACTTCCCGTCCGAACCGGTGATGCCCGGCGTGCTGATCGTCGAAGCGATGGCGCAGACGGCGGCCGTGCTGGTCGTGGCGACTTTCGGATCGGAGTCGGAGGGCAAGCTCGTCTATTTCATGTCGATCGATGGCGTTCGCTTCCGGCGGCCCGTCATGCCCGGTGACCGTCTCGAGCTACATGTCCAGAAGGTGCAGAGCAGGGCCAATGTCTGGAAGTTTTCCGGCAAGGCCATCGTCGAAGGCAAGGTCGCGGCGGAAGCTACCTTCGCGGCGATGATCCGCGACCGTTAGGAGAGGGGACGATGCCCGATACGGCAACCAACTATCGCATGCTGCACACCATGATCAGGGTGCACGACCTGGACAGGTCGTTGGCTTTCTACACCGGCCCGATGGGCATGAAGCTGCTGCGCAAGCGCGATGTGCCGGAAGGCAAGTACAGCCTCGCCTTCGTGGGCTACGGCGACGAAAAGGAGCATTGCGTCGTCGAGCTGACCTACAATTGGGGCCAGGAAAAGCCCTATGAGATCGGCACCGGTTTTGGCCACCTGGCGGTCGGTGTACCCGACGTGGCCGGGGTTTGCGCACAAGTGACGAAGGCCGGCGGCAAGGTTACCCGCGCGCCGGGCCCCGTGAAATTCGGCACCACCGTGATTGCCTTCGTCGAAGATCCCGACGGTTACAAGATCGAGCTGATCGAACGAAAGTAGGCTGCCAGCGAGTCGAGCCTAGATGATCGGCTGCTCGTCAAGCCAGCTGCGAGCCTGGCGCGGCGTCCCGAACAGCTTGATTGGCCGCTCCGCAGAGGCCAGCACTCCCAGCAAGCGGGCATAGACTACCGTTTGCTCGGCATTCGCGACCACAGCGAGAGCGCCGATCTTTGTGTTGTCATGGAGGGAGCGGATTCTGGCGCAGACCGTGAGCAGTTCGTCGGGGCTCATCGTGGAACTTCCGGTCCGGCCGTCGAACAGCTTGCGATAGGTCGTGGCATTGGCCCCGGCCATTGGATCGAGCAAGGCTGTGGCCTCGCTGTACGACACGCCGCCCTCAGCGACGGCGGTGAACAGGCGCGCTTTCGAGTCGATTATCCAGTGCAGAGGCATCAGGCGGTCATTCCGAGGCCAGAAGTAACTAAATCGAGAGGCGATCGGAGTCCATGCACTGCGGCCACTAGTTCTGCAGAGCGCGT
>Ga0194121_10004557_pt1 | contig 20046 bp, 16 predicted proteins | sample TA2MahCa50mmetaG_FD_148609 | JGI IMG/M metagenome (GOLD analysis project Ga0194121, IMG submission 148609) | Freshwater microbial communities from Lake Tanganyika, Tanzania - TA2015020 Mahale Deep Cast 50m | ecosystem: Environmental > Aquatic > Freshwater > Lake | place: Tanzania: Lake...
CATCCCTCCGCCCTCTGCCAAAACCGCAAAAAGCTATCTGCTGCCGGATTTTTACTCCGGCGCAACCGGACAATCCGGCCGCTTCAGTGAGGGATTTTTGCTCCGGCGCTTACAGGCGGTGTCGTCGAGGGCCCGCCAGAGATGGGAGAGACGCTTCTCCCAATCGGGACCGGGCGGCGTCATCAGACCAGCTTCTCGAAGCGCTTCTTCGTCGCGTCGTAGCCCCAGAGTGCGCCCTTCTGCAGGTCGAACCACCAGCCATGCACGGAGAGCGTGCCGGCCTTGATGCCGTCGGCGACCCAGGGAAATGTCGCGATGTTCTCGAGCGAAATCTCGATCGCCGCCTGCTCGGTCTTGCTGCCGTCCGGGTCGCTTGGCACGATCTCGCAGGCGCGCATGCCGAGCGAGACCCAGGGGCCGATGAACTCGCGCTCGCCGAGCGGGTCGCCGGCGCAGCAGCGGCGCAGCGCCTGGATGCCGCCGCAGCCGGAATGGCCGAGCACCAGCAGATGCTTCACCTTGAGATCGCGGATGCCGAACTCGAGCGCGGCCGAGGTGCCGTGCAGGCGGCCGTCCGGCTGATAGGGCGGGATCAGATTGGCGACGTTGCGGATGACGAAGAGCTCGCCCGGCTCGGCGCCGAGCAGGATCGCCGGATCGACGCGGCTGTCCGAGCAGGCGACGACCATGACCTCGGGGTTCTGCCCCTGGGTGCGCAGGTTCTCGTAGAGCTCCGGCCGGTGCTCGTAGTAGCGCGCCTTGAACACCTTGAAGCCGGAGACGAGCAGATCGATGGCTGGCATGACGCCGGTCTAGCGCGGCTTTGGGGCGATGTCACGCTTCCGGCTGGTCGAGCTGGAGGCGGCGGCAGACCAGCACCAGGGCCTCGTAGACCACCTGGGCGGCAAGCCCGGCGGTGAGTCCGCCTACATCGTGCGGCGGGCTCACCGTATTGACGTCGATGGCGACGATGTCGAGGCCGGAAAGCGCGCGCAGGAGCTGCAGCCCTTCGCGCGCGAGCAGCCCACCCCAGACCGGCGTCGCCACGCCCGGCGCGCAGGAAGGATCGAAGACATCCATGTCGAAGCAGAGATGCACCGGTCGCCCGGCGGTCACGCGCTTGATCTCGGATGCGACATCCGGAATGCCGCGGCGCATCAGCTCGTCGAAGGGAATGAGCGGGTAACCCAGCTTGCGCGCAAAGGCGAAGACGCCCGCCTCCGAGGTCGGTCCGCGCAGCCCCACCTGTAGCGAGCGCGCGACGTCGATCCGCTTCTCCTCGGCCGCATGGGTGTATTGCGTGCCGGCGTTGTAGCGATCGTCGGGCGTATAGGGATAAGCGTCGGTGTGGGAATCGATGTGAAGCGAAACCAGGCCGGGATGGCGCTTGGAGAGCGCGCGCATCTGCGGCAGCGAGACGCTGCCATCGCCGCCCATGGTGACGGGGATGGCGCCATCGGTCAGCAGCCGGTCCATCGCCGCCTCGATGCGCACGAAGGCATCCTCGATGCGCCCCGGCGTGAGGTCGACATCGCCGAGATCGACGAGGCCGAGCCGCTTCACCGGATCGAAATCGGCCGTATCCGGCATGTAGGTGCGAACCAGCCGCGAGGCGAGCCTGATGCCGGTCGGGCCATCGCGTGCGCCGACGCGAAACGCATGCGTGCCGCAGTCGAAAGGCATGCCAAGCACCGCCGCCCGCGCGCCTGTCGCGCTCGATGCCGCGGGAATGCCGAAGAGGGTGACGGGTGGCATGGGTGCGATCGCCTCGCTTTCCTACCCCCTCTCCCGCCGCAAGGCGGGGGAGGGTTGGGGAGGGGGCCTCGTGCTGCGCCTCCGATGCCCCCTCCCTAGCCCTCCCCCTGCTTCGCAGGGAGAGGGCACACGAGGCGAGGGAGGGAACGAGACTACGGCAGCAGCACCGTCGATCCCGTGGTCTTGCGGGCCTCGAGGTCGCGATGCGCCTGCGCGGCCTCGGACAGCGGGTAGGTCTGATTGATGCGGATCTTCACCTTGCCCGACTTCACCACTGCGAACAGCGCCTTGGCTGAGGCCACCAGCTCGTCGCGGGCCGCGACATAGGCCATCAGCGAGGGCCGGGTCAGGAACAGAGAGCCCTTGGCGCCGAGGATCGCCGGGCTGAACGGGGCAACCGGCCCCGAGGCGCTGCCGAATGAGATCATCATGCCGCGCGGCCGAAGGCAGTCGAGGGAGGCCATGAAGGTGTCCTTGCCGACGCCGTCATAGACCACCGGCAGGCCCTTGCCCTTGGTGATCTCTTTCACCGTTTTCGCCAGGTCGTCGCCGGGCTTCAGCACGATCGGGTGGTGGCAGCCATGCTTCTTCGCCAGCGCCGCCTTGTCCTCGGACGACACGGTGCCGATGATCTTGGCGCCGAGCGCTCTGCCCCACTGGCAGAGAATGAGGCCGACGCCGCCGGCGGCGGCGTGCACCAGGATGGTGTCGCCCTTCTGCACCTTATAGGTGCGGCGGATCAGATATTCGGCGGTCATGCCCTTCAGCATCATCGCCGCTGCGGTCTTTTCGTCGATGCCCGAGGGGATCTTCACCATGCGCTCGGCCGGCACGATCCGGCGCTCGGCGTAGGAGCCCATCGGTTGGGCATAGGCGACGCGGTCGCCGACCTTGAACTCCTTGACCCTGGGCCCGACCTTCTCGACCACGCCCGCCCCTTCCATGCCGATCACCGACGGCAGCTGCAGCGGATAGAGGCCGGAGCGGTGATAGGTGTCGATGTAGTTGAGACCGACCGCGGTGTTGCGGATCAAGAGCTCGCCCGCGCCGGGCGTGCCCAGCGGCACCTCCTCCCACTTCATCGCCTCGGGTCCGCCGGTCGCATGGATACGGATGGCATGCGTGGTCATCGTCGCTCCTGTCTTCGCCGGCCTCTTCGCGCCGCCGAGGTTCTTGGTGAAGAACGCCGCAGTGCGGCCATTGGCGAGCTTCGCCGCGGCCGCGTCGTAACGCTCGCCGCCGATGCGGGCGAAGGCGTGGTCGCAGGCCTCGTATACCTGCACGGCCGCGACCGGCACCTTGGCCAACGCCTCTTTCACTTTCGCCTGCGCCTCCGCCGGCACGAACTTGTCCTTGGCAGCGATGTGGCAGAGATAGGGTTTCGTGATCGCGCTCGCTTCGTTGAGCGCGCCTTCGATGCCGACGCCGTAATAGCTGACGTTGCAATCGGCGCTCGAACGGGTCGCCATCAGATAGGCGAGCTTGCCGCCGAGGCAGAATCCGACGGTGCCGACGCGGCCGTTGCAGCCCGGCATCTTGCGGACCGTCTCCAGCGTCGCGATCAGGTCCTCGACGCCCTTGGCCTCGTCGAAGCCCTTGTAGAGCGAGAAGGCCTTCTGCCACTCGGCCTCGGTCTTGTCGGTTATCTGGATCCCCGGTTCCTGGCGCCAGAAGAGATCGGGGCAGACCGCGATGTAGCCCTGCGCCGCAAGCCCGTCGCAGATCTCGCGCATCACCTTGTTGACGCCGAAGATCTCCTGGATCACCAGGATTCCGGGCCCTGAGCCGGAGGCGGGCTTGGCGACATAGGCGGAGAAGGAGCCGCCGTCGCGGGCGGCGATCGTGACGTCTGCCATGGGAATCCCCTCAGGAGCTCGGGCGAGGCGGCGAGCCTAACGCGAAGAGCAAGAGAGTGGCTAGTCGCGCTTCGTACTCCCTCCTCCGCGCACGACGCGGGAGACGGTTCCGATGCTTGTCGCGGCGGGTTCCTGCCGATACAGTCCGCCGCGATTTCACGCTCGACCGCCAAGGAGGGGTGCATGGCCAGGCCTGATCATCACCGCACCCGCGGCCCTGTTTCCGCCCCACGATGCTTCGCCGTCGTGGGGCCGACCGGCCGGATCTGAACCCCGCTTCTCCGTCCTGATCTGCCCCGAACGACGACCGGCGCCGGCTGCCTGGCCGCCCGCCTCCCGTCCTTCGCTGTCATTCGAATTGAGAAGACCATGGGCTCGATCAGTCTCCGCGACGTCGGCGTTGTCGCTTCAACTCCCCTCTTCACGAACCTCTCCCTGGTGATCGGCGAGAGCGATCGCGTCGGCCTCGTCGCCGCCAACGGCGCCGGCAAGACCACGCTGCTCAAATGCCTCGCCGGCCTGGCCGAGCCGACATCGGGCGAGATCACGCGTTCGCGCGGGCTTCGTGTCGGCATGGTCGAGCAGGACATGCCGGCAACCCTCCTCGACCTCGCCCTCGCCGAGGCGATCCGCCGTGCCTTGCCACCGGCCGAGCGCGAGAGCGAAGAGTGGCGTGTCGGCGTCGTGCTCGACGAGTTCGAGACGCCGGAGGAGCTGCGCGGCCGCCCGGTGCGCCAGCTCAGCGGCGGATGGCAGCGCCTGGCGCTGATCGCGCGCGCCTGGATCACCCAGCCGGACACGCTGCTGCTCGATGAGCCGACCAACCATCTCGACCTCGCCAAGATCCAGCTGCTCGAGCGCTGGATCGCCGCGACCGCGCGCGTGCCGATGGTGATCGCCAGCCACGACCGGCACTTCCTCGATGCGGTGACGACGACGACGCTGTTTCTTCGGCCCGAGATCTCGCGCAGCTTCGCGCATCCCTTCACCGAGGCGAGGCGCCTGCTGAAAGAGGAAGATGAAGCCGAGGAGGCCCGCCAGGAGAAGGAGCTGCGCGAAGCGGAGCGGCTTCGCCGCAACGCCGCCGAGCTCAAGAACATCGGCATCAACAGCCGCAGCGACCTGCTGCAGAAGAAGTCGATGCAGCTCAAGGACCGCGCCGAGCGGATCGAGCAGAGGCTGAAGCCGATACATTCCGAGCGCTCCGCCGGCGAGATCCGGCTCGCCAATCGCGGCACCCATGCGCGCGTGCTGGTCGGCCTCGACGACGTGACAGTGACGACGCCGGACGGCACGCCGCTTTTCAGGACCGGCCGGCTCGACCTCAAGCAGGGTGATCGCGTCGTGCTGCTGGGGCAAAACGGCGTCGGCAAGTCGCGGCTCGTGACGCTTGTCCATCGCGCGGTCCAGGCGGGCGAGAGCGGCATGGCCGGCTTCCGCGTCAGCCCGTCGGTCGTGCTCGCCTATATCGACCAGCACATGTCGCAGCTTCCGGTCGAGCAGACGCCCTTTGCGTTCATCTCAGGGACCTTCCGCCTCGGTGATCAGCGAAGCCGCAGCCTGCTCGCCGGCGCCGGTTTCCCGGTCGATCGCCAGGAGAAGGCGATCCGGCAGTTCTCGCCGGGACAGAAGGCGAGGCTCTCCCTGCTCGCGCTCCGGCTCGCCGAGCCGAATTTCTACCTGATGGACGAGCCGACCACGCATGTCGACATCCCGGGCCAGGAGGCGCTGGAGGCAGAGATCCTGGCGCATGAGGCGACCTGCCTGATCGTCTCGCACGACCGCAGCTTCGTGCGAGCGATCGGCACGCGCTTCCTTCTGATCGAGAACCGGTGCTTGAGAGAGATTGACGCGCCGGACGAGTTCTATGCGACGCTCGCGATTGGAGCGTAGTCGTACGCCCTCTCCCGCGTCTTACGCGGGGGAGGGTGGGGTGGGGGCCGCGCGTCAGCGCGGTCGGGTCTTCGAGCGTGTCTCGCCGCCATCCTCGCTCCGCTCGGGCCCCCACCCTGCCCTCCCCCGTCGACTTCATCGCCGGGAGAGGGTTCCGAGCGACGCTTCACTAGGAGAGACTGAGCATGCTCAAACCCCATTTCGAGATGTTTGCCGGCTACAACCAATGGGCCAACCGGCGGCTCTACGACGCCGCGGCGCGGGTGAGCGAGGCGCAGTATCGCGAGAACCGCGGCGCCTTCTTCAAGTCGTTGCACGGGACGCTGAACCATCTCCTGGTCGGCGACCGCGTGTGGATGCGCCGATTCACCGGAGAAGGCGACGCGCCGAAGCGGCTCGATGCGATCCTGTTCGAGGATCTGTCCTCGCTACGCGCGGCGCGCGAGGCCGAGGACGAGCGTATCCTCGGCTATGTGCGCGGCCTCGACGAGGCGAAGCTCGCCGGCACCATCCGCTACCAGCCGATCACGCTGCCCGATCCGGTCGAACAGAAGCTGGCACCGGCGCTCGCGCATTTCTTCAACCACCAGACCCATCACCGCGGCCAGGCCCATGGCATTCTCACCAACCTCGGTGCCAAGGCGCCGGAACTCGATCTTCTCTACTACCAACGGGAAGTAAGCTGACGTCGAACATTTCCTGTCGACTTTGTCGCCGGGAGAGGGTTCCGACATCTAGAACAGCTTCCCCTGCCCGCGTTCGAGGTCGATCAGCGCCTTCTTGGTATCGACGCCCTTGCCGCCGGAGAAGCCGGTCAGGCCCGACTGGCCGACACAGCGGTGGCAGGGGATGACGATGGCGATCGGGTTTGAGCCGCAGGCGCCGCCGACGGCGCGGGCGATGCCGCCGATCGAACGCGCGATGTCGCCATAGAGCTTCACCTCGCCATAGGGGATGGCCAGCAGCTCGTCCCAGACCTTCCGCTCGAACTCGGTGCCCTTCGGCGCCAGCGGCAGATAGAAGATCGTGCGCTCGCCGGCGAAATACTCGCCGAGCTGACGGCGGGCCTCGACCAGAACAGGGGTCTCGTCGCTGCCGCCGGTCCCCTCTCTTTCGCTGACCCAGCCCAGCGACAAGATCGCGCCGTCCTCCTCCGTCACCGCGAGATCCCCGAGCGGGCTGGCGACGGTGAGGCTAGGCATCAGGAGGGAATGAGCGCGGACGGCGCCGCTGCCGCCTCGGTGATCGGCGGCGAGCAGGTCATGCCCTGACAGACATACATGGTCGGCCTGCCCTCGACCTGCCCCTTGCCGTGCGCGGGATGGCCCGGCGGCAGCGCCTCGCTCGGGCCGGTCACCTGCAGGATGCGGTTCGGAAGGCTGAGAGTCGTAACCGCCTCGATCAGGGCCTTGGCGGACGCATCGTCGCGCCGGCCGACGATCACGATCTGCTGCGCCGCCTGCAGCAGCTCGGCGGCGTTGAGCAGGGTCGAGAACGCCATGGCGCTACGGCTGACATCGCCGGAGAAGGCGCCGATGACCGCCTCGGCGCGGTCGCGGTATGTCGCCTCGCCGGTCAGGAAATAGAGCCGTGCAAGGTTCGCTGCCTGCGTGCCGTTGCCGGACGGTGTGGCGTTGTCATGCGCGTGGCGCGTGCGCACGATCAGGGCCTCGCCGTCATCGGGCGTGAGGAAGTAGCCGCCATTGTCCTTGTCCCAGAAATGGCGGTCGAGCACGGCCGCCCAGGCACGCGCGCGATCGAGATAGGATTCCTCGCCGCTCGCCTCGAACAGCGCCAGCGCCGCGCGCGACATCTGCGCGTAGTCGTCGAGCAGCCCCGCATGCTGGGCCTTGCCGTCGCGCGCGCTGTGCAGCAGTCGGTCGCCACGGCCATGGACGCGCTCGATATAGGAGAAAGCGGCGCGCGTCTTCTCGAGCCAGTCGGGCCGCCGGAAGGCGAGCGCGGCATTCGCGAGGGCCGCGATCATCAGCCCGTTCCAGTCGGCGAGCGTCTTGTCGTCGAAGCCCGGGCGCACGCGGCCGGCGCGCATGTCGAGCAGCTTCGCGCGGGCGCGGCCGAGCAGAGCCTCCTCGTCATGCGAAAGCGGATCGGGCGAGCGCGAGCGGTTGAGGATCGTCTTGTGTTCCCAATTTCCGAACGACGTCACGTCATAGGCGCGCTTGAAGAGGGCGCTCGCCTCGCCGAGAGCCCGGTCGATCTCCTTCTCGCTCCAGACATAGAAGCGGCCCTCCTCGCCTTCGCTGTCGGCGTCGAGCGACGAGGCAAAGCCGCCACCGCCGATCACCATCTCGTTGAACAGCCAGGCCACGGTTTCTTCGACGCGCGCATGATAGAGCGGCGACTTCACATCCTGCCAGGCGAGCGTCAGCAGATCGATCAGCTCGGCATTGTCGTAGAGCATCTTCTCGAAATGCGGGACCAGCCACTCCTCGTCGACGGAGTATCGGGCGAAGCCGCCGGCGAGATGATCGTAGATGCCGCCCTGGCTCATGCGGTCGAGCGTCACCGTCACCGATTCCAGGAAGGGCCGTTGGCCGGTGCGGATCCAGGCACGCCACAGCAAGAGGAAGCCCGGCACGTTCGGGAATTTCGGTGCCGAGCCGAAGCCGCCGTGGAAGGGATCGACCTGGCGCGCCAGCGAGCGCGCGATCTTGTCGAGATCGGCGAGGCTGGGCAGCCCGCCGGCGCGCGAGGCGGAGAGCTTGCCGAGCGCTTCTTTCAGAGCGCCGACGTTCTTGGCAACCGTATCGGGCTGGCGCTTATAGGTGCCGTGTATGCTCTTCAGCACGTCGACGAAGCCGGGCCGTCCGTAGCGGGCGCTCGGCGGGAAGTAGGTCCCGCCCCAGAAAGGATCGCCGTCGGGCGTGAGGAACATGGTGAGCGGCCAGCCGCCGGACTCGCCGAGCAACGCCAGCGCCGACTGATAGATGGTGTCGACATCCGGCCGCTCTTCGCGGTCGACCTTGATGTTGACGAAGAGCTCGTTCATCACCGCTGCGGTGGCGTGGTCCTCAAAGGATTCATGCGCCATCACATGGCACCAGTGACAGGCGGCATAGCCGACCGAGAGCAGCACCGGCACCTGACGGCGCTTCGCCTCGGCGAACGCCTCCGCTCCCCAGACCTGCCAATGGACCGGGTTGTCCTTGTGCTGTAGCAGGTACGGGCTGGTGGCCTGATCGAGACGGTTCAAAGGTTCTCTTTCGCGATGGGCGGCGATCATAGGGGAAAGACCATTCCTCAACAGCCGGGCATCTATGCGCTGGCGACGCCGTCCGGTCGCGCGGCGCTGGCAGTGATTCGCCTCTCGGGCGCGGGCGTGCGCGAGGCGGTCGAGACGTTGGCCGGGCGGTTGCCGCCGCCGCGTGTGGCGACCCTTACGGCTCTGTCGGACCCAGGCCCTCCCGATCGTCACGGGTCCGGGATGATCGACCGGGGGCTGGTCCTGTGGTTTCCGGCGCCCTTCAGCTACACCGGCGAGGACGGGGCGGAGCTGCAGCTTCACGGCGGGCGCGCGACGGTCGCTGCGGCGGCGGCGGCGCTCGGCCGGCTCGGCCTCCGGCCCGCGGAGCCGGGAGAGTTCACGCGGCGTGCGTTCCGGAACGGCAAGCTCGACCTGACCCAGGCCGAGGCGATCGCCGATCTGACCGCGGCCGAAACCGCGGCGCAGCGACGTCAGGCGCTTCGGCAGCTCGACGGAGCGTTCGGAGCCCTGGTTGAGGCGTGGCGCGGGCGCCTGATCGTCACGTCGGCGCGGATCGAGGCGACGCTCGACTTTTCCGACGAGGATCTACCAGTAGAGGTAGATGATCGGGTTCAGGGCGAGCTGTTGTTATTACGAAGTGAGATATCGGACTATTTGGGCAGCCAGACGCGAGGAGAGCGCCTGCGAGAGGGAGTTAAGGTTGCGATCCTCGGCCCGCCTAATGCAGGCAAGTCGAGCCTGCTGAACGCGCTGGCGCGGCGGGAGGCGGCAATTGTCTCGGCGGTTGCCGGGACTACCCGCGACGTCATCGAGGTCCATCTGGACCTGGGGGGCGTGCCGGCGGTGCTGGCCGACACGGCGGGACTCCGGGAGGCCTCCGACGCGATCGAGGCCGAGGGGGTCCGGCGGGCCACACGCTGGGCGGAGGGGGCGGATCTGCGGGTGGTGGTCGGGGCGGCCGATGACTGGTCGGCGCTCTACGCCCCGGCGGTCCGTTCGGTCGTCCGTAGCGACACCCTGGTGGTCGGGAATAAAGTCGATCTCGCTCCCACCCCACCCTTCTGGGACGGGCGTCCGGTCCTTCCAGTTTCGGTAAAGTCGGGGGAGGGAATCGACGAGCTTCTTGATCGTCTCGCTTCCGAGACGAGCCGGCTGGCGGGGGAGTCGGAGGAGCCCGCCCTGACCCGGACCCGTCACCAGCAGGGACTTTCGGCCTGTGTCGAAGCGATAGATCGGGCCATAAGCAACCTCGATCCGGTGCTTCGTGCGGAGGAGTTACGCCTTTCGATTCAAGCTCTTGGCCGAATCACGGGCCGCGTCGATGTGGAGGAGGTCCTGGATGCGTTGTTTCGAACTTTCTGCATCGGGAAGTGACCGGGACGTGCTCCCCATAGGACAGGCATCGCGGTAGGATAAGCCATGATCTTCGATGTCGTCGTCATCGGCGGCGGCCATGCCGGGACGGAAGCGGCGGCCGCGGCGGCCCGCATGGGCGCCCGAACAGCGTTGGTGACGCATCGCCGCGACACCATCGGGGTGATGTCCTGCAACCCCGCGATCGGCGGGCTCGGCAAGGGGCATCTGGTCCGCGAGATCGACGCCCTCGACGGGATCATGGCGCGCGCCATCGATCGCGCCGGTATCCAGTTCCGGGTCCTCAACCGCAGTAAAGGACCGGCGGTGCGCGGGCCGCGCGCCCAGGCCGACCGACGCCTCTATCGCGAGGCGGTCCAGGCTCTGCTGGCCGAGCAGCCGGGTCTCGAGATCGTCGAGGGCGGGGTCGAGGATCTGCTGACCGAGGGGGATCGCCTGGTCGGGCTTCGCCTTGCCGACGGCTGCGAGCTCCGCGCCGGAGCCGCCGTCGTCACCACCGGGACCTTTCTCCGTGGCTTGATTCACCGGGGTGAGGACCAGGAGCCGGCAGGGCGAATCGGCGAAGCCCCGTCCCTGGGTTTGTCGGCGTCTCTGGCGCAGTTCGGCTTTGCGCTGGGTCGGCTCAAGACCGGCACCCCGCCCCGGCTCGACGGCCGGACCATCGACTGGGCGGGCCTTGAGGTCCAGCATGGCGACGACCCGCCGGAGCCTTTTTCGGCTCTGACCGGCCGGATCGAGGTGCCGCAGATCCCGTGCCACATCACCTCGACCACGCCGGCGACCCATGCCCTGATCCGGGCGAATTTGCACCGGGCACCGATGTATTCGGGGCAGATCGAAAGCATCGGTCCCCGCTACTGCCCGTCGATCGAGGACAAGGTGGTCCGCTTCGGCAGCCGCGAGCGGCACCAGATCTTCCTCGAGCCCGAGGGCCTGGACGACCCGACGATCTATCCCAACGGGATCTCGACCTCGCTCCCGGCAGGGGTCCAGGCCGAGCTGATCCGGACCATACCCGGCCTCGAGCGAGCGCGGATCCTCCAGGCCGGATATGCCATCGAATACGACCATGTCGACCCCCGCGAACTCCGTCCTACCCTGGAAACGCGAAGAATTTCAGGGCTTTTCCTGGCCGGTCAAATCAATGGCACGACCGGCTACGAGGAGGCGGCGGGGCAGGGACTCCTCGCGGGGGTCAATGCCGCGCTCCTCGCCGGGGGCGGCCGACCCTTCGTCCTGACCCGGGCCAACGCCTATATCGGCGTCATGGTCGACGATCTGGTCGGCCGCGGCGTCACCGAGCCCTATCGGATGTTCACCTCGCGGGCGGAGTATCGGCTGAGTCTCCGTGCCGACAACGCCGATCTTCGCCTGACCGCCAAGGGGATCGAGGCCGGTTGCGTCGGTTCCGAGCGGGCACGGGTGTTTCACGTGAAACAATCCGCCCTCGCCGAGGGTCGGTCGCTCCTGGATCGGCTCGCCTCGACGCCGGCGGCCCTGGCGAAGCGTGGCTTCAAAGTGACTCAGGACGGACAGACGCGCTCGGCCTTCGCGCTTTTGTCGTTCCCGGAAGTCACGCTCGACCGTTTGACGGAGATCTGGCCGGAGATCGCCGGGCTCAAGCCTGAGATCCGGGCCCAGCTTGAGGTCGATGGCCGCTACGCCGGGTATCTGAACCGCCAGGAGAGCGATATTGCCGCCTTCCGGCGCGACGAGTCGCTGGCTTTGCCTGACGATCTGGACGTCGATGCCATCGGCGGGCTCTCGAATGAGGTCCGGTCGATCCTCAAGACCTCTCGTCCGGCCACGATCGGGGCCGCTTCCAGGCTTTCAGGGGTCACGCCGGCCGCGGTCGTGGCGCTTCTTCGCCACGCCAGGGCATGAGCCCGGAGGAATTCCAGGCGGCGACCGGTGTTTCACGTGAAACACTCGACCGATTTCGTCTCTATGCGGCGCTTCTGACCCGCTGGCAGCGGGCCGTGAACCTGATCGGCAAGTCCACGGCCGCCGATATCTGGGAACGCCACTTCTTGGACTCGGCCCAGCTCCACCCGCATCTGGCCGAGGCACCTGGATTGGTCGATTTCGGCAGCGGCGCGGGCTTCCCCGGTGCGGTCCTGGCAACCCTCGGGGCCAAGGATGTCCATCTGGTCGAGTCGGACAGCCGGAAATGCGCTTTCCTTCGTGAGCTCGACCGCCAGCTCGGCCTCGGTATGACGATCCATGAGAGCCGGATCGACCACCTGACCCCCTGGAAAGCCCAGAGTCTGACCGCGCGCGCCCTGGCACCCCTGCCGCAGCTCCTCGATATGGCCGAGGAGTTCCTTTCACCTGACACCATCTGCCTCTTCCTCAAGGGCGAGACCGTCGATCGGGAATTGACGGAGGCGGAGAAAGGGTGGAATATGACCGTGTCACGCCTCCCGAGTCGGACGAGTCCTACGAGCGTAATTCTCAGGCTGACCAGGTTGGAGCGCAAAAAATGATCGAGCTGACGGCGGGTACTTCCGATTGCCCCCGCATCATCGCCGTCGCCAACCAAAAGGGCGGCGTCGGTAAGACGACGACCGCAATCAACCTGGCGACCGCGCTCGCGGCCTGCGGCAAGAGGGTCCTCATCATCGATCTCGATCCGCAGGGAAATGCCTCGACAGGCCTCGGTATTCCCCGGACCGCGCGCGAGCGCGACACCTATGCGGTGCTGTGCGAGGGCCTGCCGGTGATGAAGGCGGTCCAGCCGACCGCGATCCCCCGGCTCTCGGTCGTACCGGCCTCGGTCGACCTCTCCGGCGCTGAGATCGAGCTGGTCGAGCAGGGCCGGCGCGAGTTCAAGCTGGCCGATGTCGTTCGCGATGTTCGCGACGCCGACTACGTCCTGATCGATTGCCCGCCTTCCCTCGGCCTTCTCACGCTGAACGCGCTGGTCGCTGCCGACGCGGTTCTGGTCCCGCTTCAGTGCGAGTTCTACGCGCTCGAAGGCCTGAGCCATCTCATGAAGACGATCGAGCGGATCAAGCGCGCGCTGAACCCGAGACTTGAGATCCAAGGCGTTGTCTTGACGATGTACGACAAGCGCAACAACCTCTCGGACATGGTGGCGGCCGATGTCCGCGGCCATCTCGGCCAGAAGGTCTACGAGACCGTGATCCCGCGCAACGTGCGCGTCTCCGAGGCGCCCTCGCACGGCAAGCCGGTGCTGGTCTATGACCTCAAATGCCCCGGCTCCCAGGCCTATCTGCACCTGGCCGGCGAGGTCATCCGGCGCGAGCGGATCGCCGCGTGATCGAGGAGCAGGAAGGCGCCGGCGGGCGCCGCCGCGGTCTCGGGCGGGGCCTGGGCCAGCTCTTCGGCGAAGAGGCTCAGGACTACGCCGAGCTCGACAGGCTGCGCTCGACCAAGAGCGTTCCGATCGACCAGATCTACCCCGGTCGCTTCCAGCCGCGGAAGCATTTCGACGAAGAGGCCCTGTCTTCGCTGGTCGAGTCGATCAAGGCCCAGGGAATACTGCAGCCGATCCTGGTAAGACGGCATCCCGAGTCGTCCAACGCCTATGAAATCATCGCCGGGGAGCGCCGCTGGCGGGCGGCCCAGCTTGCCCAGCTCCATGAGGTGCCGATCCTCATCAAGGACCTGCCCGATCGCGACGCACTCGAAGTGGCGCTGGTCGAAAACGTCCAGCGTCAGGATCTGAACCCGATCGAAGAGGCGGAGGGCTACCGGCGCTTGGTCGACGAATTCGGACATACGCAGGAGGACCTGGCCAAGGTCGTTGGCAAGAGCCGGAGCCATGTCGCCAACATGATGCGACTGCTGGCCTTGCCGGAAGGGGTCCGGCAGCTCGTCGTGAGCGGTCAGCTCAGTGCCGGACACGCCCGCGCCCTCATCGGACGTGAGGATGCAGAGCAGATCGCGAGCAAGGCCGTCGCGAGAGGGCTTACCGTCCGACAGGTCGAGCGGCTGGTCACTACCGAGAAGAGCGGCGGCCCTACCGGCAAGAAGGCATCGCCAGCGGACCCCAATACCGCGGCGCTCGAGCGGGACCTTGAAACGCTGCTCGGCCTCAGGGTCAAGGTCTCCTTCGATGGTGAAAAAGGATCGCTGACGGTCTACTACGGAACCCTCGATCAGCTCGACGGTTTGCTCTCCCGGATTACACAATCGAGTGGCCCGAAGCCTTGAGTTATTAACCACAAAATGGCCTTTAAGCTATTGATCTATAGAATTATCGTATTGATATAACAGCGATCCGCGCAAAGTCGGCTTAAAATCGGTGCAAAAGCGGACCATGGCCGCGCCGGGGCTCCAGAAAGCGCCTGACGAATCGATCCGATATCCGGGCTTGGGCCTCTCGAAACCCGCCTCCGCCGCCCTACCGCCTCCTGGCGAGGCCGTCGATCGCCTGAAGGGCCTGGCCGAGAATGGCCTGGGCCGGCGACCCGGTCGACCGGCAGCGGAGATCGGCCTCCGTCAGCAATGAAATTGCGCGGCCGAGCTGAGCCGACGACCAGCGCTTGGCCTGGCGCTCGAGGCTGGCGGCCGCGTCGAAGAAGACCGGCGGGCGCAGCGCGCGAATCGCCGACGCCGCCGGGGCGCCGCTCGCAACCGCCGAGGCCACGAGCTGAAGACGCTGCGCGTGCCGCTGCGCGGCGATCAGGATCGCAACCGGCGCGACGCCGTCGCCCTTGAGGCGCCCGAGCGCGCGCGACAAGCGCACGCCGTCGCCTTCGAAGGCGCCGGCGATCGCATCCTCGACGCCGACCGCGGCCGAATCGCCGATGGCCGCCATTGCATCGGCGCGCGTCACCGTCTTCTGCCCGGCGCAGAACAAGGCCAGCTTCTCCGCCTCGGCGCGCGTGACGCCGCGGTCGCCGCCAAGATGCTCCGAAATGAAGGCAAGCGCATCCGGCGCGATCTCGAGCCCGTGCGAAGCGAGCGTCTCCTCGACAACACGCTCGATCGCCGCTTCGCGATCGGGATAGCAGCCGATCGCCGCCGCCGCATCGTCATCGGCGAACAGCTCGACCAGCTTCGATCGCGTCGCGAGCTCGGGCGCTTCGACGATGACGAGCGCATCCCATCCCGTCCGCTCGAACAGGCTCGCCGCGGCCTCGGCTATGCCATCGGTCGCATCCTTGACCCATACCGCCTTGCGTCCGCCGGTGAAGGCGATCGCCGCGGCCTCGTCGGCAAGCCGCGCCGGGTCCTCGCGCACCGTCTTCGCCGCAAGCTCGACCAGGCGAAACGGATCGGAGAGATCGGCGAGCACGGTCTTGGCGATCTGCGTCGCGCGCTCGCGGATCAATCCGAGATCGCTGCCGTAGAAGAGAACGGCGCGGATCTTCGCATCGGGGCGCTTGAGGAAGCTGTCGACCGAACGGTCGGCGACCTTCACGAAGCGCCGCTCTGCGAGAAATGCACGCCGAGCTGCTGGCGAATGTCCTCGCCGATCTCGCGCAGCGCGCGGCTGCGCGCGTCCGCCTCGTTGGCGAGGTTGGCGAAGTGCGAGCCGACCTTGGTGAAGCCGTTGGTCCATCTGCTCTGCCCGGCAAGGACCGGGCGTCCGCTCGCGATCTCGCGCAAGGTGAAATTCGCCGTCACCGTGAGGCGGCCGAAGGTCGCGGATTCGTCACGCGCAATGCCGAAATTGTCGAGACGCTCGGCAAGCCCGACGACCAGCTCGTAGCGCGGCCGTGCCGGCTGGCCGAGCGGCGTCAGGCGGTCGAGCAAGTGATTGCGCAGCTCCTGCCCGGCGCGATTGGGGATCAGCGCAATGCGGGTCTCCGCCATCGCCTGAACGGCCGGCGACGGCGCACCGCCGCGCCCGCCATACATCGGCTCGAAACCGCAGGCGGCGAGGAGAAAGAGAGAGAGCGCGAGTAGCGCACCTCTTACCCCCACTCCCGCCGTCAGGCGGGGGAGGGCGGGGTGGGGGCCGCGCGAAGCGCGGTCGGAATGGCGCTGTGTGCGCGTGGAAAAGACCCTCGCTACGCTCGGGCCCCCACCCCGCCCTCCCCCGCCTTCGGCGGGAGAGGGAGCACGAAGAGCGTTACGCGCGCCGTCGCTACAGCACCACATTGACGATCCGGTTGGGCACCACGATCACCTTCTTCGGCGCGCGGCCGGCGACGTATTTGGCGACATCGGCCTGCGTCAGCGCCGCCGCTTCGGCCGAAGCCTTGTCGGCGTCGCGCTTGAGCTCGACGGTGCCGCGCAGCTTGCCGTTGATCTGCACCGCGATCGTGACGGTGTCGTCGACGATCAGGCGCGGATCGGCCACGGGCCAGCTCTGATCGACCAGCAGCTCCGTATAGCCCAGCGCCTCCCAAAGGCTCTCGGCGAGGTGCGGCATCATCGGCCCGATCAGCTTGACCAGCGTCTCCCAGCCGAAGCGCCGGACCCAGGCGGCATCGGCGCCCTCGCCCTCCAGATCCTCAAGCGCGTTCGACAGCTCGCGGATGCGTGCGACGGCGCGGTTGAAGTGGAACTTCTCGAGGTCGTCGCCGACGAAGTGAACGGTCTTGTGGATCTTGCGTTCGGCCTCGGACGCCGCCGCACCGAGCTCGGCCGGGCGCCGCGCCCCTTTCGCCGCGACGGCGTGCGCCGGCTCGACGATGGCGCGATAGAGACGGTTCACGTAACGCCAGGCGCCGTCGGCACCCGCATCCGTCCATTCGAGATCGCGCTCCGGCGGCGAATCCGACAGCATGAACAGGCGCACGGCGTCGGCGCCGTAGGTCTCGATCATCGGCTGAGGATCGACGACGTTCTTCTTCGACTTCGACATCTTCTCCGAGCGACCGGCCGTCACCGGCGTGCCGTCGGCGATCCGGACCCAGGCGTCGCCTTCCTTCATCACCTCGGCCGGCGTGATCCACTTGCCGTCCCGGTCGCGGAAGGTCATGTGGCAGACCATGCCCTGGGTCATCAGCCCGGCGAAAGGCTCGTCGACGCCGATATAGCCGCAGCGCTTCAGCGCGCGCATGAAGAAGCGCGAATAGAGCAGATGCAGCACGGCATGCTCGACGCCGCCGATGTACTGATCGACCGGCATCCAGTAGTCGACGGACCGGCGCGAGAAGGCTTCCTGCCCGTTCTGCGCATCGCAGAAGCGTGCGAAGTACCACGACGACTCGAAGAAGGTATCGAAGGTGTCGGTCTCGCGCCGAGCCGGCCTGGCGCAGGCGGGGCAGGCGACATTCTTCCAGGTCGGATGATGGTCGAGCGGGTTGCCCGGCTTGTCGAAGGCGACGTCCTCCGGCAGCTCGACCGGCAGATCCGCCGCCGGCACCGGCACGATGCCGCAATCCTCGCAATACACGACCGGGATCGGGCAGCCCCAGTAGCGCTGACGCGACACACCCCAGTCGCGCAGGCGATAGGTGATCGAGCGCGTGCCCGCGCCGTCCGTCTCGACGCGATCGATCGCCGCCTTCTTCGCCTCCGCCGTCGGCATGCCGTCGAGGAACCTCGAATTGACGGCGATGCCGTCCTCGACGAAGGCGTCGCCGCGCCTGATCGCCTCGAAGATCTCCGGCGCGTCGCTCTCGTTCCTTGGGCGCACCACCGGCGTCACCGTCAGCGTGTACTTGCGGGCGAAGTCGAGATCGCGCTGGTCATGCGCCGGACAGCCGAAGATGGCGCCGGTGCCGTACTCCATCAGCACGAAGTTGGCGACATAGACCGGCAGCGTCCAGCTCGGGTCGAACGGATGCGCCGCCTTGAGCGCGGTCAGGTGACCCTTCTTCTCCGCCTGCTCGAGCGCGGCCTCGCTGGTGCCCATCCGGTTGCACTCGCGGATGAACTCATCCAGCGCCGGGTCGGACTTCGCCAGCTCCTGCGCCAGCGGGTGATTGGCGGCGATCGCGACGAAGGAAGCGCCGAACAGCGTGTCGGGCCGGGTGGTGAAGACCTCGATCGCCTCCTCGCGGCCAGCCAGCGGGAAGCGAACGCGCGCGCCTTCGGAGCGCCCGATCCAGTTCTCCTGCATGATGCGGACTTTCTCCGGCCAGCGGTCGAGCCCCTTCAGGGCCTCCAGCAAATCGTCGGAGAATTCGGTGATCTTCAGGTTCCACTGCGCCAGCAGGCGTTTCTCGACCAGCGCATCCGAACGCCAGCCGCGGCCGTCGATCACCTGCTCGTTGGCCAGCACCGTCTGCTCGACCGGGTCCCAGTTGACCCAGGTTTCCTTCCGGTAGGCGAGGCCTGCCTTCAGGAAGTCCAGGAACATCCGCTGCTCGTGCTTGTAGTATTCGGGCAGGCAGCTCGTGACCTCGCGGTCCCAGTCGTAGGAAAAACCGATCGCCTTGAGCTGGGCCTTCATGGCCGCGATGTTGGCGAGCGTCCATTTCTTCGGATGGACCTTGGCCTCGATCGCCGCGTTCTCGGCCGGCAGGCCGAAGGCATCCCACCCCATAGGGTGCAAGACGTTGAAACCACGGGCTCTTTTGTAGCGGGCGACGAGGTCGCCAAGCGTGTAGTTGCGCACATGCCCCATGTGGCAACGGCCCGACGGGTAGGGAAACATTTCAAGAACATAGTATTTCGGGCGTGTCGGATCGGCGCTCGCACGGAAGGTGCCGCGGGCCTCCCAGGCCTGCTGCCAGCGGGCCTCCGATTCCTTGAAACTGTACCTGGTCATGCCGCCTGCATTATCTTGTTTTTCAGATAGTTAACGCTTGATCGGACTCCCTCCCCCGCGCTGCGCACGGTAGAGGGGGTACAATGAGGGGGTACGAATGGAGCTACGCGCCCTGCGCGACCCTGAGCTGGCGCGCGCGCGTCAGGATGGCGTTCTCGAGCTCGATCGTCGTCGTCTTGTCGACCGGCGCTTCCGCCCACTGCCCGCCATCGGTCATGCGCTGGCGGAAGACCGCCGCGCGCACCCCGTCCGCCCGGAGCTGGCGGTCGAGGATATACACGTTGACCTTGAACCGCTCGTTGGGGCTCTCGGGCGGCGAATACCAGTCGGTGATGATCACGCCGCCGAAAGGATCGGCCGATGACAACGGCATGAATGCGATGGTGTCGAGGGACGCGCGCCACAGGTAGCTGTTGACCGCGATGCCGCTGCCGGTCCCGCCTTGGTCGTCGGTCGGCAGCCCGCCCAGGTTGAGACCGCGATCTCCGAACAGCGACGAGCGATTGGCCTGCCTGGCCGCGTGAGAGTCATGCCGGCTGCCCCGGTCGAACGAATCGCCCTGAGGGGCTCCGCAGGCCGCCAGGGCCAGTGCGGCGGCCAAACCGAACCCTTGCAATCCGCCCCGAACCATCGTTTCGCTCCTCGCCGGACCAGGCGTGTATTAAGAAGTCTCCGCGGCGTGCGTCAAGGTCCTAACCCTGTGTCCGACATGCAACAGAGCCCTTCCGACCTTCGGGCCGATCCCATGAAAACCCTTGACCGGCCACGATCAGGCCATAAAGTAGACGCGCCGGGCAAGGGGTGGACCCCCCTGTCGCGGGTAACCGCGGGAATGCGGAGCGCGGATCGGGGTCAAACCGGTCCGAGATGCCAAGCGGACCGCACCTAGACCGGAGGGAGTTCGTAATGAAGAAATTGCTTCTCGGCACATCTGCGCTCGTCGCTGTCGGCGTTTGCGCCGGCGAGGCTGCCGCGCAGGGGTACGCGACCTTGGGTGGCTTCGTAAGGGAGTTTTTTCAGGTTTATGACCACCACGGCAGCCTGAGCTATAACAGCGCCGGCAACCAGGCTCAAACGGCGGTCACCGACCTGCGCGATCTGACCCTCACCTCGAACTCGGAATTCTGGGTTCGCGGCGAGACGAAGATGAACAACGGCATGATCTTCGGCTTCCGCATCGAGGTCGAGGCGTGGACGCAGAACGGCTCCACCAGCGCCCAGGGGATCGACCAGGTCGACGAGGCTTGGCTGTATGTGAGAGGCTCCTTCGGTGAAATCCGGATCGGCGAAGAGGACGACGCGCG
>Ga0194121_10004562_pt1 | contig 20033 bp, 21 predicted proteins | sample TA2MahCa50mmetaG_FD_148609 | JGI IMG/M metagenome (GOLD analysis project Ga0194121, IMG submission 148609) | Freshwater microbial communities from Lake Tanganyika, Tanzania - TA2015020 Mahale Deep Cast 50m | ecosystem: Environmental > Aquatic > Freshwater > Lake | place: Tanzania: Lake...
GGCGGAGCGGGCCACCCGGTCCGAGCGTCCGCGCCGGGCGGCCACCGGGCTCGACGCCACGACCGCGCCCGCCGCTGCCGACCGCACGCTCGTCGCCACCGGGACCGCCCGGGTCCGCGGCGTTCCCGACGTGCTCACGATGAACCTCGGCGTGAGCACCCGGGGCGACTCCGTCGGCGATGCCCTCGGTCGCAACAACGACGCGATCCGCAAGGTGATGGCCGTGCTGCGCGACGGCGACGTCGACGAGAAGGACATCCAGACGTCGAGCTTCTCGATCAGCCCGTACTACGACGACAACAGCGAGATCGACGGCTACCAGGTGAGCAACCTCGTGACCGTGCAGCTCCGCGACCTCGCGAAGGCTGGCACCCTCATCGACAAGGCGGCCGGCGCGGGCGGCGACGACGTCGTGATGCGCGGCGTCTCCTTCGGGTTCGACGACACCAGCGCGCTCGTGGCCCAGGCCCGGACCGACGCCGTGAAGCGGGCCCGGGCCCAGGCCGAACAGCTGTCGGAAGCCGCGGGCGTCACGCTCGTGGAAGTGCGCACGATCAGCGAATCGTCGTACGACCCCGGCCCCGTCGCGGCGGCACCCCAGGCGGAGCTCCGCGCCGCCGACAGCGTGGCGATCGCCCCGGGCGCGGAGGAGCTCTCCGTCCAGGTGACGGTCGTCTACACGATCCGCTGACGTCGGCCGCGCCGAGCGCGCCCGGCGCACGCGCACTACGGTCCGCGCCGTGAGCACCGACCTCGTCCTCGTCGACGTCGCCGATCGGGTGTGCACCGTCACGCTCAACCGCCCCGAGGCCCGCAACGCGCTGAACACCGCGTTGCACCGGGCCTCGGCGGCGGCGCTGTGGGAGGCCGAGCTCGCCGACGACGTCGACGCCGTGGTCCTGACCGGCGCCGACCCCGCGTTCTGCGCCGGGCTCGACCTCCGGGAGCTCGGCGGCGGCGGCGAGAACCTGCGGGGCGGCACGGGGCGGGACCGCCCCGCCGACGCCACCGGCGAGCCCGACAACCCCATCGAGGCGGTGTGGCGGATGACGACCCCGGTGATCGGCGCCGTCAACGGCGCGGCCGTCACCGGCGGGCTCGAGCTCGCCCTCGGGTGCGACTTCCTCGTGGCCTCCGAGCGGGCCCGGTTCGGCGACACCCACGCGCGCGTGGGCGTCACCCCCGGAGGTGGCATGAGCGTCTTCCTGCCGATGGCCGTCGGCCTGCGCAAGGCGAAGGAGATGAGCCTCACCGGCAACTTCGTCGACGCCGACGAGGCGCTGCGGATCGGGCTCGTGAACCACGTGGTGCCCCACGAGGAGCTGCTCCCCACCGCGGTCGGCCTCGCCCGTGACATCGCCGGCAACGACGGGCCGTCGGTCCGGCACCTGAAGGCCCTCTACGACGCCAACGCCCGCCTCGACGTCGGCGCCGCCCTCGCCCACGAGCGCGAGGTGTTCCGCACCTACGAGGTGGACTTCGACGAGGTGGAGCGCCGCCGGGCTGCCGTCGTCGAGCGGGGCCGCGCCCAGGGCTGAGACCCCGGCTTCCGCCGGGCAACGCACTCGCACGTGGAGTGTCGCGGGCGGGCGGCGATCCGGTGGGAGAATGACCCACCGAAGCTGTCCCGACGGGCGAACGGATGCTCTTCCCCACCGTCACATTCGCACTGTTCTTCTTCATCGTCCTGCCGACGAGCTGGATCCTCATGCCCACCCGCGAGCGGTGGAAGATCTTCATGCTCGCCGCCAGCTACTTCTTCTACGGCTACTGGAACTGGCACTTCGTGTTCCTGCTCGCCGTGTCGACGGTGGTCAACCAGCTGCTGGCGCGCACGATCCATGCGACCGACGTCGAACGCCGCCGGCGGGCGGTGCTCACGCTGACGATCGTCTTCAACCTCGGCATCCTCCTCTACTTCAAGTACGCCGACTTCTTCGTCTCGTCGTCGCGTGACGTCCTCGACACCTTCGGCATCGACGCCGGCAACTCGCTCGTCAACATCGCACTGCCGGTCGGGATCTCGTTCTTCACCTTCCAGGCGCTCAGCTACGTCATCGACGTGTACCGGCGCGACTTCGAGCCCGGCTCGCTCATCAACTTCGCGACCTACCTCTCGTTCTTCCCCCACGTGGTCGCGGGCCCGATCGTGCGCGGCAGCGAGTTCATGCCGCAGATCGACGAGCCGAAGGACCCGCGGCGCATCGACGCGACCCGCGCGTTCTTCCTGATCTTCATCGGGCTCTTCAAGAAGGTCGTGATCGCGAACTACCTCGCGACCGAGATCGTCGACCAGGTGTTCGCGTCGCCCGGTCGCCACACGCCGCTCGAGCTGCTGGTCGGCGTCTACGCGTACGCGGTGCAGATCTACGCCGACTTCAGCGGCTACACCGACATGGCGATCGGCTTGGCGCTGCTGCTCGGGTTCCGGTTCCCGCTCAACTTCGACAGCCCCTACACCGCGACGTCGATCCAGGACTTCTGGCGCCGGTGGCACATGACGCTGTCGCGCTGGCTGCGCGACTACCTGTACATCCCGCTGGGCGGCAACCGCCGGGGCGACCGCGCCACGTACCGCAACCTCATGCTGACGATGATCCTCGGCGGCCTGTGGCACGGCGCGGCGTGGACGTTCGTGATCTGGGGCGCCATCCACGGCGTCGCCCAGTCGGTCGAGCACTGGCGCCGCACCGTGCGCGAGCGGCGCGGCCTGCCCGACCCGCCCGACACCGCAGCCCGCCGGTGGACCCAGCGGATCGTCACCTTCAACATCGTGTGCCTCGCCTGGATCTTCTTCCGGGCCGAGTCGATCCAGGTCGCGTTCGACTACCTCTTCCGGATGCTGAACCCGACCGAGTGGTTCCAGGGCGGGTCCAGCCTCGTGACGTTCGGCGTGCTGCTCGCGATCTTCATCGGCATCGCCGGACAGTTCGTGCCCCGCGCCTTCACCGCCCGGCTCATGGCCGGGTTCTCCCGCCTGTCCCCGGTCGCCATGGGCGCGGTCCTCGGCGTGGTGCTCATGGTCATCAACACCCTCGGCCCGCGCGGCGTGGCCCCGTTCATCTACTTCCAGTTCTGATGCCGACCACGACCCGCCCTCCCAACGAGCGCCACCCGGCGGCCCGCATCCCGCGGCGGCGCCCGCTGTCGGCCGGCCACGTGGTGGTGGTGATGCTCGTGTGCGCGCTGGTGGGCGGGCTCCTCAACGCCGCCGGGATCCGCAAGACCGCCAACGGCCAGCCGGTGGGCATCCGCCGTGACGTCGCCCGGTTCTTCGCCGAGCCGCTCTACGACGTGAGCCACGCGCTCCAGATCGACCGGCTCCGCAAGGGCCTCCAGGCCGTCAGCGGCCGCAGCGGCGACGACGACATCAACACCCGGCTGCCCGACCCGGTGGCCATCGACGACGGCGACCCCACCACCTCCACCACGGCGCCGCCGAAGAAGCAGGCGTTCTCGCCGACCGACCGCATGACGCTGTGGATCGGCGGGGACTCGCTCGCGATCACGCCCGGCCAGTCGTTCGTCAACCTCGCCCCCGGCGCCGAGGTGATCGACGTCGTCGGCAACTCCGTCAACGGCCAGGTCGCGACGGGCCTCGCCCGCCCCGAGGTGTTCAACTGGCCCCAGCACCTTCTCGAGGTCATCGCGTCCGACGATCCCGACGCCGTGGTCATCACCCTGGGGAGCAACGACGACCAGACGATGACCGGTGACGGTGGGGTCGGCCCGTTCGGCAGCCCCGAGTGGATCGCCGAGTACCGGCGCCGGGTCGGCGGGATGATGGACGTCGTCAGCGCCACCGGCGACCGCAAGATGTTCTGGATCGGCGCGCCCATGATGCGCAACGAGGAGCGCAGCGAGACCCGGTACCGGATCATCAACGACATCTACCGGGAGGAGGCGGCGAAGCGCCCCGGCCGCGTGTACTACATCGACGTGTACGAACGGTTCCGCGACGCCAACGGCAGCTACGCCGACATCATCGACGGCGTCCAGGTGCGCACCCCCGACGGCATCCACTTCAGCCGTGAGGGTGGCGACCAGATCGCCCAGGTGGTGCTCGACACCCTCGACCAGGCCTACGACCTCACGTCGTGGCGCGTGCCGGCTCCGGGCACCACGGTGCCGACCACCGCGCCGGCGAGCGCCCCGACGGGTGCACCGACCACTCCGACGACGAAGGCGAAGCGGACGGGGTAGCGCCGTTGGCGTAGCCTTGGCCCATGGCGCGCGAGGGCTTCGAGGACTTCATGAGCGACGCCGACGCGCTCATGTGGTCCATCGAGCAGGATCCGCTCCTCCGGTCCACGATCGTGACCGCCATGTTCCTCGACCGGACCCCGTCGTGGGACGCGGTCCGCGGTCGGCTCGAGCGCGGCGTCCGGCTCATCCCCCGGATGCGCCAGCGGGTGGTGGAGCCCGCGTTCGGGCTCGGCACCCCGGCCTGGTCCGACGACCCCTACTTCGACCTCGACTACCACGCCCGCCGGGTCCGCAACCCCGACCCCACGAGCGACCAGTTCGTGTACGACCTGGCCGCCAACGCGGCGATGGAGGCGTTCGACCGTGACCGCCCGCTGTGGGAGTACACGCTCGTCGAGGACCTCCCCGGCGGTCGGGCCGCCTTCGTGATGAAGGTCCACCACTCCATGACCGACGGGGTGGGTGGGATCAAGCTGCTCCTGATGCTCCTCGACCTCGAGCGCGACCCTCCTCCGTCGGCCCCCGACCCCGAGCCGCGTCCGCTGCCGGTGTTCACGCCGATGGCCGTGGCGCTCCACCGACTCGCCCTCCAGCGCCACGTCGTGCAGCACGCCGTGCGCCGGGCCGCCCCGACCGCGGTCGACCTCGTGGGCGAGCTGCGGGCCAACGCGCTCGGCCTCATCGGCAGCGGGTTCACCGTCGCGGCGTCGGCGGCACGGTTCCTCGCCCCGGCCCCCACGCCGGCATCGCCCCTCCTCCGCCAGCGCAGCCTCGGGCGACGGGTGTTCACGCTCGACCTGCCCCTCGACGACATGAAGCGCGCGGCCAAGTCCACCGGGGTGAGCCTCAACGACGTCTTCGTCGGCGGCGTGATGGGCGGGCTCCACCGCTATCACGAGGAGCACGGCGTCGAGGCCCCCGAGCTGCGCATGATCATGCCGATCAACGTGCGGGGCTCGGCCGGGGGGCTGGGCGGCAACCACTTCACGCCGGCCCGGGTGATGATGCCGGCCGACATCCCCGACCCCGTCGACCGCATCGCCGAGATCAGCGGGCGGTCCCGGCGGATGCGCGCCGAGCCCGCCGTGGCGATGACCGAGCAGCTGGCAACGGTCCTCAACCTCCTCCCCCGCAAGGCCGCCACCGCGCTGATGGGATCGATGTTCAAGGGCGCGGACCTCGTCACGAGCAACGTGCCCGGCGCGCCGTTCCCCCTCTACCTCGGTGGGGCGGAGATCGAGCAGATCTACGCGTTCGGCCCGCTGTCGGGCACCGCGACGAACGTGACCCTTCTCTCGCACGCGGGCACCTGCTGCATCGGCGTCAACGTCGACCTCGCCGCCGTGCCCGAGCCCGAGGTCCTCGAACGCAGCCTCCGCGGGGCCTTCGCCGAGATGCTCGCGTTGGGCTGATCCGTCCCGCCCTTCCGGCCCGCCCTTCCGCCCAGCCCTTCCGCCCCGCCCTTCCGCCCAGCCCTTCCGCCCAGCCCATCCGCCCAGCCCATCCGACCAGCCCATCCGCCCAGCCGGCCGGATCCGAACACCCTCCGACCATGGATGCCGCCACCGCTCCTCCCGGCCCTCCGCCGGGTCGCCCGGTCGACCCGGCGCCAGCCCGACCGACCGGCAGCCCCGTGGGCCGGCGGGTGGTGCTCGGGCTCGTCGGCCTCGGTGCGATCGGCGTGGTGACCGGGGCGCGGGTGCAGGACTTCCTCGAGCGGACCCTCGGACCCGTGATCGCCAAGGACGGCACCGGGGTGACCGCGCTGCTCCCGTTCGGGCGCTTCCGCATCTACACCGTGACGGGCTCCCTGCCGAGCCGGAGCCCCGACGAGTGGTCGATGCGGGTCGGCGGGCTGGTCGACACCCCGCTGCGACTGACCTACGACGACCTGCGGGCCATGGAGCCGACGTCGCTCACCCGTGACTTCCAGTGCGTGACCGGCTGGCGCGTGTCCGATGTGGCCTGGCGCGGGGTGCGCCTCGCCGACGTGCTCGACCGGGCCGGGGTGGCCGGGGCCGCCCGGGCGGTGCGCTTCACCTCGTTCGACGGCGCGTACACCGAGAGCCTCACGCTCGCGCAGGCTCGGCGCCGCGACGTCATCGTCGCCTACGAGATGGAAGGGTCGCCGCTGTCGCGCGCGCACGGCGGCCCGGTGCGCCTCTACGTCGCCCCGATGTACGGCTACAAGTCGCTCAAGTGGCTCGACGGCATCGAGGTCACCGACCGTGTCGTGCCCGGCTACTGGGAGCAGCGGGGCTACGACATCGATGCGTGGGTCGGCCGGTCGAACGGCCGCGACGACGAGGCGACCTAGGTGGACGCCGTCGCCGCCACCCGGCCCGACCCCGCCGGGGCCGAGCCGGACCCGGCCGGGATCGTCCGCTTCGACCGCACGGAACGGCTCGTGCACTGGACGACCGCGGTGCTCGTGCTCGTGCTGCTCGCCACCGGCGCGGCGATGTACGCCGGGCCCATCAGCACGCTCGTCGGCCGCCGGGAGCTCGTGAAGACGGTGCACGTGCTGGCGGGGCTGGCGCTGCCCGTCCCGCTCCTCGTGGGCATCCTCATGCCCCGTCGCGGTGGGGGGCTGCGCGCCGACGCGCGGAGGATCAACCGCTTCGACGCCGAGGATCGACGCTGGCTGCGACCGCGCCGGGCCGCCCGCCCCGGCAAGTTCAACGCCGGCCAGAAGCTCAACGCGTCGTTCCTCGTCGCGGCCGGGGTCGTCCTCCTCGGCACCGGAGTCATGATGCGATGGCCCGGGCTGTGGAGCGTCGACCTGCGCACGGGCGCGACGTTCGTTCACGACTGGTTCGCCATCGGCGTCGCCCTCTCCGTGACCGGCCACATCGTGCTCGCGTTGCGCGACCCGATCGCGTTCGCGGGCATGCGCCGTGGCGTGGTGCCCGCCCGCTGGGCCCGCCGCACGCACCCGCAGTGGTACGAGGAGGTGACCGGCCACCCGGCCGACCGCCTCGCCCCGAATCCTCAGAGGGAGACGGGAGTGCGTCGCTAGTCTCGGAGCCCGTGACGAGGCCGAACGAGATCCGACTGCCCGCCGACCTGGTCCCCGGGGACGGACGCTTCGGCTCCGGCCCCTCGAAGGTGCGCCCCGAGGCCCTCACGGCGCTGGCCGCGACCGGCGCCGGCTACATGGGCACCAGTCACCGGCGCGAGGGCGTGCGGTCGGTGGTCCGCCGGGTCCGCGAGGGGATCGGCACCCTGTTCGGCCTCCCCGACGGCTACGAGGTCCTCCTCGGCAACGGCGGGAGCACCGCGTTCTGGGAAGCGCTCGCCTTCGGAATGGTCGAGGAGCGCAGCGCGCACCTCGTGATCGGCGAGTTCTCCTCCAAGTTCGCCGCCATCACGCGGGGCGCGCCGTTCCTGGCCGAACCCGTCGTGACCGAGTACGCGCCCGGCAAGTGCGGACCGCTGCCGGCCGACGCCGCGGTCGACCTGTACGCGCTGATCCACAACGAGACGTCGACCGGGGTCATGACCGACATCGTCCGGCCCGCGGGCGCCGCCGGGATCGTCGCGGTCGACGCAACGTCGGGCGCGGGCGGCCTGCGGATCGACCCCACGCAGTTCGACGTGTACTACTTCGCGCCGCAGAAGGCGTTCGCCGGCGACGGCGGCCTCTGGCTCGCCCTGTGCTCCCCAGCGGCCATCGAGCGCATCGGCCGGGTCACCGGCTCCGGGCGCTGGGTCCCGCCGTCGCTCGACCTGTCGATCGCGCTCGACAACTCCCGGCTCGACCAGACGTACAACACCCCGGCACTCGCCACGCTGTTCCTGCTCGCCGACACCGTCGAATGGATGCTCGACCGGGGCGGGCTCGCCTGGACCGCCGACCGGTGCGACCGGTCGGCCGAGATCGTCTACGGCTGGGCCGAAGCCCGCGACTTCGCGTCACCGTTCGTGGGCGACCCCGCGGCGCGCAGCCACGTGACGGCCACCATCGACTTCACCGGCGTCGAGGGCGACGCACTCTGTGCGGCGCTCCGGGCCAACGGGATCGTCGACGTCGAGCCCTACCGCAAGCTGGGGCGCAACCAGCTGCGCGTCGCGATGTTCCCGGCGATCGAGCCCGACGACCTCGCCACGCTGACGCGCGCGATCGACTTCCTGGTCGACGCACTGGTGTGAGGTCGCGGTCATGACCACCGACCCCGACACCACCACGCTGCGGGCGCGTCGGGTCGACCTCGGTGCGTCGGAGGACGAGGCCGAGGCGATGTTCGAGCGGGGCTGGACCGACGGCCTCCCCGTGGTGCCGCCCACCCCCGAGCGGGTGGCGCGCATGCTCACCGGCACCACCCGGGCCCCCGACGAGATCGTCGCGGTCGTGCCGCCCAACCTCGTCGAGTGCAGCGTCGAGAAGGTGGCGATCAACGCGGTGCTCGCGGGCTGTCGACCCGAGTACCTGCCCGTCGTCCTCGCCGCGGTCGAGGCGGCCTGCACCGACACGTTCAACATGCACGGGCTCCTCGCCACGACGTGGTTCTCGGCGCCGGTGGTCGTGGTGAACGGGCCGATCACCCGGGCCATCGGCATGAACTCGGGGGTCAACGCGCTCGGTCAGGGGAACCGGGCCAACGCGACCGTCGGGCGGGCGCTGCAGCTCGTCGTCCGCAACGTCGGGGGCGGGCGTCCCGGCGAGGTCGACCGGGCGACGCTCGGGCAGCCCGGGAAGTACACGTTCTGCTTCGCCGAGGACGAGGTCGGATCGCCGTGGGAGCCGCTCCACGTGAGTCGCGGGTGCGCGCCCGAGGAGTCGGCCGTCACGCTGTTCCCGGGCGAGTCACCCCGGGGGCTCGCCGATCAGCTCGGTCGGAGCGCCGACCACCTCGCCAACTCGTTCGCCGCCGCGCTGCGCACCGTGTGGGGACCGAAGGCCGTGATCGCGTTCGACGCGCTCGTGGTGGTGTCACCCGAGCACGCCCGGGTCTTCCGCGAGAGCGGGTGGACCCGGGCCCGGCTCGTGGAGGAGCTCGACAACCGACTCCAGATCCCGGGCGCCGAGCTCGTGCGCGGCGCCGGCGGCATCGCCGAGGGCGTCGACCCGTCGCTGCGCGACACCACGATCCCCAAGTTCCCCCCCGGCGGGCTCCTCGTGGTCCACGCAGGCGGCGGCGCCGGCTTCTTCTCGGCGATCGTCGGGGGCTGGGCCGCCGGGGCCATGGGCTCCGACCCCGTCACCCGCGTCGTGGGAGACTGAAGGCATGGCCCGAGTCGTGCTCGACCCCACCGCGGAGACCGCCCCGGCGACCCGTGAGCGCACCCCCCGACCGGCGGCGCTCACCGGCCTCACCGTCGGGCTCCTCGACATCTCGAAGCACCGCGGCGACGTGTTCCTCGACCGCGTCGCCGAGCACCTCACGGCGGCCGGGCACACCGTCGCGCGATTCCGCAAGCCGACCTTCACCAAGCCCGCCCCCATCGACCTGCGCCACGAGATCGCCACGAAGTGCGACGTGGTCATCGAGGCGCTGGCCGACTGAGGCTCCTGCGCGTCGTGCAGTGTGCACGACATGGTGGGGCTCGAGGGCCTCGGCATCCCGAGCGTGATGGTGGCGTCCGACCAGTTCACCGTGGCCGCCGACGTGCAGGCCCGCGCGCTCGGCGCCGACCCGGCCCGGGTCTTCGTGGCCCATCCGATCCAGGACCGCACCGACGACGAGCTGCGCGCCCTCGCCGACGCCGCGCTCACCGCACTGCTCGCCGCCCTGGTGGCGCCACCCGATCCGTCTGGGGCAGGCTGACCCCGTCCGGCGCACGCCGGCGACGAGGGGGAAGCCATGCTCTGGGTCCACGAGGTCCATCGCGTCCGCGGGCTCGAGGAAGCCGCGTTCGAGGAGGCCGTCCGCGACGAGTGGATGCCGGCGCTCGCCGCGACCGGCGACGCCAAGCTGCTGTACTTCGCGCACCTCACCCACGGCTCCGGCCGGGCCTACACGGTCGTCACCGTCACCGCGGTGCCCGACGGCGCGGCCTGGGGCAACGTCGCCCGGCAGGTGCAGGCGGGCCCGCTGCGCGACCTCGCCCGCGACCTCGATGCCCTCCGCCACACCGTGACGGGGCGCATCTTCCAGCCGGCCACCTGGTCGCCCGTCGTCCCGGAGGACCTCGCGGCCGTGCCCGCCGACCCGGGCCTCGACCACGAGCCGACGCTGTTCATGGAGGACACGGCCTGGCCGCACGAGGGGATGCTCCTCGACTACCTCGCCAAGGCCGAGGCCCAGTACGCGCCGAGCCTCGTGGAGAGCCGGGGCAAGGGGACGGCGATCCTCGAGCTCCACACCCTGCTGCACACCGCGTGGGGCACCGGCCAGCGGGCCGAGGTGCTGCTGTGGCAGAAGATCCTGGATCCCGGCCGCCTGTGGAACCTGCTCGCCACCGAGCTGCCGCCGGCGGGCACGGCGCCCGGCACCTGGATGCACGACGCCCTCGTCGTGCGCGACGACTGGCGCAGCCGCCTCCTCCGCACCGCCCGCTGGTCTCCCCTCTCCTGACGCTCTCCCGCCTCTTCAGCGGGTGGCGAGGAGGGGGGCGAAGGCCTCGATCTTCTCGCGGCCGCCCGACGGCCAGCCGGCGATGAGGTAGCCGAAGCCGGCCGCGGCCCAGGCGTCGATCTCGCGGCGCAGGTCGTCGACGTCGCCCTCGAGCGAGAGCGACGCGGAGCGCAGGAGCGTCGCCGGGTCGCGACCCGCCTCCTCGCACAGCTCGTCGAGGTACGCCGACTGCTTGGCGAGCCACTCGACGTCGCCGAACGAGTGCCAGGCGTCGGCGTGCCTCGCGACCATCGGCAACGACCGCTTCTTGCCCGACGCACCCACCCAGATCGGGATCGACGGCTGCTGCACCGGCTTGGGGTTGACCGTCGCGTGCTCGATCGACACCCGCTTGCCCGCGTAGGTCACGTCATCCTCGGTGAACAGCCGGGGCAGAATGTTGAGGGCGTCCTCCAGCAGGTCGACGCGCGCGCCCGTGGGCGGGAACTCGAAGCCGAGCGCCCGGTGCTCCTTGTCGTGCCACGCCGTGCCGATCGCGAGCTCGAGGCGGCCGTTCGACGCGTGGTCGATCGTGATCGCCTGGGTAGCGAGGAGACCGAGCGGGCGGTAGGTGAGGCCCGTCACGAGCAGGCCGAGTCGCACCCGGGTCGTCGCCATCGCGAGCGCGGCGAGCGTGGTCATGCCCTCGAAGCACTCGCCCGGGCCCTCGCCGTACATGGGCTCGAAGTGGTCGCCCACCGCCCCGCCACCGACCGACCCGCCGCCGCCGCCGTCCACCCAGCCGCCACAACCTCCGGCCGGCACCGGGGTGATCGTCATGCGGATCTACTCGAGGGGCGGGACCGGGTCGTTCCTGCTGACCGGCCCCGGCACCTTCGCCGTGGTCGAGACGGCTGGTTCGCCCAACGGCTTCGGCCAGGTGGGCTACACGGTCGACGTCGGCACCCAGCCCTGGACCCTCCAGCCGGCCGACGGCTGGGTGTTCGTGGGCACCACCTGCGACGAGCGGGGCGGCTCCGGCACGGTGATCTCGGGGAGCACGGTGGTCTTCAACGTGCAGGCCGATGCGACGGTGGTGTGCAACTTCACCGTCCAGAAGGCCTGAGCACCCGCCCGACGCCGCCCACCGGTCGGGCATCCGCCCGGGCGCGGTGCCCTCGAACGGCCACTGGTGGCGGTCTTCAGACCGCCCCTGGCGCGCGTAGACCGGACATACGTAGACTCTAACCTCATGGGCAACAGGCGTGACCGCCGAGCGCGCGCAGACCGACGGGCGAAGAAGACGCTCCGCCGCGCCGAGCTCAAGGGACGTGTGATCGTCGCCGAGGCGAGCGCGACCGCCGCCGACGCCCGCGCGGGCGCGGCCGAGTGGATGCGCAGCGCCGCCGAGGCGCGGCTGACCGCGCTCGCCGACGATGTCGCCGAGCACCGGCGGATCCGGGCCGAGGCCACCGAGGAGGCGGGGCGGATCCTGGCCGATGCCCGGGCTCAGGCCGAGTACATCGTCGCGCAGGCGCGGGTCGTCGCCGAGGCCGAGTCGACCGCCGCCCGGGCCCAGGCCGAGCTGCAGGCCGAGCGGCTCAAGGTCAGCGCCACCGCCGCGATGGAGCAGACTCGCATCGAGGCGCGAGCCGAGCGCGAGCGGGCGCTCGCCGCCCTGGCCGACGAGCGCACGCGCCTGCGCGACCAGGCCCTGTTGGAGACCGCACGGATGCGCGACGACGCGCGGGCGACCGCCGCCGCCGAGCTCGCCGCCGCGGAGAGCGAGCGCGACCGGATCCTGGCCGACGCGCACGCCGAGGCGTTCGCCATCGTGGAGCAGGCGCGGGCCGATGTCGCCGACGGGGTCCCGGACCCGGTCGACACCGCGCTCGAGGCGCTCACGGAAGGGCAGTCGGAGGTCACCGGATCCGCGCCGCGGCCATCGGGACCCGAGGATGCGGACGAGTTCTGGAGCGCGGTGGACGGCGCCACCCTCGACGCACCGCAGCCGTTGCTCGCCATCGACGACCTCATCGCCGAATCCGGCGCCACCGCGTCCGACCCGCAGGCCCCGTTCGAGCTCATCCCGCTCGCAGTCGACAACCAGAAGTCGCGACCCGATCCCGTCATCGACGACCTCGCCATGTTCTGGGAGCAGGCGGTGCAGCGACAGCCCGACGACCAGCGCCGGCGGTTCCGGAGGCGCTCGCGCCGATGAACGCCACCGTGACCCCCAACGGTGCCGCGCCCGGCCTCCCACGCCCGGCGCTCCGGATTCCCTAGCCTGTTGCCACCATGGCCTCCAAGGCGGCGAAGAAGATCCGCAGAGAGCTGCGTCGGGCCAAGAAGGTCCGCCGTCGCGCCCAGCTGGAGGCGAAGATCCTCCGGGCCGAGGCCCAGCTCGACGCCGCCCGGATGCGCGAGGCCGCGATGGCCGACGTCGCCCGCATGCGCGCCGCGGCGCAGGAGGAGCTCAACGGCCTGCTCGATCAGGCCCGTCGCGATGCCGACTCGGCGAGGGCGATCACCGAAGCCGACGCGCGCGCGCTCATCGCCGAGGCGGAGCTGAGCGCGGAGCGGACCCGCTCCAGCGCGGCCACCGCGGCCGAGCAGTTCCGCCGCGAGGCGCTGCAGACCCGCGAGCGCACGCTCCGAGAGTCGGCCGACGAGCGCAGCCGACTGCGCGACGAGGCGCTCCTCGACGCCGCGCGCATCCGCGACAGCGCGGTCCAAGAGGTCACCACGTTCGTCGGCCGCCTCGACGAGGAGCGCGAGCACCTGCTCTCCTCGGCCCGGTCGGAGGCCGAGCGCATCGTGACGGAGGCCCGGGAACGGGCCGACGCGTCGCCGGTCCCCCCGTTCGCGCCGGAGGCCACCACGCTCCATCCGCCCGCGCCCGACACCCGGCTCGCCACGCCGACCACCGACGCCCCGTCCGCGCCCGCCTCGTCGGCGGTGGCCGACCCGTCACCGATCCCTGCCGACGTGTTCGCCCCGGCACCGACCGTCCGGTCGCCGGACCCGTTCGCCACCAGGGACCCGGGGCCGGAGCCGTTCGCCGAGGCGGCGTACGCACCCGTCCACGACGTGCCCGAGCTCGAGGGGCTGTTCGGACCCGACCCCACCCCCCGGGTCGAGACGCCGCCACCGCCGCCGACCCCCGAGCCCCCGAAGCGCCGATTCGGCTTCCGTCGCACCGGGAGCTGACGGGCCCATCGGGTCGGCCCGCGGGGCGGGTCAGCCCCGGCCCACCACCTCGCCGTCGCGGCGCAGCGCCGCGCGAGCCGCGTGCCAACCGCACATGCCGTGCACCCCACCACCCGGCGGGGTCGCCGACGAGCACAGGTACACGCCCCTCACCGGGGTCACCCACGGCCGCAGCGACACGGCCGGTCGGGTGAAGACCTGCGACAGCGTTCCGGCACCCCCGTTGATGTCGCCACCCACGTAGTTGGCGTCGTAGGCCTCCATGCCCGCTGCGTGCACCGTCCGCCGGGCGATGACGGTGTCGCGGAAACCGGGGGCGAACCGCTCGATCTGGGCCTCGATCAGGTCGGTGCAGTCGACGGTCGAGCCGTTGGGCACGTGGCAGTACGCCCAGCCCGTGTGCCGACCCGCCGGCGCGCGGGACGCATCGGCCACCGTGGCCTGCACGAAGATGACGAACGGGCGGTCGGGGATGCGCCCCGCGAGCACGTCGGCTTCGGCCGCGGCCACCTCGGCGATGGTGCCGCCCACGTGCACCGTGGCGGCCCGACCCACCTCCGGGTTGGTCCACGGGACCGGCTCCGCCAGCGCCCAGTCGACCTTGCACACCCCGGGGCCGTACCGATACCGCTCGAGCGTGCGCCGATACCGCGCGGGGATGCGGTCTCCGCCCAGGGCCAGCAGCTGGCGGGGCGTGACGTCGAGCAGCGTGGCCTCCGCCGGGGGGAGGTCGGCGAGCGCGGTCACCTCGTGGTCCGTCACGACCTCGCCGCCGCGGGCCCGCAGCTCGGCGACGAGTGCGTCGGCGATCGCCTGGGATCCGCCGCGCGCCACCGGCCAACCCACCGCGTGGGCAAGGAGGGTGAGGAACAGGCCGTACCCCGCGGTGGCCGGGGCGTCGAGCGCGACCATCGAGTGCGCGGCCGATCCCGCCAGCAGCGCGCGGGCCTCGTCGGTCTGGAAGCGGTGGCCGGTGAGGCCCTCGACCGAGCGGACCGCGTCGAGGCCGAAGCGGGCCATCGTGAACGGCGCCCGGGGAACGCCGATCGGTGAGAGCAGGGTCGCGCTCACCGCGTCGGCGCGGTCGACGAACCGCTCGAGCTGGCGCCGATAGGCGTCGCGGTCGGGCCCGAGACCGTCCGCCGTGTCGGCAACCGACCGGTGCAGGAGGCCGGCGCGACCGCCGTCGAGCGGATGCGCGAGCGGAAGCTCCGGGTGGCACCACTCCACGCCGAGCTCGGCGAGCGGTACCGACGCGAACGCGGGCGACGCGAGCGCGGTCGGATGGACGCTCGAGCAGATGTCGTGGACGAAGCCGGGCTCCGTGATCGCCGCCGACCGGGCTCCGCCTCCGGGCGTCGACGCAGCCTCGAAGACCACGGTCCGCCGGCCGGCGCGGGCCATGGTGATCGCCGCCATGAGCCCGTTCGGCCCCGACCCGACCACGACCGCGTCGTACTCGCCCACGGGTCGCACGGTAGCGGGGTGCCGCTAGGTCGCCGGGTGAACGGGTGGCGACGCCCCCGTCGCCTGAACCGTCCGACCCCTCCAGCCCGACACCCGGTCGACGATCGCCGGCCAGTCGAGCAACAGGATCGTGACGGTGGCCGGCCACATCGTGTAGTCCAGCCCGAGCAGCAGCACCGTCCCCATGTGGAACAGCCACGCCGCGACCACGAACGCAGGTCGGACCCGCCGGAAGAACACGACGAGCGGGAACGACACCTCGAACACGAGGATGCAGAGGGCGAAGATCTCCGGCAGGGGTCGATGGGCGGCCAACCACACCGCGACATCCTGCAGCGGCGTGGCCTCGCCCCGCACCCGGCCCCAGGCGAGCGCCCACTTCATGTTGTCGGAGAACACCCACCCGAGTCCCGACGCGCGCAGCTTCTGGAGCCCGGTGAAGCAGTAGATCACCGACATCGCGGCGATCGCCGTGCGGATCGTCCATCCGTAGCGCCGCTGCGGGCGGCGGTCGGACCAGCGGGCGTCGCCCGGCGCGAACACCAGCGGGAGCGACGCCCACACGAGCAACAGCTCGATGTGGAAGATCTTGCCCCGGCTCCCGCGCAGCGCCGCGAGGAAGAAGAACCCGAGCCAGGCGATCGCGTACGCGCCCCGGCGCACCGGCCCGCGCCACTGCGGGTGGCGCCCGATCACGAACCACGCGACGGCCGCGCCGACGATCGCCACCTGCACCAGGACGATGACCCAGCGCGGAGGCATCGCGTCGAGCCAGGAGACCGCCCACGCCGGCTTGAACAGCGCCTCGGGCGCGCCCGCCAGCTTCGGGTACGGCGACAGGACGGTGCGCACCGCGATCAGCACCAGGAACAGCGCCTGCACGGCGAGCAGGCGGGCCGGCGCCTCGGGACCGAACAGCAGGTCGTCGAACCACCGACCGACCGAGCGACGGTCGGTGGCCGACGCGGGGGCCACCGGCGGGGCGCTCATCCCTCCACCACCGCGTCGGGCGGACCGTCGTAGCCCGGCGCCTCGGCGCAGGACCAGCGGAACTCGCGCTCGATGCGGTCCTTCACGCGCTCGCCCTCGATGATCCGGACGCGGTAGCGCTCCCAGTAGACGTGGATCGCCTCGACGTCGCGTCCTTCACCGCGCTCGCCTTCCGCGATCGCGTCGCACACCGCCTCGCGCTGTGCGTCGGAGTAGCGCTCGAACTTCTCGAGCAGGTACGGCGCGCGGCTGTAGGCGTCGGGCATCTCGGTGAAGTCGACGCGGTGCAACGCCCCGTCGGCGTCGATCCGGAACGGGAAGAAGCTGCCCGCCGTGTTGCCCTTCACGTTGGAGTAGAGGCGCCAGCCGGTGAAGGGCCAGTGCTCGACCTTGTTCCACCCGAACCAGATCAGCGTCACGAGCAGCACGATGGCGAACACCCGCCCGGCCACGGGCACGCGATCACGACGCGTGGTGTCGTCCACCTAGGCTCCGGCCCACTTGTCGGCCACCCGGGAGGACTCCGTGTCCCGCGCCGTGACGCGCCTGCTGCCCATCCTGATCGCGGTCGTCGCCACGACGCTGACGTTAGGCCATGCGCCCGCGGGCGCCGGAACCACGACGCCGCCTGCCTTCGACGGGCTCGAGAAGATCGAGCACATCGTGATGATCATGCAGGAGAACCGGACCTTCGACCACTACTTCGGGATGTTCCCCGGCGCCGACGGCCTCCCACTCGACGAGAACGGCGACGTCGACATCTGCATCCCCAACCCCTACGAGCCCGGCTCCTGCGTGCGCCCGACCCACGATCCCCGGGAGCGCCAGATCGGCGGCCCGCACAACTACCGGTCGCACGTGACTTCCGTGAACGGCGGGAAGATGGACGGCTTCGTCATCGCGTTCCAGGACGCGACCAAGCCGTGCCCGAAATCGACGAAGCCGCGTGAGTCGTCGTGGTGCGAGCGCACGACCGAGAACCCACTCAACGTCATGGGGTACAAGCTCGAGGAGGACATCCCGAACTACTGGCGGTACGCGCGGGAGTTCGTGCTGCAGGACCGGATGTTCGCGTCGTCGAACTCGTGGAGCGTCCCCGCCCACCTCTACAAGGTGTCGGGGTGGTCGGCCCTCTGCAAGAGCCGCGACCCGATGTCGTGCAGGAACGCGGGCGACGATCCCGACGCGCCGGCGAGCTGGAAGCAGTCGCGCTACCGCAAGCTCATGGACCTCGGTCCCGACGATGAGGTCCCCGAGTTCGACGAGCCGGTGTACGCGTGGACCGACATCACGCACCTGCTGCACGAGAACGACGTCTCGTGGGCCAGCTACATCTTCGCCGGCGAGGAGCCCGACTGCGACGAGGTCACCGGACCCATCATCTGCACCCCCGGCAAGCAGCACGCGCGCACGTCGAACATCTGGAACCCGCTCCCCAACTTCGTCACCGTCCAGGACAACGACCAGCTCGGCAACATCAAGCCGATGAAGGAGTTCGACAAGGCCATCGCCGAGCGGACACTCGAGTCGGTGGTGTGGCTCACCCCGAACGGCGCGGTGAGCGAGCACCCGCGGTCGAAGGTCAGCGACGGCCAGGCGTGGGTCACGCGGGTCGTCAACAAGATCATGAAGTCCGACTACTGGAAGTCGACCGCGATCTTCGTGAGCTGGGACGACTACGGGGGGTTCTACGACCACGTCGAACCGCCGGTCGTCGACGAGAACGGCTACGGGTTGCGGGTGCCGGGCCTGGTGATCAGCCCCTACGCCAAGAAGGGGTTCGTCGACCACCAGACGCTCAGCCACGACGCCTACCTGAAGTTCATCGAGGACGTCTTCCTCGGCGGTCAGCGCCTCGACCCCGCCACCGACGGCCGGCCCGACAGGCGGATCAGCGTCCGTGAGGAGGTGCCGATCCTGGGCGACCTGCGCTCCTCGTTCGACTTCACCCGGCCACCCCGCCCACCCCTGATCCTCGACCCCTACCCCTGACCCCAGTTTTGGCGTCCCCAGCGCATCCATACGATGCGCTGGGGACGCAAGAAACGGCGAGAGGGTGGGGGTGTCCGGGGGGTCGTGACCAACGACCGCGATCGTGACCTCGCCCGCATCACCGAGCGGCAGCACGGTGTCTTCGACCGACGGGTGATCGACGAGCTCGACTTCACCCGGGGCGAACGCAGCCGGCGCATCGCCCGGGGCGCGTGGACACCGCTCTACGACGGCGTCTTCCTGCTCGACGGCGTGCCGATCACCTGGCGCAGTCGGCTCCTCGGCGCGGTCCTGGCGGGGGGACCCGCCGCCGCCGCCTCCCACCGCAGCGGGACGGCGGTGTGGGACCTGCCGGGCGGCGACCGCCGTATCCAGGAGCTGATGTGTCGGCGTTGGCGTCGCACCAAGCACGACGGGCTGGTCGTCCACGAGTCCAAGGTGCTGGCTGCGGCCGACGTCACGATCGTCGACGCGATACCGGTGACGACCGTCGAGCGCACGCTGCTCGACCTCGGCGCCGTGCGGTCGCCCACCACCGTCGAGCTGGCCGTCGAGGCGGCGTTGCGTCGCGAGCTCACGACGCTCGATGCGCTCGAGGCAACGCTGCACCGCCTCGGGCGGCGGGGCCGCAACGGCGCGGGGGTGCTGCGAGCCATCCTCGGCGTCCGCACCGTCGACCGTGCGCTCACCGAGAGCGAGATGGAGCTGCGCCTGCTGCAGGTGCTCCGCCGCAACGGGCTCCCCGAACCGGTGACCCAATACGAGATCCGCGACGGCGGTCGCTTCGTCGCCCGGGTCGATGCTGCGTACGTCGACTGGCGGATCGCGCTCGAGTACGAGAGCTTCGCCCATCACACCGGTCGCGCCGCGCTCGTGCGCGACAGCGCCCGCCGGAACCAGATCGTCGCCGTCGGCTGGAAGCCCATCTCCGTCACCTGGGACGACCTGATCGGGGGCGGCCACCACGTCTGCGCCGCCATCCTCGCCGCCCGTCCCCGACCCTGACCCCGTTTTGGCGTCCCCAGCGCATCCATACGATGCGCTGGGGACGCCAAAACGGGGGGGAGGAGCTCGGCGCGACCCGTCGTCGAACGGCCATCATGGACCCATGCGAGCCGCCGACATCGACACGACGTTCGTGCCGCGCCGTTCGGCCGCGGCCTGGACCGAGGAGCTCGACGGCGAGTGCGTGATCCTCGACGAGGCGGGAAACCGGCTGCACCACCTCAACGCCACCGCGACCGTCGCGTGGACGTGCTTCGACGGCACGGGCACCCTCGCCGAGATCGCGGCCGACCTGGCGGAGGAGTTCGACGCCGACGCCGCCACCGCGGCGGCCGACCTCCTCACGCTCGCGCGCGACCTGGGCGCCGCCGGGCTGCTCGACGGCGTGGCGCCGGATCCCGATGACGAGGACGCCTCGCCCGACGTTCGCGGTCCGTCGCCACCGGCCGACCCGGAGTAGCCGGGTTCCCGCCTCGACGGCCCGGCCGCGGCGGGTCCGGTCGCCCGCGGCGTCAGCCCGCGACGAACTCGACCAGCGCTCGCTGGAGCGCCGGCTGGGCGTTGGCGTCGAAGTGGTTGCCCGGCACGGTGAGCGCCCGGCCGTCGGCGACACGGTCGGCGACCCCGGCCGGGTCGCCGGCGAGCTCGTCGTCGGCACCGGCCACC
>Ga0194121_10004564_pt1 | contig 20031 bp, 21 predicted proteins | sample TA2MahCa50mmetaG_FD_148609 | JGI IMG/M metagenome (GOLD analysis project Ga0194121, IMG submission 148609) | Freshwater microbial communities from Lake Tanganyika, Tanzania - TA2015020 Mahale Deep Cast 50m | ecosystem: Environmental > Aquatic > Freshwater > Lake | place: Tanzania: Lake...
TCACACGAAAGCCTTTATCAAGAAGGTTTTTTGAAAACGCGCTGCCCATGATGCCGAGTCCAACGACTCCTACAATGGGTTTGTTTGCATTCATGATGATTTCCTCAGCTTTTAAGAATTGGTTTCAGTTAGCCCCAGGCAGGTTCATCGGAGATGGGCCACACCGGCGATTTCTACGGCGGTCTCCCGCAGCAGATGCCTGGGATTTGAGTAATGCTGCATCAGCGCCGCCTGCTCATCACTGCTGCTGCCGTGATGGATCATCGCAATCGGTGTTCCCATTCGACGGGCCTGCGAAACAGCGCCGCTTCCCACGGGCACCCGTTGCTTGGAAAAAGTGGCCAAGGCCTGGACCACTTCTGGCGCAGCTCCATCCCGTATGTCTGCAAGGCACTCGGTAAGGGCCAGTGCGTCGCCGGCAGCCTTGGTTACACCTTGGCCAATATGCGGCCGCGCGACGAAGGCCGCATCACCAATCAATGCAAGCCGCTCGCGCGCCATTGCGCTTGATTCAAGATCGAAGACTGGCTGCAGAATCAGCGGGCCGATGCGCTTAGCGAGCACCTCGCTCCAGCAGGGGTGAAAGCGGTCGGCGGCCTCAGCGATCGCAGCCTGAAGATGCTGCGGGTCAATGCGGTCTGGGGGGATGCCGCCTTCAAATCGTTGTCCGAAGCGGTCGGTGAGTATTGATTCAAGCTGGGCCTCCGAGGTTTTGCGGTACCAAACGAGATTGGTCTGGATGCGGTCTACGTTGTCGGGCGCAGCAATCGGATAGGTCAGGATTTGTTCGCCCGGAATCTGAGAAAAACAAAACGCATCTGCAAGAAACCCTTGTGCGGAGCTGCTCAGCTGACGCTGATCCGCAACCGCCCGCCAGGCGATATAACCGGCGTAGACACTGCCTTGCTGGTGAAACAGAAGTTGCCGTGTCGAAGAACGAAGGCCCTCAGCAGCAATCACGAGGTGTGTTTCGTGGGCCTGTCCATTGGCCAGGTGGACTTTGGCGAGCTGCTCTGCGCCGCCCGGCTCAACCCGATCCACCGCATGATTCAGGTGGTAGCGTTCCTGCGGAAACGCCGCCATCAGCAGGCCCAAAAGCCGCGACCAGGAGGTCAGAATCTGCGGTAAATCGAGTTCTGCCAGCAGTGTTCCGGACCGGTCAAAGGCCCGTCGTTTCGTAATCAGGATGCCGAGGTCATCGGTGACGGTCACACCGGCAAGCGCCAGCACCTGCCGCAGGCCTTCATGCGTCACGATACCGGCCCCGCGACTACTCAGCGGTGGTTCAGAGCGTTCAAAAATTCTGACATCCCATCCCGCGCGTAGCAGCAAGTTGGCCGCAAATAACCCGCCCATGGAGCCGCCAATAACGATTGCTGTTTTCTCCATGACTATAAAGTCCTTACACTTTCAGCAAAGAGGTCATCAGAGGCGGGTTCGATTTGAAAAAATCCCAGACGGCAAAACATGCGCAGGACCCCGAGATCGGGGTTCGACTCAGCCCGCAGGCGCGTAAAGAGCAAATTCTTAAAGCGGCAATCGATTATTTCGCTGAGGTTGGTTTTTCCGGGCAGACCCGCGAGCTTTCCCGTCGCATTGGCGTATCCCAGGCGCTGGTCTATCGCTATTTTCCATCCAAAGCGGACCTGATCGATGAGGTGTTTGAGGCGGTATTTATGCGGAAATGGAATCCGCAATGGATTCGTGATCTCCGCCGCCGGCAGACCCCGATTCGAGAGCGACTCATTCATTTCTATACCCAGTATGCCAACGCCACTTACCGGCCCGAGTGGATCCGCATTTATATGTTCGCGGGCCTTGCAGGCATGGGCTGGAATCGAAACTACCTTGACTTTGTTCGGCGCAAATTGCTAACCGTGATTTGCGAAGAGATTCGGTACGAGTTTTCACGATCAAAGACCATGAGGGGCCAGGCGAAGATTTCTCCGCGCGAAATCGAAATGATCTGGAATCTGCATGGCAGTATGTTTTACTGGGCGGTGCGATGCAATATTTTTGGAATCGATTCATCAGTGCCATTTGAAATTCGTGCAGCCGATGCGGTCGACCTTTTCCTGGCGGGTGCCGCCAAGGTCTATCCTCAGCTCGTGCGCAAGTCCAGCGCGGCAAAGCCCCCGCGGTAAAACACCAGGGGCTCTCGATCCATGCGATCGAATCGCTGAACACTGGCAACCAAGATCACGTGATCCCCGCCGTCGATGCGTGATGCGACAGTGCAGAAAAAATGGGCGGCGCATCCAGCGATCACCGGCGGCGCTGCGTCGGAAAGCGGCTCCCGCAGCGCTACTGACGCGAACTTATCGATTCCCGGCGTTGAGAACCGAAAGGCCAGCTCCTGCTGCTGCGCATCAAGGACATGGATGACGTGGTGACAGCCAATCTCGAAAACAGGCAGATTGGGTGAGGATTTGCCCAGGGACCACAGCACCAGTGGTGGGTCAAGCGAGACTGAGTTAAAGCTGCTGATGGTCATGCCGACTGCCCGATGCTGATCGCGATCCAGGGCCGTGATCACCGTCACGCCGGTCGGAAATGCGCCGAGCGCGTTGCGAAAGGCCCGCGTGTTGATCGGCGCCGCATCGGCAGACGCTTTCATGACTGCACTCATGGGGCGGCCGCGTTATCGCGCGTTTGGCGGCGGCACTTGGGCACGATACCAGTCGGCGATATCTTCCCCCGTCATGATTTTGACCTCGGGCCGCGACTGTATGTAGTCCAAGAGTTTTTCAAATCCCGCGATGCGATGCGGAACACCCGTTAGGTAAGCGTGCACGCTGACCGCCATGACACGCGTGCTTTCCGCTCCATCTGTGATGAGTCGATCCAGCTGTGCGACTCCACGGTGATAAAACTCGTCGGACCGATGATTCTGTAGGCCGAATACGGGGATGTCATTCACTTCTACCGTATAGGGCACTGAAATGACCGGCTTGGGCGAGGCCATGATGTAGCAGGGCTGCTCATCGAGAATCCAGTCGGCAACATAGTCAACGCCTGCAGCCGAGAGATGGTCAATGGTGGCATCGGTCTCGGTCAGCCCGGGGCTTTCCCATCCTCGGGGGTGTTTGCCCGTAAAGGATTTGATCGCCTGGATGGTTTGTGCAATCGCAGCGGGCTGATCTTCGACTTTGTGCATCGGACCCTGCACAAAACCATGGCCCATGAACTCCCAGTTCAAGTCCCGGGCGGCCGAGGCAATCCGCGGGTAGCTGGAGCACACGACGCCGTTAATCGCCATGGTCGGCCGAATTTTGCGCTTATTCAGTGCGCTCAAAATCCGCCAAAAGCCCACGCGCATGCCGAATTCGTGCCATGACCAGTTCGGCAAATCCGGCAGCAGCGGCTGACCCATTGGCGGAGACAGTACTGTCCGGGGCATCGCGCGCTCGATCGACCAATGCTCGACATTGACGATCAGCCAGAGCAAGACGCGGGCGCCGTCGGGGCCCTTCAGCGGCGGCCGATCAACAATGGCGCTGTAGGGGACACGGTCACTGAGGAGTTTGAAGGCGGGGTCGGTCACGGCGTATCCTTTCGCATCGATTGCAATGCTGCGGCGGCAGGAGTGGGGAAGTGGCCCCGGCTGCCGCCTTAGTGATCAATTGCTCAATAATACGGCACAGCCCAGCTTTTCGGCGATTTTTTCCGGCGCTAGTAGTAGCCCCTATATACGGGACGCCTGAATTTACAAATAGTCGGAACCCAAGAGACGGCGTCCAATCGAGGGGGCGTCACTCGCGATCATCACAGCCCTCGGCGGTAAAGGAGACACGATGGATAAGATGCGAAGAAAGGTTGTTGGCGCAGCAGGTGCTTCTGTCATGGCGGCAAGTCTGCCGTCGCAGGTGTTTGCGCAGTCAGCCCCAATTAAGATCGGCATGAGCATGCCGCAGACCGGTGGACTCGGCGGCGGCGGACAGGCAGCCCTGGTGGCCATTCGCCTCTGGGTTGACGATGTCAATGCGAAGGGTGGGCTACTCGGACGCAAGGTTGAATTCGTCGCCTACGACGACCAGTCCAATCCTGCCAACACCCCGGGAATCTACGCCAAGCTGCTCGATGTCGATAAGGTCGATCTGTTGATCGCGCCTTACGCAACAGTACCGACGGCGCCAATCATGCCCCTGGTGAAGCAGCGCGGCAAACTCTTGATGGGCAACTTCTCATTCCAGGTCAATGCCGATGTCAAGCACGATATGTGGTTTAACAACGCGCCATGGAATGATGCGCGCGGATGGTCACGTGGTTTTATTGAGTCGGGGATTGCTGCGGGCGGTAAATCGATCGCGGTCGTTGCCTCTGATCAAGACTTCGCACAGAACCTTGCTGACGGTGTTCGCGCCTACATCACGAACCTGAAGCTGAATAAGGTTTATGACCAAAACTATCCCCCGACGACAAAGGACTTCTCCACCATCATCCGGGCGGTCCGTGCTTCGAGGGCAGAGATTATTTTCATCGCCTCGTACCCGCCTGACTCGGCCGGTATCGTGAACGCGATTCACGAGATCGGCGTCGGTGAGCAGGTCCGAATTCTCGGCGGTGGTATGGTGGGCCTTGGCTTTACCCCCATCATGATTAACCTCGGCAGTAAGTTAAATGGCATTACGAACTTCAATACCTATGTCCCCGGTATGAAAATGCCAGGCATTGATAACTTCTTCCGTCGCTATACCGAGCGGGCGAAGGCGCAAAAGGTCGATGAGCTTGGTTTCTATCTGCCGCCATTTAATTACGCGATCGGTCAGATGCTGGAGCAGGCCATCAATGCCACCAAGAGCATTGATGATCGCCGTCTGGCAGACTACTTCCGTAAAAATGAGATGCAGACAATTGTTGGCCCCGTGCGTTTTGATGCCGGCGGTGAGCGGGTGAACCAGCGCCTCATTACTGCGCAGTTCCGGGGTGTGAAAGATAAGGATCAGGAGCAATTCCGTTCTCCAGATCGTCAGATCGTGATCTTTCCGCCTTCGGACAAGACCGGGGATCTCATTCATCCCTACGAGAGAGCGCAGAAAAGCTAACCCAGCATTTCGGGCGATCGGGCGGTGGATCCGCTCGGTCGTCTGATTCCCTCAAGAGATGGCGTTTTCAGTAGATCTCCTCATTGAGGCCGTTATTTTTGGCCTCTTGCTCGGCTGCTTTTATGCGGCCGTGAGTATTGGCTTGTCAGTGGCGTTTGGCCTACTTGATGTGCCGCATGTGGCCCACCCCGCCATGCTGATTCTGGGCTCGTATGGGGTCTATCTTCTGGGTCAGTATGGTGTGGACCCCATTGTGGCGGGTTTGCTCCTCACCCCAGTGTTTTTCTTTCTGGGGGCCGGGCTTTATCGAATGTATTACGAGACATTCGAAAAACGAGGGCAGTCCGCGGCGGTGAATGGTTTGGCATTTTTCTTTGGCCTGGCATTCATCATCGAGGTGCTGCTCGTGGTGGCCTTCGGGGTTGATCAGCGCTCCGCCGAGGCCGGCTATATCGGCGGCAGTCTGAAGCTTGGTGAATTCCGAATCCCCTTTCGTCTCGTTGTGGCCTTCGGTGTCGCCCTGGTTTTGACCGCGGCGCTCACTGCTTATTTGTCGAGAACTTTCACCGGCCGGGCGATTAAGGCCGTTGGGCAGGATGAGGCGGCACTTCGCTTAATGGGGGCCGATCCAGTGCGGATTAAGCAAATCGCTTTTGGAATTGCCACGGGGGTGAATGCGCTCGCGGGCGCCATGCTGATCATTGTGACCCCCGTCGAGCCCACCATGGATCGTATTTATATCGGCCGCACCTTTTGCGTTGTCGTGCTTGCCGGACTCGGCAGCATGAGCGGAACGCTGGTGGCTGCGATTATTCTTGGCGTCGCCGAATCTATCGTGTTGATGTTTTTGGGTGCCTCGTGGGCGCCAGCGGTTGCCTTCGGGCTTTTACTCGCAGTGCTTGCTTTTCGGCCTAAGGGCCTGTTCGGGAGATAAGCGGCGATGCGTTTCTGGTCAATCTGCGCCGGGTTTATTGTGCTTGCATTTGGACTGGTGCAGTCGCCGGTCAATGATTACTTTTTCTTCGCTGGATTCGTAATCCTACAGGCGATTGTGCTGGCTACTGCTTGGAACATTCTTGGCGGTTACGCCGGCTATGTAAATTTCGGTGTACCGGCGTTTGTCGGCACAGGTGCTTACGCAGCGTTACTGGTGCACCTTTCAATCAGTGGCCCGTTAATCGTTCAGATCTTATTTGCGGCTTTGGTCTCGGGCGCGCTTGGATTTCTCGTGGGTTTAATTTCGGTCCGTCTTCGGGGCATATTTTTCTCGATCGCCACAGTTGCGCTTGTATTCATCATGGAAACACTCGTGATTAATTGGCGTTATCTCGGCGGTGCCACCGGGTTACAGCTAACCCGACCAACAGAGGCTTGGCCGTTTGATGGGTATGTCCGTATGCTCTTTTGGGTGATGGTGGTGATGGCGGTGATCGCATTGGCCATCGCCCGCTACATTCAGGACTCCCACTTTGGCCGAGGCTTGCGCGCCCTGCGGGATTCAGAAGACGCCGCTGAATGTGCCGGGGTGCCGACCCTAAGACTCAAGCTGATGGCGTGCACGGTCTCGGGCGCATTACTAGGTGCGGCGGGTGCCCCCATGCCGATGTACATGAGTTATATCGAACCCTATTCAAGTTTCAATCTGGTGTATGCCGTCTCTGCCTTGGCGATGCCGATTATTGGCGGGATGTCGCATTGGATCGGCCCGCTGGTTGGCGCGATTTTGTTGGCAACGATTCAGCAGATTGTGACCGTGACGATTTCGAGCGAGCTGAACGTCCTGGTGGTGGGGGTATTGCTTGTGGTCTTTGTGATTGCAGCGCCTGATGGCATTGTGGGCCTATACAGAAAATGGAAAGCATCCTCGAAGTAAGCAAAGTCTCCAAGCACTTCGGAGGCTTTACCGCACTCTCCGGCGTGGACCTTCGTGTCGCGCAGGGCGAGCGCCTGGGGCTTATTGGTCCAAATGGCTCAGGAAAAACGACCTTGATCAACTGCATTTCCGGCTCTCTGCTTAACGATGAAGGCGAGATCTCCTTTAAGGGCAAGGCCATCTCGAAGCTGCCGGCCCATCGGCGGACTTGCCTCGGTATCGCCCGAAGCTTTCAGATTCCCCGGCCGTTCACCAGCATGTCAATGATTGAAAATCTGATGGTGCCGCTTTCCTACGTATGCGGAATAACGGGCGATCAGGCAGAACAAAAGGCGATGGAGATTCTGAGCGGCATGGGCCTTGCCGCGAAGGCGCGCACTGCAACCAATCAGCTCTCGCAAGTGGAGCTCAGAAAGATGGAGCTTGCCAGGGCAATGGCCGCCCAGCCAGCGCTCTTGATCTCGGATGAGGCCATGGCGGGCTTATCGGGCTCGGAGATCGATGAGGTCTTAGAAATATTGCTTGATATGAACAGCAAGGGAATCACCATCATCATGATCGAGCACATCATGCAGGCCGTAATGGCATTCTCGCAGCGGGTCGTCTGTCTCGATGCTGGCCAAATCATTTGCGAAGGCACCCCTGAGCATGTGGTGGCCGATCCTTATGTGCAGAGGGCTTATCTTGGCGATTAGTCTCCATATCGAGGGAGTGCACGCAAGTTACGGTGCGGTGAAAGCGCTCCAGGGCGTCAGCCTGAATCTTGATCAGGGCCGCACGGTGGTGCTGCTGGGCACCAATGGAAACGGCAAGAGCACGCTAATGAAATGCGTCATGGGCATGCTGCAGCCGACTGGCGGCAGCATCATGCTGACGATGGATGGTGTAGAGCACGATCTCACACAACTGTCCACCCAGGAGATTGTCAATCTTGGTGTGAGCCTGGTGCCGGAAGGCCGGCGCCTATTTCCCAAGCTCACCGTCGAAGAGAACCTGCTGCTTGGCGCCTTCCGTGAGCAGGCCCGTGCGTCGATTAAAGAAAACCTCGACTTTTGCCTGACTGCATTTCCCGTGCTGGCTGAGCGTAAAAACCAGCTCGCGGGATCAATGTCAGGCGGCCAACAGCAAATGTTGGCAATTGCCCGGGCGATCATGTCGTCGCCACGATTGCTGTTGGTCGATGAGCCTTCAGTTGGCTTATCACCGCTGCTGGTATCCCAAACCATCACAAAGCTCAAAGAACTGAAAGAGCAATACGAGCTCACCGTGCTGATGGCGGAGCAGAACTTTAACCAGGCAATGCGTATTGCTGACTATGGCTATATCATTGTGCATGGTGAGATTGTCTTTCAGGGCGATGTTGATACGCTGAAAGAAAACGAAATGATCAAAAGCTTCTATCTCGGTGTCAGCACGAAAGACAAGGCGAGCTAGAAGATGCTGAGGGTGGCGTGGCCGCAAATAGCGCTGCCTGCCATCCCAGATGTACAAAGGAGATCAAATTGAAGCATCCACGCCGCGCCAACGTCACTGCGATCCATTCTGCCAGCCGTTTTGTATTCAGCGTTCCTGACTTGGCGGTGGCGGAGCGCTACTTTTCCTCTTTCGGGCTTCGCGTTGAGAAAGCCGCGGACCGATTGCGGCTCTATACCTATGCTTCACCGCACTGCTGGGGCCAGATCCTGCAGGCAGGCACGCGTAAAAAATTTTTGTATCTCACGCTTGGTGCCTATGCCGAGGATATCGAGGCGCTCAGAAAGCAGGCTGTCGTTCGCGGCCATCGTATTGTTGATCCACACCCCTTGGCCGAGGATAAGACTGGATTTTGGATTCACGACCCAGATGGTAATTTGCTTCAGATCACGGTCACCGAAAAAGTAACCCCCAACGAAAAACCGCCCGTCCTGGGCCCGATCTACAAGCCCAATCCGATTGATATTCCGATCGGGCCGATGCGCGGAGAGCTGCCCAACATTCAGCCGATGCGGCTTTCGCATATCCTGATGTTTACCACCGATGTCGATCGGACAATCGAGTTCTATAGCAATGTGCTTGGCCTGAGGCTCTCCGATCGGTCAGCAGAGTTCATTGCATTTATGCATGGCGCCCACTCCAGTGATCACCACTTGCTGGCCTTTGCCAAATCGGCGGGTCCGGGGCTGCATCACACCAGCTGGGCGGTGGACCGATTAGACTCGGTTGGCCTGGGAATGGAGCAGATGGTCGCAGCCGGCTACAACAAGGGCTGGGGACTTGGTCGACATGTGATTGGCTCAAATTATTTTTACTACGTGCAGGATCCCTGGGGAAGCTTTACCGAGTATTCCTTCGATATCGATTTTGTTGGCCACGAGACTGACTGGCCGGCACAGGATTATCCGCCCGAGAACTCGCTGTATCTGTGGGGCCCGGCGGTTCCTGAAGATTTTGTTACAAACTACGAGCTAGAGTCGGTAGCTGCTTAAACTTAAAGGGGTTATGCCATGCGTTTTTTAAATTTTCTTCATCCTGATGGCACGACACGCCTTGGCGTGCTGAAGGATGGAGGCCTGATTGACCTCAGCGAGAAAGGCTTTCCGATGAGCCTGGATATGTTGCTGAAGTCTGGCACAGCGCTCATGGATGTATTGATTGCAGATTGGCCGAACCTTAAACCCAACGCTTCACTCGAAGGGCTTCACTGGCTGCCGCCGATTCTGAATCCATCGAAGGCCATCGCGGTCGGATTAAATTATGTGGACCATGCGGCCGAGAGCCCGTACAAGGATCCGCCGAAGTATCCCGTGTTATTTCATCGGTTTCCGTCATCGTGGGTGGGCCACGGACAGCCGCTGATTCGCCCAAAGGTGTCGGCTGAGTTTGACTACGAGGGTGAAATTGCAGTGATTATTGGCAAGGCAGGCCGCTACATTGCTAAATCGGATGCGCTTTCCCATGTGGCCGGATACTCGTTATTTAACGACGGGTCGCTGCGGGACTACCAGTTTAAGTCCACGCAGTGGATGATCGGCAAGAATTTTGATGCCTCAGGTAGTTTCGGTCCGGTCATGGTGACGGCAGATGAGCTTCCTCTGGGGGGCGTGGGATTGCAGCTCAAAACGCGCTTAAATGGCCAGGTCGTTCAGGATGCCAACACGCGTGACATGATTTTTGATGTCGCAACCCTGGTCAGTACATGCTCAGAGGTATTTGCACTTCAGCCGGGTGATGTGATCATCTCCGGCACACCAGCGGGCGTTGGGTTTGCCCGTAAGCCACCATTGTTTATGAAGCGGGGTGATGTGGCCGAAGTTGAAGTGGCCGAGATTGGTGTGCTGTCCAATCCGATTGTCGATGAGGCCTAAGGCGCGGCTTACCGCAATCTAAACGGCAGCGAAATCTATCCAGCATGCTTTTTGTATTTCATTTGAAAGATCGGCCCGAGGCGGGCGAGCTTCGCAAGGCCATTCGTCCGGCGCACAAGGAATATCTGGCTCGGGTGGCAGATCGTATCTGTGTGGCTGGCCCCTTGCTTTCCGATGACCAGGCGAAAATGATCGGCAGCCTTCTGGTGATTGATTTTCCAAGCCGAGCCGCTGCTGAGGCCTGGCTTACAGAGGAGCCGTTTACCCGGGCGGGTGTTTATGACGCATCCGTTGTTACCGCGTTTCAGAACCTCTGGCCACAGCGCTGCGGCGTGGTGGATGCTTAGATTGCCTGATGATCAGGCCCGCACAATCGGATCTCTGGGTTTATTCGCTGGCGGGATAGTTCAGCTCAACCGTAATGCCATTTGGGTCTTCAATAAACAACTGATGCAGGCCGAGCATCGGGACAGCCCGCTCTCGAAATGGGATCTCCATGCGCTTTAATAAGGCAACTTTCTCCTCCAGCCCGGTGAGGAAAAACGCGACATGATCGACTGCACCGCTGCCCTGAAGGGAGCTGGGATCGCGATCCCCGAGATATTGCTTCAGGCCAGCGGGATCATTGCGATCGATACCGATAATGTGGACGACAGCATTACTGTAGTGGGCGACATCCCCGGCGTAGAGCCACTTCCCCGGAAACGGAAAGGGTGGCCGTGGGCCATCGGTCAGACCAATAACACGCTCGAAAAAAGAAGCGGTGGATTCAATGTCAGACGTACGAATAGAGAAATGATTAAGCGAGATGGTCATGACTGAACGATGGTCCGGTGGGTTCTTGATCCAAAAACGATGCGCTGCAAGATTTGAGTGTGCCCCAGTGCTGGGCAGGGTTTGTCCGCATTTGGGCCTCATTTGGCGAAATTTGATAATGAAGGCTAAATCAAGCACCGCACTAAACGCGCTGTAATGATAACCGTGATGTCGCAATGACAGGGGGGTGTTCTTGAAGGCTCCGGCTTTTGACTATGTTCGGGTGGATTCAGTGGAGGCGGCCTTGTCTTTGCTGAAGACCCATGGCGATGATGCTCGGATTCTCGCGGGCGGCCAGACCATGATGGCGGCGTTGAATATGCGCCTGTCGTCTCCCGCACTTCTGGTGGATATCAGCGCGATCGATGCACTGCGGCAGATCAGGCTAAACGATGGCGTTCTTCGCATCGGGGCCATGGTGACGCACAGCGAGATTGAGGCCTCCGACATCGTGCGCCGTCAGGCGCCGCTTCTCAGTATGGCAGTGACGCACATCGCCCATAAAGCGATTCGAAACCGCGGGACCTGGGGCGGGTCGCTGGCGTATGCCGATCCGGCCGCTGAGTGGCCGGCCTGCGTGATTGCATTAAACGCGACCTTGATTGCACAAGGCCCCGGGGGATTGCGCAAGATTCCCGCGCAAAGTTTTTACTTGGACTTGTACACCACCGCCTTAAATCCCAACGAGATATTGGTGGATGTTGAAATTCCTGTGGGCGATCGGCAGCAGGTGGTTGCCTTTGACGAGATCTCACGGCGGCATGGTGACTATGCGATTACAGGGGTCGCAGCCAGCGCACAGCGTAACGGCGAGACCTTAAACAATCCACGGCTGGTGTTCTTCGCGGTTGCGAATACGCCGTTTCAGGCAACAAAGGCGGAGGCGGCGTTACACGGCAAGGCCCCAACGGTACCGGTCGTCGATGCGGCAGTCGCCGCGCTCGCGGCGGAGCTTGAGCCGATTGCCGATCTCACAAGCAGTAGTGCCACAAAACGACACCTTGCCGGTGTTTTGCTGCGCCGGGCAGTCAAAGCCCTTGCATCGACGAATTAAGCTGCAGAATTGAAAGTGTCAGGATGATGACAATCAAAAAGTCTATTCAGGTGACGGTAAACGGAGAGCGGCTAAATCGCGAGATTGAGCCGCGTACCCATCTTGTTGATTTCCTCCGCGAGAGCGTGGGGCTCAAGGGCTCTCATTTGGGCTGTGAGCATGGCGTCTGCGGGGCTTGCACCGTTCGGTTAAATGGTCAGATCGTACGCGGCTGCCTTGTGTTGGCGGTGCAGGCTGATGGTGGGTCGGTCGATACGGTCGAGGGCCTGTCGCGTCAGGGTGTGCTGGCGGATCTCCAAGAAGCTTTCCTTAAACATAACGCGCTTCAGTGTGGTTTTTGCACTCCCGGCATGCTGATGGCCGCTGCCGATGTGGTGCAGCACAACCCCCGCGCCAATCGCCAGCAGGTCCGAGAGGCAATCTCAAGCAACTACTGTCGGTGCACGGGATACCACGCCATTGTGGATGCGATTTGCTCGGTCCTTGCAAAAAGAGCGCAGGAGGTCGCCTGATGAATAAGCCTCGTGAATTAACCGAGTTCGGACTTCCTGCAGTGACTGAGGATCAACGTTATATCGGCATGAGCGAGCCGCGGCACGGGGCCCGCCGACTCGTCCAAGGCCTGGGTACCTACCTTGATGACATTGAGCTGCCCCGCATGGCCCACGTTGTGTTCTGGCGCTCGCCGGTTGCCCACGCGAAGATTCTGGGGGTGGATGCCGAAGCGGCCCGAAAAATGCCAGGCGTGATCGGCATTTTTCGTGGCCAGGATTTGGCGAAAATTTGTAAGCCGTGGGTTGCCGTTTTGGGGCATTTGGCGGGCATGAAATCGGCGCCGCAGCATCCAATGGCGCTGGATCGTGCCTGCTGGCAGGGAGAGCCGGTGGTTGCCGTGGTTGCCGAGACACGCGTGCAGGCCGAAGACGCCTTACAGCTTTTGGATGTTCAATGGGAGTCGTTGCCAGCGGCTCTGGAGATGGAGACCGCACTCGATCCGAAGACTCCAGTAATTCATCCCGAACTCGGAGATAACCTGTGCTTTACGCGGCAGCTGGATACGGGCGGGGTTGACGAAGCGTTCTCTCAGGCCCATGTGGTTGCGGAAGAAACCTTTTACTTCGGCCGGCACACTGGGGTGACATTGGAGCCGCGCTGCCAGATTGCCGATTACAACCCTGCTGAGCATAGCCTGACGGTCTACCACGCGCAGCAGGCGCCGCACATGATGCAGGATCTGTATTCGCGACAGTTCGATATTCCGGAGTCCTCAATTCGTGTGATCTGCAAAGATGTCGGCGGATCATTCGGCATTAAGGTCCATGCCTATCCAGACGATTTCGCCACAGTCGCGCTCTCGATTCTGTTGTGCAGGCCGGTCAAGTTTGTGGCTGATCGTCTCGAGTCATTTGTCAGTGATATTCATGCCCGCGAGCATCGTGTGAAGGGCAAGATTGCGGTGAGCCAATCTGGGGAAATTCTGGCCTTCGAGATTGATGATTTAACGGGTATCGGACCTTATTCAATGTTTCCGAGAACCAGTGCAATCGAGGGCAATCAAGTCGTCAACATCACAGGTGGTCCTTACAAGCACAAGCAATATCGGGCCAATCTTAAGGTGGTATTTCTCAATAAGACGCCGACTTGCCAGTATCGCGGCGTTGGCCATCCGATTGCATGTGCGATTACCGAAGGCCTTGTCGATAAGGCAGCCCGCATGCTGGGCATAGACCCCTTAGATATCCGGAAGAAAAATGTGATCCCAGATGACGCCTATCCGTATACGGCGGCCTCGGGAATCAAGTTAGAAATTCTTTCCCACGAAGAATGTTTAAGGAAGATGGAAAGGTTTGCCGACTACCGAGCGCTTCGTGAGGAGCAGGCCCAGCTGCGAAAGCAGGGCATCTATCGCGGCCTTGGGCTATCGACCGTCATCGAGCTGACCAACCCGAGTGCTGCGTTTTATGGCGTAGGGGGCGCCAGAATCGCCTCTCAGGATGGCGCCACCGTACGACTCGATCCAAAAGGTGGTGTAACGGTTCTTGTCAGTGTGGGAGAGCAGGGCCAGGGCGCGGAGGGTATCTACGCGCAGATTGCAGCCGATGCGGTTGGGGTCTCGATCGCGCAGGTGAAGATCATCACGGGTGATACGAATGTAACGCCCTACGGTGGGGGCACCTGGGCCTCTCGCGGTGCGGGCATCGGGGGCGAGGCGGTCTTGCAGGCAGGTCTCGCACTCAGGGAAAACATCTTAAAGCTTGCGAGTGCGATGCTATCGCGGCCCATTACATCGCTCACGATTCGTGAGGGCGTGGTGGTGGATGCCGAAACCGAGGCTGCCTTGCTGGAGTTTCCCGAGCTGGGCCGGGTTGGATATTTCCGATCCGATACGCTGCCTGCCGGATTTACTCCCGAATTAACCGTCACGCGCCATTATGTTCAGCGTGATTACCCGTTTATCTGGACCAATGGTGTGCAGCTCTCCTATGTAGAGGTTGATCCGGACACCGGCATGGTGAAGCTGCTCAAGCACTGGGCTGTGGAAGACTGTGGCCGGGTGATCAATCCAATGCTGGTCGATGAGCAAATGCGTGGGGCGATCGTCCAGGGTATCGGCGGGGCGCTTTATGAGGAATGCCTCTACGATGAGAGCGGCCAGCTGCGCAACGGAAGTCTTGCCGATTATTTGGTTCCGATGGCCAACGAGATGCCCGACATTGAGGTCAGTCATGTTCAGACACCGACCAAAACATCTCTTCTGGGCGCAAAAGGCGCCGGCGAGGCGGGAACTGCCGGCGCGCCTGGGGCCATCATGAATGCGATCAACGATGCGTTGGCGCCGTTTAACGCTTCGGTCACCGCGCAGCCGTTTACTCCGGAGAAGATTCTGAAAGCCTTGGGCCGTATTTGAAGTCGGGCCGCACCCCAGACCAGATCCGGGCCTTTATGGCCTATCCCGAGTCGCCGGTAGCGCATGCGGATTCGGGCGACTTGCTGGGTCTAAGCTTCGCTGTCAAGGATCTCTTTGATGTCGCAGGCTATCCCACAAGCGGTGGTCAGCCGATTCTGCTGGCCGCATCAGGAATAAAAACACAGCATGCAAGGCTCGTCGACCAAGTACTTGCCGCAGGCGCGTCGTTTGTTGGAAAGACCGTAACTGATGAGTTGGCATTTTCTTTAAATGGCAGTAATGCCCATTTCGGTGCACCGATTAACGGCGCGGCACCGGATCGGCTAAGCGGTGGGTCGTCCTCGGGCTCCGCGTCTGCGGTGAGTCTAGGATGCGCCGATTTTGCACTGGGCACAGATACCGGAGGCTCAGTGCGCGCTCCTGCAAGCCACTGCGGGCTGTTTGGTCTGCGGCCGACCCACGGAAGGCTGTCTTCGGAAGGCTGTCTTCCTTTAGCGCCCAGTCTTGATGTGCCGGGCTGGTTTGCAAAAGACATTGAGCCATTCGCAGCGGTGGGGAAAGTTTTGCTTGGCGCCGATACACAACCACTCAAGCATCCGCGGATGTTGATGCCGACAGATCTTTGGGAGCTGCTTACCGCTGAGGCTGCGCCGTCAGCACGGGCGGCTGTCGAACCCATACAGCAGCATCTTGGTGGCGCTCAATCGGTCAAAGTGGTGCTGGAGAATTTTGATGCAATGACGCTGAGCTTTCGCAGGATTCAGGGCCGTGAAGCCTGGGAAAGTCATGGCGATTTTATCGAGCGTTATTCGCCGGTACTTGGCCCGGGAGTAGCGGAGCGATTTGCCTGGTCAAAGACGGTTACCCTCGATGAGTTTCATGCCGCCCGAAGCTTTCGTGCAAAGTTTGTGGCGTATATTGATTCTTTACTGGGAGCCAACAGTGTATTGATTTTTCCGACCATGCCTGACTGTGCGCCGATGCGCAGCACGCCAGAATCATCGCTCGAAGACTATCGGAGTCGATCGCTTAAGCTGCTTTGCGTAGCCGGCCTCTCCGGCTGCCCACAAATTTCCTTACCCCTTGTGGCGCGTGCGGGCGTGCCGCTTGGCATATCCATCTTGGGCCCCCGTGGAAGTGACCAGAGTCTGATCGCGCTCGCACAGCAATTCATGCGCCCCTAAGGGCTGGCGATTTACGGTTGGCGTAAAATGAGGTCCAGGCCCTCACCGTTAATTTATCTCCCCAAGGAAGTGAAATGAAATCAAAGCTCTCATCTGACGCTCTAGCCCAGCTTTTTAGCGATGGCCATACAGCACATGCATTCGTCCCGCACGCCATTTCGGACAGCGACATTCATGCGCTCTACGAAACCATGAAGTGGGGGCCGACAGCATTTAACGCCAGCCCCGCGCGATTTGTATTTCTGCGTAGCGCCGATGCAAAGCAACGGCTAATGCCCGCCCTGAGCCCCGGCAATGTGCCACAGGTTGAAGCAGCCTCATTGACAGTGATTGTTGCCTTCGACACGCAGTTCTATGAGCATCTTCCCCAGTTATTCCCCGCTTATGATGCCAAGCCAATTTATGCGAATAACGCCGCCGCCGCCCAGGAGGTAGCGTTCCGAAATGGCTCACTGCAAGGCGCATACCTCTTGATGGCTGCCCGGGCCCTCGGCTATGACTGTGGGCCGATGTCGGGGTTTGATGCGGGGAAAGTCAACGCGGAATTTTTTCCCAAGGGAGACTGGAAAGTTAATTTCTTGATGAATATCGGTGTCGCAGACCCAAAAGGAATCTACCCAAGAAATATTCGTCTTGATTTTGATCGTGTCGTATCAATTCTTTAATTCAGGGGCGCTGTAACGCTAAGCCCACGGGAGGATCGCAAGCCATGGCATCGAGGTCCAGGAAAGTCATCATTACGTGCGCCCCGACCGGCGCGATCCATACCCCAAGTATGTCGCCGCATCTGCCCGTGACGGCAGATCAAATCGCCGAGGCGGGCATCGCTGCGGTGCGCGCAGGCGCGGCCATACTGCATTTGCATGCCCGAGATCCGGCAGATGGTCGGCCGACACAAGACCCAGAGGTCTTTCGGCCCTTTCTTGAGCGGCTGCATGCAGAAACTGATGCGGTAATCAATCTCACCACGGGCGGCAGCCCGCATATGACGATCGAGGATCGGATGCGGCCTGCCATGACCTACAAGCCAGAGGTGGCATCGTTGAACATGGGTTCAATGAACTTTGGCCTTTTTCCGATGCTGGAGCGATTCAGGGATTTCAAATACGACTGGGAGCGTGAGCATCTCGAGAAGAGTCGTAATCTGATTTTCAAAAACACGTTTCAGGATATCGAAACAATTTTGCGCCGAGGAACCGAAAATGGCACGCGGTTTGAATTTGAGTGTTATGACATCAGCCACCTTTACAATCTCGCCCACTTCTTAGACCGGAAGCTGGCGACACCGCCATTATTTGTGCAGTCGGTTTTCGGGATTCTTGGCGGCATTGGTCCCCATCCCGAGGACCTCATGCACATGCGGCGAACAGCGGATCGATTATTTGGCGAGGATTATCAGTGGTCGATTCTTGGTGCGGGTAAAAACCAGTTACCCCTTGCCACCATTGGCGCTGCGATGGGCTCCCATGTTCGGATGGGCCTAGAGGACTCTCTTTGGATCGGCCCGGGCAAGCTTGCGCAGTCAAGCGCCGAGCAGGTTGCGCGCATCCGCACGATCCTCGAGGCGCTGAATCTTGAGATAGCCAGCCCAGAGGATGCCCGTCAGATTCTGAAGCTCAAGGGAAAAGCGGGCCTGCAGCTTTGAGCGGTGTCATGATCAGATGAGGCCGGGACTTCCTTTCAAACGAAGGCCGGTGGTTTGAGTTTCGCCGAGGGTCGAGGCGCGCGGATTGCCAATCTGCTGGTGCAGATCGCTTTTGGCCTCTTGGCCATGACGATTTGCCTGCCCTCAATGCAGGACTGGGGTGAGATTTTTAATGCCAGCCAGCCCGCGGTGCAGTTAACGTTCAGCGTCTATGTGATGACCTATGGCGGGCTGCAGCTTTTATACGGACCGCTGTCGGATCGTTTTGGCCGTCGGCCAGTGTTGCTGACTGGCCTGTGCTGTGCGGGGATTGGCGCAGTGCTTGCAGCACTCGCCAATGACATTGTCACGCTCACCGTCGCCAGGGCCATTCAAGGCGCGGGAAGTGCCGCCGGCATCGCGATAGGCCGTGCGCTTGTGCAGGATCTCTTTGGTGGATCTGATCGCACGCGTGTGATGGCGTTTGTGGGTATGGCGCTCGGTGTTACGCCGCCATTGGGCACGGTAATCGGGGGCGCAATCCATGAGTGGCTCGGCTGGCGGGCGAACTTTGTGCTGATGGCAGTGCTGTCACTGCTGCTCTTTATCACTGCTGCGAGACTGCTTCCTGTGAACCAGAAGGCGAAGGCTGCAGATCGCCAGCATTGGATTCTGGAGATGTTGACGGCGTACGCAACACTGCTGCGCCAGCCCGGATTTCTGGCCTATGTCACCCTCTTGGGGTCAACCACGGCGGTGTTTTACGTTTTTCTCAGTGGCGCGCCGAGCGTTTTAAAAAGTTATGACGTTGGGCCTGCTGGCGTGGGCTGGTACATCATGGCCGGCCCCATTTTTTATATCTTGGGCAATTTTTTAACCAGCCGATTGGTTCGTACCGTTGGCGAATCCAGCATCATGTTGATTGGCCAGGGGCTATCAATTGTGGGCGTGGTCTTGATGTGGGCCTTAAGCGCTTTGGGCTGGGACTCCGCCTTGGCCTTTGCCCTGCCGGTGATGTTTGTTGGCCTTGGCCATGGACTGATGGTGCCGCCAACCCTGACCGCAACAGTGGGCCTAAATCCAGCGCTTGCCGGCGCCGCCGCCGGCATGGCGGGACTGATGCAGCAGTGGGTCGGGGCCCTGGGTGGCTTTTCAGTTGGGCTGGTGTCCCATCAGGGGGCAATGAATGCCAGCCTATTGATGCTGTTTTTCACAGCGATCGGCATTGCGCTGCATCTCTGGATTCTGAGAGTTGAGCGGCGGTCTGGCGCATCTGCCACGCTGCGATAGATAAGATTTACATTTAGGCTGTAAATACAGATTGACAATTGGGGAGGGCCCCTGCCTAATTGACGGACTGCCGGCGCGCCCGGCGGTTTCGAGAACCCTCAGATCATCCCCAGCCCGGAGGCCCCCTCATGATTCAGCCCCAAGCCCAGTGGTCCCCACCCCGAAATCGCACACTAGAGGATGTTGCAGTTCGATTTCTTAACGACAACGCCGGAAAAATCTATCTCGGACTATTGGCTCTCACGCTGATGGTGGTGGCTGTGAAGGAACAGTGGCTCTGAATTAACCGGCCTGATTCGGTGGGCCAGCAAGACGGCCCATAATCCCCCCATGAGGGACTGGCCCGAGAAATTTTTTATCGCCTGTGTCTGCCTATTAATTGGCTGCGCATTGTTCTTGCCGCCGATTGGCCAGGATCAGAGTTATCACGCCTTTGCCGATCGGCGCCCCTGGGGCCCAGTCCCCAACGCTGCGGATACCCTCAGTAACCTAGCCTTTCTTATCGCTGGCCTCTGGGGGCTTTGGAAGTTAGTGAATCATCGAGGCCCAGCGCTCAATCCGCTGATCTGTCGGCTGGTTGTCGTGTTACTGATCGGCGTGCTGCTCACGGGCTTGGCCAGCATGTTCTATCACCTTGCACCGAGTGATTCGCGGCTGGCCGTTGATCGGCTCGCCATGTCACTGTCGTTTGCTGCTGCACTCGCCTTATTGGCTGCCGATCGCGTATCGGTGCGACTGGCGATAGGGATCATGATCGGTCTTTTATTTCTCGGACCGCTGACGGTCTGGGTCTGGAATGCTTCGGGAAATTTAACGCCCTATGCAGTGCTGCAGTTCGGCGGTGTCGCAATGATCGCGGTATTTTGCTGGCGGCCATCGCTCCATAGTTCTGG
>Ga0194121_10004570_pt1 | contig 20015 bp, 20 predicted proteins | sample TA2MahCa50mmetaG_FD_148609 | JGI IMG/M metagenome (GOLD analysis project Ga0194121, IMG submission 148609) | Freshwater microbial communities from Lake Tanganyika, Tanzania - TA2015020 Mahale Deep Cast 50m | ecosystem: Environmental > Aquatic > Freshwater > Lake | place: Tanzania: Lake...
ATAGATGATGTAAATCACGGATATGAAAGAAGAGACCAAATATTAGAACAAAAATCAGATTTAGGTATATGTGAAAAAGGGGACTTTCACTTTTTTCATACGATAGAAGCCCATTTTCTTATTGGTGTAATAGCTCTATTTTTCTCGCCATTCTATTTCATTTTCATAGGAATGATACTCCATTCGCTACTAGATTTAGTTTGGATGGTTAGACATGACGTTTTAGACTCCAGAGAGTTCTTTGCTATTAGAAAATTAAGAACTCTTGTCTTATAAATTATAAAAAACTAGCCGCTCCCTTAGACATAAGGAAAAGGCTCAATATCCAAAGTAAGAATATCCAAGGTGTAAAGAATATTCCTATAAACAAGGTAATTGAGGCAAAAAGGTCAATTACACTCAAAAAATCTCCTGACAATATAAACAGGCTCTTTACAAAAAGAAGTCCTCCTGTTACAAGTAGCAATTGTAATGGTAAGTCAAGTGAAAAAATCATACAAAGTAAAATAATTGCAGCTACAAAGTCAATGGCTCCAAGTATTTTTACTAATACCATAAATTTTAATTCTATATTAATATTATAAACTTATAGATTAATTTAAATAGGCTTTATCTTGGAAAGAAATATGGATTACAAAGAATATGCTTTTGAAGATAAGGCTCCAGTCAATTTGGAGATGTTAAAGGCAAGTCATATACCGACAGAGGATTATCGCAAAGCTCATCAAAATACTATCCTTCTTTGTGCAGATGTGATGATTTGGTATAAGGATGGATTTCTACTTGTTAAAAGGGATAATGTTCCTGCTAAAGAAGAATTGTGGCCTATAGGAGGAAGAATGCAAAGAGGAGTTTTAATGGACGAAAATGTACGTAACAAGGTAAGGGCAGAGTGCGGATTAACTTTGAAGGATTTAACACTTATTAATGTTGGAAGAACAATTTTCAGAACTGCTCCATTTGACCATGGAAATGGTACGGACACCGTAAGTTTCATGTACTTTGCAAGAGGAAGCGGAAATATTAGGCTAGACGAGCTTCATTCCAGACCAATAATTGTAGACTGGAATAAATTTAATGAAATCAGGTCTTCGTTACACCCTTATGTTGTAGACTTTATGGAATTAGCTTTCAAATGTATCAAAAAGAATTAAATATTTACTATATCTTTTAAGTAAAGAACAAGAGTTGACTACAGGGAAGCTGATAAATTCTTAGAGCCTATCTTGCAGGAAATGACAAGATAATTTTTAATTAAGTTTTTATATTGTCAAAATTCTTAGTTTTATGGATAAGAAAAAATTAATGATACTTGTTGTAGCTTATAACGCTGAGAGTACTATAAAACATCTTCTTGAAAGAATGCCATCTGAAGTCTGGAAGCGGGCTTCTGAAGTAGTTATAGCAGATGACTCATCAAAGGATTTTACCTCGGTAATTGCAAATGAATATAAACTAAGAAACAAAAAAAAGAACTTAACTATAATAAAACACCAAAAGAATAAAGGATACGGTGGAAATCAAAAGTGGGGATACAATTACGCAATGAAGAAAGGATATGATATTGTAGTAATGATTCACGGAGATGCCCAATATCCTCCAGAGTATATTATGAAATTAATAAAACCAATAGAAGAAAATAACGCTGATTTTGTATTCGGTTCAAGAATGGCTGGGCATCCTATAAAAGGGGGAATGCCAATATACAAGTATTTAGGAAATATTTTCCTAACAACTACTGAAAACATTATTTTAGGTACCAGACTAACAGAATTCCACTCCGGATTCAGAGCTTATTCTATTCCTGCTTTAAGAAAAATTCCTCTTAATCTAGATTCTGATGGATTTCATTTTGACTCAGAAATAATTATTCAATTAGTTTATTCTAAAAAGAGAATAAAAGAGATAGTCATTCCTACTTTCTACGGGGATGAAAAATGCAATGTTAAGGTAATAAACTATGGACTAAATATTCTTAAAGAATTAGGAAAATATCTTCTTACAAAATACAAGGTAAAGATATATCCAAAATACGACTTAACTAACTTCAAAAAATAAATTATCTTTTTCTAGCCACAATCATTACAATGCTTGAACTTTTATGATTGTTGAATAAATATGCAGTCCATATTAATCCAAAGAGTATTTTGTTTATAGCACCAAATGCTTTCATTTTTATTCTTCCTATCTTTTGATTATCCTCTTTCATAGCTTTTCTAACTAAAAACTTAGTCAATTCCCTTTCTATTAAACTCCCAATTGGTTTATTTTCTAATATATCAAATCCTTCTGACCTTATTTCATCTTCCAATTTTTTTGGATCAAATCTTCTTAAGTGGCCTACATAATCATCATCAAAAGCCCAATATTTCATATGGGTTGGAACAGTAATAAATAATAGTCCATCTTTTTTCAGAACTCTATAAAATTCTTTTATACCTTTCTTATAATTTGGAACGTGTTCAAGAACTTCAGAAGAAAATACTGCATCCACATATTCATTTTTTACAGGGATCTTTTCAACATCTCCTAATAGTGTTTTTTTGCCAGATTTTTTCAAGATAGTCATGGCATTTTTGTCAGAATCTATGAAAATTGTTTTATGATAATCTGGAGAAACTGGAGAAATTCCGCATCCAACATCAAGTATTATCTTTTCTTTTTGGTCTGAATGTTTTTTATAAGCAGTGGAAAGCATATATTTCCTAAATTTATAATTGAACAGTTGGTTTTTCAATTTTATATAATCATCTGAACTAAAAAACTTTGCAAACTCATTTCTTGGTCTTTCTTTAACCATTCTAAGTGAGAATAAAATAACTATTTAAATGAACTTAATCTCCAGAATATATGGGTAAAATTGATGCTTTAAAGAACAAAATTAAACTTTTGTTTCATTCAGAAGAAGCGAAATACGCGAGATATACACTTTACTTAACTTTCATTGGGCTAATTTTAAGGTTTATTGGAGCTATAAATTTAGATGTTTTAGCAGACGATGTGGTATATGCGTCCCAGAGCGCTGGAATAACAGGGGCAAAAATAATATCAACCCATTCAAATCCCCCATTATTCTTTTATTTGACAGATCTCGCTTACAATGTATTTGGTTATTCTACATTCGCAGCAAGATTTTGGCCAATGATTGCAGGAACCCTACTTATTCCTCTGGCTTACTTAATTTCTAATCAATTATTAAAAAATAAAAAACAGTCTTTTTTTGTAGCGTTGTTTGTAACATTTTCTAGTTTTTTGATAAGAATGACATTTACAGAACAAAGTTTAGTTGTGTTTTTCTTTATTTTTGCAGGAATATATTTTGGAATTTTGTTTATGGAAAAACCATCATATCGGCTTCTTTTAGTATTTTCAATTTTCTTTGGTTTAGCTTTATTAACAAAATATAATGCCCCATTCTTTATAATTTCATTTGGAATATATGCATTATACAATAGATCTTCTAAAGGACATAAATTTTTAACTGTCAAAAATTGCCTTTTATTCTTAGCAATACTAATTCTATTTGCTTTTCCATTTTTATCCTTCAATTACATCCTATACGATCAGAAAGGAATTGTAGATGTTTATTTTAGTAGACTAGTTCATCTTGATGCAACTCAAGAACTATATGGTGGTCTTGGAGGACAAGAAAATTCATTCTTTGATAACTTATTTAATTTAAACAATTACGGCAACTATAAACTTCCACTCATTACAGACCCGGCTTTAGTAATATTTGCTATTATGGGGCTATTCAGCTTATACAAAAATAATAGAAAAGTTTTCTCTTTTGTTCTTATATTTTTACTGATTCCATTTATTCTTCAAAGTGCAGGCGCACCTTTGGAAAAACACTTTGCATTTATGTATATTTTACTAGCAATACCAGCAGGCCTTGGTCTAAGTAATTCCTTAAACAAATTAAAGACTAAAAATCTAAAAATAATTGCTCTAGTTGGATTCTTACTTATTGCAATATATTTCTTAAGTATCTCTAACGGAACCCCATCTCACTATTTTTCCAAAGGACCTAATGCGGAACTTAAATCATTCATTAATAGTGAAGTAAGCGACTCAAGTTTAATTGTATTTGATTCTAGAATATATACTGCGAGATCAATCTGGTTGGCTACAGATAAAACTTACTTGAATTTTGAGCAGTCAGTTCCTTTACTTCAACAAGTTTTCGCACAAAATATGTCTGCAGTCCCACCAATGAAAGTCTATTTTGTAGAATGCGTTGTAGAAGATTGTGGATGGGGCTGGGTTGCAAGTAATCCTAATTTAAATACATCTTCGGAATTTTTTATTAATTCAATTGCAGAAAGAGCAGACGTTGTTTCAATAATAGAATCTCCTAGTTTCAATGGAAATGAGTTATTTACGGGAATTCCACAAGAATACTATAAGGTTTATTCAGCAGACCTTAGGATACCTCAAAATATTCTAGAACAGATTAAACAGTCTCAAAGCTTTTACTTCGTACCTTATTTGTATAAAAATATGAATGATTATATCTTTAATTACAAAACAATATATCCATTCGCAAATCTACTGGATAACTTATCTTATTTAGTCATATTAGCTGCTATCTTTTTATCCATACTGTCTGTATTAGCAATCTTTTTTATGCTAATAAAATCTGCATAATTTAAATAAACTATCAAACTACTCAAAACATGGGTAAAAATAAAGATGAAGAAGTAAACAAATCATTGGCTCTTCTTGCCAAAGGATCATTAGTAGTTTTTATAGGGGTTTTTATTTCAAAAATCCTCACTTATGTTTATAAATTCATTATTGCAAGGTATTTTGGACCTGAGTCTTATGGTTTGTTTTCCTTAGCTCTTGTTATAGTAACCCTATTTTCAACAGCAGCTTCTTTAGGTTTGTCTGATGGATTGTTAAGATATTTCTCATTATATGGTAGAGATTGGAAAAAACTAAAAGTCTTAGTAAGAATATCGGTTAATATTACTCTTATAAGCGGATTAATTGCAACAGCAATTATGTTTTTTTTATCTGGATTTTTAGCTGAAGTGCTATTCCACGATTCAAAACTTACAATTTACATAAAAGCTTTTAGTTTTACAATAATCTTAGCTCTATTATCAAATATTTTCCTAGCATTGATAAGGGCAAGACAACAGATACTAAAATATACCTTTATAATAAACGTGGTCCATAACCTCTCCAGGTTAGTGGGAATAATTATCTTCATTATCCTAGGATTTAGATCTCAGGCAATAATTGGTTCTTACATTTTTGGAGCAATAATAATGGTCTTGGTAGCTTACATAAGCGTAAGATCTTTATTAAAGAAAATCTATTCTCAAGAATCTTTAGAAAAGAATTCTTCTGCCTCTATAATTCAATCGTTATTCTCTTATTCTTGGCCGATGATGCTTGCCGGTTTAATCGCTTCGTTGGTTTATTGGATAGACTCTTTGGTAATTGGACATTTCTTAGATGCATCCAGCGTAGGAGTTTACGGGGCGGCATTTACAATAGTTTCATTATTAGGGATTGCTCCGGAATTATTTATGCAGTTATTTCTGCCTTTAATAATCAAAGAGTATTCAAAAAATAATAATTCATTAATTGAAGAGATAAGCAAACAGATATCTAAATGGATACTTATTCTAAATGTGCCTCTTCTTACAGCTATGGTAATCTTCCCTGAAACTTTAATCGCTCTTTTATTTGGAGAGATGTATTTACCAGCATCAACAGCTCTTAGGATTTTGGCAATAGGGGGGATATTTTCCTCTTTTACCAGCATCTCAATTAATCTTTTGTCAATGAAAGGAAAATCAAAAAATATTCTTTATACTTTGATAATTATAGGTGCATTGAACTTCTTCTTAGGAGTACTTCTTGTTGGTAAGTATGGTTTAAACGGAGTGGCATTTGCTACAAGTATGGTCTGGATTATCTTCTTCTTAATGTCTATATTCCAGTCTCATTATTTGGTAAAAATAAGATTGATAAGAAGGTTATCTTTGAGAATATTGGTGTTAGCTTTATTCCTTGGACTTTTATTGTTTTTTGCTAAATCTAATGTTCAATTAAATTCAGTATGGGATTCAATTTTTGCACTTGCAATTTATACTATTTTTTATTTTATTTCTTTATTTTTAATTGGGAGTTTAGACCGGCACGATAAAAAGCTATTAAAAGATGCTTTAATAAAAGTAAGGTCTAAATCAAAAATCTAGATTTTTATAATTCTTTAAATACCATTCAACAGTCTCTTTAATTCCATCTTTAAAGTCCATACTGGGCTTGAAATTAATCTCTTTTTTCATACGTTTTGAATCTAAGCATCTCCTTAATGCTCCTTCAGGCTTAGTGCTGTCCCATACTATCTTTCCTTTATATTTCATTAAATTACTTATTTGAGTAATAAGCTCACTTATCTTAATTTCTTGTCCAGATGCTAAGTTAAGAATCTCTCCCTTGTCATAATTTTTCACACATTCAATGATTGCTCTGGCTGCATCCTTTACATAAAGAAACTCCCTGGAGGCTTTTCCTGTTCCCCAGATTTCTACTTTATCTTTATTTTCCAAAATTGCTTTATGAAACTTTTGTATTGTTGCAGGGATAACATGCGAATGTGCTGAAGAAAAATGGTCTTCAGGTCCATATAGATTAGCAGGAATGATATAAATAGAATTTAATCCAAATTCCTTTCGATATGCTTGGGATTGGGATATAATTGCCCTGTTTATTACACCAAGACTTTCTATTGTAGGCTCGCATGGTCCTGTCCAGAGAGAATCTTCTTCAAGCGGCACTTTAGCAGAAGTAGGATAAATGAGAGCAGTGCCTATAATCACTAATTTTTTCACACTATACTTGACAGAATAGCGGAATAGTAAGGAGCTCATCATTGCATGGTCAAAATAAAGGGTTGCAGGATGCTCTTTGTTATAACCCACTCCTTTTGCAGTGCTTGCTAGATGAATAACTATATCAGGATTTATCTTTTTGAACATCGTGGCTACATCTTCTTCTTTTCTTAAGTCATATTCGTTACTTTTCGGAATAAATATTTTGTCTTTTTCCAACCCTTCTTCTTCAACTAATGCTCTAACAAGGTGTTTTCCTAAAAAACCATTTCCTCCAGTGACTAGAATTGACTTATTCTTCAGCATTATTGTAAATTTTTACTACTGTATATATACTTATTGTATATGAAAATCTTTATATAGGGTTTTTACAGCTTTTGATTATGAAAAGAAAAGTGGCACTAATAACAGGAGTAGGCGGGCAAGACGGATCTTATCTTGCTGAATTTTTGTTGGATAAAGGATATTTAGTAAGAGGGATAATTCGCAGAGCAAGCCTACCTAACACTAAGAGGTTTGAGCATTTGGTTCTCAAATATGGAGCCTCAGATGAGCCCAATACTCCATTTAGAGTGGAATATGCAGATTTAACAGACGCACAATCTATAAGAAAGGTTATAGATAAATTCAGGCCAGACGAAATTTACAATTTAGGTGCTCAAAGCCACGTGGGGATAAGTTTTGATAATGCGGAATCAACAATAAACATCAATACTCTTGGGCCCCTAAGAATTTTAGAAATCCTAAGACAGTCATATCCCCATATAAAATATTATCAAGCTTCTTCTTCCGAAATGTTTGGAATAGCGCAGCCCCCTCAAAATGAATCCACTGTTATGCTTCCTCAAAGCCCATATGGGATTGCTAAGTTGGCTGCATATCATTTGACTAGACTATATAGGAATGCTTACGGGCTCTTTGCATGCAATGGGATACTGTTTAATCATGAGTCTCCTAGAAGAGGATTTAATTTTGTGACTAAAAAAATAACAAAAGAACTTGCTAAAATAGTCGCAGGAGAGATTGACAAAATTACTCTTGGAAATCTTGATGCAAAAAGGGACTGGGGTTATTCAAAGGAATATATTGAGGTAATGTGGGCAATACTTCAACATGACAGGCCGGATGATTTTGTAATAGCAACAGAAGAAACTCATACAGTAAGGGATTTCCTTAAAGAGTCTTTTGATCTCGTAGGTTTAAAATATGAAGATTATCTGGAGGTAAGTGATAAATTCCATAGACCTGCAGAGGTTCCTGCCTTGCTTGGAGATGCCAAGAAAGCTAAGGTAACTCTTAACTGGAGCCCAAAAGTAAAGTTCAAGGAACTGGTCTATATGATGGTGGAAGCTGACTTAAAGGAAAAGCTCGAGGAAGCAGGCATATTACCAATACAGCCAGGAGTAGTAAGGGAAAAAGGATACTACTTAAACAAAGCTAAAGAAATTCTGTCTTATCGGCAAAATAATAAAAACATTGAAAGTTTATCCACAGAAAATAATTAATTCTAATTTTTACTTTCTTACGACGTGCTCTTTTCTTACAAGTTTAGGGTCTGTGCTTATAATGTGCTTTACTTCGTCAGGTAATTGCTGGGGTTCTACACGGAATGTATCTTTTTCGTAGTCTTGCCCTCCTCTTAATCCTGAACTGAAGACTATGAACTCATTATCTTCTGGGAAAAGAAGAGTATGTATTTCGAAAGGAGGGGTAGAAACAAGCTGACCCTCTTTTGCGTGTACATACTTTACAGGCTGACTCTTGTCCACAGGCTGATACACATATATCAGAGACCCCTTTGTCATAAGCATGTGCTGAGTGGTTTCCTTATGATAATGATCTCCTCTTCTGACTCCTTTCTTTGAAGTAATAATTGATACATTTTTCAAATCAGCCTTATAGAATACATCCGCTATTTTGCCTCTGTTGTCTTCATGAAACTGCAATGGTGGTTCAACTTCCTTCCAAACATTAACAATCTTCATATTTTTTTTAGAATGGTTCCCTATATAAATTTATTTAGCCTCTTCAGGGCTTATAAACTGGATGTTTTGGTTTATCTTAGACAAAATAGGTAACAACTGATCTTTTAGATTCCATGATAATATTAATGCATAAACTTCATCGTAGTTTTTGAATACATCATCGTTTACAATAGGGATTCTGGTAAGAGGAGTGTACTTGCCTATTTTGTGAGGGGAAGAGTCTGTAACATAGTCTATCACTGTCTTGTTTAAACCGTAGAAGTTAAGGAAGGTATTTCCTTTAGCTGCAGCCCCAACAGCAATTATGGGTTTGTTATTTTGTTTAAGCTTATAGACTCTTTCTAAGAAAATATTTCTTTGGTTTTTTATTTTGTCCATAAAGTTTCTGTAAGTTTCTATTTTGAATATCCCTTCTTTTTCCTCCTCTTTTATCATTTTTTCAGCTTGTGATTCTTTATTGACTTTTTGTGCTATAACCCTTAATGACCCTCCGTGATAATTTACTATTTTTGCATTTATTATTGAAAGGCCCGCACGAGCAAGTAAAGTTTTAGCAGACCTTACGGTAAAATAACTTACATGTTCATGATATATTTGGTCAAATTTTTCAGTCCGTATGCTTGTTACCCAATAGGGCTGCTCAAAAACAAAATATCCTTCATCTTTTAAGATATTTGCAACAGATTTCACAAATTCCAAAGGATTATCTGAATGATTAAACACATTATTTGCTACAACTAAATCTACTTTTCCATATTTACTTAGGGTCTTATCACTAGTTTCTTTTACGAATAATCCTAAAATAGTTGTTACACCTCTTTTTTTGGCTAGCTCTACCATGTAAGGGGAGGGATCAACTCCTATTGATTTATACCCTGCTTTGTTAAACTGCTCAGAAAGATAACCATCATTGGATCCTACCTCAATTATGGTTGCACCCTTAGAAAGATTTAACTCTTGACTTATTTCCTTTGCGTATGAATCCCAATGAGTTCTGGAAAAATTAGAATTGGAAGAGGTATAAGAATAATCTATTTGGGAATATCTTTCATTCGGGTCAGTTGAATATTTTGTCTGCACATGTCCGCAATTGAGACATAAAGTACATACTAAAGGGTATACTTTGTCTGCCTCTGATTTTCGACTTTCAGGAATAAATGTATCTGCAAACGGGTGAGATCCCAAATCTATTATTTCATCTATTTCTTTGCTGTCGCAAACAAGGCAGGAATTTCTTAACATGATTATTTTATTTTTTAAGGTATTATAAATATTTAGGTGAGGGCCTCATTAAATATCTCTCTCAATCTGTTTACCTTATTAGAGTATGAGTATTTGTCTTTGAATGCTTTCTGGCATTCAGCACTCATCTTTTCAAGAAGATCTCTGTCCAGAATTATTTTTTCGATTTTTTTACTTAAAGCATATATTACTTTATTATCAATTTGCATTACACTTTTAGCAAAAGCATCGCTTCTTACATTAGCAGGATATTCCTCCACCTTAGTTGGGACGTGATTAGAAGGGGAAACATAGAATCCTGTTTTGCCCTGCTCCACAAATTCTTTTACACCGTAAGTATCAAGAGATATTATTGGGAGTCCGTTTTGAAAGGCTTCAAGAAAAGCCATTATAAAATAACCATAACCAGGCATTAGAAGAGTATCAGAACGTAAATATATTGATTTTAATTCTTCATAAGAAACCTTCTGCTCCATAAATTCTATTCCTTCTAAATCTTTGTATCTTTCTTTTATGTCTTGCGGGACCTTGCACCTCATTATTAGTTTTGTTTTGGGGTATTTTTCTTTGATTTTTCTAAAAGATTCTAATGCTTCAAGCCCACCCTTCATTAGAAACTCACCAGGGTTATTTATTGAGCCCATAAAAAGAAGAGTAATTCCTTCATTCTTGTCTTTGACTTTTCTTTCAACTAACTCTCCAGGTATGGCTGGGATTAATATTTGTACTTTTTTCATAACTTCTCTGTTGAAATATTTCTTCATCTGTAGAAAACAGGCTTTGCTATGAACAAGTATCTTTTTACAATAAGGGGAAAGAAGAGCCTTTTCTATTCTATCTCTATTCTTCAGAAATACATGATAGTCATTTCCTCCCAAGGAAAATGGAGTATCTAATATCTTTAGGATCCATGGTTTCTCTTCATCAATAAGAGGACCTGTAGATAAAATTAATTTAGCTTCAACAGGAGACTTTTGATAATATATTTTGTTTATAAGCCCAAAAACATTAAATGTTTTTTTGAATATTTTTGTATAGGCCCAGACAGCTAAAGGAGATTTTTTCATAGAAGCAATAAATTTCTTCTTTTCAGGGTTTTCAATAGTTACGAATTCATAACCCTTAGGAGGATTATCTATCAGGGATTGCATATAAGTGTGTATTCCTAACTGCGGATAATAGACTTTTACATTCTTATCCATATTCAACCTGCTATAAATTCCTTGTCCTTATCTCTACCCAAATAAGGACCATTCTTTATTTCATAAAAGAATGCCTCTTTTGAAAGTATTTTAAGAGCATGACCCCCATCAAGATAAACATAGCAGTCTCCAGCATTCAAAATTTCTTTCCCTATTATTTTATTATCTAAATCATACATGGTGAGCTCAACAGAACCATCTGTAACTATGAATGCTTCTTGAGTCTTTTGAGTAATTCTTTGGTGAGGTAAGTGCCTATGAGCGCCACTAAAAGTGTGGCCATGTGGGAATTTGACTCCAGCAGCAGCCTGCAAGCATTCCTCATCAGGGACCATAAAGTTCATTTTTCTCTCTTCACCCTCCCCCCTTCTCCATATGACATGAATTAATTGTTCAGTCTTAACCTTAGAATAAATTTTTAACATATTTTCTAGCATTCTGACAAGTTTATAAATCTTCTATTAGCAAACATATATTTTTAAACTGAATATCTTCAAAAAAATATGCTCAAGAACGAAAAGATATTATTTGCGGCATGGTCGTGCCATAATCCCAACTATTTCGCATACCAAACATGGGACACCCCATTAAGGAAAATTTTTAAAAAAGTGATCTCCTTCGATCCGCAGGAATATACTTACAGATATGATAAGAGCGAGATGAACCAGAAATTTCTCCAGATAGTCAAAAAAGAAGAACCCGCCTACATCTTTCTATGGCTCATCTATGACGAGTTTTACCCAGAAACTCTTTTTGCAATAAAAAAAATATCTCCCAAGACTAAAGTCCTCAACTTCTGTGGAGACGATGACGCTCAATTTTATGATTATTCATCGCTTAATTCTTTCTTTGTAGATTATTCTCTTATCAGCCACAAGGAATTTGTAAAGCTATACAAGAACAAGGCATTTTTCTCAGTAGGGACTAATACTGACCAGTTTAAGCCATTGAGCATAGAAAAAAAATATGATGTGACCTTTATAGGAACTCCAAAGACGGACAGAGCAGACTTTGTTAGATATTTGATGGGTAAAGGAATTAAAATTAAAGTTTTTGGAGCGGGATGGGAAAAACACCCTGAATTTAAGGAAGTTTATGGAGGATTTCTTGATAAAGAAGATTATACAAAGGTAATAAACCAAAGCAAGATAAATTTATGCTTCAACAAGAATTATCTGGGCAAGACACACGTTATCCAGAAGTTTTTTGAGATGAATGCCTGCAAATCCTTTGTTCTTACAGAGTATTGCAAAGGCTACTCTAATCTATTCAAATTGGGTACAGAACTAGTTATGTTTAAAGATAAAAAAGACCTATATGAAAACATAGCCTACTATCTTAAGAACGATAAGGAAAGGGAATTGATTGCAAAGAGATCTTACGAAAAATTGCTTCAAAATTATTCTTCTGAGTCTGAATTAAGAAAAATATTCTCACAAATAGAAAGCTACGGGTCTGATTATCCTAAGAAGCTTCCTAAGGTAGCTGGAAAGGTGAAATATCTTGTACTTAAGGATTTGAAGAAAAGCACACAGGAGATTAAATCCTCTCTCGAGAATTATGAATATATAGGGTTTAATCTGGATAGCGAGAACTTGCCCTACAGAAGCCTTTTCCAAACAACTGCTTTAGAGATGTTCGATAAAGACATAAGTTGCTGCGATTCTTACCTATACTCAAAAATATTGGGAGATTATCTTGTATTGTACTCTAATTTGGCTTTCAAGGTGTTGGATAAACAGCAGTTTTATTCGTTAATAAGACTTGATAACTTGATTGTAAGAAAAGATTTTTTCATTTCAAATATCAAGAAATTTATAGAATTTTCACAAGGAAAGCCTATAGATATTATAACAGAAACTAATACTTCATTTGTGACAAGACCATTTATACGCTCGGCTTCTGCACCTAAATTACCCTATGATGCTGTAAAGAAAATATTATGGGCAAAATATGAAGAAAGGCTAAAATCTTATTTATACCAAAAGAATCCATTAATAATCCCTTACTTTTTCTTTATTATTTCAGATTATCTATTTGGAAATAGAATATTATCAAAACACTTTTTTGAGAACCTTTCAGACAAGGTTAAAAAGACTAAATTTGCTTCTTTGCTCGGCTCTTTGTTTTAATCCCTATTAAGGAACTCTTATCAATAAAGTTCTCCGCCACCATTTTGGTTTTCTTTAATATTTGAAACTCCGCCTTCATATTCTGGAATATAATGGTATATCCAATTAGTTGAGGACATAGTAGCTTATTGCCGAATATTTTCTTAGGATCGTAATCTGGGAATAATAGGTTGTAATCGTTCTTGCTTAAGTTTGGATTAACTAAATTCAGCGAGCATTCTTTGTCTTTATATGAGTCATAAATAAATCTTGAGTCGCCTTCCACTTTGAAGTCATCTATTGAAATTATTGCAGAGGGTATATTTCTAGAAATTATCTGTAATTCTTTTTCCAGTGGCCAATCATCAAGCCAGTGCGCATCCAGGTAGAAGAAAGGCCTCTCTCCTAATAGCCTCTCTTTTATAAGACTCTCCAGAAATTTTGGTGAAGTCGCGTTATATACATGAACATTTTTGTACTTACTAAGAGATTTCTTTGCTTTTTTATAGAAATCAAGGTTTATTTCAGCCGTGTAAATCTGCAGATGAGGAAATTCCTTTGCGAATAGTTCTGTTGTGTATCCAAGAAAAGTGCCTGTCTCTACAATAGATGTTATTTTGTAATCTTTGATTACCTTTTTTATTAATGCAAGGTGTATTCTATCGCCGTGAAGTCTGAATCTGGAAAGCAGCCATATACCATATCTCCAGCCTATGAATTGTCTTAATATTCTTAGCATTTTTATCTTTTTTATGGTTTGATAAAACTGAGTATTCCTAAATTTGGAATATCTACTTTTAAATTCATTCTTTAAATCTGAAATCATAAATTGAACCATTAAAACCAATTTTTAATCATTATGGCTTTAAAATATAATCTACAATTACTTTTTAAACAAGACTATTCTAAAGATTATATGCCGATCATAAAATCTAGGCCTTTTAAGGAAAAAAGGCCTTTAGTTTCTTCTATTATTGCAGCATACAATGAAGAAGAGAATATTGCTGCCTGTATCGAGGCACAATTGAGCCAGACTTATCCTAATATGGAAATAATTGTTGTGGAAAACGGGGAGTCTAAGGACAAAACTTATGAGATTGCTAAGTCTTACGAGATTAAGACAAAAGGAAAGGTAAGGGCATACACTATCCCGGGCAAGCAAAAGGGTCCCGGGAATGCATGGACTTACGGTTTTAAGAAAAGCAAGGGAAAAGTCGTCTGCATAGTTGGAGCAGACCTTATTTATGACAAGGATTACATCTCAAAAGGGATTGTGCCAATCTTGGAAGGTGAGACAGTAGGCATAAATCATAAAGAAGAGATATGTAAAAACCCAAAAAATCTATGGGCAAGAGCTTTTTTCTATAGGAGATCATTTGTTCAGCCAAATAGTCTAAGCAAGGTATTTACTTTGATTAGAAGAGATTATTTAAAAGATAAATTGTGGGATCCATCTCTGGGTTATGCTGATGATCAAACAATTAACAGAAAATTTGGCACAGAATTTCCTGCCCCTAATCTAAATATCTATCAAAACAATCCCTCATCATTAAGAGAGATATGGGAACACGCTGGGTGGGTGGGCAGGTCAATGAAGATAAATCCTCTCATTGTTGTTCTCAGCCTCCCCCTATTCCCCATATATTCTCTTTACAAATCCGCGAAGCATTTGATAAAAGAAGATTTTTACATACCTTTCATTATATTTTTACCGATTTATTATTCTGTAAGATATTTTGCTTATTTTAAGGAAGCATTAAAAAAACTCTTTATCTGACTAATCACATGGTCAGCTTCTTCATTGGTCATTCCTGGAAAGATTGGCAAGGAAAGAATGGTGTCAGAATATTCTTCAGACTTTGGAAAGTCTCTTTTTTTATGGCTTAAATTAGAGAATGTTTTTTGCAGGTGTATTGGTATTGGATAATGCAAGCCTGAATCTACTCCGTTTTGTTTTAAGTAATCCATAAGTTCATCTCTCTTATTTGTCCTTATTACAAAAAGATGATAGATATGGTCCCTGTCAGGACTTGTTTTAGGCAGTTCAACAATACCCTTCAATGAAGATATGTACCTATCTGCTATTTTCTTTCTTTGGGAGTTCCAGTTGTCTAAGTGTTTCAGTTTTATTCTAAGCACGCTGGCTTGCATTGTATCTAATCTAGAGTTAATGCCTGAAATGTCATGATGGTATTTTTTAGACTGACCATAGTTTCTTATCATTCTTATTCTTTGGGCGAGATTCGAATCATTCGTAGTAATAAGGCCCCCATCTCCAAAAGCCCCTAAATTTTTTCCAGGATAAAAAGAAAATGCAGCGGCATGCCCGAGGTTGCCCGCCCTTTTATTTTTGTAAATAGCACCGTGACTCTGGCAAGCATCTTCTATAACATACAAGTTATTCTCCTTAGCTATATTCATTATTTCATCCATATCACAGGCCTGCCCATACAAATGAACGGGCATGATTGCTTTAGTCTTATTTGTAAGCTTGCCTTTAATCTGGGAAGAATCAATCGTAAAGTCATCTTTTGAGTCTACAAGAACGGGCTTTGCACCTACAGCAACTATTGAAGAAACAGTAGCATTAAATGTATTGGCAACAGTTATTACCTCATCACCTGGCCCGATGTCCATGGCTCGCAAAATAATCTCCAAAGCCTGTAACCCATTTGCAACTCCTATTGCATGGGATGTTCCGCAATAGCTGGCAAATTCCTTCTCAAACTCTTCAACTGGATTTCCAAGGATGAAGTCATTTTTATCAATATGCTCTGTTAATTTTTCCACAAACTCATTCTTTAAAGGGTTGTGAATTCTATTCAAGTCTAAGAATGGGACTTTCATAACTTTACCTCAGCACCTCCCATGCTTTTAGACTTTTCTGCTGCTTCAAGTATTTTTACAACCTGCATTCCTTCTTCTCCATCACTAATACACTTTTCCTCACCATCAAGACACTTAATAAAATGGTCAAGCTGCACTATCAATGGCTGAGAATTGTTTAATTTCGGAATAAGAATATCTCCCTCTCTTGTTCCAGCTTGGAATTCGGAAAAATTATTGGGATTAGGGAGATATTCAATAGAGCGGTCATAAATAGTCAATTTTTCAGATGGATGAGTGTCATCAAAGACTATTGCCTTTTTGGTGCCTCCAATAACTAATTTTCTTTCTTTCACAGGGTGAGCCCAATTAGCATATGCTGTAGCAAAAACCTTTCCTGGAAACTTTATATTTACTGAAACAATATCATCTACACTATTAAAATAACCTTCTCCAGAATAGCTCACACTTATTGGAGATTTTTCAGTTAAGTACATAAAAATGTATATTTCATGAGATATCAAGTCCCATAATGCGCTTGCATCTTGTCTTACAGGCCCCAAAGCAACACGCCTTGCATCAAGATATTTTATTTGTCCTATTTCACCTGCATCTATTCTTCTCTTTATTTCTCTCAAAGCAGCATTATACTTGAATATATGACCAACCATCAATATTTTGTTTTTTTCTTTAGATAGATTATTTAGTTTTTTTGATTCTTCAAAATTAAGAGTCAAAGGTTTTTCCACTAAAACGTGTTTGCCGGCATTCAGAGCCTTAGACACAATATCAAAGTGTGATTTAGTAGGTGTTGCAATTATCACTGCATTAATTTCAGGATCTAGTAAAACCTCTTCTAGATTAGGGGTAAAAGTTACATCTCGAGGTAGTTTTTTAGATGGTTGTTTTATATCATGCACATATTTTAGTTTTGCTTTTCCAAAAATACCATCCCCGTCGAAGAGATTTAAATAATTTTTGCCCCAATAACCGCACCCTATTAAAGCTACATTTACCTGAGTCATAAACCTCCTAATATTATCTGTTTTTAAAAATATCTATAGATAATAATATATTGTGTAATTTTAAGGATGCCTCTTGTTTATCTTTATTTTGTGCCCATTTTCTAACCCATATAATCTGGCATCATCCTTATCGATGTGAAACTCAGATAGGTGGTTAGGACCAGAGCGTACAGCCACATTTTTTATGGCTTTTCCATTTTGTGTTTCAATGTCTATGACCCTAATTTCTTCCAAGCTATATTTTTTTAGTTCTTTATCAGATACATGGAGATGTTTTGCAGCAATTATAACCCCCCTGCTGATGTTTATTTCCCCTCTAGGACCCTTTATTTTTATTCCAGGGCTTCCCTCAAGGTCTCCGGATAACCTCTCTGGAACTTCAATTCCCAATACTTTTTGGTCTTCTTTTAGGATTTCGACTTGTGTATCTTTCCTTACTGGGCCAACAACTCTAGCAGGCAAAGAGCTAGTGCCTAGAAGTTCAACCTTTTCTTCTGCTGCAAACTGGCCTGGTTGTCTTATTTGGCTCTTGATTTTTAATTTATATCTCTCCCCAAAAAGCCTCTCAAGGTGCTCTGCCGAAAGATGAACATGGCGGTTTGATACGCCTACCGATATCTCTTTATCCATATATGTTTCTTTCATAACCTGTTTATAAATCTGGTTGTTATTTTATAACTCTTAGAAGTCTAGCAGGATTTCCTGCATATACACCAGGAGCAGTAATATTCTTGGTGACAACTGAGCCTGCCCCAATGACTGCCCCAGAACATATCTTAACAGGCAATATTGTAACATTGCTTCCTATTGTCACAGAGTCTTCAATAACTGTCTCTTTCCATCTCCCTTCCGCCTCAGAATAGGTGGGCTTGAGAGTTTCCGAGAAAGTATCATTAATGAACATGACTCCATGGCCTATAAAACAATTGCTCCCTATTGTAACTTTATCGCAAATAAATGAATGGCTTTGTATCCTTGTGTTGTCTCCAATTCTTGCCCCTCTTTGTATCTCCACGAACGGACCTATAAAACAATTGTTTCCTATTTTGCACCCATACAGGTTTAAAGGATGGACTACAGTAGCATTCCCTTTGAATATCACATCATTGATTCCAGATTTTAGTTCCTTCAGCATGTTTATTCAATTAAACATTCGTACTTAAATTTATGCTCCAACTCAAAGCTTTTTAAAGAGGATTTCATGAGAACTATATGGGCAAAATTAAAATCCTTGAGCTATGCCATTTTTCAGCAGGTATTTGCGGTGTATGGAGCAGAGTAAAAGAAGAATCAACCAGACTGGCAGATTTGGGTTATGAAGTTAGAGTCTTTTCGTCAAATGCTGTAAAAGGAAGCAAAGAAATAGCAAAACCTAGTGAAACAATCAATAAAGTTAGAATAAAGCGTTTCCCTTATCTAAAATTAGGAGGAGAATCATTCATGTATTGGAATTTTATCAAAGAAGCAATAGATTATTCTCCAGATATAATAATCGCTCATGTGTATAGACATCCACACACAACTTCTGCATTAAAAGTAAAAAGAATACTCGAAAAAAGTGGAAAGAAATGTATTGTATTCTTGGTAACTCACGCTCCATTTAATATGAATAATTCTGAAAGAGGAATTATAGCAACTACTGCTGTAAAATTATACGATTCCTTAATAGGAAAAAAAACAATAAATAAATTTGATAAAGTAATAAACATTTCAAATTGGGAAGTCCCATATTTGACTAAACTGGGATTAAAGAAGGATAAGCTATTCTATTTGCCAAATGGAGTTCCTGAGAAATTCTTTGAGTTAAAACAGAAATATCATAAGAATAATAAGATTTTATTTCTTGGAAGAATATCCCCTGTTAAGAACCTTGAATTAGCTATATCTGCAATAAAAGATACCGTATATTCTTTAGATATAGTGGGACCATCAGAGGGTAATTACAAAAAAGAATTAGAAAATCTTGTTCAATCTGAAAAATTAAGCAAAAAAATATCTTTTTCACAATCAATATATGATTTAAATGAGAAGATTAAAAAAATAGACTCAGCAATGTTATTTATCATTCCAAGTAAAAGAGAAGGCATGCCTCAATCTCTCATAGAAGCAATGGCGAGGGGAAGAGTATGTATTGGATCAGATGCAGATGGAATTAGAGATTTAATAAAAAATAAATCTAATGGGTTTATATTTAGCTTAAAAAATAAAGATTCTCTACAAAATCTATTAAATTACATATCTTCTTTAAATAAAGAAAACTTGCAATCTATAAGTAAAAACTCAAAGAATTTCGCATCTAAATTTAATTGGGAGATTATTATTTCAAAATTGGATAAACTTATCAATCAAGAGGCTCATAAGTAAATATGAAAGAAATAAAGAATATTATTGGAAAGAACCTAAAATCTATTTTATACGTAATAGTAATTTTCGGAATAATAATAAGATTTTATTTTCTTAATATAGCTAAAAGCCAAGCACACTGGTGGGACTCTCTCGCTTACGGAAGCCTTGCAAAGAACATGATTTATCACCTTTGGGATAATAATCCCTTCTTAATGCATGAAGCTGTTATCCGCCCTCCATTGCTCCCTATTATTTGGAGCTTTTTGCTTAGGTTAGGAGCTTCAGATTATACAGTAATCCTTTTAACCAATTTAATTCCGTCAATAATCTCGATATTTTTGGTTTATCTTATTGGAAAGGAGATGTATGGTCGTAAAGTAGGAATAATAGCCTCTATAATTGCTTCATTTTCATGGATACATAT
>Ga0194121_10004571_pt1 | contig 20015 bp, 17 predicted proteins | sample TA2MahCa50mmetaG_FD_148609 | JGI IMG/M metagenome (GOLD analysis project Ga0194121, IMG submission 148609) | Freshwater microbial communities from Lake Tanganyika, Tanzania - TA2015020 Mahale Deep Cast 50m | ecosystem: Environmental > Aquatic > Freshwater > Lake | place: Tanzania: Lake...
ACGACTATCGTTGGTCTGACCCAGGGGGAGTCGCCTTCGGCGCCCCATGGCCCCCCCAGGGGGAGTCGCCTTCGGCGCCCCATGGCCCCCCCAGGGGGCGGTTCCGGAGTCGGCGCACGAGCCGGCAAAGCATGGGCTGGCCGCCAATCGGCAGCAGCGAAGGAGGCACGCTGTAGGAGAGCGGGCGGAACGCCTCGTGCCGCTCACACGCGAGAATCAGCGCGCGCACTCAGTTGACGCGATACACCCAGACGCGGTACGGCTTCGATTGGAGGCGGCGGAAGCCCGGCTGGTCCTCGGTTTCCTGCAGCAGCGACCACTTCTTTTCGATTTCGAGAACCGCCGCGGCGTGCCGGTAGCCCAATTGCTCGTGCAGATCAGGGCGCAGCGTAAATGCGATGTGTCCGCCAGGGCGCGTGATGCGCACCCACTCGGCGAGGCTCTCGGGACCGGCGTGCCCCTGAGTGAGAACGCCGACCGCCACTACCGACCCGAACTCCCCGTCGCCGAAGGGCAGCGCTCCCGGCGAGACGTGGTGCACCGCGGCGTAGACCCCGCGGGCGCGCGCCAGTGCAACCATGCGCTCGGAGAGGTCGGCGGCGAAAATTTGCGCGAAACCGTGCTTGCGCAGCGACTCGCCGGCCAGGCCGGTGCCGGCGCCGACGTCGAGCACCGGCGCGTCCGTCGCGGCGTGCGCGGCAAGTACCGTGGCCGCGGCTTCCGGCCCGCCCCAGCCGAGATCCTCCAGCATGTCGCGGTCGTAGCTTTCGGCCCACAGATCGTAGGCTTCGGCAAGCTCCTGCGGGGACTTTGCTCCGTAGACCCGGGCGAGGTGCGCGTCAAGCGTGATTTGCATGAGGGGCATTTTTCCGAGGAGTCGCAGGTTTCCTGTGGAACGGTCCGGCATGCTGCGCGACACCGCACGACGATTTGCCAATCGCGACGCCTGGAGTGAGGGGCGCGCGTGGTTTGAGGCACGCCCCCCGGAGCCCGAAAGCCTTGCGCACCTGGCTTTCTTCGTGGTGAAGGAAAGCCGCTACGACACGGATCGCGGCCTCGCGCTGATCGACCGCGCGCTGGAGAGGGACCCGTCGTGCGCGGTCGCGTACGTGTACCGCGCGATGATTCTTGGCACTCTGCTGCAGGAGGCGCCGGCCCGCGTGGCCCTGGCCGAAGCACGGGCACGCGGCGCGTTGGAAGAGGACCTGGTCCGCACCGAAGCCTGGATGAATCTCGACCTGTGGCGCATGGATGAAGCGCTGGCCGGATTTCACCGGCTGGTGGAAATCTGCCCGGCCTCGACCAGCGCGATTCTCCTCTGTACCGCGTACCTGCAGGCGTCGCGCCACGAGGACGCGCATCATTGGGCGCTCCAGGCGGCGGCCCGCGAGCCGGATGATTTCCGCGCGCCCACCTACGCCGGCGTGGCGCTCGCCTACCTGGGGCGTCACGAGGAGGCCCGCGCGGCGCTGTCGGATGCCCTCGCCCTACGGGCGGATAGTCCCCTGGTGCACCACACCCTGGCCTGGATCGCGTACGACGAGGAGGATCTCGCCGCCGCGGAACGGCATCTGCGCGACGCGCTTGCAGCGGACCCGCTGTACGTCACCTCGCGAAAAATGCTCGGCGACGTGTGCGCGCGCACGGACCGCGCCGAGGAAGCCCGCGAACACTACGACGAAGCGCTGCGCTCGTTTCCTGACTATGCTGCGGCGCGCACCGCACGCGAGTCGCTGGGGTAGCGAGACGTGTCCCATCGGCAGGAACGAGATTGGCTCTTTGGTAGCCTCCTGGCATGAGTGATGAGACCCGATATCCGGTGAGGATCGAATTCCCGGTCGCGTGGGGCGAGATGGATGCCCTGGCGCACGTGAACAATATTATTTACTTCCGCTATTTCGAGTCGGCCCGCATTGCGTATTTTCGCGAGGTCGGCATGACTTTCGAACCTGCGGGACCTATCCTGGCCAACACCTCGTGCGATTTCGTCGTCCCCATTACCTATCCCGACACGGTCCGCGTGGAGTGCGGCGTCACCAGGATCGGCCGTTCGAGCTTCACGATGGCGTACCGCGTGTTCAGCGTTACGCAAAATACGGTGGCCGCGCGCGGCCAGGCGGTGTGCGTCTGGTACGACTACGGCGCCGGCAAGAGCGCCCCTTTGCCCGAGGACATCCGCGGCAACATCGCTGGCCTGGAAGCCGCGCGGTCTTGATCATCAACGGGCGGGCCGCATGGCGATCAGCACTCCGCTGATAATCAGGGCAGCGCTCACGAGCTTGACCACCGTGACCGGCTCTCCGAGCAACCAGGCCGCCTGGGCAATGGTGAACAGCGGGACCAGGTTCACGAAAATGGCCGCGCGGGCGGTGCCCAGGCGGTCGATGGCGATCATCTGCACGAGATAGCCCACCACCGACGAAAGCAGCGCCATGTAGAGAATCGCGGCCCATCCCTGCCACGTCGTCTGGGGCAGATAACGGGCCGGGTCCTCGAAGAATACCAGCGGAAACGAGGCCGCCACGCACATCAGAAAACTGTACGCGGTGAGGGACAACGGCGTGATGCCGAGGCGGGGCATGGTTTTCCGGCTCGCCGCCATGTAGTACGCCCACACCAGCACCGCCAGCAGCATGAGCAAATCGCCCCGGTTGAAGACCAGCGTGCTCACCGTCGCGAGAGTGCCGCCGGTAATCGTCAGGCACACTCCAATGAACGACAGGAAAATACCCAGGGCCTGTCTCCCGGAAACCCGCTCGCCAAAGAACAACGCCGCGACCACGGCGGTCACAATTGGCAAGGACGAGCCGATGAGCGAGCTGTTGATCGCGGTGGTATAGCGCAGCGATGAGAAGAAGAACGCGTGGTACAGAAACGCCCCGAAAAACCCCAGCATCAGAAGCGCCGGCCACTGATCGCGACGCGGCCTCCAGGTCAACGGCTGCCGCCAGCGCAACAGTAAGAAGATGCAGGGGAGCGCCACCAGAAATCGGAAAAACGTCAGCGAAAATGGAGGAAACTGCCCGATAGCATACTTCGCTCCCACAAACGCCCCCGACCAGAACAGCGTGGCCAGGACCATAAGCCAGGAGACCGCGCGATCGCTCACTCTTTAAGAACTAACGCAGGTCGATGCGCTTGTCGTTTCCCGAGACTTCGACTTCAAGCGTTTGAAACGTCCAGCGTCCGGCCGACTTGCTGGCGACCACGGTGGGACCCGGCGGGGGATAAGTGCCCGGCGGCCCAGGCAGATAACTTCCCGGCGGATATCCCCCCGGCGGAACCGGGCCCGGCGGCGGAAATCCTCCCGGCGTAACGGGCGGGAAACCTCCCGGACCCTGCGGCGGCATCGTCATCCGGATGCGGATTCTTCGCGCCAGACCTGCCCATCCTTCATGACGGAAACCGGTGATTGCGCGCCTTCACCAGGTTGATCATGGGCGCCATGACCCGCGTCCCCTCCTATCCGAATGCGGGCCTGACGCGATTCTTTCAACTTCACCGTTCCCCTGCCGGCCATTTGGCCGGCAGGGGAACGGCTCGCGATCCAGAATCGGGGGCGTCCATGGAATCCACCACGGAAGCCGTCACGACGCCCCCACTGGCCAATGTCCCGGCCGCTCGGGCAACCGTCTGGCCGGACGTTCCTATCGTGCTCCGAGTCTCCTCCGAGGATGACGTGGCCCTCGCGGATGCCATTTCGTCTGATCGCCTCGCCTGGGTCGAGGTGCCCATGGCGCTCGCCGAGCGGTTCGCGCGCAGCGCCCTGGCGGTCGACCTGATCATGGACGACCTCAACGACGCGCCCTCGCTATATCGGATATCGAGCCTTTACGGGGAACGGCTCCCCCGCCTCACGCTCCCTGCCCGCGAGGGCATCGCGCGGGCAGGGGCCATCGCGCTGGCCGTGCAGTTCGCGGTGCGGATCGTCCCGCTGCAGCCCAGCGCCGCGGAGGTCGCCGAGCTGCAAGCGGTGCTGGAGCGCTACCTGCACGACACCAACGCGCGGACCCCCATCGAATTCTTTCACACCTGGCTGGTGGCGGCGGTGCACGGCGGCCGCCCTTCGCTCTGGGAGGTGCTGGAGCGCGACCCGGACCTCTATCCGCGCATCGACGCGGACGAAAACTTTCCGCCCCAGGAGGCCGGCTTCGTGGAGCGCCACGTCGCCGAGCTTCGAGAAAAGGGCGCCGAGTGCACGCGCTGCCGGTTTTTCGACGGCTGCGGCGGATATTTCAAATGGCCGGATCCGGCGTACGATTGCGCCGACGTGCGGGGTCTGCTGACCAGCCTGGACGAGGCGGCCGCGCGGCTACGCCAGGACATCCAGGAGGCAGCGCAAGCGTGAGCCGACCGTTCAGTGTAATTCTGCTTCCCACGCTGCGCTGCAACGTGGCGTGCGACTATTGCTTCGAGGTAAAATCCGGCTTGAGCCTGACTCTCGAGCAATTGCCGCAGTTGACCGAAAGACTGCTCGACCACATGGAAGAGCGGGGCTCGACGCAAGCGCAGATCTACTGGCAGGGCGGCGAGGTCATGACCATCGGCCCGGACTGGTTCGAAAAAGCAAACTTGCAGATGGGCGACGCGGCACGGGCCCGGGGACTGGTGTTGAATCACTTCTTGCAGACCAACCTCATCGGCTGGAGCGCCCGCTGGCACAACGTGGTGCGCACCATGTTCGGCAGCGCGCTGGGCACCTCGATGGATTATCCCAACGTCCACCGCCGGCTGAAAAACGGGAGTACCGAAAAATACACCGAATTGTGGCTTGCCGCGGTGCGCGACGCGAAGGCGGCCGGTATTGAGGTCGGCGTCATCGCCGTGCTGCATCCGACCACGCTGGAAACACCGCCGGCAGATTTCTATAATTTTTACGTCCGCGACGCCGGAATTACCGATTTCCAGGTGAACATGCCGTTTCCCGGCGGCCCAAGCCAGGGGGGAGACACCCTTGACAGCGGGCCGCTGGCGCATTTCCTGGTCGGACTCATGAACGTTTGGCTGGCCCGCACCGGCGACGAAGACGTCCGTCTCGGGCCGTTCTACGAGCTGCTCAACACCTTTGCCGGTCGACCCTCTACCCTACCCTGCATCTGGCAGAAGAATTGCGCGGACGAATTCGTGTCCATCGACGCGCGCGGGAGCGCGGCGCTCTGCGACTGCTGGGTGACCAGCTATCCGGAGCACAGTTTCGGCAACGCATTTGCATCCCAGAGCCTGGGCGAAATGCTGGGCGGGAGCGAAGCCCGCGCCCGCTTCCTGGCCCGCCCCGAAAAACTGATGCGGGATGAAGAGTGCGGCACCTGCGAGTGGTTGTCCATGTGCCACGGCGGCTGTCCGGTCCGCACCTTCGCGGACAAGGGGACCATCTTCACGAAAGATCCCTACTGCGAGGCTTACAAGGCGCTGTTTTCCCACGCCCGCGCGGCGGCGTCCCGCATGAGGATGCGCAAGCTGGCGGCGGCGGCCCGCTAAGTGGCGCGCGACACAAGTAGCTTCGCCTTACGGGACAACGACTGACCCGGGCCTCAGAATGTGGGTCGCCGCCACTTGGGCGCCCAGAATCATTCTAAAATACAAAGTCCTCGCCGGCGCCCGAGGCACCGCGAGGACTGACAAGTTTGAGGGAGGGACCTGAGCTGAGGATATCTCACGGCTCCCAAGCCGATCCAAAATCCCACCCTCAAGATGTAAACAGATTGTTAATTCGACAGCATTCGCCGCACGCGCTCGTCGCGCAGCAGGTCGTCGAGCGTCGGTGAGTCCATGGCTTCCCGCTCCTCGGGGCGGATCCCGCAAGAGAAAGGACGGAGCGCGACTCCGTCACCGCGGATGGGCTGGTGCATGGGCGTTTCCTCCTGCGCGCCATCCTACGGCACTTCAAGCGGAATGGGTAGATCCGGTTTGTTACAAGATCACGCAAGACGGCCTTCAGCCCGCTCGCGTTGTTTACCCCGGAGGGGGAACGACTGGGCGTCGGCTGTGCCGACCCGTGCCTGTCAAATCAGGCCGCTTCGTGTCGGATGGTCTCCGTCGCGATCGCCATGCCCGCGCCCAGCAGTGCGCCCACGACCGGGTTGCCGGTGGCGCCCGCGATGGCCATGGTGGTGGCGCCCACAATGACGCCGCCGATGCCGCCCGCCACGGGAAGCGCCAGGGCGCCTATCCCCGAGGCCACCGGATTGGCCTTGCCCTGGCCGGCCCGCTCCGCGAGCTTCAAGCCAAGGGCGGCGCCGCCGTGCCAGCCGAGCTAGCCGCCCTCGCCGGCGCCCGACAATCCGCCGATGATACCGCCGATGGTGCCGCCCATGTAGCCGGCAAACGCGCCCTCACCGGCCGCGATCAGCACGCTGACCACGGACTGTCCCATGGTGCGCGGCTTCGCCGCGGACGGGGCCTGTGGGGTGGGCGGCTACGGCGGGGACGCGGCCCAGCTGTCCACCGGAAACTCGGAAACGTTGAGCCGCGCCGGCACCGCAATGGATGCGGTAGCAAAGGAAACCTGTCCGATCATCTGCACGATCCTCCAACACCTGGGTTCTGAGGCCTTCGGCGGCCCCTGGACCTGCTTCCGGACAGGGTAGCAAACTTTGCTGAAACTTTACTGAAACTTGAAGACAATTGGCTTGCTCCCGCGTCCGCTTTGTGTCAAACTGAACGAGCGCCCTGCCTGGAGGACCTCGTTGGGGAGTTCCCGAAGCCACTTGGTCCTGTTCATCGGGCATGTGCCGCAGGGAGAAGGCGACCGGGGCATCAATCTGGGGGACCACGGCTGGAGAGGAGCGCAACAGGAAGTTGTTTGTCCTTATCGGCTTTGCGATTGTTCTCGGTGGTGTCCTCGGTGGCTACGTATTGCACCACGGTCCGCTGGGCGTCTTGTTTCAGCCCACCGAGTTCCTCATCATCGGAGGCGCGTGCGTGGGAAGCATCGTGGTCATGTCCCCGATGCCCATCCTCAAGAAGCTGATCGGTGAGATCAAGTTTTGTTTCACCAACGGCAAGGAAACCACCGCGACGGCGCGCGACCGCCTGGTGTCGGTGTACCGCGTTCTCCGCGTCGCCCAGTACGACGGCGCGACCGGCCTCGAAAAGCACATCGAGAGGCCCAAGGAGAGCGAGATCTTCAAGCAGAACCCCGCGTTCCTCAAGGATCACCACGGTCTTGAGTTCTTCTGCGACACCATGAAGGTCATCATGCTGGGCAGCGTCCCGCCGCACCAGATCGGCGAGTTGACCGAGCTTATCCTGAAGACCCACGAGGACGAGGCGCACCAGCCCATCAGCGTCCTCCAGAAGGTGAGCGACGCGCTGCCCGGCCTCGGAATCGTGGCCGCGGTGCTCGGCATTGTCATCACAATGCAGCACATTGACGGGGACCCCGGCGAGATCGGGCACAACGTCGCCGTCGCGCTGGTCGGCACCCTGCTCGGCGTGCTCGCCTGCTACGGATTCGTGGGCCCCATGGCGGCCCGGCTGGAATTTCTCCACCGCGAGGAACACGACAGCATGAAGAGCCTGCAAGCGTGCATGGTGGCCTACGCCAACGGCAGTCCGCCGCAGGCCTGCGTGGAGTTCGGGCGGGCCGCGCTTCCCTCGCACTGCCGGCCCGGCTTCGACGAGCTGGAAAAGGCCTGCCGCAACGCCGGCAAGGCGGTTCCGGCGGGCGCCGAGGGCGAAAAGAAGGCTGAAGCGGCGGCCTGATGAGCGGCAACCAGCAGCCCATCATCATCAAGAAGGTGGTCGCGGGCGGCCACGGGCATCACGGAGGGTCCTGGAAGGTCGCCTACGCGGACTTCATGACCTCGATGCTGGCGCTCTTCATCGTGCTGTGGGTCATCGGCCAGTCGAAGCAGACGCGGCAGGCCATTGCCGAGTACTTCAAGGACCCCTCGAAGACCCCAGCCGAGATCGTGGCGCTCATCCAGGACCAGAAAGCCAAAGAGAAAAAGCCGGTCCCCGACCCTTCGCTGCCGCCCGCCGACGAGCAGGACAAAAAGCGCCTGGAGATGCTCTACAAGCGCCTGATGAAGGTCCTCGAGAACATGAAGACCGACGAGGGCAAAAAGGTGAGCATCAACGTGGAGTGGACCGATCAGGGTCTCCGCATCACCCTGCTGGACCGCGCCAAGGCGCCCTTTTTCGACATCGGGAGCGCGTCCCCCAAGACGCACACCGGCCGCGTGCTGCGCGTCATCGGACGCGAACTGGCCAACCTCCCGAATCCGGTCACCATCGAGGGACACACCGACCGCCGGCAGTACCGCAGCGAATCCTACGGTAACTGGGAGCTGTCCACCGAGCGCGGGAACGCCGCGCGGCGGCTGCTGATCAGCGGCGGCATGGGACACGACCGGGTCAACGAGGTGCGGGGCTATGCGGACACGCGGTTGCTGCATCCCGACACCCCGCTGGACCCGGAGAACCGCCGGGTGAGCATCCTCGTGCGGTACTTGAAGAAATCCCAGGAAGAGAAGGAAGAACTGGCCAGGAAGCTGTCCGGCGAGACCGACTCGTCGAAGCCTGACGGAAAGGCCGAGCCCGCCGCGAAGGCCGACGGAAAGGCCGAGCCCGCCGCGAAGGCCGACGGAAAGGCCGAGCCCGCCGCGAAGCCTGACGGAAAGGCCGAGCCCGCCGCGAAGGCCGACGGAAAGGCCGAGCCCGCCGCGAAGGCCGACGGAAAGGCCGAGCCCGCCGCGAAGGCCGACGGAAAGGCCGAGCCCGCCGCGAAGCCTGACGGAAAGGCCGAGCCCGCCGCGAAGGCCGACGGAAAGGCCGAGCCCGCCGCGAAGGCGGCGGGTAAGACCGAGCAGCCTCCCGAGGCGAAGGCCTCCGGAACCACGCCCGAAACGAAGGCGGCCGCGCCCTCGCCGCCCCCGGACGCGAAGGCCCCGGCACCCCCACCGGACGCGCGCCCCCCGGCCCCGCCCGCCGCCAAGGAAGGCCACTAGCGCTCGCGAACACTGTTGGCGATGCCCGAAACCTTTGATCCGCCACAGGGTGGGCCGGCCTGCGTCGCCGCGCTCCGCGAAGTCGACGTCAAGATCAGCCAGCGCCTCGGCGCGCGGTTGCACGCGCTGGGCCGCAGGGGCATCCAGTTTTCGCTTGCGCTTCTGGAAGGCGCCGAGCCCGGCACGCCGCTCGAGGGATTGCTGCTCGACGCGCGCTGGAACCAGGTGCAAGAGCCGAGCGAGGCGGCGGCGCTGCTGGCCGCCCACGATCCCCACCTGGCCTGTGTCAAGGAGAACGGCACCCTGAAGATCGTGAGCGGGGACGAGGTCGACGAGGCCGCGGAGTCGGCGCCCAGCCTCCTTCCCGCGCTGCTGGGCGAGCCGCTGCACGCCCAGGGCGCGCTGTGGAGCCAGGATCGTCTGGAGGAGGCGGCGCTCACCTTCCTCGCTTCGGAAGACACCGCCGCGCTCGTCGAGAAGCTGCGCTACCTGTTTCGCGCCACCCAGGCGGCCGGGCGGGATCCCGTGCCGCTGCTCATCACCGCCTTGCAACGCCCGCGGCTGGCGCTGGAAGTGGCCAGCCTCGCGCGACAGAATCTCGATCGCGACCTGGGACGCGCCCTGGAGGATCTCTATGACGAGGAGCTGGATCGCCGCCGCGACGCCATTTTTTACCTCATGGCGCAGCAGGCCGACGGACGGCACGGCAGCGCCAGCGCACTGGCCGTCCCCGCCCTGACGGCGGCCCTGGCCCACCACAAAGATCCTGAGACCGCCCGCGCCATCAGCGAGCACCTGGGCTCGGCCGTGGTGCTGGCCACCGACAATCCCGAGATCATGGAGCCGTTCCTCGACGCGCTCCTCGACGCGCTGGACGTCCTTGAGGTGACCGAGCGTGTGGCGGTCTCGCGCTACCTGATCGCCATCCAGGGCCGCTTTCCGCGCATCGTGGACTTTCTGTTTCGCCGCATGCGCGCGACCGCCGATCCCCAGATGCAGGCCTTCTACGGAAACGTGCTGGCGCGCGCGGCCCTGGACGCCGCCCAGGGGCGCGCCCTGATAAGCTTCCTGGTGGATCTCTTCGTCGCGCACGGCCAGGATACCGCGCTGCAAGAGCGTCTCAAGTCCACCTTCCTGCACCTGGGCGCCGAGCCGCTCGCGCTGCTCACCGCGCGGGCCGCGGAAATGAGCCCGCTGCAGCGCTCCTGGCTGGCCGATTTGTGGGCGGTCAGCACCGCGACGCCCGACGAGCGGCTCCTCGCGGAATTCGCCATCGGCGAGATCGGCGCGCGCAACCGCGCGGTGATCATCAGCATGCTGCGCTCGCGACTGCTGCACCGGCCGTCCATCGCGACGTTTCTGGCGGAGAACGAATGGGCCGGGCCGGCGATTACCCAGGTGCTGCTGGAGGAGGGCGTGCGCCTGGAAGATCCCGACGACGTCGCGCTTTTCGACTTCCTGGCGGGGCTGGCGACGGCGGCGGTGGACGCGGCCTTCGAGCGGGCCCGCGAGGAGGCGGCGCTCGACAGCCGCGGCGCGCCTTACCGCCTGCGCGTGTTCGCGCACCTCGCGGCGCGGGCCGGGACGGATTCCGAAAAGGTCGAGCTGGCCCTCGCGTTCCCATTTTTGCAGCGCGGCGACCTGCCCGCGAGCATCGACGCTCTGGGGGCGCTGGGGCGTGTCTCCGGGCTGGCGCCAGAAATTGTCGAGGAGATTCTGGGGCGGATTTTTGAGCGCCTGGACGCCTATCCGCAGGAGCGCCTGGCGGCCGCGCTGCACCTCCACGAGGGCGCGGACGAAGCGCTGCAGGACCGCATCGAGGCGCGCTTCGAGGAAATTCTGGCGGACGAGGCGGTGCCCCACCGCGTGCTCGAAGCCACCTTGCGGGCGCTGGACCGTCTTTTGGACCGTGAAGCTCCCCCGCGGCGCGTGGAGCCCATGAGCATTTTGCTGGCGCGCATCGTTTTCAAGAAGAGCCGCGAGATGAGCCTCGAGCACGTCATGCAAGACATGCTCAAGGAGGAGTCCGAGGGCGTCGGCATCCGCGCGCTGGAGGCGTGGAGCAAGGACGATCGCGACCACGCGCTGGTCATTTTGGGAAAGGCGGCGGCGCATCCTCAAATTGCCGAGAGTCTGCACAACATGATTGCGGCGCGTCTCGCGGGATTTCTTGACGACTGGCTGGACGCCCAGGAGCGCGGCCAGAATCTGTACCAGCATCGCGACACGCCATTGTTCGCGGTGCTTGGCGAGGTGGTCGATCGCCGTCCCAGCGAGCACGCGGTGGAAGCGGTGGTGCGCCTGGGCCTGCGGGCCCTTGAAGTGCACCGCAAGGCGCCCCAGCGCTTCGGCCTGGAGCGGCGCGAGGAGGCCCAGCGGCTGATCGCGCGGCTCATCACGCTGGCCCCGCAGGAGCCGGTGGAAGTGCGCGGCAGCATGCGCCTGGATATTCCGCAGACCGCGTTGCAGACGCTGATGACGCTGGCCACTCGGGAAAATCCCACGGCGGCCCGCATTCTCGAGGAAATATCTCCGCGGATCCCGGAGCGCCTGCAGCCGCGCCTGCAGGCATTTCTCGCGTTTCAGCGGCGGGCCGCGAAATGAATCCTGTCGGGCTCGACGATCTGATCCACGAAGCCGCGGCGGCCGGCGCCACCGACGTGTTGTTCACGCCGGCCCGTGATGCCGGAAAATTGATCGTGCGCGCGGTCGGCCAGACACTGGCTTCGCGCGTGGTGCCGCCGGCGGTCCTGCGCCAGCTTTCCATGGAAGTGGGCATGCGGACCGGGCTTCCCGCGCTGCTGGGGGGCGGCCCCGACACGCCGCAGGCTTCGGTGTCCTCGTACAAATACGAGGGAACGCTGATCCGGGTCATCGCCACGCCGACGGCGGCGGGCCCGATGTTGCGCCTGCGGCTGCAGCCGGCCGCGATGCTCGGCGAGGCGCTGGAGGCGTTTCGCGCCGGGCGCTTCGGCGGAAATGAAGTGCTGCGCTACCTGCACAGCGACAGCGGGGTCATTTTCGCGGCCGGCGTGGTGAGCGGCGGAAAAACCAGCGCGCTTCACCATCTGGCCGCGCATCGAAAACCTTCGGTGGTGGTCAGCCAGGCGCGCGAATTCGAGTTGGGGGAACGGCACGTGCGGCCCACCGAGTCGTGGGAAGACGTACTACCGGCGCTGGAGGATGCGCCCCTGGTGATGCTCGACGAGATGGACGAGTGGGACAAGCTTGCGCTGGCCTTGCGATTGGCTCGCCAACGGCTGGTGGTGGCCAGCATGGCGGCGCCCAACATGGAGGCCGCGCTGCGCCGGCTGGGCGGCACGCTGGTTGACGAGCCCGAGCGTACCGGGGACGTCATCGGCTTGCTGCGCGTCGGCTGGCGGATCGAGGATCAGCGGCGCCGGCCGGAGTATTCCTGGTATCCCATGCAGCGCTTTGACAAAAACCGCTGCGCATGCTGCGGGGAGTCGTTTAACGGCGACTGCGCGCGTTGCGGAAATTCCGCATCAGCGGAAGCCCTGGCGCAGATTCCGCGGCGCGTCATCACGGATATGCGATCACCGGACGGTTTTCGGGCCGGCGAGCTGATCGAGCCGGACGCGCCCGGCCTGGACGCGGCGCGCAAATTATTGCACGCGCTGGCGCGGGCGGAGGATCCATGGAACTGACCGCCTCGCCTCAGATCAACGAATTGATCCGCACCGCAAACCGCTTTACCGAAGGACTGGTGGACGCGGTCACGCTGCGCGAGGCCATCACGGTCACCGACACCTTTCTTCAGCAGATGGCCATGCTGTACCAGCAGCAGACGCGGTTTCGCGAGCGGACGCCAACGTTTTTGCAGCAAGCGCCCATCATCGTCGCGCAGTTCGCCGAGGGCCGCGCGGGGCTGCAACAGATGGCGGTTTTTTTTGAAAACGACGATCCGTATCAATTGATCCGCGGGCTGGAGCGCTTAAAGGCGGCCTTCAACTGGGTGGCCACCTGCCTGGAGGCCCTCCGCCTGGAGGAGGAATCGTTTCCGCGCTGGTCGCGATCGCCGTACATGAACACGCTGCTGCGCCTGGCGGCCGGAGCGCGCAACGGGCTCATCCCCGCCGACGCGTTGCACGACGCGCTGGGAGGGATGATCGCGCAGCACCAGCGCTTTGCGGCGGGCATGGACCAGATGGCCCGCACCCGTCGGGAGGCCGCGACCTACCAGGAGAACCGCCTGGAATTGCACGCGTTGATGGAGCAGATCGAGCGCGGACTGGTCGAGGCCTATCACGCGCCCAACATCGACTCCGCGTGGGCCGCCCTGTCCGGCGCGCAGGCGGCCACCGAGCGCCTGTATGACATCCAGGAGCGCTTCAAAGAGGCCGAGGAATCGGCGCGCACCCGCCCGTGCTTTCGCTGCGGCACGGCCAACCCCACGCAGAACAAGCACTGCGCGAAGTGCGGCGGAGTGATGCCGCCCATGCCGATGCTCGAGGAGGAAGAGACCAGCACCGTCGACTTTCACTACGAGGACAGCATCCGGGCGGTGGGCCACGTGCAGACCGAATTGACCGGCAAATTGTCGGAGGCGGCGCGCGACGTGCAGGTGCGGCGCATTGACAAGGAGACGTTCCGGCGCAAATTGGAGGAGTGCCTGGGAAAGGTGCTGCACGGAAAACGGGAGTTTGAATTGTTACCGGTTCCCAATAAATTGAACGACACCGAACGCGAGGCGTTGGAGGTTGCGCGGGAAACCATGCGGGCCGGCATCCGCGAGATGCAGGAGGGCATTGAAAAGATGCGCCTCTACGTGGTGGACGGCAACCCCGCCCACCTGGAGCACGGTCTGGAGTCCGCCCTGTCCGGCGCGGACAAGGTGCACGCCGTGCAGGTGGCGGCTCGCGGGGAAAAATAAAAAACGAGAGCCGTTTATCAGCCCTCGTTCTTTCGGGTGGCGCCTCAGCCTACCACATGAACCCTGAGTTGTAGCCCATGTTCCAGCCCATGTTGCCGCCGATGCCGTAGCCCAGCAGGCCGCCGCCGAGGCCGCCCAGGAAGGTGCCCAGGCCCCATCCGCCCGGTCCGAAGGACGAGCCCAGGTAGCCGCCCAGGCTGGCGCCGATGCCGGAGCCGGCGAACATTCCCAGGGTGGAGCCCATGTTGTAGCCGAGCATGCCGCCCGCGATGTTGCCCATGCCGTACATGTACGGCATCCCCATGCCGAACATCGGCATTCCCATGCCCATTCCCATATAGGGCATCATCATGCTGAAGGGAGACATTCCCCACATAGTCTTTTGACCTCCGAGTCTGGCGTCTTTGACGATAGTGTAACTGGAGGTCAGGTGAACATCTACAGGGCGGCTGTAAACAAACTGTTACGATCCGGCCACCTCGCTCGAGTCCCGCCAGGGACGGGGGAATCGGAAACCGGTCGAACAGGAAGTGCAAGTTTGTGTTAAGTACATCGACCAGTATGCGCCTGCTCACCTTGTTCCTCATTCTGGCTCTCAGCGCGGCGGCACGTGCGGACGCGCCCCAGCTCATCCTCCAGACCGGGCACCAGGAGATGGTTCGCGCGGTGGCGTTCAGCGCCGATGGAAGGGTGCTGGCGACCGGCTCGTCGGACGGGACGGTCAAGGTGTGGAACCCGGAGACCGGCCACCTGCTGGCCACCCTGACCCCGCCCGACAACGTGGGCATCGTCTACGCCATCGCGGTCAGCCCGGACGGAACGCGGCTGGCCTCGGCGCAAAACGAGCGCGTCATTCTCTGGGATTTGAAGAGCGGCAAGCCGCTTGCCACCTGGACCGCGCATGGCGACTACGTGACGGCCATGGCCTTCTCGCCAGACGGCAAGCGGCTCGCCACCGCGCCCGGGGGCGGCAATCCCTCCACCTCCAATCTCATGGATTCGAAACCGCTCGACACCACGGCCGTGCTCTGGGACGTGAGCGCGGAAAAGCCGACGGCCGTTGCCTCCCTGCCGCATCCTCAGGGCGTGCAGGACCTCCGTTTCAACGGCGGGGGCCCCTTGATGTCTCCCCGCTTCGCGCCCGACGGAGGACTTCTGGCGCTGGCCGGTCCCGACGAAAACGTCACGCTGTGGCCTGCCTCCGGGAAAAGCGAGTTGCCCACGCCCGGCCTCGTCCCCTTGAAGCTCGCGTTCTCCGGGGACGGCCGACGCCTCGCCGCGGTCGGCAGCGGCGACCTCCTGCTGTGGGACACGGCCACCTGGGGCACCCGAATGGCGGGCAAGGCGAACTCGGACCGCCTGGAGGGCATCGCGGTGTCCCCCGACGGACGACGCCTCGCGCTCAGCGGCTATCGCAGCATCCGGGTGTTCGACGTGGCCAGCGGGCAGCAATCCGCCGTGCTCGAGGACGGCGCGGAGGCGCTGGCATTCACGCCGGATGGGGATGGGCTGGCCAGCGCGCGCGCCAACGAGGTAAAGCTCTGGAGCCTCGAGGGGAGCAGTCCGCCGCGAATCCTCAAGGCATCCGACCGCGACAATCCGCGCACCCAGCGGCTCGGGTTCAGCCCGAACGGTCGCCTGCTCGCCCAGGCGCTGTACCGAACGCTGGTCATCTGGGAGGTGACCGCGGGGAAGTCGACATCGGTCGAGCTGCCGGCCCCGGCGCAGATTGTGGTCTTCAGCCCGGACGGGCGCACCCTGGCCGTCGGCATGGAAAACGGCCAGCTTGACCTTTTGGACGTCGCCACGCGCCGCCTGCGAAAACTGCGGCCGCCCAACGGCCGGCTGATCAGCATGGCCGTCTTCAGCCCGGACGGGCGGCAAATGTTGATTGTCGGCGGAAAGTCGGTCGCGCTTTTTAACCTGGCAAGCGGCGCGCGGCGCGAATTGCCGCTGGAAATGCCTCGCCTGGGCTGGGCGCGCTGGCAGGTGGGCACCCCGTGGTACACCGCCATTTCCGCCGACGCGCGTCTTGGTTTCTTCCGCGACGACAACCACGGGACCGTGTCCATCAGCCGCCTCAAAGACGGCGACCGGCTGGCCTTGATGATTTTTCTGCGCGACCGCGATGAGTGGATGGTAATCTCGCCGGACGGCTTTTTCGACGGCTCGCCGGCCGGCTGGCAGGGCGTCCTGTGGCGGCTGCGCCCCGACGACATCGCGGACGTGGCGGTCCCGGAACAGTTTTTTAGCGAGTTTTTTCAGCCCGGTCTGTTGACGGATATCCTGCGCGAGGGGCGCCCTATCCGGGAAATATTGCGCGCGCGAGGAGATGCGCGGGCGGATCTGCGCATGGAGAACAAGGACCGCCGGCTTCCGCAGGTGGCCATCCAGGCGCCCGCGGAATCGGCCCGGCGCACCGTGCGCGTCACTGTTACCCTGAGTGGCGCGGCGCCGGACGGAGGGGTGCGCGACGCCCGCCTCTTCCGCAACGGAACCCTGGTGGCGCGTTGGAGCGGTCCGCAGGCCAACGGTCCGGTCAGCGTGGAAATTCCCATCGAGGCCGGGGAAAATCGGCTCACCGCGTACGCCTTCAATTCCGACAACGTCAAGAGCCAGGACGCGACCGCGGTGGTGCGCGGCGCGCCGTCGCTTGCCCAGGCGCCCCACGCATACGTCCTGTGTATCGGCATCAACCAGTACGCCGAGAAACAGTACGACCTGGAGTATGCGGTGGCCGACGCGGAATCCACCACCGCCGCGCTGCGCTCGTCGCTGCCGTTTCCCGCCGAAAATATCGACGTGCGGACGCTGCTCAACAAGCAGGCGACCCGCGCCGGAATTTTAGAGGCATTGCAGGCGCTGGTTGCGCGGGCAGAGCCGGAGGATACGGTCATCATCTCTTTTTCGGGCCATGGATTTCTGCACGCCGGGCACTTCTATATGGTGCCTCACGACATGGCCGGCGCCGACCCCGCGCGCTGCATTGGCGACGATGCGCTGGAAAAAATCTTTCTTCCGCTCCAGGCGCGCAACGTGGCGTTGATTCTCGACGCCTGCCACTCCGGCCAGGCGCTGGCCTCCGACGAGTGGCGTCGCGGCCCCATGAACGCGCGGGGCCTGGTGCAGCTTGCCTACGAAAAAGGCATCGAAATCCTGGCCGCGTCGCAGAGCCAGCAGGCGGCACTGGAGGCGTGGGAACTCGGCGGCCGTCCCATCAAGCACGGGCTGCTCACCTACGCGCTGATCGTCGAGGGGCTTACCCGCGCGCGCTGGCGCGACGGGCGGCTTCTCGCTCGAGACTGGCTGGACTATGCGGCCGAGCGCGTTCCGGCCATGCTGGGTTCAGGACGCCTGCGGGGCCGCGACCTGGTGCTGCGGCCCAGCGCGCCGCGGCCGGTCCAGACGCCCCGCGTGTTTCATCGACGCGAAGGCGGCGGCGACTGGGCGGTCGCGGGAGCAAAAAAATAATGCGCACGCTCAACCTCGACATCCCCGCCGACGACACTCCGCTGTACCTCCGTCTGTCGCGCGCCATTCGCGGCGCCGTGCGGGCCGGGCAGGCACGACCGGGTGAATTGCTGCCCTCCACGCGGGTGCTGGCCCAGGCCTGCGGCGCGCATCGGCACACGGTGATGTCGGCGCTCGACGAACTGGTCGCCGAGGGCTGGCTGGAGGCTGAGCGGGGCCGCGGGTATCGCATCCTGGCCACGCTGCCCGGGGATCCACCGGAGGCCGCGGCCGCCGCGGAAAATCCCCGCGTCGAGTGGCGCGTCGCGCGCGATGCTATTTTGCCGCAGCGTACCTCAGAGGGGCTTCCCTTTGCGTTTCCCAGCGGCCAGCCCGACCTGCGCCTGTTCCCGGTGCGCGATTACTACGGCTGCCTGCGGGATACGCTGCGCCGCGTCCCAGCGCCGTCGCTGCTCGGCTACGCCGCGGCCGGCGGGATCTCGGAGCTGACCGGTGAGCTGGCCACGTACCTGCGCCGCCTGCGCGGATTGTCCACCGAGCGCGATATCGTGGTCACGCACGGCTCGCAGGAAGCCATTTTCTTGCTGGGGATGCTGCTGCTGGAGCGGGGCGACGTGGTGGCGGTGGAAGCGATGGGATATCCGCCGGCCTGGGGCGCGCTGCGGGCCAGCGGCGCGCGGCTCGCGCCGGTCGAAGTGGACGCGGCGGGAATTGTTCCGGAGGCGCTCGACCGCCTCGCGCGCCGCCGTCCGATCCGCATGGTGTACGTGACGCCGCTGCACCAGTACCCCACGACGGTCACGCTGCCGGTACCGCGCCGCGCGGCCTTGTACGAGGTGTGCGCGCGGCACGGCATTGCGATTCTCGAGGACGATTACGATCACGAATTTCATTATCGCAGCAGCCCGCTGGCGCCGCTGGCGGCCAGCAATCCGGACGGCCGCGTGCTTTACGTTTCAACGTTTTCCAAGGTGTTGTATCCGGCGGCGCGCATCGGCTTCGCGGTGGTGCCGCGCGTTGTGGCGGAAGGTTTGCGGCGGCTTAAGCACATTGCGTCCCGGCAAAACGACACGCTGGTGCAGCACACGGTGGCGCGCTGGATGGCGACCGGCGGCTTCGAGCGCCACTTGCGCCGAATGCGCCGCGAATATTCGCTGCGCTGCGACGCCATGCTGGCCGCGTTGAAACGCGAGTCGGGCGGCCTTCGGCTGGAGGTGCGGCGCCCGGACGGCGGCATGAGCCTGTGGGTCTCGCTGGGCGTGGATGACGTTGCGCTGGCCGATGCCGCCGCGGCGGCCGGAGTCGGAATCGTGGCGGGCCGCCACGCAATGCTGCGCCCGCGGGCGAACACGTGGCTGCGATTGGGATTCGCGTCAACGACGCCGGACGAGATCGACGAAGGCGTGCGCCGCCTGTGCGCCGCCGCGCGAAGCCTGCGATGAGCGACAACACCCAAAGATCTCGGCGACCTGCCAGGAGTCGGGCCGGGGCGTCGAGCCCTGTTAGGGCAAGCTGGAGACGGTCCCCGGGACCCTGATCGTGTCCGCCCGCAGGCGATAACCCGGGCGGGGAATCCCCTCCCCTTATGCCGACCCAAACCTCATCGATGCAATCCCCCAAGCAGGTCCTGGAGCAGCGCGTGGCCGACGCCCTGCGCGCCGCCTATCCCGACATCGCCGCCGAGGGTGAGCTGGTGGTGCCCACTCAGTCCGCGGAGCATGGCGACTACCAGTGCAACCGCGCGCTGCAGATGGCGAAGGCGGCGAAATCCAATCCGCGCGCGGTGGCCCAGGCCGTCGTGGGAGCGCTGCAAGTTGCGGATATGTGCTCGGCGGTCGAGATCGCCGGACCCGGGTTTATCAATTTCCGCCTGTCTCCCGAGTGGCTGGGGAACGCCGTGGCGGCGCGGCTGGCGGACGAGCGACTGGGCGTGGCCCGGGCAGTGCCGGTGCGGACATACGTGGTGGATTTCTCTTCGCCCAACGTGGCCAAGCCGATGCACGTGGGGCACATCCGCTCCACCGTGCTGGGGGACGTGCTGGTGCGGGTGCTGCGTTTCCTGGGACACGACGTGGTGGGCGACAACCACCTGGGCGACTGGGGCACCCAGTTCGGCATGATGATCCTGGGATATCGCGATTACGTCGATCAGGACGCGCTGGCTCGCGACCCCATCGGCGAGCTGAAGCGGATTTATCAGGCCGTGGTGGAGCGCGCGAAGACCGATGAGGCCTACGCGGAGAAAGCGCGCGCCGAGCTGGCGAAATTGCAGGCCGGCGATCCGGAAAATCTCGCGCTGTGGCAAGAATTCATCGCGCTGTCCCGGCAGGTGTTCGAGCGGATTTACCGTCGGCTCGACATTTCCTTCGACTGCTGGCACGGCGAGAGCTTCTACAATGACATGCTGGCCGGCGTCGTCCAGGATCTGCTCGATAAGGGAATCGCGCGGCACGACCAGGGCGCGGCGGTGATCTTTTTCGAGGCAGCGGAGGAGCTGCGCGACAAGCCGTTCATTATCCAGAAAAAAGACGGCGCCTACCTGTATTCAAGCAGCGACCTGGCGGCCATCAAGTTCCGCACCGAGAGCATGCACCCGGACGCGATGATCTACGTGGTGGACGGGCGCCAGCAACTGCACTTCAAGCAGTTGTTCGCCGCGGCGCGCCTGTGGGGTTATCGCGACGTGGAGTTACAGCACG
>Ga0194121_10004579_pt1 | contig 19992 bp, 12 predicted proteins | sample TA2MahCa50mmetaG_FD_148609 | JGI IMG/M metagenome (GOLD analysis project Ga0194121, IMG submission 148609) | Freshwater microbial communities from Lake Tanganyika, Tanzania - TA2015020 Mahale Deep Cast 50m | ecosystem: Environmental > Aquatic > Freshwater > Lake | place: Tanzania: Lake...
TTCACTTGGGGCCGGTCAGGTGAGGTCGCGCAGGCGGGTGGCTTCGTGTTCGGCGAAGCGGTCGGTCATGCCGGCGAGGTAGTCGCAGGTGGCGCGGGGGAGGCCGACTTTGTCGGACCATTGGCGGTACCAGGGGGCCATTTCTTGGGGGCGGGCGAGGTAGGCGCGGAAGAGGTCTTGCAGGGTGGTGGCGGCGTGGCGGGTCAGTTCCTGCAGGTGGGGGTGCTTGTAGAAGCGCTTGTCGAGGAAGCGCTCGAGCTCGGCGACTTCTTTCTTGAGGGCCTTGGAGTGGCCGATCAGCAGCGTGCGGTGGGCGCGGGCGTCGTCGGAGCAGGTGAGCTTGGCGGCGACGATGCGCTCGGCGCTCGACTGGATCAGGTCGTTGATCGAGATCTTGAGCATCTCGTTGGCGATGCGCTTGATCCGCAGGCGCTGGTCGGTGGAGGCGTCGAGGAAGTTGGGGTGGCGGTGCTCGACCTGCTCGCGCGCGCCGCGCCACAGGGCGCTCGCCTCGCGCAGCTCGTCCTCGCGGAAGATCCCGGCGGCGAGGCCGTCCTCGACATCGTGCATGTCGTAGGCGGTCGAGTCGGCGAGGTCGACGACCTGCGCCTCGAGGCAGGCCTTCTCCGGCTTGGGCCGGAATTCGTCGGGCCAGTCCTCGTCCTTCTCGTGCTTGAGCAGCGACTCGCGCAGCTCGCGCGTCAGGTTGAGTCCGGGGTAGTCGGGGCTGCGGCGCTCGAGCAGGTCGACCACGCGCAGCACTTGGAAGTTGTGGCGGAAGCCGCCGTGCTCCTTCATCAAGTCGTCGAGCGCCCACTCGCCGCGGTGGCCGAACGGCGGGTGACCGATGTCGTGGCACAGCGCCAGCGCCTCGCAGAACGGCTCGTTCAGGCGCAGCGCGCGGCCGATCGAGCGCGCGACCTGCGCGACCTCGAGCGAGTGCGTGAGCCGCGTGCGGTAGTGGTCGCCCTCGCGATTGACGAACACCTGCGTCTTGTACATCAGCCGACGAAAGCCGGTGCAGTGGATGATGCGGTCGCGGTCGCGCTCCCACACCGTGCGCAGGTCGTCCTCCTCCTCGGCGTACTTGCGGCCCTTCGAGCGCGCGGACTTGAGCGCCCACGGCGCGAGCTCGCGCTCCTCGCGCGCTTCCTTGGCGTGGCGGTCGAGCAGGTCGTACATGGTGCGGAGCGTGGGGGAGCGAGCGATCCGGGCGAGCCCGGCGCGGGTGGGGAGCCGTGTCGTCGTGGAGAGCTTAGGATGCGCGGCCGTGACGCCCCACTCCAGACCCTCTTGGATCGCGGCGCCGTGCGCGTTCGCGCTCCCGTTGGCACTTGTTGCGGCCTGCGGCGCCGAACCGGCAGAGCCCGCTCCGCGCGCGGCGGCGGCCCGGCCTGCGATCGACGATCCGAGCCGCTTCGGTGGCACGATCGAGCTGCGCGGCGCGCTCGAACAGGCCGAGCAAGGCTCCCTGCTCGTCATGCTGCGCGGCGTCGGCCAGTCGGCGCCACTGTGGGCTTACTTCGTCGACCTGCGCGATCCGGCCGCCGAGCGCAGCGGCCTCGTGCGCCGCGACGATGGCTCTCGCGCCCTGCACTTCACGCTCGATCGCACCACGACGCTGATCGGGGCGCCGCTCCCGCACGATGTCGCCTTCGAGCTCGCCGCGGTCTACGACCCCGACGGCGACATCGACAGCAAGGACGGCCAACTGCGCGCGAGCGCCCCGGCGCGGCGCGGCGACCTCGCCATCCGCATGGAGCTCGGGACGCCGTGAGCGCCGTTTGGTTCGAAGAGGCGTTCCGCGCCGACTACCGCGCGGTCTATCCGCACCGCGACCTCGAGGCGGCGCGGCCCGAGGTGCGCTGGCTGGTCGAGCACGGCGTGCGCGGCCGCACGCTCGATCTGTGCTGCGGCTTCGGCCGTCACACGCTGCTCCTGCGCGACGCGGGCGTCGATGTCTTCGGGCTCGACCTGTCCGCCGACCTGCTCGCGGCCGCGAGCACGCTGCCGAACGCCGAGCGCCACTTGGCCGGACGCCTCGTGCGCGCCGATGCGCGCGAGCTGCCGTTCGCGCGCGCGAGTTTTGGTTCGCTCGTCAACCTCTTCTCGTCGTTCGGCTACTTCGGCGAGCTCGGCGACGAGCGCGTGCTCGCCGAGATCGGGCGCGTGCTGCGCCCCGGCGGCCTCGCGGCGTTCGATCTCATGAACCCACCGTTCGTGCGCGCGAACTTGCGCGACGAGACGACGCGCGAAGGCGAGGACTTTCTGCTGCGCGAGCGCCGCTCGCTCGCCGACGGCGGCCGTCGAGTCATCAAGGATGTCGAGCTCGTCCGCAACGGCGATTCCCGTCGCTGGCGCGAGGATGTGCGCCTGTACGAGCTCGACGAGCTGCGCCCCAAGCTCGCTACGCACGGCCTTGCGGTGCACGCGACCTTCGGCGGCTTTGCCTCCGAGCCTGCGAGCGCAACGGCACCGCGCCTGCTGCTGCTTGCGACGCGCGCGTAATCGCTAGCGCGGCGCGAGGCCTTGCGCGCGGATCCAGCGCTGCACCTCGCGGGCGACGACGGCGTTGCCCGCGCGCGAGAGATGCATGTTCTGGAAGAGCGAGTCGATGTCGAGCACGCGCTTGGAAGTGGCGGCGGCGCCTAGAGCGAGCGACAGGTCGAGGCAGGGGATGCCGCGCGCAGCGAGGGCGTCGACGAGCGGCGCTTGCCAGTAGCGATCGCCGCGGATGAGCGCGCCGGTGAAGTCGGGGCGCGAGGGCCAGATGAGCACGGGTGCGGCGCGCGCTCCGGCGGCCAGCGCTTCGCGGTGGAAGCTCTCGAGGATCGCGAGCGTCAGCTGCAGCGGCTCGCCGTTCGCGTCGAGCCACAGGGTGCGGTGGTTGCGGCGGCCCCGCTCGTTCGCGAGCACGCCGAGGCGCACGGCGGTCGAGTGCCACAGCCAGTCGGGGAGGTCCGGATCGGCCCAGAACTCGCGCTCGCGCAGGCGGCGCGCGACGCTGCCCTCGAGGATCGCGTCGAGCAGCTCGCGCTCGCTCGCGAAGCCCGCGGGGAGCACCTCGAGCGCGCCGTTTTCGATTCTGAAGCGCGGTTTGGCGGCCGGAGAGCCGCCGAGCGTGGCGAGGCACGGCTTGTAGCGATTCACATTGCGCCCGATGTTGTCGAGCATCAGTCCGATGCAGACGACATCGGCGTCGAGCGCGCCGACGCGCCGGAAGCGCAGCAGCGCCTGATCCGTGCCGTAGCCGTTCACGCCGAAGTTCGGCACTTCCCACTCGCTCTCCAGCATCTCGAGCTGCGCCTGCCAGCTCGCATCCCACGGCACCTCCGCGCCGTAGGTGAACGAGTCGCCGAACGAGACGATGCGCAGCGCACCCGCGGGCTTCGCGTCGGCGTAGTCGCGCGGTCCGCGCGCGGCGAGCGCGTTGAACCGCCGCGGATTCGCGTCCGGCGGCTGCGGCAGAGCGACCCAGCCGAGCTCGGCGTCGAAGGGCGTCGTCGCGCCGCGCAGCTCGTTGTCGAGCGCCGCGCGCCGCCGTCGCACCTCGCCCCACTGCTCGGAGTCGAGCGTCGTGCCGTGCGGCGGCAGCGCGTGGACACCGATGCGTCCCTCGCGCAGCAGCCAAGGCGCGACGAGCAAGTCGACGACGAGGAACGCCGCCAGCACAAGCGCGAGCGAGCGCGCGGTGCGAGCGAAGCGGGCGCGCGGCAGAGTCATCGGCGCACGCGATGTTCCGCGATCGACCCGCGCGAAACCAGAGCGCCGCGCGGCCGAAATTGCAGCGAACCCTGGATGTGACCGGGCGCGCGGGTGCGGACTCTGGCTGGAAGCGGGTGGGGCGCGCTGCTCAGGCTCGGGTCCCCGACTGGACCGAGTCCCGTCGGGGGCGCGGGGCGCTTCGACGCGGCTGCGGCCCATTTGGGCTGCGGTCCGTGCGAGCGCGCGGCCGTGCCTCGCTATACTGCTCGGTCTTCAAAGTCCCTTCGAAAGACTCGGAGCAGCCATGCGCGAGAACATCGTCTTCAGCGAACAGGCCAAGGAACTGGCGGCCAAGGCACGCGAGATCGCGGAGAAGCACGTTCGCCCGAACGCGGCCAAGTACGACAAGCTGCAGCAGTACAACTACGACGCTGCGAAGGCGGTCGCGGAAGCGGGGCTCTTCAAGACCTTCATCCCCACGCAGTACGGCGGCCACGGCGCGGGCATCCTCGCGCTGGCGATGGTGACCGAGGAGCTTGCCAAGGCCGACTCGGGCTTCGGCGTGGCCTTCGCGGTCAATGCGCTCGGTTCGTTCCCGATCATCCTCGGCGGCACCGAGGAGCAGAAGCAGAAGTGGCTGCCGCAGATCGCCCGCGGCGAGAAGTTCGTCGCCTTCTGCCTGAGCGAGAAGTTCGCTGGCTCGGACGCCAGCGGCCTCGCCGTGACGGCCGAGGAAGATGGCGACCACTACATCATCTGCGGCGAGAAGAAGTGGACCACCAACGGCGGCGTGGCGGACATCTACTCGGTGTTCTGCGTCACCGATCCGACCTCCAAGTCGCGCCGCATCAGCGCCATCGTGGTCGAAAAGGGCACGCCCGGCTTCTCGGTCAAGAAGGTCGAGGACAAGATGGGCATCCGCACCGTGCCGGTGGTCGAGACGCACTTCGACAATGTGCGCGTGCCGAAGTTCAACCTGATCGGCGGTCGCCCGGGCATGGGCTTCACCCATGCCATGCAGACCCTCGACTGCGCCCGCCCGGGCGTCGCGGCGCAGGCCGTGGGCGCGGCCCAGGGCGCGCTCGACCTCGCGCTCGTCTACGCCAGCCGCCGGCGCCAGTTCGACGCGCCGATCTCGAGCTTCCAGATGGTGCAGAAGATGCTGGCGGACATGGCCATGAAGACCGAGGCCGCCCGCTGGCTGGTGTACGCCACGGCCGCGGCGGTCGACGCCGGCCGCAAGGACACGACCAAGATGGCGGCCATGTCGAAGTGCTTCGCGACCGACACGGCCATGGAGGTCGCCACGGACGCGGTGCAGATCTTCGGCGGCTATGGCTTCATGGAGGATTACCCGATCGCCAAGTGCTTCCGCGATGCCAAGATCCTCCAGATCTACGAGGGCACCAACCAAGTCCAGCGCATGGTCATCGCGCGCAACCTCGTCAAGGAGGTGAGCACGCTCTCGCACCTCGTGCCGTACATCCCCAGCGAGGTCCAGCAGACCTACAGGGACGGCGCCGCGATCAACGCCGAGAACCAGCAGGCGGCGACGACCAAGGTCTGAGGCTCACCCGCCAGCCGGACGCGTCCGGCACCTGCGCGCACCTGCGACCCCGTCGACTGCTCTCGTGAGTCGACGGGGTCGCTGTTTCCCAAGCGTGAAAGTGCGCACCGGCAAGGGAACTTCGTAGTCGGAGTGTGCCATTTTGGCGCCCGACCTACCGTTTTGGCATGGAAGCGGCTTTCATGCGTTGAAGAGTCGCTTTCATGGTCGTTTCGGTCAGCTCGGTTCGAATCGCTCAAGTCCATTGCTAGCAAGGACTTACTGGACAAAGACCGCGCCATGTGGATCCAGCGACTGCGGTGGCCCGAAACATGCATAGGACGGTTCAGCCCAGCCGAGCCGTTCGGGTGAAAAAAAAGAACGTCAACGCGAGGCTTTCCGTCGGCGTTCTGGTGAAGGACTTCCGTCCCAAGGGGTACGGGAAGCCCCACAGGAACTGAACACGGAACGCACCAACCTTCTCGCTCTTGTCGCGAACCCCCCAAACGCAGTCTCGGCTTGCAGAGGAGCCCCACGGCCACCTCGCAGCCCTCTCGGGGAGGCAAACAGGCTGTACCGCCATGACCAAGCACCTGACCCACGCCCAGCTCGATTCGAAGCTCGACATCCTTGCCAAGCAGGCCCTCGCCGCCTTTGCGGCAGGCAGCGCCGACACATTCGTTCCCGCAGCACGCAAGCTCGTCGATGCGCTCGACAAGAGCGGCACAGCCATCGAGGTCAGCGATCCGCAGAGCTGGCGCAGGCCGGTCAAGTCGCTGGGCAGCGGCCAGCGGCTGGCCCTGAGCCAGCAGTTCCGCGCGGAGGTCGACTCGATCGTGCCGCTCGACCGCGACGCGGAGCAGCGCCTCGCCCGGCGTATCGAGTTCGCGCGCCTGCGCCTCGAGCGGGCCCTCGAGGAGACGGGCGTGGCGCCCGACCTCCTTCCCAAGGGCGTCGGCACAGCGGGCCTCGGTCTGCAGGGCGTCGTCGGTGGCTGCACCCTTCCGGCGCGCGTCTGCCGCCGCTGGTTTGAGCTCCACGCCCTGCGCTCGGAGATGGTCGAGCGGAACCTGTGGCTCGTCGGCGTCAATGTCGAGCGCTACTCGCACACCTCCGCCAGCCAAGCCGACCTGATCCAAGAAGGCTGCGCGGCCCTGTTCCGCGCTGTCGACGGCTTCGACTGGCGCCGCGGGCTGCTGTTCCGCACCTACGCGGTGCACTGGCTGAACCAGGCCTTCCGCAGCTACCTGTACAACTTCTCCAACACCGTGCGCGTGCCGGTCTACCTGCAGAAGGCGCTCAAGCATGTCAACGACGCCAAGGCCTCCCTCGGCGACCAGAATGCCGCGGCCTCGGCGATTGCCGGTCAGGCGGGCATGGACCAGCACTTGGTCGAGTCGGCCATGGGTGCCGTGCACTCGATCCGCTCGCTCGATGCCACCTACGACGATGACGGCGGCGGCCGCCTGCGCGACTTCCTGTCTGCGCCGGAGAGCGAGGAGGGGCCTTACAACTCGGCGCTGGAGGAGCACACCCTCGCGGGCAGCATCGAGGACGCCCTCGCCGCCCTGTCCGAGCGCGAGCGCTTCGTGATCGAGCGCCGCTTCGGCATCAACCAGCCGCGCGAGTTCACCTTGGCCGAGGTCGCCCACGAGCTGAAGGTCAGCCTCGAGCGCGTGCGCCAGATCCAGGTGCGGGCGCTCGGCAAGCTGCGGACCCCAAACTTGCGTCGGGTGATCGACCCGTTCCTGAACTAGCCGGGCCCACCGACACCGCTCCTGTCCGCGGCGCCGCCCCGAGGGCGCAGCAGAGCTCCCGCTCGCCGCGGTGACCAGCGCTGGCGACCCCAAGTACGGCGTGGGCGAGCGCGCGCCCTTTCGTCACAAGTGCCTGTGCGGAAGTCACTTGCAGCGCCAGCGGGGTCTGGCCTCAAGAGCCTTTGGGAACGGCGAGCGCTGACCGGCGCTCGTCCCTTGGCGCGGCTCCGTGCCCCTGCACCCAAGCCGTGCGCAGCTTACCTGTTCGTCGTTCGTCGAGAGCGCGGGTTGCCGGCCTCCGCGCCTCGACACGGACGACTCAGCAACCGCCGCTCAAGGCCCCGCCATCGCAGGGGCAACCTCGGACCTCCCTTTCAGCCACCATGACACACTCCAACCCTACTCTCCCCAACCCTGCTCTCCGTCGCCTGTCCATCGCCGCCGCGGCCGCCGCGCTCTCCACCGCGGTCCACGCCCAGAGCCTCTCGATCACCCACGGCAGCGTGATCGCCACCAACGGCGACCTCGCGCCCGGCCTCGCGGGCGAAATCTTCAACGGGACCGGGACCTTCGACTCGGGCGTCATCGCCGATGACGGCCGGGTCTTCTTCCGCGCCCGCCTCACGGGCGGCACCACGGTGGCGACCAACGAGCGCGCCTACTTCATCGGCACCAGCCGCTCGAACCTCTCCCTCGTGCTGCGCGCGGGCGCGCCGGAGCCGACGGGCACGATCCCGGGTGCGACCATGAACACGGCCACGCTGGCGGGCCTCTCGAGCGGTTTCCGTATCAGCGCGGACGGGCGGCTCCTGTTCGGCATCACGATGAGCGGTGGCGGCCTCGTGACCACGAACGACACGGCGCTCGTGGTCGGCACCCCGGGCAACTTCCAGTTCCTCGTCCGCGAGGGCAATCCGGCGCCGGGCACCGTCGGTGCGACCCTGAGCTCGTCCTTCGGTTCGCCGTCGCAGCAGCAGTCGGGCATCAACGCCCTCGGTCAGAGCTGGTTCTTCTCGAACCTCACCGGCGGCGACGTTTCGGGCACGACCAACAACCTCGCGCTCTACCACGGCACGCCGGGCAACCTGACGATCGTGCTGCGCAAGGGCGCGACCGGCCCGAACGGCGAGGTGGTCAGCGGCGTGATGTCGGGCTTCATCGGCCAGACCAACGCCTCGGGCCAGCTGTACTACGACGTGTCGTTCACCACCGGCACGGGCTCGCCGGCCGTGTCCGCCGCCAACGACCGCGCGATCTGGCTGTACACGCCGGGCTCGGGCAGCGTCGAGATGGTGCGCGAAGGGGACGCCTGCACCGACTACCCCACCTGCGTCTACCTGAACGGCACGGGCTCGAGCGCGCCCTTCTCCTTCGCCTCGAGCAACTTCCTCAACTCGGGCAAGGCCATGTCGGTCACGAACCTCTCGGGTGCCGGCGTGACGAGCACGGACAACGACACCGCGCTGGTGCTGTTCAGCGCGACGACCGACAAGGTCCTCGTGCGCGAAGGCGACGCGGCTCCGGGCCTGCCGGGCATCACGCTGGGTGTGTTCAACAACTCGAACGCGCTCATCAACGAGTCCGAGACCATCTGTTTCACCTCGGCTCTCGTCGGCCCCGTCACCACGGCCGACGACGCCGCGATGTTCACGGGCACGCCGGGCAACTACACGCTGGTGATGCGCGAAGGCGACATCGCTCCTGGCACGACCTGGGCTTTCGGTAGCCCGCTCGGCCAGTCGACCCTCATGAATGGCGCTGGCCAGATCCTGTTCGTCAACTCGATGACGGGCGCCGGCGCTCCGACCAGCACGACTTGGCTCTACGACCCGGCGACGGGCCTGAAGCTGTGCTTCTCGGCCGGCGAGCAGATGGAAGTGCAGCCCGGCGTCTTCAGGACCACGACCACGCAAGGCGGCGTCCAGTTCAACAACTGCAACTCCCGCCCGCTGAGCTTCACCGACGACGGCAAGATCGCCTCGCGCGTCAGCTTCTCGGACGCCACGGGCGCGATCGTCGTCGTCAACTACCCGCCGAACTCGCTGCCGACGGCCTACTGCACGGGCGGCACCACCACCAACGGCTGCGTGGCGTCGATCACCGCCAACGCCAACCCCAAGATCGACCACAGCAACGCGGTCACGATCGCGGTGTCGGGCGTGGAGGGCCAGAAGGCGGGCCTGATCTACTACGGGCTCAACCGTCACCTCGCGCCGTGGTGCTCGAGCGGTGGCACGAGCTTCCTGTGCGTCAAGGCCCCGACGCAACGCACGGCGGTCCAAGACAGCGGCGGCACGGCCAACAGCTGCGACGGCACCATGACGCTCAACTGGAGCGCCCTCCAGAGCGGCGGCACCATGCTCGGCAGCCCCTTCGCGGCCGGCAACAAGGTCGATCTGCAGGCGTGGTTCAGAGACCCGACCGCGTGCCGGACCACCAACCTGTCGAACGCGGTGGAGCTCACCTACCAGCCCTGAGCGAAGGCTCGAGAACGCGGGGCACGCGCGGGCGTGCTCCGTCTGATCCGGGGTCGTCCTGCTGCGAGTGCAGGGCGGCCCCGGGTCGTTTCGCGTGAGAGGGACGCGGCGCGCTCAGCGCGCGAGGGCGCGCAGGGCGATGTCCTTGGCGCTGCGCAGGTCGACCTTGCCGGTGCCGAGGACGGGGAGTGCGTCGACCTTGACGAAGGCGTCGAGACGCGGGACGAAGAGGTTGGGGAGCCCGGCGGCGGAGAGGGCGCTGAGCAGCGGAGGAATGGCCGCGAGCTCGACGGTCGTCAGGACCGCGAGTCGCTCGCCTTTCGACTCGTCGGGGAGCGCGGTGACGAGGAACACCTGCACGGAGGAGTTCGCGGCGGCGTGGAGCTCTTCCTCGACGCGGCCGTGGGGCACCATCTCGCCGCCGATCTTGGAGAAGCGCGCGAGGCGGTCGGTGATGCGCAGGAAGCTGTCGTCGTCGAGCAGCGCGATGTCGCCGGTGACATACCAGCCGTCGCGCAGCGCCTTGTGCGTGAGGTCGTCGCGGCCGAGGTAGCCGCGCATCACATTCGGGCCGCGCACGAGCAGCATGCCCGGAGTGTGCGGCGGGAGCTCCGCGAAGGTGTCGGGGTCGACGATGCGGCAGACGATGCCGGGCAGCGGCTGGCCCACGAAGCCGCGGCGCCAGCCGGGCTGGTACAGGCCCGCGGCGCGGAAGTCGGCGTGGCTCGCGGCGACGACGGGCGCGCACTCGGTCGTGCCGTAGCCCTCGAGCGGGCGGATGCCGAACTGGTCCTCGAAGGCGTCGGCGAGGCGGTCGGTGAGCTTCTCGGCGCCGGCGAGCACGAGGCGCAGGGAGCCGAACTGCTGCGGCGGGACACGCCGCAGGTAGATCGAGAGCAGCGTCGGCGTCGCCAATAGAAAGCTGATGCCGTGGCGCTCGACTTGATCGCCGATGGCGGGCGCGTCGATCGGGCTGGGATGGAAGACCGCGCCGAGGCCGCTGGTCGCGGGGAACCAGATCGTGGCCGTGTATCCGAACGAGTGGAAGAACGGCAGGATGCCGAGCACCTTGTCGGTGGCGCGCACATGGAAGGTCTGCTCCAGCGCGGCGCAGTTCGAGGCGATGTTCGAGTGCGCGAGCATCACGCCCTTGGGCTCGCCCGTCGAGCCGCTGGAGAAGATCACCGTGACGATGTCGTCCGCGCGCACGGCGCGCTCGGCGCCGCACAGGCGCTCAAGGAGGCGCGTCGGAGCCAGCCACGCGAACGCGAGCGAGGAAAGACGCGCCCACGAGCCGACTTCCTTGGCGAGGTCGTCGATCCAGATCGGCTCGACACCTTCGGGGAGCTCGAGGTTCGCGCGCTCGAGAAACACGCGGCTCGTCACGACGGTGCGCAGCTGCGCTTGCTTCGCGGCCGAGGTCATGCCGACGCGACCGGTGGTGTAGTTGAGGTTGACGGCGGCTCGGCCCGCGAACGAGGCGGCGAGGTTCACGAGCGCGCCTCCGACCGAAGGCGGTAGCAGGATGCCGACATGGCGCTGGCCGCTCCAGCGCGGGGCGAGCAGGCGACCGAGCGCGATCGCGCCGGCGAGCGCGCGGATGCGGGTCACGCGCGGCCGCGTCGCGTCGGCGAACAGGAAGCGCAGGGGGCGCAGGCGAGCGCGCGCGACGAACGAGGCGTGCAGCGGAGGCGCGGACTCGTAGTGCTCGCGCCAAGCGTCTTGTCCGAGCAGCTGCACGGCGCGGCGCACCTCGTGCACCGGCGTTCCGGACTCGAGCGGGGCGCCGAAGGAGACGCTGACGGGGTAGGGGAGGCGGCGCGGCAGCTTCCACACGAAGCGCCCGCCGTCGTAGCTGAACACCGAGCCCCACACGCCCTCGAGGTACACGGGGATGACGGGCGCGGCGCGCCCCTTGACGATGCGCTCGAGCCCGCGCCGGAACGGCAGCAGCATGCCCGTGCGCGTGATCTGCCCCTCGGCAAAGATGCACACGAGGTGGCCCTCGTCGAGGTAGTCCCCGGCGGAGCGCAGGCCGCGCAGGATCATGCGCGGGCCGCCGGTGGAGGAAATCGGGATCGCGTCGAGCCAGCGCAGCACCGGTCCGATGAAGCGGTGCTCGAAGAACGGCGCATCGACGAGGAAGCGCACCGGGCGATCGGTGCTCGCGATCAGGAACAGGCCATCGACGAAGGAAACATGGTTGGGAACGAGCAGCGCGCCGCCCTTCTCGGGGATGTGCTCGAGGCCGCGGATCCGCAGGCGATAGACGCTGTGCGTCAGAATCACGAGCGCGAGGCGCAGCAACGCTTGCGGTACGAGCCAGCAGGCCCACGCGGCGCCGCCGATCACGATGCCCGACGCGACGAGGAACAGCGTGCCGGTGCTCGCGCCGCGGTCCGCCAGCAGCGCGCCGAGCGCTCCGCCGGCGAGCGCCGCGACATAAACGAGGAAGTTGGAACTCGCCACCACCGCGCCGCAACCCTGAGTCGGCGCGCGCCATTGCACGAGCGCATTCAGCGGCACGACGAGCAAGCCGGCGGCGAGGCCGACGAGCCCCATCAGCGCGAGCGTTCCGAAGGGACCCGGCAGGAACAGTCCGAACAGCAGCGAGAAGAGCGCCAGCAGCAGCGCGCCGAGCGGCAGCAGACCGAGCTCGACTTTGCGCCCCGACATGCGCCCCGCGAGCAACGAGCCGAGGCCGATACCGATCGAGAGCGTGGCGAGCGGGAGGCCGACGCGGCGCTCTTCCAGCTTGAGATCGACCTTCGCGTACACTTGCAGGTTCTGCATCAAGAGGCTCGCGACGCCCATGAAGAGCGCGTTTCCGAGCACCGCAAGCCGCAGCACGCGATCCGCGCGCAGGGCGGTGAAGGCCGTGCGCACGACGGTGGCCGCAGAGGCACCTTCGGAGCTCGCCGGCACGCTGGGCACCGCGAGTGCGCCGAGCAGTCCCACGAGAGCGAGCATCGAGAGCGCTGCTCCGACGAGCCAGGTCGACGCGCCGGCCGCGTGCAGCAGCACCGGACCGCACGCCGTGCCCGCGACGATCGCGACGAATGTGGCGAACTCGAGCGCGCCATTCGCGCGCGACAGGCGCTCGTGGGGAACGAGCTGCGGCAGCAGGCCGTACTTCGCAGGCGAGAAGAGCGCGCTCTGCAGCCCCATGGCCCCGACGATCACGAGCGCAAAGACGCCGCCGCCCGGCTCGGCGCGCAAGCTGGCCGTCGCGGCCAGCATCAGGACGAGCTCGAGCGCCTTGGTCGCCACGACCACGCTGCGCTTGCTGAAGCGGTCGACGAGCGGGATCGCAGGCAAGGTGCCGAGCGCGAGCGGCAGCAGGAAGACCACCGTCACGAGACCGGCGACGCGCTGCGCCTGCGCCTCGGGGGCGGCGTCGCCGAGCTCGCGCTGTAGCAGCAGCGTGACGGCGATCTTCCAGGCGTAGTCGTTGAAGGCCCCGAGGAACTGCGCGACGAGCAGGCCTGCGAGCGGGCGGCGGGCGGGTTGCATGTTCAATAGGGAGCCATGCGGCGGGCTCGGGCGCAACGAGTTCGCGCTAATCCCGTCGATAGGCGCCGCGATGCGAGCGCTGCCCGGCGATGGAAGCGGGGCGGGGGGGGTGCTGCCGAAAACGGCCGGGCTCGAGTTCTGGAGCGCGCTGCGAGGCGGGGCTGTAGCAGCGCGAACGGCGCGAACCGCACGCGACTGCTAGGATTCGGTCGATGCGTGCTGCAGCCCTCGCGTTGGCGTTGTTCGGACTCGCCTTCGGGGCGGGCGGCGAAGCGCGTGCGCAAGAGGCGTCGACCGAGGCCGCGCCGGCGCGTGCGCTCGATGATGCGGCCCTGCGCGCGGCGTGCTTCGACCTGCTCGGGCGGCCGCCGCTCGAGGCCGAGCGCACCGCGTGGCTCGGGCGCGGGCGCCACGAGTTTCTCGACCACTGGCTCTCCCAGTGCGAAACATGGTCGCACTGGGTGGAAGAGCAGCTCTATTTCTTTCTTCTGATCGACAACTTCCGGCCGGAGAACGAGCGCGTCGAAGAATTGCCCGCGCTGCTCGCGACCGAGAAGCTCGATGTGCGCACCGCGATTCATCGCATCGCGCTGAGTCCGAGCTTCGACCAGCGCAATCCGGGCGCGGACACCTTCGTCACGGTGGTGATGGAGCAGCTGAACGGCCTGCGAGTGCAGAAGAATGTGCGCGAGCTCGAGGTCGGCAAGGGCATGTACGACGGACGCCCTGGGATGTTCTTTGGCAAGAGTGGCTCGACGCAGGCGGACTTGTTGCGCATCGCCATCGACGATCGCTCGTTCGTGCAGCAGCTCGTCGCGCGCGAATATCGACGCATCGTGCGCACGGAGCCCGACAAGGCCGAGCTCGCCTTGAATGTGCGACGCTTCCAGCGCGATCCGGCCGTGTTTCGCGCGCTGCTTCGCGAGTGGATGCTGTCCGTCGCATGGGATGCGCGCGTGCGCAGCCGCACGAACGCTCCCAACCGGATCTGGATCGAGGCCCTGTATGTCGATCTGCTCGGGCGCCAGCCACTGCCGGAAGAATCGCGGCGCCTGCGCACGGCGCTCGACGGACTCTCGGACACCGGACCGCTGCGTTCCGTGCTCGCGCGAGTGCTGATCGACTCGGGACAGGTGAAGCTGCCCGACAAGGCGGAGATCGAGGATCCGACGCAGTGGATCGCGGGCCTCTTCACGCGCCTGCTCGGGCGCGTCCCGAGCACGGAAGAGCTGCGCACATTCGTCACCGTCTTCCACGAGCCGGAGTGTCGTCCGCACACCGTGCTCTATGCGCTCGTCACGCACCCGGAATACCAGACCTATTGAGAGCCGCCATGCCGCACAACCCTGACCGGTCGCTGGAGAGAGTGTCGAGTTTCGCCTCGGATCGACGCGCGTTCGTCCTCGGCGCCGCCGCGGGGGCACTGGCTCTGCCGGCACTCGGGCGTGGTTCGCTGCTCGCTGCACAGGAGCGCAAGACCAAGCATGTGGTGCTCGTCGCCTTCGCGGGCGGCGTGCGCACGCGCGAGACATTTGGTGCTCCGAGCAATGTGCCGACGCTGGAGGCGCTCGCCAAGGAGGGCGTGCTCTACAAGCGCGTGAAGTCGTCGAACCTCGGGCACTTCGGCGCGGCGCTCTCGATCTTCACGGGCATCAGCGAGGCGCGCGGCATTCGCGAGAATGCGCGCGGCGGCGATCCCACGCTCTTCGAATATGTGCGCAAGGACGCTGGGCTGCGCGCGAGCGATGTGTGGATCAGCACCTCGGGCGGCGCTCAGCAGACGAACTTCAGCTACGGGCTGCATCCCGACTACGGCGCGCGCTACGGCGCGAACACGGTCGATGGCGACGGGCTCTTCAACGCCGAGTTCAAGTCGATCCTCGACGCATGGGGGCGACCGAAGGCGCTGCCCGCCAAGGAAGCCGAGTTGCTCGGACGCCTGCGCGGCGCGATCGGCGGAGGCTCCGCGGGCTCGGTCGAGGATTCTGCGCGCATCGAGAAGTACATCCTCGACGAGCTCACGAGCGGAACGGCGGACATTCGCGGGGCCAACGCGGCGGATGCGAAGGCGATCCGCGTCGCGCGCAACTTGCTCGTGCTGTTCAAGCCCAAGCTGGTGTCGATCGTGCTGCAGCAGGCGGATGCGGCGCACGGCTCCTACAACGGCTATGTCGAGATCGTTCGCCGCAACGACGAGGCGCTCGGCGAGCTGTGGCGCGCCGTGCGCGCGGATCAGGAACTGCGCGACTCGACGGCCTTCGTGATCCTCCCCGAGTTCGGACGCGATGCGGACCTGAACTCGCGGCGCGGGCTCGACCACGGCGACGGCTCGAACGACTTGGAGTATGTCACGGCCACCTGCTGGGGGCCGGACTTCGCGCGCAATCGGATCGTCGAGGACGATGTGCAGGCGATCGATGTCTGCCCGACCGTGTGCGAGCTGCTCGGCGCGAGTGCGACGAAGGCGCGCGGCAAGCGACTGCCCAAGCTCTTCGCGTGAGCATGGGCTTGCAGGAGTCGAGTCTGTGTGCGCGGCTGCGCGCGATGGCGGCGCTGGCGGCCACCGTGGGGGCGTTGGCGTTCGCGATCGTCTCATGGAACGGGAGCGCGCGGCCTGCGTGGGCGGCGCAGGTCAAGGCGGATTCGTCGGGTTGCGTGAACTGCCACGCAGGCATCGAGGAGATGCACCCACAAGCGGAGCTCTCGTGCGTCGACTGCCACGGTGGGAACGGCGCGGCGAGGACCAAGCTGGAGGCGCATCCTCCGCGGGCCCAGCGCGAGGCAGGCGACGAGCGCGTCGCGGGGCTCACCGAGGACCTCACATGGCGGCGCTTCGAGAATCCGATGGACTTGCGCGTGGCCCCGACGACCTGCGGACCGTGTCACGAGAGCGAAGTGGGCCGCGTGCGGACGAGCATGCACGCGACGACCGCGGGGCACCTGTCGGACGGCTACTACGAGGGCGGCTTGGCGAAGCGCAAGGGAGCGCAGTTCGGCGTGTTCGCCGTTGCTCCCCATCTCGCGCAGAAGGGCGACATCGAGGAGCTCTATCAGGTGCCGGCGTTTCGCGAAGGCGGTGCGCACGACGACCTCGGCAAGCACCTCGCCGATCTGGCGCGCAAGGAGTGCATGCAGTGCCACCTGTGGTCGGAGGGGCGTGCCGTCGAGGGGCGTGTCGGCTTCGATGGCGACTATCGCGGCGAAGGCTGCGCGGCGTGCCATGTGCCCTACGCGCTCGACGGGCTCTCCGAGAGCGGAGATCGCAGCGCACCCAAGACTGAACCCGGACATCCTCGCGCGCACGAGATGACGCGCGCGCCGACGACCGACACCTGCACGAGCTGTCACTATGGTGACGCGTCGATCGGCCTCAACTTCCGCGGACTCTCGCAGCTGCCGCCGGGCGCGCCGGGCGGACCGGAGATACCGGGCACGACGGATGCACTGCGCAATCGGCAGTTCTATCTGGACGATCCGTCGATCGTGCCGCCCGACGTGCACCACGAGCGCGGGATGCACTGCATCGACTGTCACACCGAGAACGACGTGATGGGAGATGGCCGCCTGTACGGCTCGATGGAGCATGCGGTCGAAATCTCGTGCAGCGACTGCCACGGCACGTTCCGAGAGCCCGCCACCCTGCGCACGCAGCGCGGCACGCCGCTCGCTCACCTGCGTCGCAGCGACGCGGGGATCGTGCTCAAGAGCAAGGTCGATGGGCGCGAGCACGTCGTGCCGCAGGTGGTGCACGTGCTCGACCCGAAGCGTCGGGAGTACAACGAGCGCGCCGCGCGCGCCATGACGAGCGAGCACGCGGATCTCGCCTGCCACCTGTGCCACTCGGCGTGGAATCCCAACTTCATGGGCTTCCACTTCGATCGCAACGAATCGCTCACCCAACTCGACCTGCTCTCGGGCCAGCGCACGAAGGGGCGCGTGACCACGCAGGAGAAGGTCTTCTCGTCGTGGAAGAGCTTCTATGCGGGGCTCGACGAGTCGGGGCGCTACGCGCCGTACCTGACGGGCTTCTCGACGATGGGCACCGTGCGCGACGAGCAGGGGCGCGTGTTCCTCGATCAGGAGCTGCCGGTCACGAGCGCGGGGCTCTCGGGCCTGACGCAGATTCACCACCAAATGCACACCGTTCGCGGCACTTCGCGTGCGTGCGTCGAGTGTCACCGCAGCTCCGCGACTTGGGGGCTGGGTTCCGTGAACTTCCGCCTCGGACGACAGCTCGCGTTCGTCGCCGATCGCCGCGGCCTCGAGGTGGTCGCCGTCGATCGCGCGCAGGTCTCCGCGTCGGTGCCGATCGCGAAGCTCGTTCAGCCCGACATCGTGGACTTGGCGCTCGACTGCGATCCGCTGCAGGGCTTCGCGCGGCGCGTGTATGTCGCCGAGGGCTATCGGGGTGTCCATGTGGTCGATGTGCGCGACCCCACGCGGCCGCAGCGCGTGCAGTTCGTCGCCACGGTTCAGCCGGGCGGCATGGTGGTGGCGGGCGAGCACCTGTATGTGGCCGATGGCGCCGGCGGGCTGCGTATCTTCCGCATCGAGGCGGAGGGTCGCATCGCCGCGCTCTCGAGTGTGCCGACATTCGACGCGCGTGATGTGCATGTGCAGTGGCCGCTCGCATATGTCGCGGACGGCATCGGCGGCGTGCTCATCGTCGATGTTCGCAAGCCTGCGGAGCCGAGGATCATCGGTGGAGCGCGCGTCTCGAGCAATGCGGCGCAGGCGGATGCCGCAGTGGGAGTGACGCTCCTGTTTCAGAATTCGCGGCCGGTCGCAGAGGACGGTGTCGTCGCGGATCGCCGGACGCCGGCGCGAGCGCTGCTGTGCGTGCTCGACGAGCGCGAGGGGCTCGTGCTCTACAACGCGACGGAGCCCGCGGCGCTGGAGAAGCTCTGGCCGCCGGCGGAGGATCGCAGCCGCGCCCAGCGACGCAACGGCGTGTACCGCGGGTTCGCCGTGCGCAGTCATGTCGATATCGCCGAGCCCCAGGGCGGATCGAAGACGCGCGAAGGCGACTACGCGTACCTGCTCGCGGAGACCGATGCGCCCAACGCGGATCCGCAGTCGCGACTGTTCGTGCTCGACATCACGGAGCCGCGGCGCGTGCGCAACTTGGCCGTGCTTCCGTCGGGCGAGTCGACCGAGATGCTCTCGGTCGGCGCTTACTACAACCCGCCGTTCCTGCAGTCGGTGGCGTTCGCGCCCGGCAGCGACGGCGTCGTCGCCACGGATGTCTCCGTTTCGGGCGAGCCGCGCCAGCTCGGAGTGCTCGCGGGCCTGCGCGACTGCTACGCGATCGCGCTCGAGGAATTTCCGCTCGACCGCATGCTCGACGAGGCGGGCAGGCCGCTGAAGGACATCAGTCACATGGGCTCGCGCTGGCTGACGCTGCCGGAGATCGAGCGGCTGCTGCTCGTGCCCGCGAACCTGCTGGGGAACGACACGGCGCGAGCCGCGAGCGAGATCCCGGGAGCTGGAGCGCGCATGCACTTCCAAGCGTGCGACGCCGATCGCTCGGGCCTGCTCGAGGGCGATGAGCTGCGGCGCGCGGGGCAGGGGATCGACGGCGATGGAGATGGGCGCGTCGCGCTGCGCGACCTCGCGCTGCTCGCGCGGCTCGTCGAGCCGGAGCGCAGCGAGACGGATGCGAGCGCTCCGGCGTTTCTTGCCACGCGTGTCGATCGCGATGGCGACCTCGCGCGGCTGTTCGACGGCATCTCGCCCTTGCAGTTCGACGAGGACGGCAACCGCAGGCTCGATCGCGCGGAGCTCTCGCGGATCCTGTTCGCGGCGCTCGATCTCGACGGGGACCGCGCGCTGTCGCCCGACGAACTTTCTCGTCATCCCGGTGAGCTGCGGCAGCTACGGCTCGGCGGCGCGACCGCGCGAGCTCGCTTCGCGCGCCTCGACGCGAACGGGGACGGGAAGATCCAACCCAAGGAGCTCAAGCTCGCCAACGAGGAGTTCCTCGCGCTCGACGTGGATCGCAGCGGCGAGGTCGAGCTTGGGGAGCAGGGCGTGCCGGCGTGGGAAGCGCGCGGGTACTTCGCGCGCGAATCCGAGTGGCCGACGCGGCGCGTCGCGGCGCTCTCGCTGTCGCCGCGCATCACGCTCGAGAACTTGCTCGAAGTGCTCGATGTCGATCGCGATGGAGCACTCGGGGCGCGCGACTTGAAGGCCCGTCCGGGACTGCTGCTCGAGCTCGACCTCGATCGCGATGGGACTGCGGAGCCCAACGAACTCGCGAACCGCGTGCAGCTGGCGCAGGCGCAGGGTGTCGAGGCCGCGCCCGATGATTTCGTCGGTCGCTGGGACCTCGACGGCGACGGCGAGGTCGAAGAGCGCGAGCTGCCCGAGCTGGTCCGCCGCGTGCTCACGCGACGAAGGCAGCTACGCTGAATGCGAGCGCGCGGCGGCGCTCGAGCTCGCGGCACTCGAGGTTCGGGCTCTCCGCCGTGCGCTGGAGCCACCACTCGAGGAACGCCAACGGCAGGTCCGCGTGCGCAAGCACCTCGCGCGGGGGAATGGACATCTGGTAGGCCAAGCGGCGCAGGTGGTTCGCGAACTCGTCGCGATCGGCGCTCGCAAGCGCGAGCTGCTGGTAGGGCTCGAGGCCACAGGCCGCGAGGATCTCGGCGCTCCAGCCGCGTTCGTAGGTGTCTTCTTGGATGAGGAAGTGGGGGGCGAGCTCCACGGGTGGTGGTCCAAAGGAGTAGGGCGGACCCAACGGGCGGCCGCAGGATCGGTAGCGACCTCGGACATGGAATGGTCAAGGTGCGGGTTTTCGCGCTTGCGCGCTGTCCCGTGCTCGCGCCGCGGCCCGCAAGAAGCCGTTCTCTTGCTATCCTAGTTCCCTGCGTGCCGCATCCCTCGGCGCGCCGACGCTCTCCTGCGGCGCCCAGCGCCGAACTCGCCATGCCCTCTGCCAAGCAGATCCTGTACACGCACACCGACGAGGCTCCCGCGCTCGCCTCCTACTCGT
>Ga0194121_10004594_pt1 | contig 19966 bp, 16 predicted proteins | sample TA2MahCa50mmetaG_FD_148609 | JGI IMG/M metagenome (GOLD analysis project Ga0194121, IMG submission 148609) | Freshwater microbial communities from Lake Tanganyika, Tanzania - TA2015020 Mahale Deep Cast 50m | ecosystem: Environmental > Aquatic > Freshwater > Lake | place: Tanzania: Lake...
TCAATACACTCTTGGCGGTGCTACCATTGCGCCAATTGCCCCCGTTGCGCCCCTCCGGCGCGTGGTTCTCATACCCCAGCTGGTGGGTCAGCTCCCCTTGCAGCATCCGCTCCACCAGGCCCTTGCTCAGCTCCTTGAGGAGGCCGTGCTTCCCTAGCAGATCTTCGGGGGTCTTGCAGTCTTTGATCAATTCCTCCAGCAACCCTTTGCGAAGGGCCATCGGCATTCCTCCTTCGTTGTACCAAGGGTCGGTTTGGATGGCCATTTACACAAAAAATCTCATGCACTCATAAACGAACTCCTCTCGGACTGTTCTAAATCACGAATTACTTCCCTTAGGGTCGGCGGTCAAAGACGTGGAAATGGCTGTCGATGATCATCCACTCATCACCTCCCGGCAGGCCCGGAGGAAATTCCCCCCCCAGCACCTTGAGTACCTCTCCCTCGCCAAAGCCGTGTTCCACCAGGGCGCGGGTGATTTGCGGCATCCCGGCCATGTCCGGCACGGCCCAGCGCAACTCCGTAGTCCCCTGCGCTGCCTGTAGTTCGTACCAGGCTCCCTGAGTAGGGAAAAAATTCACACCCAGGGCTACATGGTCGATGCCGATGCGGCCTCTTGAATACCCCACCTGTTTGGCCACGTCCTCGGGGTTCGGGGTCGGTCCCAGATAGGTGGCGTAGAAATGCACCCCGATCAGCCCGCCCGTCGAGGCCAGAGCCTCAAGGCGCTCGTCGTCCAGATCTGTGGTCACCCCGGCCGCGGCCCCGTGCGAGACAATGAGCAGTTTCCGGACGCATCGTCACCACCTCGGCGAAGGCCGCCCGGGGGATATGGGTCAGATCGACGACGATGCCCAGCCGCTCGCACTCGTCCACCACCTCGCGGCCAAAGTCGCTGAGGTGGCCGTCGGGCAACACCTCGTTGGCAAAAGCCCAGGTCAGTTGCAACTCGTGCAGGCCGAGGCGGTGGAAGAGACCCAGGGGTTCGAGGCTGCCTTCGAGCAAGCGCGTCCCCTCGGCGCCCAGGAGGATGGCGGCCTTGCCCTCTTGTTTGGCCTTCAAGATATCCGCCGCGCTCCGGGGCCGGAGGCAGGACTCCCCCCCTGCTTCGATCTGTTCCAGCGCCTGCTCCATCTGGCCCACGGCGAGGCGCAGCGAACCCCTCTGCCACTCCCGCGAAACCTGGTACCCAGACTCTACATCAACGTCGAGAGTGACCTGTTAGACCTTGGCGGTCACTCCCCCTTGCTCCATCTGCTCCAGATCCGAACCAATGGGTCGGTGGTCGTGGACCACGGCCACCACCGCCCGGCGGTACAGCGCCTCGGCATCCGTCATTCCCCTGCCTTGATCTTTTTCAAAACCTCGGCCTCCTCCCGCCCTTTGTAGAAGGGGTCGAGGGGGAAACACCCCGAGACCATGCCCTTGCGCGGGGCCGTGGTGCAGTCGCTGAAGGTGCGACAGATCCGCTTGCGGTCCATCCTGCCCTGCCCCAGTACCTGGGCCGGCAGATCCGGGTAGGAGAGCACCATTCGCCCCAGGCCCACAAAGTCCACCTGCCCCTGCCGCACGTAGTGCTGGCCCACCTGCGGCAGGTACTCCTGCAAGTAGGTGTACCCCGTGCCGACCAAGATACGGTCCGGGAAGCGGGTCTTGATTGCCCCCAACATGTTGATCTGCCGGGCCACCCCCACCAGCGGGTCCTCGGGGGGCTGGTATCCGTCGGAGGGCGGGAAGAGGGCCGGCCGCTGGATGTGGGGGTTGTAGTACGGGCTGCCACAGGAGAGGTTGAGGAATTTGATCCCCCATTGCCCCAGCAACTCAATGAACTGGCCTGTTTCCTCCAGGTCCATGCGCAGCGGGTTATCGGGCCGCAGGCCAAAACCCACCTGATAGGGCTGCGAGTGTTCTTCGGGAATCCCGAGCCCCAGCTTCTTGCCCTCTGCCCGGGAGGGGTCCGCGCGGAAGGGCACAAAATCGAAGGCGCTCAGCCGCACCCCTAAGAGCAAGCCGGGCCGCCGCTGCCGGATGCCCTCGGCGATGAGCCGGCAGAAGCGGGTGCGGTTTTCCAGGGAACCGCCAAATCTCCCCGTCCGGGTGCGGGCGCTCAAGAACTCGTGGCCCAGGTACCCGTGGCAGTGCTTGATATCGACAAAGTGGTACCCCGCGTCCGCCGCGGCGCAGGCCGCTTCGATATACTGCCCAATTAACTCCTCGATGTACTCATCGCTTAACACCGGATACTCCGGCCTTAGCCCGAACTTGCGGTCCAGCACCGGGTGGTGATAGAGGATGGCCGGTATTAGCCCCTGGCCTTTCACTGGCCGGCAGAAGCGGCCCGAATGGGTCAACTGAATTCCAAGCAGCAAATCCCCTGTATCGCCACACTCCCTGGCGTGGGCCTCCAGTAGCACCTGGCGCAATTCGGCCATGCCCTCGGGTTTGGCCAGCAACTGGTTGGGATTGGCCCGGCCCTCGGGACAGACGGCAAAAGCCTCGCCTCCCCAGATCAGCTTGGCCCCGCTCTGCCCGAAGTGCTGCCAGCGCCTCCGCGTCAGGTCGCTGGGCATCCCGTCCTCGGTCCCGTCCCAGCCCTCCATCGGGTGGATGGCGAAGCGGTTGCCCACCCTCCGGCCCTCCACTTCCAGAGGCCAGGACAAGGGTGAGTCCGGGGCCTTCAGCACCTGGTCCTCACACGCCAGCTCGATGCCCAGCCCCCCCGCGTGCCGGCGGAAATCCGTGGCCGTTTTGAAACTGGACACACGGGGATAACGGGTCTGCTCCGTCATACCGCCTCCCCCCCTTTCAAGCGCCAGGCCAGGGCCCCGCCCCCGGCGATCATCGCCAGGCTGATCAGTTGCGCCGCGCTCAGACCCCACGCCACCTCCGGGTTGAGGCGGATAATCTCCACCCCAAAACGCGCCCCCCCCGCAAACACCAGGTACAGACAGAAGAGTTTGCCGGGCGTCTTTTCCCAGCGCACCCGCAACGACCACAACAGCCCGAAGATCGCCAGCCCCAGTAGGGTCTCGTATACCGGAGCCGGATGCACCCGTTCCAGAGTGGGCACCACCCCGTCAGGGTAGGCCATGCCCCAGGGCAGATCCGTGGGCACCCCGTAGTCCCCGTCCCCGGCCAACTGGCAGCCGATGCGGCCGATGCCGTAGCCCAGGGCCAGGGCCATGCTCGAGGCGTCGGCGATGGGCAGGAAAGGCACCCGTCGCTTCTTCATGATCCAGAAGATCGCCACCGCCGCCACCACAAAGCCCCCGTACCAGGTCAGGCCGCTCCCCGAGAAGAGGGCGGCGAAGGTCTCGCCCCAGTCGGCGCCTGGCATCTCAAAGAGCACGAAGTAGAGCTTGGCCCCCACCAACCCGCCGATCATCCCGGCGGTGATGATGGTGGAGCCTAGCTCCTCGTCGAAGCCCCGGCGGGGCAGCTCGCGCTGCAACACCCAGAGGGCCGCCAGAAAACCCAGCGCCACCATCAGGCCAAAGGTAGGCAGGCGGAAGGAGCCGATCTCGAAGAGGAACGGGTACACTTTGCCTCCTTTTCAGGGGTTGGCGCCGAGAGCCTCGATGCGGCGGTGGAGTTCCTCGGCGATCTCGCGGTACACCTCGTAGCTGCCCAGGGCCCCCCGCCGGGCCGCGTACGGGGCGATCTCCAGGGGTGGACCAAAGCGCAAGCGCACCGGCTGGCGCTGGGGCCGGTGGTTGCCCTTGGGCAGGGCCTCGTAGGTGCCCCGGATGTGGACGGGCACCACCGGAGCCCCCAGTTCAAAGGCCAAAAGCCCGATGCCGGTTTTGAAGGGCTGTAACCTGCCCCCAATGCTGCGGCTACCCTCGGGAAAGACCAGCAGGGGCCGGCGCGGACCCAGGGCCTGGCGCAGGCGGCCCAGGCTGTTGACAAAGCCCTCGCGCCGGTCCACCGGCACCGCATTGAGCAGGGCGTGGCTCAGCCGCGCCCAGGAGCCGGCCTGGGCCCCAAAGCCTCGTGGCACCGCCAGGCTTAGGCCCGAGGCGCGGCCCTTGAGCGCCAGGAGCAAGCAGGGGGCGTCCAGGTGGCTGAGGTGATTGGCGGCGATTAGATACGGCCCCGCCTGGGGCAGGTGCTCCAGGCCCTGGCAGTCGAGGGAGAGGTAGCGGCGCAGGAGCGGCCCCACGCTCAGCCAGAAAAGGCCCTGGAGCAGGCTGGCCCCGGGACCGGGGGGCGCCCCTGCCTGGCCGACCACCCGCGTCCAGAAGGGCGGCGTCTCCTCCTCCTGCCAATCCCGGCTCTCCAGGTCCGGCCGCAGCAGCTCCACCACTTCGCCCAGGGTACGGTGGGGGCGGACCACCCCTTCCATGGGTTTGCCGGCCCACCCCTCCAGCAGGGCGCTCAACTCCACGGCCATCAGCGAGTCGATCAGCGCGTCGAGGGGCACCTGTAGGTGTGCGATCACTTCCCCGGTGGTCAACCCGGTCAGGCGCGAGAGCTGCCGGTACAACTGCCGCTCCCAGGGCGGCAGGTCCACCCGCTCGCTGACCTGGAGGCGCTCCCCCTGCAACTGGGCGGCCAGGGCCCCCCGGTCGATCTCCCCGTCCTCGCGGCGGGGCAGGGGCCGCCGACACAGGTGGAGGCGCTGGAGGCGCTGGTAGCTAGGCAGGCCGGCGGCGATCTGGTAGGCCCGCTGCTTAATGGCCTCCTCGGCGGGGCCGGCGCTGCCGATCTCCAGCACCGCCACCCCGTGGACCTCCTCGCTGAGGGTACGGGCAGAGCGCACCCCCACCACCCCCAGTTCGGCGACGTGGGGCAGCTCGCGGTACAGGGCCTCCACCTCCTCGGGATAGACGTTCTTGCCGGCCCCGGTGACGATTAGATCCTTGCTGCGGCCAGTGAGGTATAGATACCCCTCCGCGTCGAGGCGACCCAGGTCGCCGGTGTGCAGCCAACTCTCCCTCAAGACCTCCGCGCTCAGGTCGGGCTGATCCAGGTACCCGCTCATCAAATTGGGCCCCCGCACCAGGAGCTGTCCCTCCCCCTTCCCGTCCGGGTCGGCGATATCAACCTCCACCCCAGGCAGCACCTGCCCCACCGAACCCCGCCGCGCCCGCCCCGGCGGGTTGACGCTAACGATGGGGCCGGCCTCGGTGAGGCCGTAGCCCTCGTGGATGGTCAATCCCAGGCGCTGCTCGTACAGGTCAAAAAGTTCGGGCTCCAGGGGCGCCCCACCGCAGACGACCAGGCGCAGACTTCGCAGACTGCCCGCCCCCTCCCCTTCCTCCAGGCGCAGCACCCGGTCGGCCAGGATCTTGAGCAGCCGGGGCACGGTCAGTATCGCGGTGGTGTGGGTAGCGCGGAGGGTGTTGAGGATCTCGCGGCTGTTGAGGTGCTCCAGGTACGTGGTGGTGGCCCCCGCCCACAGGGACATCAGCAACCCCCCAGTGAACTCCAGGCCGTGGTGCAGGGGCAACAGCGAGAGCATCTGGTCGGTCTCGTACAGGCGCTGCACCTCGGCCAGGGACAAAAGATCGGCGATCAGGCTGCGGTGGGAAAGCATCACCCCCCTGGGGGCCACAGCGGTGCCAGTGGTGAAGAGGATGGAGGCCGGCGCCTCCGGGTCCACCTCCGGGGGGGACCAGGGCCCGGAGGGCAGCGCGGCCGGAGCGCTTCCAAAAGGCGCCCCGCCCTGTTCCAGGTCCAGACCCGGAATCCCGTCGATCTGCCCCTCGGCCAAACCCTTCCAGACCGGGGCCACCGCAATCACCGCCCTGGCCTGGGCGAAACGGGCCAGGGCCCACAACTCGGCCGGGCGGGTCTGGGGATCGAGGGGGACCACGCTCAGGCCCAGGGTGGAGGCCGCCAGGTACCCCACCACCCACTCGGGGCCGTTGGGGGCGCAGAGCACCACCCGCTGTCCCGGCCCCAGGCCCTGCCCCTGCCAGCGGCGGGCCTGGGCCTCTACCCGCAGCAGCAACTCCCGGTAGCTGAGCCGGTCCCAGCGCCCCTCGCGGCGGAGCTGCAGGGCCACCCGGCCGGCGTACCGGCCCGCCGCCCAGCGCAACAGATCCGGTACGGTCCGAAGCTGCCCCTCGGCCCGCCAGCGCTCCTCCTCAACCCCGGCCTCTTCTGGGGCCTCGCGGAAGAGGGCCTCGTCTCCGGACTCCTCGCGCAGCACGTGTTTGCGCAGGCCGGGCAGGTGGATGCGCTGCAGGTACTCCTCCCAGTCAATGCGCCGGCTGTCCATGCCAAAGAGCCCCTGCTCCTCGGAGGGCAGGCTCTCGAAGAGCTGTCGGGTGCGGCCGGCCTCGAAATAACAGCCCAGGTTGGTGTAGGGATGGTAGATGTCGGTGTAGTAGAGCAGGCGCTTGAGCCGCAGCCGGAGGTTGGCGGTCAGGCGCTTCTGCGCCTGGGGCGCCCAGGAGGCGGGCAGATGGTCGAGGACCCATTCCTTGGCCCGCACCGGCCACAGGTATTTGAGCTTAAAAACCAGGTGGAAACGGCGCAGGCTGGGATAGGTCCAGCGCGGCAGTTGCGGGGCCCGGCCCTCGCGGTCTCGCAGGGGCTGGCGCAGGAAATAGCCGTGGACGTGGTTCACCACCGTCGAGAGGCGGACCGGGTTGTCGGCGCTGGAGGCAACCTGAAAAATCCGCACCTCCCCGGCGCTGGCCTGGGTGGGAGCGGCCAGGGTGGCGTTAACCACGAGGTCCACCGGGATCATGTCGATGACCATCTCGGGCCGGGCCGGGAAGTTGGGCAGCAGGCCCCGCCCGTAGGCGGCGATGAGCGGGTCGGCCACTTTGAGGCCGGTGATCCAGCCCGGCTCCGGGTCCTGCAAACTGCTCTCGATGATGCTGGGCCGCACGATCACCAGGGGCACCCCTTCGCGCCGGCGCACCAGCAGCCTTTCGCCAAGGGCCTTGGTGAAGGTGTACACGTCGTTCCAGCCATACGCCTTGCCCCGGCGCATACCCTCCTCCACCAGCGCGCGTTCCCGCCAGCGCCGGCTGCGGTCCTCTACCAACTGTTCGAGACGCGCTTCGGAGAGACTGCGGCTGCGGCTCTGCTTGAGGATCTCCCGCTTCCAACCCTCCCGCCGTCTGGGGCTGGCGGCCTCCGCGTCCATGGCCCTGCAGTAGCGCTGGCAGTCGGCCACCTCGGCCTCGGGATCAAAGGCCGGGCCGCTGGTCAGGCCCTCCATGAGTTGGCGGATAGTGCGGTCGGGGGGCAGCAACTCCTCCCCGATGCGGCCGGGCAACTGCCCGTTGACGTAGGCAGTGGAGACGTGGACAAAGACCACCGGGCGGCGGCACCGGTGGGCGAATTCCAGCAGGCTCAGCGGGCCCAGGGCGTTGAGGCGCAGCGACAGGTCGAGGGGCTCGTCAAAGACCACCGTGGCGGCGCTGTTGACGATCAGGTCCACCTCTCCCAGCAACTGCTCGCGCACCTGGGTTTCGAGTCCCAATCCGGGCAGGGTCACGTCCCCACTCACCGCCTCCACCTTGACCCGGGCCGCGGCAAAACCACGCGGGTCGGCGGCCCGGAACCCGGACAGCACGCTGGAGCCCAGCAACTCCTCCTCCAAGCGCTGGGCCGCCGGGATCAGGCGGCCGTCAACCAGGCGGCGGGGCCGGATCAGCACCAGGATGCGGCGCACCCCGGGCAGGTCGCGCAGGACCTTGGCCACCAGGGCCTGGCCCAAGAAACCGGTGCCGCCGGTGACCAGCAGGGTGCGGTCTTGATAAAAATCTCTGATCATGCCCGGACAGAGGCCCGTCCCGAGATGGCAAGGCCGCTTCTTGAGGGAATAGCCAAGATGCCGTTCTAACTGGGAGTTAGCTGGGGATAATATAGACTGGGCCGGGGGATGGAGACAAGCGCTCAGGCCCGGGGGCGGTCAGGGGGCGGTTCGGTAGGGGAAGGGGGCGATGCGAGCTGCTGGCCGGTGATGTAAGGGTGGCGCACCTTTTTCTTGAGTGCGGCGCGGCGCTGCCGGGCCTCTTCGTGTTTCTTAGGATCCGAGGCTGCCACCGCTACGAGCCCGGCAATTTCAGCCTGAACTGCCAGGCCGCCCGGTGGGCGGTTTCCACCAACTGCTCCACCCGTCGGCGCACCTCCTCGCTGCTGTTGGACTCCGGGCCAAAATCCTCCTTGGCGGCGTACACGTAGCGCGGCACCACCCAGGAGCGGAAATCCAGCATCAGGCTCTGGCCCACCGCCATAACGCTCATATAGCTCAAGCCCCCGCCGGCCGCGGCCATCACCCCCACCACCTTCTCCTCGAAGCAGTAGCCGCAGTGCTCGATGAGGGCCTTGAGCGTGGCGTTCAGGCCGTAGTTGTACACCGGAAAACCAAGGATGATGGCCCCGGCCTTCTCCAACTGGGCCTCGATCTCTTCGATCCCGTGGCTCCCCTCCTCGCCGTAGGGCAGGACCCGGTGGTCCTTCAGCTCGATGAGGGTAGCGCTGATCCCCAGGTTCTGGGCGTGGGCATGGGCGTGCAGGCACAACTGCCGGGTGTTGCCGTCGAAGGCCAGGGCGGCGTTGACGATGGCCAGCCCAGGGGCTGGGGGGTGCGCCATGATATTCAACCCTCTCCGAAAAGGGCCTTGATGTCCTTCTGGACCTTGGCCCGGCGTTCCTCCTCCCCCAACTCGTCGAGGCAGCCCAACTCGCGGTAAAACTGGGTCCCGTACTCCCGGGTCTTGATCACCACCGGCATGGGCACCGCGTGGCCGATGACCAGGGCCTGCTGTTTGGAGTCGAGGCTGGCCAGCACGCTCCGCAGGCCCTCGGTGCCGCTCACCCCGGTCAGCACCGCCTGGATGTCCTTCTCGTCGTTGAGCAGGGCGGTGATCCGGGTGCCGATCTGGGAAAGCACCTCGTCGTCTATCCCCGATGGCCGCTGGTCCACGATCAGTAGGGACACGTAGTACTTCCTCATCTCCCGGGCGATGGTGCCGAAGATGGTCTGCTTAGCCGCCACCGGGTTGAGGAACTTGTGGGCCTCCTCGATGGTAATCATCAACTGGCGGGGCTGGTCCTCCGGCCGCTGGGTGGCGTAGTAGCGCTCGCTCTTCTTCACGTACATCTCGTGAATGCGCCGGGCGATGATGTTGGCCACCAGCAGATAACACAACATGCTGGTCTGCTGCCCGAACTCCAGCACCACGTTGATCCCCCGGTCCAGGTACTCCATGATCCGGTCCACGGCGTCGCCTTCGGTCAGCCTGGAGACCATGAAGGGGAAGTTCTCCAGGCGCTTGAGCTTGCGGTGCAGGGCCACGAGGGAGCCGGCGTGGGCGCCGATCTCCGCGGCGAACTCCTCCACGTCCGGCCCGTCCAGCTTGAGCAGGGTGCTCAGCCACTTCTCCTTGTAGATAGCGTAGACCAGGTAGGCCGACTCCACCGCGGTGGGGTTGAGCTTAAGTTCGTCCTGAAGCGGGGCAATGTCCTCCACGGCGATCTGGTCGTAGGAGATGGCTACCTCGAAGTCGGGCTGGATGCCCCGGGCTCGGGTGGATCTGGGGTCCAGGGAGAAGATGGCCACCCGTTCGCCGAAGAGCTGCTTGAGCCCTTTGACGAAGGAGGTGCCCCGCCCCCCGGTCTCCTTCATGGCCCGGAACCCGTACTCGTTGTGCATGTCGAAGATCAGGTTCACCGCCCGCTCGAAGTGGATCAGCCCACACAGGGCCAGGCGGGTGAGGAAGGACTTGCCGGTGCCGGTCTTGCCGAAGATCCCGTTGCTGCGCTCGGCGAAGCGCACCATGTCGACGCAGACCTGGGTCTCCATGTCCAGGGGGGTGCCCAGGCTGAAGAAGCGGCCCTCCTCGTCCCCCTCGCGCCCGAAGATCCGCGCCACGTCCTCCTCCTCAGCCTCCTGAACCAGGGAGAAGTGGCTGGGGATGGCCTTTACCGGCCGGGGCCCCTCCTCCACTGCAGCGTCCTTGGGCAGCATCAGCATGGGCCGCAGGGAGACGATGTTGTAGGTGCTGGTGCCGCTGAGCACCTGGCGCAGGAGCTCATCGTCCAGGGCCGGGGGATGGAGCAGGATCTCGGGGTTGGCAGCGTCGAGGCGCATGTCGGTGACCATCGAAAAGAAGTCGTTCTTCTCCCCCTCGATGACCGCGAACTTGCCGGCCTTCATGTCCTCGATGTTCTGGGAGGGGTCGAGCTTCATCTCCAGGCCCTCCACCAACGAGCCCCTGGTGATCACCCCCAGGCGGCGTCCCCGCCGCGCCTTCTTGCCGCCGGTGCCCTTGCGCGAGTCCATCCTGATCCTAACGGGCGATGCGCCTGAGGATGGAACTCAGGCGGTCGTAGTCGTCGCGCAGGAGGCGCGACAGTTCCTTGCCCATCTCCACCAGGTACGCCCCCTCCCCCCCCCTAGCCCGCAGGGCGTGGCGCAGGGTGGCCACCAGCAGCTCGTCGGTGGGCACCTTGGCCGCCCCGAGGATGCTGCGCAGGTACTCGTCACTTTGGGTGAACTCGGCCACCTCCTCGTCCTCGCACAGGTACACGAAGCTGTGGATGCGGGCCGGCTGCGGGGGCAGAATGGGGGCCGGGCCGTACTCGTCGCGATAACCCACCACCAAGGCCTGAAACTCGGTGCGCAAGAGCTCAAAGATCTGCGGCTGCTCCAGGCGCAGTTCCGCCTCGGTCTTACCGTAGGCGGTGGGCCGGCGGTTGGGCTCGATGGAGTGGGTGAAGACGTTGTAGACAATGGCGATGATCGGGGCCTCAAACTCAACCCGCACGAAACGCCCAAAGGGCGGGGCCCCGTGCAACTGACAGGCCTCGGCGATCAGCTCGGTAGTGCTGCTCTCGACTACCTCGCCCACATGGGCTGGCCGCGCCGCCGGCGCCACCGGCAGGACGGCCGCATCGTCCGCCAGAAAACGGCCCAGCGGCCGGCGGCGGAGGTACTCCTGGGTCTTGCTCACGATCTGCTCATCCCTTTCAGACGCCCGCGTAACGTTTCTTCAGGCTCTTGGTGGAGATGCCGCCCCGGATGTCGTTCTTGACGAAGGTCTCTTCGAGGAAGCGGTAAAAGGACTCGCGGTCCGCGCTGCGCACCACTGCCCGCTCGTGCGCCTCGGAAAGGCTCACCGGGTAGCCCTGGCCCTTCTGGGCCTGGTCGTAGGCGCAGGCGTGGACCAGGTCCAGCAGTTCCCCGTCCTCGGCCACCCAGGCCGGCACCTCGATCCGGGCGATCTCCGGCCCGGCGTGCAGGTAGAAGAAACAGACGTGGTGTGGGCCGTACTCTTCGAGGATTCTGGAGGAACTTTGGTAGACCGGACTGCGCTCCCCTGGCTTCAGCACCTGTCGCAGCAACACCGCGTCGCTCACCCCCTCCACCCCGCCGCAGGGCAGGCCCCGGCCCTGCCACCGCGCCCGCTCGGCCGAAGGCGGGCTGTCCGGTTTCCAGGGGCAGCGGTCGCAGTCGGCCGCCGCCAAAGGGCACAGGCCCAGCTTGAGGGCGTTGACCAGTTCCTGGCTGCCCGGCCGGCTGATGTACCCGGCCAGAGGGATACGCCCCTGGCGCAGGCGCTCAAAAGCCGCCAGCGCCGCGGCTAGGTACTCCTCCTTGAAGTCCTGGGGTTTGCCCTCCAGGCTCCACAGGATCAGGGTCCCATCCGAAAGGGCCACCACCCGGTGCCCCTCCTCCTGAGCGGCCAGGGACAACTCGGCCAGTTCGGTCAGTTCCATCAGCCCCCGCTTGAATCCCACCAGCTCCCGGTTGACCAGAATGCGCCGGCCCCCCCACTGCTCGTACACCTCCTCCTCGCGGTAGAAGAGGGTGGGCTTGCTGCTCAGCAGCGGGCGCTGGCCGGTGCCGTAGGGCAGCAGGATATAGCCAATGTTGATGAGGAAACAGCCGGCGATCTCGTGGCGGTCGGGATAGATCTGGGAGCCGTCGGTGGCGGCCACGCTCAAAATAGCCGGCCTGGGCGGCAGGGGGTAGACGCGGTTGAAGGGCTCGCTCAAACCCGTCGGGAGCAGCCACGAGGTGCGGCTGCGCTCGATCTTAACGCTCAGCCCCTCCCATTGCTCGGCCCAACGTTCGTGCTCAGCCAGGGCCAGGGCCAGCTTCTGCTGAAAATCCAGCTGCCCGGCCCGCTCCTGAAGCACCATCGCGTCGATCTGGCTCTTGACGGCCGGCAGATCCAGCATGGTCTTAGACCGCCTCCCGCAGCGCGGCCGTCGCCAGCGCCGGCGCATGGTCATTCCTCCCTCGCGCCACAGGTACCGCCCTCAGAGGATGGAGACATAGGAGTACCGCCGGCCCCCGGCCCGCCCGTCCTGCAAGCGACAGGCCAGCCCCAGGCGCTGGAGGGCATTGAGCCGGTTGCAGACGATATTGGTGTTTTTCCCCAGCTCCGCGGCCAGCTCGGCCGAGGTGAGGGCCTTTTTGCGGAGCAGCACCTCCAGGGCCTCGCGCGCGGGACGGGTCAGTTCCCCCAAAACTCTGGCCTCCTCCCCCTGCCTGGCCAGCACCGATAGTTCCCGCAGGCACAGCACGGTCTCGATGGTCTCGGTCACCGAAGGGTTGCCCCCCTGCAGAAAAACGTAGCGCTTCCCCAGCTCCCCGCTACGCAGCCGGCGCAGGAGCTTGTTGAAGAACTCGTCGGCGCAGGACACGTCGATGAAGGAGATCCCCTCCAGGTCCAGGGGTGTTGCCGAGGGCAGGGGCGCGGTCTCCAGATGCGCCAGCGCCGCAGAGAGCAACTCGGCCCCCCGCGGCCGGCCGCTGAGGATGGCGGCCCCCGGCGCCAAGCCAAAGACTGGGCCAGATATCAGGGTGCGGGGGCCGGGAAGCTCGGCAGCGATCTCGCTCATGGGCATAGCTGGTGCATCAGCTTAATTGAATTCACTGAACTCTATTATAGGCATTTCCAAGCCCCGCTGTCAAGCAAAACCACAAGATATGTGGGATGAACACCTGGGAGACCCACCAGATGATGGGCCCTTATTGATTCCCCTGTTCGACCATGTAAACGAAGCCGAAATAGGAAAGGGTTAGCACCGCGGCGATGAGCAGGGCGATGAGCACCAGGATCCACTGCTCGCGTCTCGGCGGTTCCGGGGGACGATGGTGGGCGCCGAACAAGAAGACCTCCAATTGACGATGCGGCTACCCCTGCCGCTGGCACAGGGAGATGCTCAGCAGGGTACCGGGGAAAAATGCGGAGTGGTGCTCAAAATGGCGGCGGCCCCGCACGTAGACGCGGGTGTCGCCAGACTTCACATGCAGACTGCCGCCGTAGCGCCGGCAGACCTGCTCGATCAGGTAGAGCCCCAGGCCCCGCGAGGGGTCGCGGGAGCAGTCCTTCTTGAGCGCGTTGAGGATGGCCTGGCCGTGGGTCCACTCCCCCACCTCGTAGCGCTGGGACAGGCTCTTCTTGATGCCGATGCCAAGATCCCCCACCCCGATCACCGCGTACTTGGCGCCGGTGCATGGGTCCTGGTAGCGCTGGGCCGCCACGTAGCCCCAGTTCTGGCTGTGGTCAAGGATGTTGTGGCACAGTTCGGCCACCACGTTCTTGAAGCGGTTGATCTCCACCGCGGTGTAGCGCAACTCGGCGGCGAGGATGGCCTCGACCCTGTCAGCGATGTCGCCGAGCACCCGCTCCACGTCAGCCCGTTCCTCGATGCGGGTCAACTCCAGCAGGGCCTCGCTGTCGGGCCGGCCCCGGTGAGGGGCAGCCCCCAGTGGCGGGCCGCCCAGGCCGGCAAAGCCGGCCACCGCCTCGGCGAAGCGCATCCGCCCCAGGTAGCGGCGCAGGTGGGGGGAGCGGGGCAGGCGGTAACGCACCTGGGCGCAGCGGGTGCGGGCGTACCGGCCCATTAGGCATAGGACCACCAGTCCATAGGGAGGGATGAACTCCACCGCCTCCATGTCCACCTCCAGCAGGACCTGTCCCTGGGGCTGATGCACCCGGTGGAGGAAGTCGGGCAGCAGGTTGTCTGCCAACCTGGGGCTGAGGGCGCCGGCGCCGAAGGCGAATTTCAGGCAGGAGGTGGACGCCGAGGAGGGCTCTGGGTACGGAAGAACGAGGTTTGACAAGGCCGATTTCGTAATATATGATCCGTAAGGTATCGTACTTTAATGTATTGCACCCCACTGGGCGCCAGTGGTTCCCGCCGCGCCCGTGAGCCCTCTCATGTCTGACTCTCCCGCGGAACTAGCCCCCGTATCCATGGACCCCCTCGCCCTGGCCCAGCTCATCCTCGACCTGGAAAACGACCACGAACGCCTCATCGAGGACGAGGCCATAGCCGGCGAACTAGCCGTCGCGCTCAAGGAAGATATCGATCAACTCGCCAAGCTCAAACAGGACCAGGGCGAATCCGAAGCCGAGGGCGAGGAGGAGACCCTGGGCGAACTCTCCGCGGCCGCCGAAGGCTCGGGGGGCTCGGAAGGGGACAGCGACGAGCAGGAGGACATCGCCGACCTGAGCGCCGCCGAAGAGGGGCGCCAGACCAAAGCCCATCAGCAGGCCGCACCCAGCCCCCTGCCAGCCGAACCTCCCGATTTGCGCACCCAGCCCCCCCAGGACCAGGCCCACTGCATCTTCATGCAGCGCTTCTTCTCCCTGCAACAGCACGAGCGGGCCCTGGGCTACACCTTCTCCCCGGAGAATCTGGCGGCCTACCAGGACGCCCTGGGCAGCTTTGTCGAGCAGCTCCTGCGCACCCCGAGGGCGTCCGAGGCCTTTAAGCGCAATGACCTGCACGCCCTGCAGAAGCTCTTCGCCACCCATCTGCTCCTCTTCCGCAGCTCCTGCGTCGGAGATGCTAAGGGCCAGCCCATCCCCTGCTGCCTCGACGCGCTGCGGAAGCGCTTCCCCGAGTACTTCTACGGCAAGAACAGCAAGCCCAACTGGTACCAGAAATACCGCTTCTACAACGAGCCGCTGCAAACAGCGCAGTGGGTCCTGTGCGACAGCCAGCACCTCAACTGCACCTTCCGCAACCCGGAGCGGAAGCTGGCCTCCTACGCCAAGTCCTGGAATCTGCCCCCCGAGCGGGTCCACGGCAAGACCATTCTCGAGGACATCTACGACCGCATCCTGTGCGGCGAGGTGTTGGGCGAGGATCTCTTCGCCGGCAGCTACAACAGCTGCACCCTCACTACCTACATGCCCAAGAAGAACTCCGGGACGAAGAAGATGGTGTACGCCGCGCAGAAGGTCCACAAGATCTCCCTGTACGGCAAGGAGGGGGTACCGCACTGGCGCGCCTCCCGCCGCCTGTGGCCGGGCGTCCTGCCCGCCGTCCATTTCTTCTGCGGGGCGGCACGACCGTGAGTTCCCTGTCCAGACAGACGCGACAGCTCGAACGGGTGATCCGGCGCAAGGAAAAGATCTTCCTGATGGAGCAGTACGCCGCCTCCATGCTTCAGCAGCTCGAACCCACAGCGGGCGTGGGGGGTGCCGACGAGCAGGTGGTCGATGCCCTGCGCATCGCCTACCGCTACTTGAATCCGGACCTGGGCGCCCGCCTCTCCAACCTGCTGGCCACCTTCGGGTATGCGGGGAACCTCGACGCCGAACGCGAGGCCGCCACTCTCGCGGAGGAGAAAGAGGAGGAGATCGAGCCGGCCGGCCGCAACGGCAAGCCCACCCGGAAGGCCCGCACCGCGGGGGAGGAGACCGAAGAGGGAGAGGAGGACGAGAAGGCCGGCGTGCTCTTCGAGCGCGACATCACCCCCGGCCGCAATACCGGCGCCAAGTCCCGCAAGCCCACCGGAGACGGGGAGGACGATGCCCCGTCCGACCGCTTCGCCGACGACAACACCGGGGAAGGCGGCGCCGACGACCTCTTCGCCGACGACACCGAGGAAGAGTCCAAAACCGATCCCAAGGCCGCCAAAAAGAAAAACACCAGGATGGGCAGAACCGCCGAGGAAGAGGAGGACGCTGGCGACCTCTTTGAAAAAGAAGAAGACCCCAAGGCCGTCAAAAATAAACCCACGAAGGGCAACTCCACCGACGACGAGGGCGATGACCCGTCCGACTTCTTCGCCGACGACGACACCAGGGAAGGCGGCGCCGACGACCTCCTCGCTCAGGAGGACCCCGAAGAAGAAGCCGAAGAAGACCCCAAGGCCGACCAGAAGAAAAAGACCAGGAAGGGCAGGGACGCCAAGGAGGAAGAGAACGCCGATGATCTCTATGCCGACGGGGAGGAGGAGGAGCCCAAGGCCGCGGGCAAGAAGGGCAAAAAGGCCAAGGCCCAAGACCAGGACGAGGACGAAAATCAGCCCGACAAAGGTGATCCCTCCGACCTCTTCGCCGAAGAAGACCCCCAGGAAGAGCCCAAGGCCAGCGGCAAGAAGGGCACCGCCCCCACCGGCAAGAGCGAGGGCTGGGACGAGGCTGAAGCCAACCAGGGAGACGAGGATGCGTTCGCCCTCTTTGAGCAGGTTATTTATTCGGACGTCAACCGAATAGAAAAGAAGAAGAAACGTGCTTGCCGGGGAGCGGAAGACGAGGGACCCGACTTGGAGGCGGAGGAGGAGGACAGCCGTACCGCCAAACGGGCCAGGGGCAAGGAGCGGCGGGACACCCCCGGTTTTGCTGCCCCCGAAGGCGCCGTGGAACGCGACCAGCGCAACCGGCGGGGCTTTGCCCCGGTTAACCTGAATCCCGATGCCGAGGAGGCGCTGGAGAGCCGTCCCAAGATCCGCCCCCGATCTGGCCGCCGCGACGAAGAGAAAGACGAGGCCAAAGCCAAGCGGGAGCCCCGGGCGGCCACCGAGGAGGAGAAGGAGGAAAAGGCCAATAAAGCCGGCCGCGAGGCCCAGGCCGCCGACCCCAAGGCCGAGGAGAAGAAGCTCAACCTCGACGCTCTGGCCTTCCAGGTCACCGTCGAGGATCTGCGCACCCACATGGGCATCACCCTGGTGCTGGAGGACCATGTCAAGCTGATACGGCGCTGGGAGCAGAAATCGCGCGACAACAGCATCCGCCTGCTGCTAGACGACCCCAAGGCCACCCAGCATCCCTACGCCCTCATCCCCCGGATCACCCAGTTCATCAAGGACGGCCAGTTGGTCCAGGTGAACGTGCTCAACCTGGTGCGCCACTTCTTCCAGCTCTTCCAGAACGTCCCCCAGGTGGTGCAGCTCAAAACCGAGCCCTTCTTCGTCACCGAGGTGCCCACCCTCGAGTGGGCCGTCGTCGCCTGCGAGGCCCTGCCTGACACCCTCAACATGACGGTGCTGGAGCAGCGCACCACCTTCGGGCAGTACATCCAGAAATTCATGAGCAACGAGGGGCTGGTGCGGCGGCGGATGCTGGTCGAGGCCCTCTACGATATCATCGTGCTCAACATGGTCTTCAAGGAGCCCATCCTGCGCAAGACCGTGGACCTGACCGAAACCCGGCGGGGCCGGCAGCAGCAGATGTGCGTCAACTATGGCGCCAAGGGCATCCGGATCAGCAGCATCGGCCGCGACCAGCGCCACCAGCAGATGGGGATGTGCCCCAGTTGGTGAGCCAGGCGCGGCTGGCCGGCTGCACCTGGCGGTCCCTGCTGGCCGGCAGCGCACTGACCTGCGCCATCAGCGCCGGTGACCCGTACGGCAACATGGTGCTGCGCGGTTCCTACCTCAGCCTCGACTTCAGTACCGCTGCGGCCATCTTCCTCTTCTTCGCCTTCACCCTCTTCGTCAACACCGGCCTGGGCCTGATCGACCCCCGCCTGCGCCTGAGTCCCCAGGAGCTAATGGTGGTCTATCTGATGGCCACCATCGCCTGCTCCATCGCCACCATGGGCCTCACCGAGTACCTGCTGCCCATCCTCAGCGGGGCCGTGTACTACGCCTCCCCAGAAAACGAGTGGGCTCTGCTCATCCACCCCTATATCCCCTCTTGGATGGTGCCGCAGGATCTCGAGGCGGTGAAGTACTTCTACGAGGGGGCCCCGCGTGGCTACGGCATTCCCTGGGCGGTTTGGCTGCCCCCCTTGCTGGCCTGGCTGCCCCTGCTGCTGGCAGTTTACTTCGCCATGATCTGCCTGATGGTGATCCTTCGCCGGCAGTGGGTGGAGCGCGAGCGCCTGGCCTTCCCGCTGGTGCAGGCGCCCCTGGCGATGATCGGCGGCCCAGACCATGGCTGGCTCAACCCCTTCTTCCGCTCGCCGCTGACGTGGGCCGGGTTCGCCATCCCCTTCGCCCTCGGCTCGCTGCGGGCCCTGCACAACTACTACAACTTCATCCCCACCGTGCAGCTGGAGACCAGCATCCCCCTCTTCCGCAATACCACCTTTCTCCAGCTCGCCCTCAGCTTCCCCATGCTGGGCTTTTCCTATTTCGTCAACCTTGACATCGCCTTCGCCATCTGGTTTTTCAACATCCTGGCTCGCTTGCAGGAGGGGCTCTTCGGGGTGCTGGGCATCAGTAGCAGCGAGCAGCTCTACTACGCCGGCAGTTTCCCTATCCTCGCCCACCAGGGCATGGGCGCCTTCATCGTGCTGGTGGCCATCGGCCTCTGGGTGGCCCGCCCCCACCTGGCGCAGGTCTGGCGCCGGGCCTGGCAGGGTGCCCCGCAGGTGGACGACAGCGACGAGATCCTCTCCTACCGCACCGCGGTGTTCGGCCTGCTGGGCGCCAACCTGCTCATCGGCGGCTGGCTGTGGCTGGCCGGCATGGCCTGGTGGGTGGCTCCCCTCTACCTGGGAGCCATGTTCCTGCTCTTCACCGCCATCACCCGGGTGGTAGCCGAGGGCGGCATCGCCGCGGCCCGCGCCCCCCTCATCGCCTCGGACTTCGTCTCCTCCAGCCTGGGCTCCTCTGTCCTGGGCCCCCACACCCTCACTGCCCTGGGCTTCACCTACGTGTGGGCCGCGGACATCCGCACCTACATGATGGCCGCCTGCGCCAACGGCCTCAAACTCGCCGAGGAACTGGTCCCCGGCCGGCGGCGGGCCCTCTTCGGGGTCATGGGCCTGGCCGTGCTGCTGAGCATGGTCTCCTCGATCTGGGCGGTGCTACACATGAGTTACGCCTACGGGGGCATAAACCTCAACGGCTGGTTCTTCGGCTCCCAGGGCGGCCCGGTCTATCCCTTCAACTACATCGGCGGCGAGCTGAACAACCCCGACGGCCCGGACTGGATCGGTTGGATTTCCACCTTTGCTGGCGGCGGGGTGATGGGGGGGCTGATGTTGGCCCGGCAGCGTTTCCTGTGGTGGCCCCTGCATCCGCTGGGCTTCGCCGTCAGCACTATCTCCATGACTAACTACATCTCCTTCAGCGTCTTCCTGGCTTGGGCTATCAAGGCTCTCATCCTCAAATACGGCGGGCCCTCCCTCTTCATGCGGGCCCGGCCCTTCTTCCTGGGCCTGATCATCGGCCAGTTCACCTGCGCCGGGGTCTGGCTGGTCATCGACCACTTTACCGGCATGACCGACAACAATATCTACTGGGTATAGTAATTGCTAAGGAATTGATTTTTCGGGGGTAACCGCGAAGATAGTTCGAGGGTATTTAAGGATCTGCTATGCTACACCCCTGACCACCTCATGCACCACCATCAGCGCCTAGTCCGGCGCCGGCTCGCCCATGGGCTCGATCCAGCCCTCTCCGTCGCACACCTCGCAGCGCTCCCCTGCCCAGGCCAGGCACGGCACGCTCAGCCGTGGCCGGCAGGGGCAGTCCAGGCCCTCCGGACGTGCGAGGACGCCTGCCAGGCCGGGTAGACGTGGGACGATGCGCTGGGCGGTGCTGCGGAGGCCCCAGAGCATCGAGGGAGAAGCGAGCCGGGCCATCATGATGAGCGACAATTAGATCTCCTGCCGTGTTGCCTCACTATGACATGTTACCAGGCACAGAAACTGCTGCTGGGGCCTCCTGATCAACTGGTTCTCCAGGATGCTGTAGGCCAAGCTACTACCCCCAAAGATGAGCCTTCGAGCCATGGTTCGAGGCCCCTGTTGGACCCGGCGCGTAGGGCCCGAAGTTGGCCTGGGGGAAAGGTAT
>Ga0194121_10004601_pt1 | contig 19940 bp, 13 predicted proteins | sample TA2MahCa50mmetaG_FD_148609 | JGI IMG/M metagenome (GOLD analysis project Ga0194121, IMG submission 148609) | Freshwater microbial communities from Lake Tanganyika, Tanzania - TA2015020 Mahale Deep Cast 50m | ecosystem: Environmental > Aquatic > Freshwater > Lake | place: Tanzania: Lake...
GGCTTTGAACTCGCCGCTATGCTGTCGTCTCTTCTGACTCATGGTGCGTCTCTCGTCTCCCTTGCCGTCTTAGCTTATTCCGTGGTCCAGTTTTCGGGGTACATTATAATATCTGTACACATACTGTAGATATATTAGATCAAAATGATATTGGTGCTGGATGAGAGGAACGTCGATACTGCTACATGCCCAGGGTGTGATGGCATGCCTGGGGGAGAGCCGACCATGGAAGATGCGCAGACGATACAGCAGCTTGCCCAGGAGCTCCATACCCTTCGCCAGCAGGCCGTCACGGCCCAGGCTCAGTCCCGTCAGCTCCTCGACCTCGAACAACGTCTCGCGCGTTTGCATCATTTAACATTGCTTAATCAAGGCATTTCGTCTTCTCTCAACATGGATGAAGTATTGCACGCAATCATCCGTGCAGCGGCCGCGCTCATGCAAGCCCCGGTGACTTCTGCCTGGCTTGTGCATGAAGCGACACGCACCCTGGAGTTTCACTCCTGTGCCGATGAGCGGGCGGGGGCAGACTGGCTCTTGACCGAACTCTCCTTTGACCAGGGTGGGGTCGGCTGGGTGGCAACGCATCGAAAAATGCTGCATGTACCAGACGTCTTCCTGGACGATCGTATTGTCGCAACCCATTGGTTTCGTGCCCACGGGTTACGCAGCGCGCTGACAGTCCCCATTATGCTGGGCGATGCGCTTCTGGCGATTATCAGCATGGTGCGGACGCAGCCTTTTCAGCTCACCCCTGACGATCAGCACGTGCTAGACACCCTCCTGGCCCAGTCGGCAGTCGCTATCCGGAATGCCCGTATCTATCATGGCTCAGAAGACCGCCGCCGGCGTCTCACCACCCTGGTCGATGTGACGCAACGCCTCACCCGCGGGCTGGACCTGGCCACCGTCCTCCAGGCGATTGTCGATGCGGCGGCGTTGATGTTTGCAGGCGAAGCCAGTGTACGCTTGTTAGAGGGGGAGATGTTGACCCGCGTCGCTGCGACCAGGGGACGTGTCGCCTCTCTCTCGCACCCGCAAGTACCCATAGGTGTCTCGGTCTGTGGGCATGTGGCGATGCACCGCCAGCCCATGATTGTCCCCGATATGGCGCTTGACTCGCAGATCGCGCCTGAAGTTCGTACGGCCTTGCGGGGGGAATGGCTGCGGTCTTTGCTCTGTGTACCCGTGCACGTGGGGACACGCATTCTCGGCACACTCCAAGTGTACCGGGAACGCGATCAGCTCTTTGCCCAGGACGACCTCACGCTCGCGATCAGTCTTGCTGACCAGGCCGCGATTGCGATTGAAAATGCGCGGCTATTCCAGGAGGCCCAGGAGCACGCGCATCAATTGGCCGCGGCAAATGCCGCCTTGCAAGGAGAAATCACAGAACGGCAACGGGCAGAAACTGCCCGGCAACGTCTGGAAGCCCAGCTCCGCCAGGCCCAGAAGATGGAAGCGCTCGGAACCCTGGCGGGTGGCATTGCCCATGATTTTAATAACATCCTGGCAATCATTCTGGGGTACACCGAGTTGCTCTTACTCGATCTGCCACCAGGGGCACTGGAGTGGCAGAACATGCAGCAAATCCTCATTGCCGGAGGACGGGCGAAACGTTTGGTGCAACAAATTCTGGCCTTCAGCCGCCAGGGAGAGCAGAAACGCCAGCCCGTGCAGCTCTCTTTCATTGTGCAGGAAACCCTCACCCTCCTGCGCGCTTCGCTCCCCTCCAGTATTGATCTCCGCCAATCGCTCAGCAAAGATACTGGGGTCGTGATGGCGGATCCTACACAGCTGCAGCAAGTGCTCATGAATCTCTGCACGAACGCGGAGCACGCGATGCGTCCCAAGGGCGGATGGCTGGAAGTTTGTCTGGATGCGGTGCTCGTCGATGCCACGATGGCAGCGGCTATAGCAGATCTCCTCCCAGGCCCCTATGCGCGTCTGACGGTTCGAGATAGTGGCCGTGGCATGACCCCGGATGTGCTTGAACGCATTTTCGACCCGTTTTTTACCACCAAGGGCCCCGGCGAAGGTACCGGTCTCGGCTTGGCAGTCGTGCATGGGATCATCACGAGTTACAAGGGAGCCATTACGGTCGTGAGTACGCCAGGACAGGGCACTACCTTTGCGATTTACCTGCCCTGCGTGCCGGGATTGGTCGAGCCCGCAGCGCCTGCTGAGGAGCTCCTGCCCCAAGGGTATGGACGGATTCTGTTTGTCGATGACGAAGCTGCCCTCGCCCCCCTGGCACAAGCTATGCTCACCCGGCTCGGCTATGTGACGGAGACGTATACGAGTAGTCGTGACGCGCTCATGGCCTTTCAACAGAAGCCGCAGCGCTTTGATCTCGTGATTACGGACCAGACCATGCCCTACCTCACAGGCGAGGCATTTGCCCATGCGCTGCGTCACATTCGCCCCGATATCCCGATTATCCTCTGCACGGGCTTTAGCCACACCATGACTCCAGAAAAAGCTGCCTCCATGGGCATTGATGCTTTCCTTATGAAACCCCTAGTCATTCACGATCTGGGCCTGGCTATCCAGCGTATCTTGTCTAGACCGCGTTCCGTCTGCTGACAAACTGCCCACCCCATTGACACATGGGGAGAGTGCGACAGGAGCCGGCGCTATACGCATAGGTGTCCCCACATCAGGCAGGCCCTCAGGTTTGGCGCGATACTCTGGGTACGGCAGGCTCTCAGCGTGGAGTGCATGTATCTCCACGCCGTACATGGCACACATTGTGCTTATCATGTTGCTGTTGGTAGCCCCATCCCTTCTGTGCTAAGGGGGGGGTAATGCTGTAGAGCAGGAGGAGCGCTGCATGATCAACTTCCGCGTCATTCTCGTCGCCATTGATTTTTCTGATCTCTCACCCACTGTCATGGCGTATGCTAGCAGCCTGGCGACCGCCTGCGAAGCGCGTTTAATTGTGCTCCATGTCGTCCATGATTTGTCTTATTTTACAGGCATTTATCATACGAACACCCCGCTGCCTGAACTGCAGCAACAGCTGGAAGCGGAAGCGCACGAACGTCTTGACGCTCTCTGCCAGAGCCAACTCAGCAGCGCCCTTTCCTATGAAGCGCTCGTAGTGACTGGACGCCCAATGGTCGAGATCCAACAGATTATACGGCAATACGCGGTCGATTGTCTGGTACTCGGCGCCCATAGCACCGATAAACCTGAGCATCAGCTTTTTGGTAGTACGGCAGAGCGTCTGTTACAGTATACTATTTGCCCTATCTTTATGGTGCCACCGCGCCAGAGCTCAGAATTTATCTCGCGCGGCTGAAGGCACTAGAGTGGGGCGATACATTGGCTTGGCATCGCAGATGCGGACATGACACAATGTCATACCCAAGCAGCAAGATGTGACAGATTGTCTCTATGACGGAAAGAAGACATGTTATGGCAGAAAAAACTATATTGGTCGTAGACGATGAACTTGGCATGTTGACCTTGCTGCGGAATTATCTCACGCGTGAGGGCTACGACGTCACGACCGCCCCCAGCGCCGAAACTGCGCTACAGATCCTCGAAGAGCAAGAGATCGCCGCAGTGATCACCGATTTACGCATGCCGGGTATGGATGGTATGGGTCTGGTGCGTGAGATTCATGCCGCCCGTCCAGATACCCAGGTGCTACTGATGACGGCGTTCGGGAGTATTGACACAGCCGTCGAGGCCATCAAAGCAGGGGCGTATCATTTTATTACGAAACCAGTGAAGCTCCCGGAACTCGGGGTCATTGTCCAGAAAGCGCTCACAGAGCAGGCCCTGCGTCTTGAAAATCGCCAGTTACGGCAGGCCGTGGAGGAACGTTATACTTTCGGCCAGCTCCGCGGGAAAAGTGCGGCGATGCAACGCCTGTTTACCCTGCTCGAACGTCTCGCAACGACCACGAGTACCGTGCTGATCCAGGGCGAAAGCGGTACTGGCAAAGAGCTCGTGGCCCGTGCACTGCATTATAATGGCCAGCGCCGACGCCATCCATTTGTCCCGGTGAATTGTGCTGCGATGCCAGAAGGCTTGCTGGAAAGTGAGCTCTTTGGCCACACGCGTGGCGCGTTTACTGGCGCCCAGATTGCCCGACGAGGTCTGTTCCTGGAAGCATCACGTGGCACCATCTTCCTGGACGAAATTGGCGAGATGCCGCTTGGCATGCAAGCCAAGCTGCTACGGGTACTCGAACAGCGCCAGATCCGGCCAGTGGGCAGCGATCGAGAAGTAGATATTGATGTCCGTGTGTTGGCCGCCACCAATCAGGATCTGGAAGTGGCCGTACAACAGGGGAAGTTTCGCGAAGATCTGTACTATCGCCTCAAAGTAATGCTCGTCCGGGTGCCGCCACTGCGCGAACGTCGTGAAGATATCCCCTTACTGGCGGAGATGTTCCTCCAGCGTCATGTGACGGCAAATCACTTACCACCACGCCGCCTCTCACGGCAGGCACTACGTGCGCTTGAACTCTATGACTGGCCAGGGAATGTCCGGGAACTGTCACACGTCATCGAGCGTGCTGTTACCCTGAGTACGGAAGAATCGATTGAGCCGGAAGAATTTGGCCTGGAATCCATGGCGCCACCCACGAGCAACCAGTCCCCTGAAGGTCTGCACTCTCTGGCGTTTGCATCTGATGGGTGCGCAGACAACACGTTGAACTTAGATGTGATTACTCAGAATCTGGTCGGTACGGCTTTACAGAAGACCCATGGGCATAAGGGCCGTGCCGCAGCGCTCCTGGGCATTCATCCGCGCACCCTGACCCGCATGATGCGTCGGTACGGTATGCCAGACGCGTGCTGACGGGGCTCGTCATGGCCAAGCCCCGCCGGCTCAGGCAGCGCATATCGTCCGCTTAGACTTCATCAAAGAGATACGAATTGACAAACTGATGAATACGCTGCTCAGACGTCTCGGGATACATCAACCAGGCTGTCGCAGCAATGCTGCTCAGCAAGGAATTCCCGTCTTGCGGCGTAAAACAAAAGCCGGTGATTTCATGGCCATCCCTCACTGTCAAGGTTGGCGTTGATACCACAGTCTGATTCAGAATCCGCCCAAAGTAGCCGTGGTCCCGACCAAAAGAAAAGATCGGGTTGGCCATCGTTTTTTCGGTCAACGCGACATATTTATTGGCTTCGAGCTTCTCAATGACCTCATCCAGCGTGACGGCGCGCTTGACCTTGAGGTTGAACCAGATGCTGTGCATATATTGTGTATTGAGCTTAATTGCTGACGAGAAAAGATCAAGATCATAGCCACGGGTGTGGAACAAGTGCCAGGCATCTTTGGCGTGATGCGTCCCGAATTTGGGATCTTTGTGTTTCCCAGCGTCCGGTGCGGCAATAAAACTTTTTTCCTGGCTAATGTCACTGGAACGCCGCATGCATACAAAACGGCCTTCAATCAAATTGTCCGCGGCTTCGTCATGTAACGCGAGCGTTTCTGTCAACACCGCCAGGTTATGGGTGTTGCAACTGACGATCTGGATGAACCGATCCTCACCTGGTATCAGCGCTTCGTCGTTAATCCCACGGGCATAAGGCTTCCCAAAGCCAAACTCGCTGCCCTGGGCCAGGAAGCCCTTGGGGCCAGACATGTGCTGAAACCAATCAATCTTGTGCTGGTTCGCCACCCCATCAGGCGTACAATCAATAATTACTGTGGCCTGATCGAGGGCTTGCTGGATGTCGTAGGTCGGCTGCATACCTAACTTTTCGAAGTCGCTTATCTTATCGCCTGCGACGACGAGATTGGCCCCACGACGGATAAGGTTTTTGACTTTCGCTCGGTCGGTGAGCAAGGCTCGATTTTTATGAAAAGTAACCTCGTCGATTTCTAATTGCTCACGTAGATTCGAAAAAAGCCCAATCAATGGTTCGCCAATCGTGCCCGTACCGATAATATGTACAACACGTTTTGCAGCCATAATCCCTCCTTAGTTTCTCTTACCATGAGGCGTGGCATGGTCAACGGCTCATACCGTGTGAGCAACCCTCCACTCTACGAACAATTAAGAATGACTATCTCTCCTCTTGAGGAAAAAAGCTGTAGGCCATATCACAAAAATATCAGGAATATATAAAGATTCTGTCGCCAGAGGTCTTTCATGGAGGTGGACACTACAATCACTTGAATAGTATCTTCAAATCTACGCTGTGCTCTGTCAGTGTAGCACAGGATAGCATGCTAAGGGTAGCCGAAAAAATAGCCATCGGCAATTTGACTACTTCCAGGGCGAGTATCGCATGCGGCCGATATGCCCCCGGTAGCCTGCACGTGAGAGTTCCCTTTCCCTTTAGGTCGTTAGTAGTGTAAACTGCTGGGTATGTGAGCCAGTTTTCTCTCGAGGGCTGCGGCATCGGGAGACCAGTTGGCAAGGGCATACGCTTTCCTGTACACTGAGCGAGAGCGCGAGCCGGACAAATTGAAAGCGAGGAGACCGCCACTGCATACGCTGTTGAGGCTCCGCCATATAGCGCCGGCATGGAGGTTAGAGATGAACGGCAACCCAACGAATCGTAATCGGAAAGGTCTCGGCCCTGGCTTACCTTTTTCTTTCTGGTATGTGCTGGTGGCCATTGGTTTTTTACTCGTTATCCAGAATATGTTATTCGCTCGTCCCTTTGAGCAACTTCCTTATAGCGACTTTAAAGCAGCCTTACGGCAGGATCGGCTGGAAGACATTCAGATCAGTGCCCATACCATTCGCGGCACCCTGCGGCCGACGGGCACGGAAAAAATGCCAGCGATCCGTTTTATGACGGTGCGTGTTGATGACCCTGATCTGGTGCAGGAATTAGAGAGCCATCAGGTGAAGTATACCGGGCAGTATGACAGTGATCTCGTCAAAACGTTGCTCTCCTGGGTGGTTCCGCTCGTGTTCCTGTTCATTCTGTGGGGCTTTTTATCGCGTCGCCTCGGGCCTGGCCAGGGGGTCATGAATTTTGGCAAAAGTCGGGCCAGAATTTATGCTGAGCGTGAGACGGGAGTCACGTTTACGGATGTTGCCGGCGCAGATGAGGCGAAGGAAGAGCTCCAGGAAATCATCGATTTCCTGCGCTACCCCCAGAAGTACGCTGCTCTGGGAGGCCGTATTCCAAAAGGGGTGTTGCTCGTTGGCCCTCCAGGCACGGGTAAGACCCTGTTAGCCCGGGCGGTTGCCGGGGAAGCCTCGGTACCGTTCTTTAGTCTCAGTGGCTCGGATTTTGTCGAAATGTTCGTGGGTGTTGGGGCAGCCCGGGTGCGCGACCTCTTTAAGCAAGCCCAGGAAAAAGCCCCATGTATCGTGTTTATCGATGAGCTAGATGCGGTCGGCAAAGCCCGAGGCATCAATCCCATCCAGCAAAACGACGAGCGTGAACAGACGCTGAACCAGCTCCTGGCCGAGATGGATGGCTTTGACCCACGCAAAGGCGTGATCATTCTAGGGGCGACCAATCGTCCGGAAATCCTCGATCCTGCCTTGCTCCGTGCAGGCCGTTTTGATCGTCAAGTGGTGGTAGGCCGTCCTGATCTCCAAGGACGTCTCCAAATCCTCCAATTACACGCCAAGAAAGTGCGTCTGGCAACGGATGTTGACTTACAGATCATCGCGGCGCGCACGCCAGGCATGGTTGGTTCAGATTTAGCCAATGTGATTAATGAGGCCGCGCTTCTGGCCGCCCGCTATGGTAAAGACTCGGTTACCATGGATGAACTCGATAAAGCCATTGATCGGGTGATGGCAGGACCGGAGAAGAAAAGTCGGGTGATGGCGCCAGAAGAGAAACGCCGCGTAGCGTATCACGAATCTGGTCACGCACTGGTTGCCGAATCGCTACCGCACGCGGATCCGGTGCGCAAGGTCACGATTATTCCGCATGGTGTTGCTGCCCTGGGATATACCCAACAGTTGCCCACTCAGGACCGCTATCTCTATACCAAAGATGAGCTCCTGGATCGCATCACGGTCATGCTGGGTGGACGGGCCGCTGAGGAGGTGGTGTTCCACGATATTTCCACCGGAGCCCATGACGATTTACAACGGGTGAGTGAAATGGCGCGCCGCATGATCACAGAGCTCGGCATGAGCGACCACCTGGGGGCGTATGCCGTGGAACAAGCCAGGCAGCCGATGTTTCTGGATAGCGGTTACCAGGGTTCCAAACACTACAGTGAAGATACGGCTCGTCGCATTGACAACGAAGCACAAACCATGGTGGAGCGGATGTACCAGCGGGCTCGCCAGATCCTGGAAGCCCGCCGCGATAAACTCGAAGCCCTGGCGCAGTATCTCCTGGAACATGAGGTCATCGATCAGGCGGCTCTCGCCATGCTTCTGGGCGATTTACGCTCTGAGCCCCAGCCACAATTGACTGGCTGAGGTTCCGCTGTCCTCTCCCTCGGAGAGAAGGTACCAGTGGGGTAAGCCTCACCCCACTGGTGCTGTGGTGATCCGGATTTGATCCAGATTCTTCACGTTTGTGCAGGCATTGAGTACCGCACTATCACACGATGCAACATCCGTGAGCAATAACCGTACAGGCCCGCCCTGGGTGGTCGGCAAGGGTTCGAGCCCCTGTCGATACACCAGAATAGCACGATCTATCACATCAGCGAGCGGTACACTCGTCGAGAAGTCATCAGCACTCGCGCTAAACGTAATGTGCGTGGCCTCCGCTCCTACCCTCGTGGCATCGAGCAACGCACGCAGGCGTACTGCGCTGCCAGTGCGTCCGGGCACGAGCGTGCTCACCTGGGCGACTTGCGCTGGCAGCGCTGCCAGCTCAGCGAAGCCAAACGTCTGTGCGTGCTGGACATCGCCATCGACGTGTACGGCAGTCTTGCTGGCCCGTCCGTAATTATCCTGACGTCGGACAATGTCATCTTCCCCAAGGTAATTCCCACACTGCACTTCAATCACGACCAGATCCGCGTCGCCCTGATTGGCCAGGCGATGCCAGGCCTCACGAGGAATATCAATGGCCTCTCCAGCTTTACGGGTGTGCTCAACATCATTGAGCGTCACCACGGCTTCACCCTGTACCACCGTCCAGTGTTCTTCACGCTGGAAGTGTTTCTGATAGCTCAAACGCTCTCCAGGCCAGACGGTCAAGCGTTTGACTTTGTAGGTAGGCGTGTCCAGTAAGACTTCCCAGTGTCCCCAGGGCGGCATGGCGTGATGGGCACGAGCTTTTTCGTGTTCCATGATGTGAATGTACACGTTGACATAGGCGTCCACCATGCGATCGATGCTGTAATGCTCTGCCACCCAGGCACGACAGGCATGCCGGCTCAGGGTTGCCACCTGTGCCATAGCAGCAGCAGCGTCAGCCACACTGGCGATGACATAGCCGGTGAGCCCATGACAGACAACATCAGCCATGGCTTCTCCTGCACATGTGACCACTGGGGTACCACAGGCGAGGGCTTCCAGCGCGGTGAGACGCTCTGTCGCTATGTCAGCCGCAGATTGGAACACAGCATAGGCCCCCCCGAACAGGGCGCTGCAGTCGGCCGCGGCCACAGGTCCAACATAGCGCACACGTGTTGGCTCCAGATACGGCGCCACCTGTGCAGCAAAGTACGCCTGGTCATGGATCGGCCCCGCCAGCACGAGTGGCTTCCCACACTGCTGCGCCACGGCTATCGCGTCAGCAACGCCACTCTGGGCCTGGATGCTCCCATACCAGAGCACATACGCACCTGGCTGCGGGGCGTAGCCCCAAGCTTCCAGGTCTACCCCTGGCCGTACAGTTGCCGTATATGGCAGATCAGGATGCTGGTCAGCGGGATGCACCGCAACGCAATAATGCCGCTCCCGATGCCGCTGCAACAGTGGCAGGGCATGGGCACCAGGACGGCTATACAGACTGGTAATGATTGGGGTTGGGAGTGGTTCGCTATATAGGAGGGGGAGAGTGTTACAATGATTATGAATCAGATCAAAAGCCCCGGCATGTGCACTCAAATGCGCCAGATGGAGCGTCTCCCAGGTCTGGCTATCTAACGTTGCGTCTGTGGCGCAAGCTGTGGGGCACACGGCTGCCAGCGGCCCTTCGGTGACGGAATCCCCACTGGCAAACAAGGTCACATCAATACCCTGACGCACCAACCCGGCACAGAGCAGGGCAATCTGTCGTTCGCGCGGCCCATCGTAGCGTGGTGGTACGCTATGGGCAATAGGAGCCAGGAGCGCAAGGCGCATAGAGACATCCTTCTGTACAAAAATTCCGCTATATCTTCCTAGCCAGATCCCGCATATCTCACCTGTATATTTGTCAATTGTAGCACATCTGGAAGCGTACCTTATGCTGACCACGGCATTATGGCACTGAGAGAATGGGCAAGACGAGCTGAAATTCCGCCCCTGGATGGCGATTGTACACCTCGACCCGGGCCTGCATCTTCGTCGCGAGAGCCTGCACGAGGGCCAGGCCAATGCCCGTACCCCTGGTCTGGCGTGTCAGGGCTTCCTCGCCTCGGTAAAAGAGCTGAAAGATACGCGGCATCTGGTCATGTGGCACACCCGGACCATAATCACGTACCGACAACACGGCTCGTGACGGGCTCGTCGTCGTCACGTGTATCCCGATGTCTACACGTTTACAGGACGCGTGCGCGGAAAATTTGAGCGCATTGTCCACCAAGTTAATACATACCTGCACGAAGGCATCTTCGTCAGCCAGCACACTGGCCTCTCCTGCACCTGCCATACTGAAGCCCAGCGTAAACCCGGTCGCTTCAGCCTGCGTCGTGACCTTACTCCGGACCACGTCGAGCAGCTGGTGTAGCGTGTATGCTTGCAAGACCAGGGGGGTATCATGATTGGTCAGGCGGGCAAATTGCAGCACATTGCTGATGAGCCGTGACAGTCGCTCGCTCTCAAAAAAGATAAAGTCATAATACGACTGCCGGCGCGCTTCATCCTGCACCCACCCGGCGCGCAGCATTTCGCCATACATACGAATGGCCGTCAACGGTGTGCGCAGCTCATGGCTGACGGCTGAGACAAAATCGCTCTGCTGAGCAGCCAGAGCAATCTGCTGCACCCCAAGGCGGTACAGGCCGTAATGCCCACCAAGCAGCACCAGCCCTAGCACCAGGGCCAGCGCATCGACGATGGTTGCCCCGGTGCCACGTGGCATACGGCCGGTGTGCAAGAATAGCTCGACAGCATCCAGGGGCACCTCAAGTGCGGCGTGATACAGCAGATGCGGTGTCCGCGCCGCTTCGCCACCTTCTCCAGGTGGGCGACTGAACAGCTCCTGCCCCTGCGCCTGGACGGTAAGGGAGGCCAATTGTCCCAAGGCTGTCGTGCTGAGAGGCATACCAATCACGTATTGCAAAAATTCACTCTGGTCGGCAACAAACCCCTGAATGTAACGCACATTATTGCGCCAGGCTTTGCGAAAAAAGACCAGGTGACCGCTTGGTAGTACAGTCATCTGGAACGGATCAACTTCGCTCTCAAAGGTCAACACCTGCACGGTACGGCGCTTCTTCGTGGGGGACTCTTCCGCGGGGCTCTGCGAGGCTGCCCCGCCACGTCCATTCGTTTTGCGCCCTGTCTCACGCGACAGGGAAGACAAACTATCGAGCGCTTCCTGGACCTGGGCAACGGTGGATTGCTCCGGTAGGGTCACTTGTTCTTTGCGCCGCTCACGGTAGGGAGACGGCGAGCGCGGATTGGCCGTTTTCTGAGCAGGTGTGGCCTGTGGCGGCGCCTCTGCTGCCGGCAGAGCCGCTTTGTCTTTACGGATAGGAGGCTTGTCCGCGAGTATTGCACGGGAGGTTACTTCGGCTTTCGGGGTATCGCTCGACGGCGTTACCTTACGATCGCTACTCGCTTGCTCATGGGCATCGCGCTCGTTGGGCACCGCCGTATCTGCCGCAAAGGCCGGCTCTGTGGCGGGCTGCGATGCCTGTTGCTGGCGTCGGCGCTGGTCACGCACCGGGGCACCATGCAGCAGCAGCTCTTCGAGACGATTGCGCAACGCCAGGCGTCTGGTTAGCTCGGCGCTGCCAAACCCAAAGCGGTCGACGTTGGCTGACAAATCCTGCTCGTCCAGTTCCGGCAGTACTGGTGATTGCAGGGTGCCATCTGGATTCACCTGAAAGTAGCCAATCACCCCAGGGAGGGCACTCTGGGGTGGAAATTCAGAGAGGGGTGACGCAGCCAGCGCGGAGCCTTTGAAGAGCGGGTTGACCGCGACCTTGAGGAAACTATATTCGTCGAAGGGACGAGCTTCCTCTGTTCGCAACAACTCGGCGAGGCGCTGGTTGACTTGCCGTACGGCGTCTTCCGCAACCGCCCGATGTTGCAAAAACACCTCACGGGCAAGATGGTGATAGACCCGGCTCAGCAAGAGAGCCAACGGCAGTGCGAGACAGGCAAGCGACACACTCAGCAAGATACGTAACCGACGGGTGGCGTGCTGGCGCGTGCCAGGGCGGTATGCCGGACTCAGCCATGGGAGGCGTAGGGACCGTGGCAAGCGCTGCAACATGGGCACTCCTATGAGGCTGTGAGCAATTTATAGCCTTCGCCACGGATCGTCACTAACCATTGCGGCGCTTTGGGATTGGGTTCAACTTTGCGACGTAGCTTGGCCATGTGGATATCTACCGTACGAGTCTCGAAACGGGAAGCTTTGGCGTAACCCCAGACTTCGGTCAAGAGCTCTTCACGGGAGACAGGGCGCTCATGGTGCTGCTGCAGATACTGCAAAATCTCAATCTCACGCCGCGTAAACAGGACAGGTTCTGCGCTGCCTGCCCACGTGCCGACGAGATTTCTCGTGTCAATCTGCAGATGCGTACCAATCGACAGCAGCGTCTCATAATACCGTTGCCTGGCAGAGCGCCGGAGCACAGCCTCCACGCGCAGCACAAGTTCTCGCACACTGAATGGTTTCGCCACGTAGTCATCAGCGCCCAAGGTCAGCCCGGTAATGACGTCTTCGTCGGTTGTTTTCGCGGTCAGCATGATCAACGGCTGCTCACGACTATGGTGCCGAATAGCGTCACACACGGCAAAGCCGTCCAGCATGGGGAGCATGATATCCAGAATAATCAAGTCATACGACTCGCTCAGGGCTTTCTCAAGGCCGCGCTGGCCATCCTGCGCCGCCTCGACCTCGTACCCATGATAGACGAAGAGATCCAGGAGCCCGGTGAGAATAGCAGGCTCGTCTTCAATGATCAGCAAGCGTGGTTTCCGTGCCATACCTTCCTACCTCGGCGTGATGGTCAAGGGCCGCTCCTATACATCGTATCCTATCCTGTCCACACGACTGTAAAAGTCCTGTAAAAAATTGCCACCATCTTTTTACAGAGGCTTGTCTACAAGCCCACAGCCCCGTATGGCTACACTCTGGGCAGCAACGTTGCCCGAGGAACTGTCATAGCAAGGCACTCTCACACGAGAAAGGACCCGATATGCGTAGCATCATAACCCGTGTCGCCCGTCTCCTGCATTCACCACGCGCCTCGTTCAGTCTTTTTGCGCTGCTGATGGTCGGTACGGCCGCGGTGGCACTCGCCCCCAGAGCGACAGGCGGAAGTGGCCACATGCCCACGCCTCTCCCAGTGCCCCAGCCAGTGCCTGTGAGCAACCAGGATGCGAGCGGCGTCACATTTACCGGGGTGTTTTCACAGACCAAACTCGTCCAAGGCGGCAACGGGGTCGTTTATCTGGATCTGCGTATCAAGGCCCCCACGGCAGCTGCGGCCGTGGCACCACAGGCCAGCGACTTTATCGTGGTGCTCGATCGGAGTGGCTCTATGGCCGCAGATAATCGATTGCCCTATGCCAAAGAAGCGATTCGTGCCCTGCTGAGTCGTCTGCACGCGGAGGATCGCTTCGCGCTGGTGACCTTTGACACCACCGCAGCTGTACACACAGCGCTCACGCCGGTGACCAACCAGGCACGCGAACAGATTATGCGCCAAGTCAACCTGCTACGCCCTGGGGCTTCGACAAACCTCAGCGATGGCTTGCTGCAAGCCCAGGCACTACTCCAAGCGCCAGTCGGCGAACGCCGCCGCAAGGTTCTTTTGCTCTCGGATGGCGAAGCCAATGCTGGCATCGTTGCCCCCAGGGAGCTGGCAAAAATTGCTGCCAGCTTTACGCAGCAACAGGCAGTGCTCTCGACGATCGGCATGGGCCTGGGATTTAACGAAACCTTAATGGCCTCCCTGGCCGATTACGGCATGGGCCATTACGGATACTTAGAACACCTGGAAAAACTCGGGGACATTTTACAGCACGACATCCACAACACTCGGCAGGTGTTTGCCAGTGCCAGCAGCCTGGAGATCACGCTGGGGGACGGCGTCACCGTCACAGACGTAGGAGGCTATCCTCTGGATACCACGACGCAGCCTGGCACCGTACGTGTAGCAACCGGGCAATTGCTCGGGGGTGCGCAGAAGCAGTTCACCGTGACGTTTGCCATGCCCACCCATCACCTTGGCGCTCTGGCGCTCGGTCCTATCACCCTGCATTACACCACGGCCCAGGGGCAGGCTCACCTCGCTCTGCCACGTGAGCATTTACAGCTCGCGGTGCTGGAGTCTACGCGACGCGATGAGGCGGTGGCCTCCGTCGACCAGGGGCTACTCCAGAAACTCTGGGCTACCAACAATTTGGGGCGCATGCAAAAAGAAGTGAGCGAATGGTTGCGGGCAGGCAATAAGGTTAAGGCTGAGGAAGCCGTGCAGGAGTACCGCCAGGCATTACAGGCCGCGGAAACGGCTACAGGGGTCGCGTTGGATAGTACCGGAGTCGCTGACAAGCTTTCTCAAATAGAGGCAGACGTCAAAGACGCCTTTGCAGGCCCTGCCGCCGCCCAGCCCGAAAAGCGGAACCGCGCTGCCAAATCACAGCATCGTGAGGCGATCAAAGGCCAACGTGCCCAGTAACAGGAGGATCTCTGCATGACTCTGCTCACCCGTCTGACGCGTTTGCTGAAAGCCGATCTCCATGGCCTCCTTGAGGATCTTGAGGAGCCGGTGGAGGTCGTGAAACAGGCCATGCGCGATATGCAAGAAGACATTAGCAGACAGGAGGCGGCTCACGCAGCGCTGGCCGCAACGCTCCTGCGCCTGCAACGCGAGGCCCAGGCCCTTGCCGGTATCCTCCAGGACCTGGAACGCCAGATCGATCTCTGCTTTACCGCGGGTAACGAAGCACTCGCCAGGAACTTACTGCGCAAACGTCTCGAAACAACCAGACGCGCGCAGCGCGTAGCCACGGCGCAGGACGATGTGCGTACCCAGCACGAAGAGCTCGCGGCCAAGATCACCGCTCACAAAGCGCAGCTTGCCGCTATCGCGCAGCAGCTCCAGACCTCTCTGGACACTCAGCCACACGGGAGCCCAACTCATGAGGCATGGGGTAGCCATAGTCCGATCACAGATGATGAGATAGAAATCGCCTTTTTAGAAGAACAGCGGCGCCGGAGCAAGCCAGCTGAGCCCCGCTCCTGAGCGGCGTGACGCGTATCTGGATACTGGAGACATCTCAATGAAACACCCGACCTTATTGGAAGGCATGGTAATCGCGCTGCTCCTCAGCCTACTCGTCAGTCCAAGCAGCGCGGTGTTGCAGCTCTTCCTGGGGACATTCCTCGTCTGGAAAGCTGTCCTCGGCCTGATCACATGCCTGTACATCGCGTATATGCTCAAGCGGAGTGAGCGCCAGCGGGGGCGCTTGACCCTGGCAGCCCTGGCATGCGGCACGGTGTGCGCTGGCTTGCTGCTTGGGCTGCAATTCGGCCCCATGCTCCTCCTGTGTGTGGCGCTGATCTGGGTTATCCGGTCGTTCGCATACAGCCGCAGTCTGGCCTCCATGCTCTTGCACGGCATGCTCTGTCTGCTGGGTTGTGGGGCAGCGCTGAGTGTCGTGCGACAGGGGGGGAGTCCGGCCCTGGCTCTCTGGAGTTTTTTCTTGCTCCAGGCAGCCTTTGTGTATATCCCGGCTCGTCTCGCGCACCGGACCACTGCCCGCACCTGCGAGGCGGGCGGCAGTGGTCCGGAGGTCTTCGCGCGTGCGCATCAGGCAGCCGAACACGCCCTACGCTTGTTGCAGAGGCCAGTCGTCCGGTGAGCAGAGCAGCACGCAAGCCGCCAGTGAGAGCTGTGCGGCTGCTACCAGGCCATCAGCGCAAAAGCGCTGTCCGTCGCCTCCGGTTGGCAGCGCTTTATCGAGGCGTTCGGTATCCGTCCTGATCGCTGGACGGAGGCAATGACGCTCCCCTGGCATCACCAGGCGCTATGAAGGGAGCGGAGCGACTGCCGGGGCCTCAGAGTCCACGCACGCGGGGAGCACGTGCGCAGCGGCGATTTCCCGTAAGCGAAATTTCTGCACTTTGCCACTCGATGTCATGGGGAAAGCCTCCATGATCACCGTGTACTGTGGGATCTTAAAGCTGGCGAGCTGCCCCCGACAAAAGGCCACCAGGGCCTCCTGGGTGACTTCTGTGCCGGGCTTGAGAATGACGCACGCACAGGGCACCTCGCTGAGACGGGGGTCGGGGACGCCGATAATCTGCACTTGGTCAATCGCTGGATGCCGCAGCAAAAAGCCTTCCACTTCGATGGGATCGACGTTTTCGCCGCCCACCTTGAGGAGATCTTTGTAGCGCCCCAGGAAACGGATCGTCCCATCCTCGCGCATGGTCACCACATCGCCCGTGTGTAACCAGCCCTCGGCGTCAATGGCCGCAGCCGTTTCCTCAGGTTTCTTGTAATAGCCCTGCATCAGTGAATAGCCGCGCACATACAGTTCCCCCGCTGTACCATACGGCACAGGCAGGCCAGTGGTCGGGTCAATCACCTTACACTCATAGCCAGGCAGCGCACAGCCTGAAGCCAGGCAGCGGTCATCCTCAGAGGCATCAAGAAACGAGCGGGTCACGCCACAGCCAATCTCCGTCATTCCCCACCCAGTGACAGTCGAGCACAGGAGCCGTTGCGTACGTCGGGCAGCAGGTTCGCTACTGGCCATGCCAGTGGCAAAGAGGCCAGTGCGGAGACGGCGGCGATCGATTTGCGCACAGTCAGGATGCGTGGTCAGGGCATGGAAATGCGTATCGAAACCGTTGAGGACCGTACCACCCTCCTGCACGATCAGGCGCAAGACCTCACCGGGCTCAAACAACGTGGTTAACACCATCCTGGCCCCGGTGGCGACAGACATCAGCAACCCTTCGTAGAGCCCAAAAACGTGAAACAGGGGGAGGTACATCACAATGACGTCCATGGAGGTGATGCCCATGCGGCTGCCCGCATCAACGACCGTGCGCTGAATGTTGTGGCTGTGCATCACCCCTTTGGGAAAACCCGTGGTGCCCGAAGTATACATGGTCAGCACAGTAGCATCCGGGTCGATTTGCTGCTGGCGCTGCTGCAGCACCACGGGGGAGACCGCGGCGGCCCCGGTGACAACTTCGTCCCAGTGATGGGCGCCCGGGCCCGGGTGGGCGCCCATCACGACGACGTGCCGGAACTGGGGGAATTGCTCGACGTGGAGATGTCCAGGTGTACTGGACGCCAGGGATGGACAGAGCTCATGCACCATCGCGAGATAGTCCACGGGCCCGGAGCGGTCAACGGTAATGAGGGTCGTGGCGTCCGATTGCCAGAGGACGTATGCCAGATCACTGGTACGGAAGCGCGTGTTGATAGGCACGACTACGGCACCAATTTTGGCCAGGGCAAAGAAGCTATACAGCCACTCGGGTCGGTTCGGCAGCCAGAGAGCAACGCGGTCTCCGGGCTGAATCCCCAGATGGAGCAGGGCTCTGGCGGTACGGTCAACTGCCGTCTGCAGCGCGGCAAAACTCCAGCGTTGGCCTTCGTAAGTCAAAGCCTCCCTGGTGCCCCACCGCGCTGCGGCTTCGTCCAGCAAAGCCCCGAGCGTTTTTTTCTCATACCAATCCCGCATATATGCTCTCCCTGTGCTGCTGGGTGGACCTGGGCACTTCCCATCATCGCGTGCAGCAACCGCGCTCGCCATTGACAGTACCATAGCATACACCTTTTCGCGGAGCGCTTGGTAACCCGCCTGGCAACCAGCAGCTCCGCGTGGAGCCAGCATAGCGCGGGCTGCAGCATGCACGGTATAATCCCATGCAGTGTTGCCATACCGTCCATGATTGGTCCAGGAGAGTCGCTGGGGAACAAGGAGCGCAGTGTGTCCGAGCATGCGATACCACCGTCAGAGATCGCCCTGTCTCCTGCCATGCCAGCCCCGCTCTTCGCTGGCCTCGATAGGGCAGCGCTCGCCTTGATTCAGGCCCATCTCACGAAAGAAGCCTTGCCTCCCGGAGTGATTGTCTGCGAAGAGAATGCCCCTGGTGACACCCTATACATCATCCAGGATGGCCGTGTACAGGTCAGTAAAATCCTGGAGCATGGTGGCGAGCAAGTCCTGCGGGAGATGGGGCCAGGAGAATTTTTTGGCGAGATTGCCCTCCTGGAAGATATTCCGCGCCTGGCGCGCGTCTCGACGCTCGCACCGACCACGCTCCTGGCAGTCACGCGCCAGAGTTTCTATGCCTTGTTGCAAGCACATCCGCTCGTGGCGACCAATTTTCTGAAAGCCATCGGTAGGCAGTTGCGTTTACGGTATCAAGAACAGGCGCTGATGCTCACAGAGAAACAGGCACTCGTAGATGCTCTGGCAGCGAAAAATGCCGATTTGGAACACGCCCTGGCCGAGTTGCGCGCGGCCTTGGTGACAGTGGCAGAACATGAGCGGGTGCAGCGAGATCTGGAAATTGCGCATGTCATTCAGCAGCAGATGCTTCCGGCAGCGTTCCCGCAGGCGCCAGGCATGCGCGTGCATGCCACCACAGTGCCGGCAACGTGGGTTGGGGGCGATCTCTATGACACGCTTCTCCTGGAGGATGGTCGGGTGAGCATGTTCCTCGGGGATGTCTCTGGAAAAGGCATCTCTGCGGCGATGCAAATGGCCCGTTTGATGGGGGAATTTCGGGCGTGCGTGCGGCACTGTGCCGAGCCAGCCAGTGTGATGCACGTGTTAAATGATTTGCTCTGTCAGCGCAATCTCCGCTTTAGCTCGTTTGTGACTGTCCAGTATCTCGTGCTAGATACCGCTCGACGCCGTGTGACCTTTCTCTGCGCTGGACATCCCCCCATCTTGCTACGGCACGCCAATGGGGGCATTGAGCAGCTCGGGGCCATGCCAAACATCCCGCTGGGTATTGACGAGACGTTTCGCTATCACCAGGAAGAACGCCAACTCATGGCCGGGGATATGCTCTTGCTCTATTCGGACGGGACGTATGAACGTCAAGATGCCCAGGGCACGCTGTTCGGTTTACCCCGCCTGAGCCGATTGCTCACCGACGCCCCACCCTACCCTGAGGTGGCAATTCATGCCATCCAGCGTGCCCTCGATGCCTTTAGCGAGGTGCGAGGGGCGCATGACGACACGACCTTGCTCTGTGTGGGGGTAGATTAAGCCAGGGCGGCGTCCGATGCCACGGCACCCGTGGTATCGGCTTGCAGCACCCGGGTGGTACAGGTGACGCCATGGCTGGCAAACGCCTCGCGCAGGGCCCGTGCAACCGCTTCTGCTCCCGTTTCAGCAATGGCCAGGAGTGAGGGGCCAGCACCACTCAGGGCCACCCCCAACGCTCCAGCGGCATAGCCCGCAGCAATGGCCTCATGCATCCCCGGCACCAAAGCCGCGCGGTAGGGCTGATGCAGGCGGTCATCCATCGCAGTGGCGAGCAGGGCATACTGGCGACTGTATAACGCGTGCACCAGCAAGGCAGTCCGACTGCTGTTAAAGATCGCATCGGCACGGCCGACCTGGCTGGGTAAGACAGCCCGGGCCTGCGCAGTGGACAGCTCAAAAGCGGGAATGGCCACGACCAAGACGAGTTCCGGCGGAAAGGGAAGCATGCTAT
>Ga0194121_10004613_pt1 | contig 19876 bp, 21 predicted proteins | sample TA2MahCa50mmetaG_FD_148609 | JGI IMG/M metagenome (GOLD analysis project Ga0194121, IMG submission 148609) | Freshwater microbial communities from Lake Tanganyika, Tanzania - TA2015020 Mahale Deep Cast 50m | ecosystem: Environmental > Aquatic > Freshwater > Lake | place: Tanzania: Lake...
CAGGTGATCGTTCACCGGATCGCAGGTGGGCTGGATCAGGAACACATCGCAGCCGCGGATCGATTCCTGGATCTGGATGTAGAGCTCGCCGTCGGCAAAGCGTTTGATCACCCGCGGGCCATCGGGTACCCCGAGGTAGGCGCCGATTTCCCTGGCCAGGGCTTGATTGGCTGTGCCGCTGAACAGCCGCAGCCTGCGGGTGTCATGGGCCGCCTGCGCCTGATCGACCCGTTCTGCGGTCAGGAAACTGGTCACGGCGGCCGCTGGCGCGAACGGTGGAACCCCGATCGTAGAAGCCACCCGGTTCCTTGGCTTCACCTTGCTGATGACCTCCTCCCCTTGTTTCGGCCCGAGTACCCGGCCTGACTGGCCTTCCGCGGGGCTGGTGCTCGTGGCGCCAGGGGGGGTGAGTGCGGCTGAGGGCCAGCGGCTGGCCGATCTACTGGGGCTGCGTTTGCTTGCCTTCAGCGGAGAGCTGCAGGCGGATCCCAACGCCGCGTTGGCTGGTCTGGCGCAGGAGCCGGGTGGTTGGTTGTTCCCCCTGGCTGTGGATCCTGGTGCGGCCCTGGAGCGGCCGGGTTGCTGGAGCGAAGCACTCGGGGCCTGGCGTCAGCCCGTTGTGCTGCAGCTACCTGCGGCCTTGGCAGCTGCAGGCCCAGCCCGCGCCTACGCGGCGCTGCTCAACGCCGATGCGGTGCCGCTGGTGGGGCTGCTGCAGCTCGGAGAGCCTTGGCAGCCCGAGCAGCGGCGGCTGGATGGTCTTCCCTGGCTGGGGTGTCTGCCTGGGGAGGAGGTGCCTGTCTCAATGGATCCGGCTCAGGCGCGGGAGGCGTTGCGCCTGAATCTGTTGGCGCGCTGGCAGCTCAGTTCGGCCAGGGCCGCTGCGCCTGAGCATCCAGTTGCCTGAGCGGGCTGCCTGGCTGGAGGGGCGGGCGCAGCGGCAGCGTGCGGAACTCCAGCCGCTCGCCCGGCCGAAGCGCTACCGCCAACAGGCTCAGCGCTTCGTTTTGGGTGAGGTTGGTCTCCACCTGTTGTTGGAGCTGATTGAGCAGGGCCGGCAGTTGCTGCAGCTGTTGGCGCTGCCCCATCTGTTTGAGCACGCTCTCCACCGCCATCTGCTGGCGGTCGCGGCGCCGTTCTTCGCCGTTGGCGTCATCCCGGAAGCGCAACAGCTGCTCCACCTGTTGACCATCCATCACTTGCAGACCGCCCTCAAGCTGGATTCGGTAGTTCTGGGTTTTGTCCACGTACCGCATGCTGCGGTCGGGGGAGAGCTCGACCCGGCCGAGCCCATCCACCAGATCGCGCAGGGCGGCCCTGGGCATCACCACATAACGATCGGGCTGGCCCTGGGGCAGACCCACCAGCTGAGCAGCGGCGCCAGCCACCAGGGCCGGACCGCCGCGTTTGTAGAGGCTGCCCAGGGCGACGGGCTGCTTGTCGCCCGGCAGCCTCACGGCGGTTTCCACCGGCAGGCTCAGCAGCTGCAACGGCCCTTCGGGATTCACCTGCACCAAGAGCAGGGCATCGCTGTTGGCTGCACCAGGCCGATCCGCATCGGAGCCGATCAGCAGCACGCTGATCGGCCGATTGGGTTGTTCCCCCAGATCGGCGGCCGTGGGCGGCCCCTGCTCACGCACGGCCCGATCGCTTTCCGGCCAGATCACGCTCAGCAAGGCCAGGCTGGTGGCCAGGCCCAAGCCGGCGGCCAGCAGGCGAAGAGCAGCCCGTTCGCGGGTGCGGCGCTGCGGGCGTGGCTGGGCGGGCGCCAAGGCGGGAGAGCCATCAACAATCGCTCCACTTTGACCGAGCTGTGCGCGTTTGCTGCCCTGCCGCGGATCACGCTCGATAGGTTGTGACGCCAGACCCCATGCCGGTTCGGCTGCCTTGACTTCCGCTGCTTCCCCTTCAGGTGCCGCTGCGCCTCATGAGCGCGCCAGGCCGCTGGCCAAGGGCAGCACCTATCCCGCCAAGGATCTCTGCAGCCAGTGCGGGCTTTGCGACAGCCGCTGGGTGGCCTATGTGAAAGACAGCTGCGCCTTCCTCTATCAGCGTTTCGATGCCATGGAAGCGGCTGCCCACGGCCGTAGCCGCAATCTCGACAACGAGGACGAGCTCTACTTCGGTGTGCAGCAGCGGATGCTCACCGCCCGACTGCAACGGCCGATCGATGGAGCCCAGTGGACCGGCATCGTGAGCCGGATCGGTGTGCGGGCTCTGGAAACCGGTTTGGTGGATGCGGTGCTGTGCGTGGGCCAGAGCGAGGAGGATCGCTTCACCCCGGTGCCGCGCCTGGCCCGCACCCCCGAAGAGGTGCTCAGCGCCCGGGTGAACAAGCCCACGCTCTCGCCGAATCTGGAGGTGCTCGAGCAGCTGCCCGGCAGCGGCATCAAGAAGCTGTTGGCGATCGGCGTGGGCTGTCAGATCCAGGCGCTGCGCGCCGTGCAGCCCACCCTGCCGCTCGATGAGCTGTTCGTGCTGGGACTCCCCTGCGTCGACAACGTGTCGCGCCAAGGCCTGCAGACGTTCCTTGAGAGCACGGTGAGCTCACCGGACACGGTGGTGCACTACGAGTTCATGCAGGACTTCCGCATCCACTTCCGCCACAGCGATGGGCGCGAGGAAACGGTGCCCTTCTTCGGGCTCGACACCCCGAATCTCAAGGATGTGTTCGCCCCCAGCTGCCTCAGCTGCTTCGACTACACCAACGCCGGCGCCGATCTGGTGGTGGGCTACATGGGGGCGACATTCGGGCGCCAATGGCTCACGGTGCGCAACCCCAAAGGCCAGCAGCTGCTTGATCTGGTGGAGGCGGAACTTGATGTGGCGCCTGTGAGCAGCAGCGGCCAGCGCCAGGCTGCGGTGCAGCAGGGCATCGAGGCCTACGACAAGGCGGTGAAATTGCCGATTTGGGTGGCCAATCTGATCGGCTTCTTCGTGGAGCGTTTCGGCCCGAAGGGCCTCGAATACGGCCGCTTTTCGATCGATTCCCACTTCACCCGCAATGCGGTGTGGCTGCGCCGGAATCATCCTGACAAGGTGGAAGAGCACATCCCGGCCTTTGCACGCCGGATCATCAGCCGTTATCGGCTCCCGGATTGATGCGAAGGGCCGGCGTCCTGCTTCATCCCACTGCGCTACCTGGCACCGCGGCCTGCGGCAGCTTTGGTGCTGTCGCCCACAGCTGGCTTGATCTCCTGGCCGATCACGGCGTCACGGCCTGGCAACTGCTGCCTTTGGCGCCACCCGATTCGCTCGGCTCGCCCTACAGCTCCCCGAGCAGCTTTGCGCTGAACGCCTGGCTGCTCGATGCCGACCAACTGGTGGCCGAGGGGTTGCTGCAGCCGGCGGATCGCGATGCCCTTCCCGTCGGCGCTGACCCGAGTCGACTGGATCCGGTCCTGGCGGATCGGCGTGCCGAGGCTCTCGCTGAAGCGCTGCTGCGGCGTTACCCCGAGTGGAACCCAGAGCAGCGTGAGCGTTTTGCCCTTTGGCGCCATGACCAGCGCAGCTGGCTCGTGGATCATTGCCGCTACTGGGTCTTGCGCCAGCGCCACGGCGCCCAGCCCTGGTGGCAGTGGCCCGCCGCCCTCGCCCACCGGCAGCGCTCGGCGTTGCAGGCCCTGGATACGCAGGCCCATGACGCCTTGCTTCAGGAGGCTCTGGTGCAGTGGCAGCTCCAGGAGCAGTGGCAGCACCTGCTCGATCACGCCCGCCGACGGGGCGTTCAGGTGATTGGTGATGTGCCCTTCTATGTGGCCCACGACAGCGCCGATGTCTGGAGCCATCGCCACCTGTTCTCCGTGCAGGCCGATGGCAGCCTCCGCCAGCAGAGCGGTGTTCCGCCCGACTACTTCTCCGCCACCGGTCAGCTCTGGGGTACGCCGGTGTACCGCTGGCCGCTGCACCGGCTGACCCGCTTTCGCTGGTGGATTCGGCGCCTGCAGCGCCAGCTGAGCCTGGTGGATCTGCTGCGACTCGATCATTTCCGTGCCCTGGAAGCGGCCTGGTGCGTTCCTGGTGTTGATCGCACCGCTGAGCACGGCCGCTGGCGCCCATCTCCGGGGGGCAGCCTGCTGCGCAAGTTGAGCCGCTGTTACCCGGGGCAGTCCCTGCCTCTGATCGCGGAAGACCTTGGGGTGATTACCCCGGCTGTTGAAGCTCTGCGGGATCGCTATGGCCTACCGGGCATGAAGATCCTGCAGTTCGCCTTCGACGGCGATCCCAAGAACGCCTATCTGCCCGCGAACTACCAAGGCAGCAACTGGTGTGTGTACACCGGCACCCACGACAACGCCACCTGCATCGGCTGGTGGCAGCAGCTCAGCGATGGGGAGCGGCATCAGGTGCAGGAGCTGCTCGGACCGGTGAATGCCCCCGGTTGGCAGCTCCTGGAGCTGGCCTTGGCCAGCCGTGCTGACTGGGCGGTGGTGCCCTTGCAGGATCTGCTCCAACTCGGCGATGAAGCGCGCTTCAACACGCCGGGCACCAGCAACGGCAACTGGTGCTGGCGTCTCAGCGGCGAGCTGGCTCAGCTCGCGGGTCCGATCAAGGGGTTTGGGGAGATGGCGCAGCGTTACCAGCGTTGAGCGGCTGGGCTTTGGCCAGAGGGAGCCGGAAGCGGCCCGGTTGTTGGTTGGTGCTGGGTAGCGGGGTGCCATTCCAGAGCACCTCGCCGGCTTTGGGGGCTGGGCTGATGCTCAGCTGCAGAGGCGTGTCGAGCTGCCACACCAGTTGTCCCTTGGTGCCGTTGAGCTGGGAGCGCTGACCGCTCTCGCTCTGGAGCTCAATGCTGCTGGCCTGGCTCAAGTTGAGTTCGAGCACGCCGTTCTGCGGCGGCTCAGCGGCTGTGGTGTTGAGCTGGCTTAAGGCGCTGCGGCCGATGCCGCGGCTCGCTTGCTGCAGCGGGCGTAGTTCTGGATAGGCGCTGAGCAGGGTGGTGCCTGGGTTGGCTGGTTTGGCCTGTTCGGCCGCCGGCAAGGGGGCAATCGGCTTAAGGCTCAGCAGGTTGGCTGCGGCGAGTTGGCGTTGTTGAAGATTCAGGGCGTAGATCAGCCCCAGGCAGATGCCGCCGTAGAGCAGGCCGCCCTGCCAGGTGCTGAAGACATCGATGGAGCCTGGGGTGAACCGTTTCAGGAAGCCACCACCGGCCCCCCGTTGCCCCGGTTGCTGGCTCTGCGGAGGGAGGGCTAGGTCGAGGCTTCCGGCAGGAAGCTCCAGGCGCTGCTCGATCAGGGGCAGCATCGTGCGTAGATAGGCCGGCTCCGGCAAGCGATCGCGCCAGCCCCGCTCGAGCGCTTCGAGCACCGGGGTGCTGATCCGGGTTTCCAGGGCCATCTGGCGCAGATTCAGGCCACGGGCTTCGCGTTCCTGCCGCAGCCGCCGGCCCATCGATACGAGTGGATCTTCCTGGGGGCCGCCATCGCCGGCGCTGCCGTTCTGCTGCAGAGCACCGCGACGGAACAGGCGGCCGAGGCTGGAGATGCTTGAGGCAAGCCTGGGCATTAAGGCCTGGGGTTCTGCTCGGGCCATTCTTGGCGATCCAGGCGCCGCCAGCGACCTTCTGGCAGGGATTCCAGTTCAATCGAGCCGATCGCCACCCGCTGCAAATCCAGCACTGGATGCCCCAGCAGCTCAGCCGTGCGGCGGATCTGGCGGTTGCGCCCCTCATGCATCACCAGCTGCAGCTGGGTGGCATCCCCTTGTTGCGCCAGTCTGTGGAGCGTGACGGGCTGGCTGGGGCTGCCGTCGAGGGGAACACCGCGCGCCCAGCGATCGAGCACCTCGCGGCTTGGCTGGCCTCGCACCCAGATCCGGTAGGTCTTGCTGTGCTGGAAGCGTGGGTGGGTGAGCTGCAGGGTGAGTGCGCCGTTGTTGCTCAGCAGTAGGGCACCACGGCTATGGAAATCCAGGCGTCCCACCGGGTGCAGTCCCTGGCCGTGGGCCAGCTCCGGTGGCAGCAGGTCGAGCACGATCGGCCTGCCCTCCGGATCGCTGCAGCTGCTCATCACGCCCGGTGGTTTATTGAGCAGTAGCACCAGCGGCGGGGCCGCGGGTCGCAGGGGTTTGCCATCGAGGCTGATGGCGTCGCGCTCAGGATCGGCCCGCTCACCGAGCAGAGCGACGCGTCCATTCACGCTGATTCGGCCCGCCCGCAGCAGCGTTTCGGCCTGGCGGCGAGACCCAAGGCCCGCGGCCGCGATCAGCTTCTGAAGCCGTTCCTCCGGCATGGAGCAGGCCTTGCTGCACGCATTCTGGACCCCGTGGAAAGGTGATAGGTTTACGAAACACCTGAGTTTCGTAAACCCCTACGCCGCATGCCTTCGCTTCCGGTGCTTCGTTCCGATCGCGATGCGGCCGCCTTTGTCGGCGGCACCGATCTGGTGCGCTCCTATCTGCGGGACATTGGCCGGGTGCCTCTCCTCTCCCATGAGCAGGAGATCACCCTGGGTCGCCAGGTGCAGGAGTTGATGCTGATCGAGGAGCAGCGCGAAGAACTGCGGATCCGCGCCGGTGGGACCGATCCCACCGACGAAGAGCTCGCCGAGGCGGCTGGCATCACCCCCCAACAGCTCAAGAAGCGCCTGCGTAGCGGCCAACGCGCCAAGGAGCGGATGGTGGCGGCGAACCTGCGCTTGGTGGTGAGCGTGGCGAAGAAATACACCAAGCGGAACATGGAACTCCTGGACCTGATCCAGGAAGGCACCATTGGCCTGGTGCGGGGCGTGGAGAAGTTCGACCCCACCCGCGGCTACAAGTTCTCCACCTATGCCTATTGGTGGATCCGCCAGGGCATCACGCGCGCGATTGCAGAGAAGAGCCGCACGATCCGCCTGCCGATCCACATCACCGAAACGCTGAACAAGCTCAAGAAGGGCCAGCGCGAACTGAGCCAGGAACTGGGCCGCACCCCCACCGTCACGGAACTGGCCGAGTTTGTGGAACTGCCGGAGGAGGAGGTCAAAGACCTGCTCTGCCGCGCCCGCCAGCCGGTGAGCCTGGAAACCAAGGTGGGCGACGGCGACGACACCGAACTGCTCGATCTGCTTGCAGCAGAAGGCACCCAACCCGAGGAGCTGGTGGATGGCGAGTGCCTGCGCAGCGACATGCAGTGCTTGCTCGAGCAACTGCCCGATCTGCAGTGCCGCGTGCTCAAGATGCGCTACGGCATTGGCATCGACGAGCCGATGAGCCTCAGTTCCATCGCCCGCGAGCTGGAGATGAGCCGCGACCGCGCCCGCAGCCTCGAGCGCCGCGCCCATGAAGAGATGCGCCGGCTCTCCCGGGAGATGGGTGCCTACCTGGCGGCCTGAGCCTTAGAAGAACTGGTCGAAGTTGTCAAAGTCGACGGCGCTGAAGGTGCCGTTTTCCACTTGAGTCATCAGCCGTTCGAGCTGCACCCAGAGGGCGCCGGCCGTGGCCAGCGACAACAGCAGTGCCACGAGTAGGGCTGCGCCGGCCGCGAAGCCGAAGATCTGCAGGCTGCCGCCGATGAACAGCGTGATGCCGATGATGATGCCGCTGTAGCTTAGGTTGGTTTCAAAGCAGCCGAGGGGCAGCAGTGCCAGGCGGTCTTGCTTCCAGCCGTTGAGCTTCTCCTGCACCAGGCGCGCGAAGGTGAGCCCGCAGAGCACGCCCATGGCCAGGCCGATGCCCGCCAGCACGTAGGGCGGCTGCAGATAGGGCGCGAACTCCAGAAAAATTTCCTGGGCATCCAGATCGCCGTAATCGCCGCTGGCCATGTCCTGGGCGGCTTCGCTCAGGTTGATCGGGGCCAGTGACATCGCTCTGCGCTCAGGTGGCGCCGACCCTAAGCGGCCAGGGGGTTCAGCCGGGTCAGCAATTGATCGCGCATGCGCCGGGCCAGTCGCTGCGGAGCAAAGGTGCGCCCCAGCAGCGCAAACAGGCCGCGAATGTCTTCCGTGTTGAGACGGTCGTCGCGCACCAGGGTGAGCAGCAGCCGCTGGCGCAGGCTGCGGCCTTCCTCACCCAGCAGCAGCTTCAGGCCAGCTCCCGCAACAGGCAGCAGTTCGGGGCCCACCGAACCCTCGTCGTTTTCCACGACGGCTAGGAGGTTTTCCAGGCGCTCGAGCTGCAGCCGCCCCTCGCGATCAAACAGCACCTCGAGCAGTTTCTCGCGCATCTCAGCGGTGTCGCCCGCCAGCAAGCGCCGGGCCACGTAGGGGTAGGCCACGCGGATGATCCGGAAGCTCGGATCTAGACGCAGCGCCAGACCCTCCTGGCTCACTACTGCCCGGATGATCAGCGCAAAGCGCGCCGGCACCCGGAAGGGGTAGGCATACATCAACTCCGAGAAGCGATCGGTGATCGCCTTGAAGTTGAAGGAGCCCACGTTGTCGCCCAGGGCACCACCGAGCACCTCTTCCAGAGCCGGCACGATTGGGGACAAGTCTGTGCTGGGGTTTAGGAAACCCAGAGCAACAAAGTCCTGCGCCAGGGCAGCGAAGTCGCGGTTGATCAGGTGCACTACGGCGCCTGTAAGGGTGAGGCGATCGCTGTCGCTGATCGAGTCCATCATCCCGAAATCAACGTAGGCCAGATGGCCCATGGCGCCGGTTTTACCCGGAAGGGCAAACAGGTTGCCGGGGTGGGGATCGGCGTGGAAGTAGCCAAACTCCAGCAGCTGTTGCAGGCCGGAGATCACACCGGTGCGAATGAGCGAGGCCGGATCAAGGCGTTGGGCCTCCAGTTCCTGGCGTTGCTGCAGCTTGGTGCCGTTGATCCAGGTGGTGGTGATCACCCGTTGAGCTGAGAGGCTCCGATCGACCCTCGGCACAATGACGGCAGGGTTCTTGGCAAACATGCGGCCGAACCGTTCGGCGTTATCGGCCTCGCGGCGGTAGTCGATCTCTTCGAACAGGGACCGGCCGAACTCATCGATGATGTCTCCCAGCCCGAAGCCCAGGTTGAGTGGGAGCAGCGGCGCTGTGATCACCCCCAACAGGCGAATCAGCACCATGTCGCGCCGCAATTGTTCGGTGAGCCTGGGGCGCTGCACCTTCACCGCCACCCAGGATCCGCCCACCGGCTTGGCCCGGTACACCTGTCCCAGGCTCGCGGCCGCGACGGGGTGATCAGGGAACTCCTCAAAAAGCTGATCGACCGGCGCTCCGAGTTCTTCCTCGACCGTGCGGAGCGCGATGGCGTGGGGGAAGGCCGGCAGGTCGTCCTGGAGCTTGGTGAGCTCATCGAGCCAATCACGCCGCACCAGATCAGGGCGGGTGGAGAGGGCCTGGCCGAGCTTGATGAAACAGGGCCCCAGGTTGGTGAGGGTGGTGAAAATGCGCTTGCCCAGGCGCTGTTGAACCTTCGGATCGTTGCTGCCGCCCTGGATCACCAGCACCACAGCCAGGGACAGCAGCTGGCTGAGCAGCACCGTGAGCCGCCCGATCAACTGCCAGGGACGCAGCAGTAGCCAGCGCAGATCAGCCCCTGGGTCGTAGCGATGGGCGGGGCTGCTCAACATCGGCCGCGGCAGGAGAGGGTCAAACTCTAGGGAGAACGCCCGAGGGGCCATGGCTCTGCTGGAGTGCCTGTTGGCAGGGCCGCCACCTCTGCCCTTGCATCTGCCGGCCCATGGCAGGGGCCGAGCGTTGGCCCCCGAGCTGCGGCGCCTGCTCCGCCAGCCACCTGGCCGCTGGGATCTGCCGGAGTTGCCGGAGATCGGTGGCCCTCTGGAGGTGGAGGGGGCCGTGGCGGAGGCCCAATCCGCTGCCGCCGCTTTGCTTGGCGCCGAGCGCTGCTGGTTCGGAGTCAATGGGGCCAGCGGGTTGCTGCAGGTGGCGCTGTTGGCTTTGGCCCAGCCGGGTGATCGGGTGTTGCTGCCCCGCAACCTGCATCGCTCCCTTCTGCACGGCTGCGTGCTCGGACAGCTGAGGCCGGTGCTCTTCGATCTTCCTTTTGACGCCTCCACCGGGCTGTGGATGCCACCCACAGCCGAGACGCTGGCCCGGCATCTGGATGCGGCCCTGGCTGGAGGGCCCTTGGCGGCGGTGGTGTTGGTGTCCCCCAGTTATCAGGGCTTGGCGGCGGATTTGCCTGGCCTGATCGCTGCGGTGCATCGCCGCGGGTTGCCTGTGCTGCTGGATGAGGCTCACGGTGCCCATCTGGGTTTGGATCCGCGCTTGCCGAAGGCTGGTTTGGCCTGTGGTGCTGATCTGGTGGTGCAGTCGCTTCAGAAGGCGGCTGGTGGCTTGGCCCAGAGCGCGGTGCTGTTGCAGGCGCGGGGTCCTGAGCCTGCCGTGGCTGAAGCCCGTAGCGCCGCCATCGAGCGGGCCTTGCTCTGGTTGCAAACCTCCAGCCCCAGCGCCCTGTTGCTGGTCTCGGCGGCGGCGGCCCTCAGCGATCTGCACAGCGCCGCTGGCCGCCGCCGCTTACGGGTGGCCATCGATACCGGCGTGGCGTTGCAGCGGCGGCTGGAGCGGCTGGGTTTCCCGCTGCTGGCCAACCACGATCCCCTGCGCCTCTGCCTCCACACCGCCGCCCTGGGAATTAATGGCCTCGATGCCGATACCTGGTTGATGGAGCGAGGTGTGGTTGCGGAGCTGCCGGAGCCCGGTTGCCTCAGCTTCTGCCTGGGGCTGGCGCCACCGCGGGGCCTGCTGCGGCTGTTGCCCCGCCGCCTGCAGCAGTTGCAGCGGGCCCTGGGCGGAGTGGCCCTGGCTCCCTTCTCGCCAGCGCCCATCCCGCCGCTCGCTGAACCGGAACTCCCCCTGGCGCAGGCCTGGCGTGCACCGCAAGAGCGGGTGCCCCTGGGTGCTGCTGTAGGTCGACTGGCCGCTGAACCGCTCTGCCCCTACCCCCCTGGGATCCCGCTCCTGATTCCAGGTGAGCGCATCGATGCGCAGCGGGCTGAATGGCTGCAGCAGCAACACAGGCTTTGGCCCGGCCAGATCGCTGATACGGTGAGCGTTGTGGCCGGTTGAGAAGCGGATGGGCTCGCCAGGCGATGGCCCCTTCCAGTGGGACTTCGTAACGCCCGGGCTGCCCGATGCGGCTTTTGCCGATGCGCCTGGTTTCAGCCCCACCCCGATGGAGCAGCGGGTGATGCTGCTGTCCCATCTGCGTCCGCGCCACGATTCGCTCGTGTGGGATGTGGGCGGCGGCACCGGTGCGTTGGCCTTGGAGATCGCCCGGCTGATGCCTGCCGGCCAGGTGCATACGCTCGAGCGTGATCCCGAGGCGGTGGAGTTGCTGCGGCGTAATCGCCAGCGGTTTGGCATCGACAACCTGCACATTCACGCCGGCGATGCCCCGGAGGGGCTGGCGCAATTGCCGCCGCAACCGGATCGCGTGTTGCTGGAGGTGGGCCGGCCCCTGCGGGAGGTGCTCGACCTGGTTTGGGAGGCCCTGGTTCCTGCGGGCCGCTTGGTGATCAGCACCGCCAGCCTGGAGGGGTTGGTCGATGCCACCGACACCCTCAGTCGCCTCGAAGCGCGGGATCTGCAGGTGGTGCAGGCCACGGTGCACCGCATGCAGCGCCGCGGCAGCCAGGCCAGGCTGGCGGCGGCAGAGCCGTTGTTCCTGATTGCTGCCGAACGCCCTTGATCCCGACCCCGCGCACCCGCACCTCGCCGCAGCGCTTGCTGAGTGGCTACGCCGTGGGCGCTTTCGGGTTTGTGGTGGTGGTGCTCGGCGGCTGGTGGTTCACCCTCGCCCTGGGGGTGATGGTGCACTTGGGCCTTCTGGAGTATTTCCGGTTGGCGCGCTTCAAGGGCATCCGCCCCGCCAGCAAAACCACGCTGGTGTTGGTGCAACTGCTGTTGATCACCACCCAGTGGGCCCATGGCAGTGATGCCCAGGCCGCGGGTTTTGCCACGGATCTTGCGGCTGCTGTACTGCCCCTCTCCGGAGCGGCGATCTGCGGATGGCTGCTGTTGCAGCCCCTCACCGGCAGCATTGCCGACATCGCTGCCTCGATTTTTGCCCTCTTTTATCTGGGCTTTCTGCCGAGCTACTGGATTCGTTTGCGCGATCTCACCGACCCGGCCCTGGCGCCGCGGTTGAGCGCCTGGAGCGGGCACTGGCCCCATCTCAACTCGGGCATGGTGCTGATGCTGATGGCCTGCTTCCTGATCGTGGCCACCGATATCGGCTCCTATGTGATTGGCCGGCGCTATGGCCGCCGCCCCCTCTCGCCGATCTCCCCGGGCAAAACCGTGGAAGGGGCCTTAGGTGGTGTGGGCTGCGCCGGGCTGCTCGGGGCCGTGTTTGCCGAGCTGCTGGGCTGGAACTGGGGCTGGGCCGTGGGGGCGCTCTTGGGTGTGGTGGTGGCGCTGTTTGCCCTGGTGGGCGATCTCACCGAATCGATGATGAAGCGCGATGCCGGCGTGAAGGATTCCGGTGATCTGTTGCCGGGCCACGGCGGGATCCTGGATCGCATCGATAGCTACCTGTTCACCCCGGCGGTGTTTTTCACCGTGGTGACCCTGCTTCTGCCGCTGATCCGCTAGGGCGAAACGCGGGCTGTGCCGTGCAGCTGCAGCAGCCCACCCTCGAGGTTGGCTTCCCGGATCCTGATGTTTGGATCAGCGGGCAGGGCAAAACAAGGGCCTTCGTTGTTGGTGCAGAGCTGTAGGCCACCCTCCACCGCGCGGGGGGTGGTTTCGCAGCGCCGCTCCTGGGCCTGGAGCACGAGGCGATCGCGTTCGATGGTCAGTTTCTGCAGGGGGGTGAGGCCCAGCAGGGCATCAACGATCTGATCGCCAAGGGGCCTCCATTGGGGGGTGCAGAAGGAGCGGCTCATGCCGGGGCCCGAGAAGGCGGCATACCCCTCGATCTGAAAGGGATGATCGAGTTGCACCGCCTTTCCGCGCAGCAGGTTGCCCACCTGCACCTGAATCGCATCGCTGCGCAGCTCCACCATTTCGATTTCCAGGGAGCTGAACACCACCCGCCGCGCCACCAGGCTCACACCGTCCAAGCGGCCGCGCAGCAGGCCGAGCCCGGAGCCATGCAATTGCAGCTCCAGGCTCTCCACCGCCTCGCATTGCTGGCGGATCCAGAACTGCAGGCCACTGGCCAGCAGTTGAAGCACTGGGCTGGAGCGTTGCGAATCGGCGTCGTCAGCCATGCCAAATGCGAGCCACGGTGGTGGGCTGGTCGATGTGGGGCAGATGCCCGCAGCACTCCAGCTCGGTGATGCGTTCTCCTAACAGACTTTGGGCGGCGCGTTTCTGCGGTGGTCGCAGGATGCGATCGTTCATGCCCCAAAGCACTTCCAGCGGCTGGGCAGGCAACGGCTCGCCGCAGCCGGCAAAGCCACCGCTGCCGGCAAAGGCCGCCAGGGCCCCGGCCCAGTTGGGGCAGCGCAGATGCAGCGAGGCGATTTCCAGTTCAGCGGGCCCCACATCCCGATCCGGCATGGCAAACGCCGAGCGGCACAGGCCGCGGCGAATGGCCGGTAGCCCCAGGAAGCGGGCGCCGAGTTGATTCATCGGAGCGGGTACGGGCATTGGTTTGCCGGTGAGCCCCGCCGGCGCCAGCAGCAGCAAGCGCTCGATCTGCTCCGGGCAGCGCCGGGCCAGTTCCACGGCCACCGATCCGCCCATGGAGGCACCGATCAAGCCCACCTGCGCCGCGCCGCTGCGCTGCAACACCTCGGCCAGCACACGCTCGAGGTGATCGAGCACGGCTGCAGGGCCGTAGCTGGCCTCCAGCGGCCGCGGGCAGAAGCCGAAGCCGAAGAGATCGGGGATGAACAGCTGATGGCTGCCGGCTAACAGCGGTGCGAGCCGCCGGTATTCCAGATGGGAGCTGTCGAAGCCATGCAGCGCCAGCACGGGCGGGCCGGCTCCGATCACCGCCACCGGCCAGGGGCCTCCGTCTAGGCCGGGCAGCGACCACCACTGCACCGCAGCGGCCAAGGCACGGCCATCTGGATCGAGCAGGTGATCGGCGGCGTGCGCCAACAGCTGCTGCGGCTGTAGATCAGTTGTGTTCGCCATGCCTGCTCAGCCCTGGGGAGCGGGCAGCAGGGCTTCGCGCATGGTGGTGCTGCTCACCAGGGCTGCCAGTAGATCGCTGGGGTCCACCGGGAAGGGCAGATGGTGCAGATCGGAGCCGGGGCGGCAGGCGAAGCTGGCCACCTCCTGCAGGTCGCTGAGGCTGGCGTTGGCCAGGCCCAGATCCTCCAGGCTCACCGGCAGACCGAGCTCTTGGAAGAAGGGGAGTAACTGCCTGCGGGCCTGACCGGCGAGGCGATTGCCGCCGATCACTTCTTCAAGGCGCAGCTGCACCAGGATCCCAAAGCCCACCTTCTCGCCATGCAGGCGGCCATGGCTGGCCTCCAATTGGGTGAGGCCGTTGTGCACGGCATGGGCGGCCACCGTGCGGCAGCGGGCACCGCCGATGCCCCCGATCAGTCCGGCGGTGAGCCCGCAGGCTTCCGCCACGCGCACCCAGGCTTCACTGCCAGGATTGTTGATGGCTTCGCGGGATTCCAGCAGCAGCTGATCGCGGAGCACCCGTGCCATCTGCACCGCCTGCTGCACCAGTCCATCGCTGCTGGCGCCACTGCTCACGGAAGCCTCGTACCACTTCGCCATGGCGTCAGCGATGCCGCTGGCGAGGGTGTGCGCCGGCGCCTGACGCACCAATTGGTGGTCGAACACCAACAGCTCGGGGCAGCGATCAAGGGCGACATCGCCCCGAAAGGCTCCCTCCTTTGAATAGATGTTGGCCAAAGCGGTCCAGCCGGCGCAGGTGGCCGCACTGGTGGGCGCCGTGATGCAGGGAAGCTTGAGGCGATGGGCGAGCAGCTTGCCAGCGTCGAGAACCTTGCCGCCTCCAGCGGCCAGTACGGCGTCGCAGCCCGCGGCTGTGATCTGCCGGCTCAGCCGCTCCAGATCCGGCTCGCAGCAATCGTGGGCTAACGCACCGTCCTGCACCGCAAGCCCGCGGTCGCTCAGATCGGCTGCGAGCTGCTCGCGCAGGGCGCGGGTGGCGGCACTGCGCCCCAACAGAAACGGTTGTTGGCTGAGCTGGGCAATAGCCGGCAGGGCCTCCTGCCAGGCCCCGTCCCCGCGCAGCACAACGCCCGGTGCGATTGCGTGTTGCTGGATGGTGATGGCCACGCTCAGCCCAACTGCCAAGGGTCCACTGTAGAAGTGACGGGCGGCGCCGCTCGGCCGTCCCCGCGATCAGGCATGCCCTCCTCTCTCCCTTCGGATCCGGGCCTGGCGGCCTTTGGCTCGAGCCTCACAGCCATCACCCTGGCCGAGCTGGGCGACAAGACCTTTTTTATGGCCCTGATCCTGGCGGTGCGTCACAGCGCCAGGTTGGTGTTTGTCGGCGCTTTTGCAGCCCTGGCAGTGGTCACCCTGCTCTCGCTGGGGGTGGGTTATGGCCTGCGGGAGCTGCTGCCTCAGAGCCTGGTGCCCTGGTTGGCGGCGCTGCTGTTCCTGGGATTCGGCATCAAGCTGCTGATCGACGCCCAAGGTTTGGGGGCGGCTGCCGCTCAAGAGGAAGCGGATGAGGCCGAGGAGGCGGTGCAGGCCGCCGAACGCAGGCAGGCTGCAGCCGGCACCTGGGCTGTGATCTGGGAGTCGTTTGCCCTGGTGTTCGTGGCGGAGCTGGGGGATCGCACCCAGTTCGCCACGATCGTGCTCGCCACCGCTCCTGCTGCGGTGTTCAGCTTCGTTGGATTACTCGCGGGCAGCCTCGCTGGCCATGCCCTGGTCACGTGGCTGGCGGTGGGCGCCGGTCAATGGATTGGCGGCCGCGTGGATGAGCGGCTTCTGTATCGCCTCAGTGGCGGGCTGTTCTTGGTCTTCGGCTTGGTGTCGTTGCTGCAGGCTCTGGGCTCGGCGGCCAATAGCTGATTCTTCGGCTTTCCCTCCGTCTGCGGGGGCCGTTTGGCGTCAGATTGAGTGCAGTGGCGTGAGCAGGTGATGTCCAGGCGGGGATGGCGCACGCGGCTGGCCGACACCCTCATGCGCTGGGGCGCTGCGCTGAAACCGCCTCAGCCCTTACCTCCAGCGCCAGCCCGCATCACCCTGCCGCCTGAGCCGCGTCAGCCTGCGGCGATGACCCAGCTGCCCGGGGTGCGTCCGCCCCTCTCGATCGAGAAGGCCGTGCGCAGCCGTGATCTCACCGTGCTCAAGCGCGAGGCCTGTGATGCCCTGGCGGCGCTGGCGGCGGCCCATGCCCTGGTGACGTCGGCGCGGCTGGGGCAGATCCAGAACCTGCGCACCGATGTGGAGCGCGGGGAGCTGGAGGAGCAGGACCTCGCCGATCTGGCCGGCGACTACCAGGCCTGGCAGAACGATCAGGTGCGGTTGTTTGATGCCCTGGCGTTGGTGCTGGGCATGGCGGTGCCGGAGGGGCGCGCCTTTGACCAGATCGATGAGGAGATGGTGGAGGCGGCCGAAGCGCATCTCAATGCCCTGGCGGCGGAATATCAGCGGCGGCTGCTCAGCGATCAATTCGAAGCTGGCCAAAAGGAGGGCTGAGCGCCATGGCCCGTTTCCTCACCGTGTTTAAGTCCAAGGGAGCTGCAGCGCCGGCGGCCTTGATCGATGGCCTGCAGCCGCTGCTCGAGGCCATGCATGCCGAGGTGGATTACCGCACACCGGCTCATTTCAGTGCACTCCTGCGGGGCGGCCATGAACAGTTGCGGATGCAGTTGTTCGCTGATGTGCAGGCCAAGGCGGAGGGGCCGGTGCTTGAGCTGGTGCTGATGAGCCGTGAGCCGATGGGGCAGGGTGCCCCCAAGACCCTGGCTGTGTTCCATCAATTGCTGGATCTGGCGGCATCCCGCTTGCCTGATCTGGAGTTGCGCTTCCGCTCCGACCGCGATGGTGCTCTGCCCGTCTGAGCTCTGACCCGTATGGTGAGCGCTTCTTAGTTGCGTTCAGTTAGGGAGTTCTCCGATGAGCATCCGCGTCGGCATTAACGGTTTTGGCCGGATTGGTCGCCTTGCCTTCCGCCGCGCCGTGAGCCTGCCGGATGTGGAGGTCGTGGGCATCAACGACCTGATTGATGTGGAGTACCTCTCCTACATGCTCCGCTACGACTCCACCCATGGACGCTTCCAGGGTGATGTGCGTGTGGAGAACGGCCAACTGGTGGTGAATGGCAAGGCCATCCGCATCACGGCTGAGCGCGATCCGGGCAACCTCAACTGGGGTGCTGTCGGCGCCGATTACGTGCTCGAGAGCACCGGCTTCTTCCTCACCGACGAGACCGCTCGCGCTCATATCAACGCCGGCGCCAAGCGGGTGGTGATGAGCGCCCCCTCCAAGGACGACACCCCCATCTTTGTGATGGGCGTGAACCACAAGAGCTACGCCGGTCAGCAGATCGTTTCCAACGCCAGCTGCACCACCAACTGCCTGGCTCCGATGGCCAAGGTGCTGCACGACAACTTCGGCATCGTGAACGGTCTGATGACCACGGTCCACGCCACCACCGCCACCCAGAAAACCGTGGATGGCCCTTCGGTGAAGGATTGGCGCGGCGGCCGCGGCGCCGGCCAGAACATCATCCCCAGCTCCACCGGTGCCGCCAAGGCGGTGGGCCGGGTGATCCCTGAGCTCAACGGCAAGCTCACCGGCATGGCCTTCCGCGTGCCCACCCCGGATGTGTCGGTGGTGGATCTCACCGTGAACCTGGCCAAGCCCGCCACCTATGAGCAGGTGAAGGCGGCGATGAAGGCCGCCTCAGAAGGGGAGCTCGCCGGAATCCTGGGCTACACCGAAGACGACGTCGTCTCCAACGACTTCCTCGGCGAGAGCTGCACCTCTGTGTTCGACGCCGGCGCCGGCATCGCCCTCACCGACACTTTCATGAAGCTCGTGTCGTGGTACGACAACGAGTGGGGCTACAGCTGCAAGTGCATCGATCTGATGCGTCATATGGCCACCGTGGGCTGAAGGGCGGGCTGATTCAGCACCCACCACCACAGGGGCACGCTGATCAGTGCCAGCAAGGTGCTCCACAGCACTAACTGCGCGGCCGGGATCGACTCCCGGCCTTTTTGTTGGCTTGCCTCGGCCAGGAGCAAGACCGACATGGCCGTCGGTGCTCCGGCCTGGAGAACGAGGGCATCGCGCAAGAGCGCGGGCCAGCCCAAAACGCTCCCAGCCAGCACGGTTAGCCCGGGTAGGAGCAACAGCTTGATCACCAGGGCCGGGATCAACTGCTGGTTCGCCAGGGCTGCCCCAGGTTCATCGCCCCTGCTCAGCAGCAGGCCCAACCGCATGCCCACCATCAACAGCATCAGCCAGAGCACCACGCGGGCCGGCCACCAGAGCAGCGCGGCGATGGTGGCGCTCCATGGTGAGATCAGCAATGGCCCCGCAATCACAACGGCCTGACACACCGGTGTGCTCAGGAGCTGCCGCAGCCACTGCTCCGGCCGATTCCTTTGGCCGCTGAGCAGAAGCGGGCCGACGCTCCAGGTCACCAGGGTGCCCACCAGGTCGTAGGTGATGCTGAAACTGAGCGCAGCGGCGGGGAGTAGCGCGATGGCCACGGGCAGCCCGAAGTAGGCGGTGTTGCCCACCACCGCACCCAGCTGCAGGCTGCGGGCCGGTAGGGCACGGCTCGGCTGCGGCCATTGGCGCGTGACCATCAGTCCCGCGCTGGTGAGCACCAGGCTGAACAGGGCGGCCTGGAGGGTGCCGCTGTTCAGTCCCCCTTTCAAGAGCAGCCCCACGAGGCTGAGCGGGACACCCCAGCGCAGCAGCGCCGGCGCGATCCTCTCTGGCAGATCAGGCAGTCGCCGTCCCAGCCAGAGGCCCCCGAGCAGGCAGGGCAACAGTTCGAGCAGAAGCTGCAGCATTGCCACACCCTGGCAGCGGTTGCCGCCTGGAGCTGGCAGCGCTAACGCTGAAGCAATGCGAGCGGAAGCCATGGAGGAGCAGCCCATCACCCCCCATGCCGTTCCGGTCTTCGATGCCGAGGGCAATCTCACCTACATCGGTGATGACGGTCGCCGCTATGTAGTCGGCCCTTTGCCGGAGCTCGATTCCGCCCAGGTGGATCAGGTGATGCAGCGGCTCCTGGCCGGTCAGGCGCTTTTTACCGATCTGGAGGTGCTGGCGGAGCAGTGGTTGTCGCAGGTGTGCGGCCCGGATCTGAGCCGCGCTGCGGCGCTCTCGCTGCTCCTCTCGAGCCTGGAGATGGCGCTTGGCCCAGCGGAAGACCCCTCTGCTGACTGATGCGGCTCAGAGGGTCAGGCGCTCTGGTAGGTTTTGCATCCGCTCGGAAGCCGGAAGGCCAAGAGCGGGAACCGAGAGAGCCGGGAGACCGGTGATGTAGGTTCAAGAGGCGGTCGCGAGGCCGCAGATCCGAGAGCGGAGCCTGAGAGGGCGACGTTTAAGGAGCACCTGGACAACTGAAACGTTTAGGAACTGACGCTTTCACTGCGTCAGCCGCCGCTGAACTGATTTGAGCTGAAGAGCTTGGCTTGGGTGAGTTGGGTGAGAGGGCTGGCCGCAAAGAGCAGTGAAGGTGTGAGGTCCCGTCAAAAATTTTTAGTTGCAGAAGCTTGCTGCTTTGCAAGACATGAGGCTCTCACGGCTGAATGTGTTGTCGGTGTGCAGTGAGTGGAGCAACGACCGGATCTGAGATCCTGGAAAGTCGAGACGAAAGAAATTTTGTTTTGCACTCTTTGAACGCTTCTGTCAGAGGAAGTGGCTCCAACTGCTTGGTCTACGCCAGTGGACGCAGGTGGGTGACGAGCAATTTTAGTTGAGGTTATTTCGGTAATCAACAGGACTAAAACTACAACGGAGAGTTTGATCCTGGCTCAGGATGAACGCTGGCGGCGTGCTTAACACATGCAAGTCGAACGAACCTTCGGGTTAGTGGCGGACGGGTGAGTAACGCGTGAGAATCTGCCCTCAGGAGG
>Ga0194121_10004615_pt1 | contig 19874 bp, 18 predicted proteins | sample TA2MahCa50mmetaG_FD_148609 | JGI IMG/M metagenome (GOLD analysis project Ga0194121, IMG submission 148609) | Freshwater microbial communities from Lake Tanganyika, Tanzania - TA2015020 Mahale Deep Cast 50m | ecosystem: Environmental > Aquatic > Freshwater > Lake | place: Tanzania: Lake...
TGGAAAAGCGTCTGAATAATCCGTTGCCCGTTCTGATCGTCTTGACTGTGATTCTCCAGGCGAGCAACTTCGTTTGGGATTGGCAGATTTTAAGATTTTACGACCACGTCAACATCAGGAATAACGTCGATCTCAGCGATAATGCCCAGTATTCGGGCATTGCGACGAATTTGCTCTCAGGAAATGGGTACGCAGCGCCTCTTGATGCCTGGTCGATGCGCGAAGGGGTTCCTACTTACTATAGGAGTCCTGGTGTCCCGCTGATCTACACCATTCCCTTGTTGCTGTTCAGTCGCGACAGCGGGTATAGAATCACCGAATCAAACAGGATGACTGTATGGGTCACGCTGTATGCATTCCAACTATTCCTTGTTTGCCTGGGCACCGTGTACTTCTACAAAATCTGTCAGCTCCTGCTAAGCAGTCCATTTGCGTCCCTCATGGGAACACTGGTCTACGTGGTCTGGCCTTCCAACCTGATCTATTTATCGGCAGGTGCAGGGTTTTATCCTGAGTCCATCGTGCCCCCGCTCTTGATCTGGGTCTCTTATATTCTGCATAGCGAGAAGCGGATTTTCTATCAGCTCCTTGCGGGAGCCATCCTAGGGTTTTGCATCCTGGTGAGATGCTACTTGGTGTTCGTCCCCTTCTTTCTGCTCTTGCTGGCGTGTCTCTTCAGGAATCAAGCATCATTCCGACGCCTCTGGATTGCGGCATTGGTCGCGATCGTGGTTCTCTTGCCTTGGCCCATGCGAAATTACCTCCTCTTTGGAGATTTTTCTCTGGGTTCACAGGGTGGCTGGAACTTACTGATCGGCAATAATGCAACGGCACGAGGATCCGGCGACGGGAATATTTGGACCGCGGGAAAGTGGAGGATTCAGCAGTATCCTATTTTGAAAGATCTGAATGAGAAGTATCCGGGCTTGCTTGATGGAAGCAAGCATTACAGCGAGCGAGAGGCTAACAAGATATTTCAGCGAGAGGCCATTGATTTGGCTTCGGCAAACGCTTCGGTATTGCCATGGCTCTTGGGAAGGAAGTTAGCGATATTATTTTTTCCGGCAAACTTCTTAAGCGAAGGCATCAGTTGGATAACGGCGGTCGGCTTTCTGGCCTTCGTGCCCGGTCTTTTGCTGTATATCGCGAGGTGCTGGAACGGACTCGAGTCAGCTGAGTTCCTCATACTTACCGTGCCCATTCTGTGCATTTGCCTTGTTACGCTGGTCTTCTATGCGGAATATAGACAACGGTTCATCATGGAACCATTTATGCTGCTGTTTGCGTTGTACGCCTTCCGACTGGCCGCGGATCCTGTCGATAGGTACATAAACAGAATCAGGTGGCGACCTCCAGCCGAAGAACGCGATGCCGCGAGATCGCTGATCGCTGCTTGCCCGCATGGAGAGCCGGCCGTAGCCCTGGCGCGTTGAAATGTCGGAAGGTCTGTTCCCCAACGTGCTAGTCTTTCCAGATCAACGTGGTGGAGGCTTCGGCCATTTTGTGGCCGTGCTGGCGTTAGTCCGGACCCGAACAGCAGTGAAGGGCAACTCCAGCACGTCCGCTCATCGATCAGCGTGGCTTTGCTGTTCTTCAGGCCGGGCTTTCACACACAACATTCAGGGCTATCGAGCCCGTGTGCCATCACGCCTCGTACGTGAGCTGCGAATTGCCACAACTTTTCCTTACACTCAACGTGAGGGTTCAGTATATGGGTGGAGAGCATAAGATCCAAAACCTCGATGATCTCGCCGGTATCGTGGCTTCCTTGCGCGCTCAGGGCAAAAAGGTTGTCCACTGCCACGGAGTCTTTGACCTGATCCACGTGGGGCACATCCGGCATTTCGAAGAAGCGAAGAGAATGGGAGACGTCTTGGTAGTCACTCTGACTCAAGATGAGTATGTCAACAAAGGGCCACATCGCCCAGCCTTCCCGCAGAGCCTTCGCGCCGAAGTGCTCGCGGCGCTGGGCATCGTGGATTATGTCGCCATTAACCGCTGGCCAACGGCGGTTGAGACGATTAAACGCTTGCGTCCCAATATTTATGCCAAAGGTCCCGATTACAAAGACGCGGCTAAAGATCTCTCCGAGGGCATTAAGCTGGAAGAGGAGGCGGTGAAATCGGCCGGGGGAGAGCTCCGGTTCACTGAGGATATTAGTTTCAGCTCATCCCAGTTGCTAAACAGACATGTTCCACTCTTTCCACCGGAAGTCAGCGCCTACCTTGATGACTTTCGTCGGCGTCATTCGGCCGGGGAAATTATCCAGTATCTCGACAGCTTGCGTACCGCAAAGGTTCTTGTGGTAGGGGAAGCGATTCTTGACGAGTATGTCTATTGTGCGGCGCTTGGAAAATCTGCAAAGGAGCCAATCCTGGCCATGCAATATCTCTCTCGCGAGAGACACGCCGGGGGGAGTCTAGCCATTGCCAACCATTTGGCTGGGGTCTGCGATCATGTCAAGCTGGTTGCTTTTTTGGGCGCTACGGAATCCCATGAACAATTTGTTCGCCAGAGTCTGAAGCCGAATGTCAAGCCCACATTCATCAGTAAAGCGGACTCTCCGACGATCGTGAAACGTCGGTATGTTGAACAATATTCCGTGTCGAAAGTGCTCGAGATTTACGAGATGAACGATGCTCTTCTCAACGAGAATGAATCTGACGAGATTTGTGGAGTCTTAGAAGCTTGTCTTCCCCGATACGATGTCGTGATAGCAGCGGACTTTGGTCATGGCCTGATGAGTCCTCCGGTCGTCGATGTCTTAGTGAACCGCGCGCGTTTTTTGTCGGTCAATACACAGATCAACGCGGCGAACGTCGGGTTTCACACGATCTCTAAATACAATAGAGCCGACTATATCTGTGTTCATGAAGGCGAAATCCGGCTCGATCATCGTGACCGCCATGCTGATGTTAAAGCTTTAGTAGCTGCGCTCTCTCGGCGGCTGTCCTGTAAGACCATCATGGTCACGCAGGGTAAGAGAGGGACCTTGTTGTATCGAGAGGGCGAAGGGTTTTATGAAAGCCCGTCCTTGGCGATCCGGGTGGTCGATCGTCTCGGCGCGGGCGACGCAGTGTTGGCCTTATCTTCAGTGTGTGTGGCTCAGGGGATGCCAGGTGACATCCTAAATTTTGTTGCGAACGTCGTAGGGGCACAGGCCGTCACGATACTTGGTAACAGCACGTCCATCGACCGAGTTGCGATATTGAAGACGGTGGAGTCGTTGTTGAAATGAACAGAACGGAGATCATGTCTCATTCGAATATGAAGACCGTCCTAGTCACTGGTGGAGCGGGCTATGTCGGAGCAGTCCTCGTCCCGCTCCTGATCCGGAAGGGGTATCGCGTAAGGGTTCTCGATCTGTTTCTCTTCGGCGATCATGTGCTGGATAGCGTCAAGAACCATCCCAATCTCGCCGTCTTCAAAGGCGATATCCGCGATCAACGTCTTCTGCAAACAGTGATCCCTAATACTGATTGTGTCATTCACCTGGCGTGTATCTCCAATGATCCCAGCTTTGAGTTAAATCCCGAATTGAGCCGTTCCATTAACTATGATGCCTTTCGCCCTTTGGTTCAAATCAGCAGAGACTCAGGAGTGCGACGGTTCATCTATGCCTCGACGTGCAGCGTCTATGGTATTAGCGAAGCCGACAATGTCACTGAAGATCACCCGCTTCTTCCCATCACCGACTATAACAAGTACAAAGGACTCTGCGAGCCCATTTTGCGAGACTATCAATCACCGAACTTTACGACAGTGATTATCAGGCCGGCCACAGTCTGCGGGTACTCGCCGCGGCAACGGTTGGACTTGACCGTCAACATCCTGACGAACCATGCATGGACCAATCGGCGGATCGCGGTGTTTGGAGGGGCCCAGTGCAGGCCGAACATTCATATTGATGACATGGTGGATCTTTATGCCATGCTGCTCGAACTCGAAGATACGGCGGTCGCGGGGAAAACCTACAACGCCGGCTATGAGAACTACACGGTTGCGGAACTGGCCACCTTCGTCAAGTCAGTCGTGGAAAAGAAGAGCCCAGATCACAAGCCTATCGAAATTGTGACAACCCCTTCTGATGACAAGCGATCGTATCGAATTAACTCGGAGAAGATACGGCGAGAATTAGGATTTACGCCGAGGCGAAGCATTCACGACGCCGTCCAGGGGCTGGTCGAAGCTTTTCAAAGCGGACTGATTCCGAATTCCATGACCGACATGCGATATTACAACATCAAGACTTTTCAACATTTTCGACTGACGTAATAACCGGCCATGGATGTGTGAATACTATCCGGTGATCGTGTGATGGAATATGAAGCCATAGCCAGGCGGATTCGCGCGAAGCTGGTCGAGCTGTCCCACACGGCGAAGACCGCGCATCTCGGCTCCTCGCTTTCTTGTGTGGACATTCTTGTCGCGTTGTACTGGGGCGTCCTGCGTCTCGACATCCATCAGCCGTTCGATGAGGCTCGGGATCGGTTCATACTCAGCAAGGGGCACGCCGCGACGTCCTTGTATGCCGTCTTGGCAGAAAGGGGATTTTTCCCGAAGGAATTACTGGACTCTTATGCCAGCCCGGGATCACGGTTTTCAGAGCACCCCATTCGTGGTGCGGCGCCGGGAATCGAGGTGACTTCCGGCTCCTTAGGGCACGGCCTGCCTTTGGCGGTCGGGATGGCCTTGGCCGGGCGTATTCGAAACCAGGACTTTCGCGTGGTTGTGGTATTGAGCGACGGCGAATGCAATGAAGGATCCGTTTGGGAGGCGGCTTTGCTAGCGGCGGCTCAAGGCCTTGAGAGGTTAATGGTCATTGTCGATTACAACAAATGGCAGGCGACGGGCCGTTCCGAAGAGGTCATGTCCATACGACCACTGGCTGAGAAATGGAAAAGTTTTGGGTGGAGCACCTATGAAGTGGACGGTCATGATATCGAGACACTTTTTCGGGTATTGAGCCAGCTTCCTGACGGAAGCGGGAAGCCTGTGGCCGTGGTCGCAAATACGGTAAAGGGCAAAGGGATCTCCTTTATGGAAGATGATAATAATTGGCACTATCGGATCCCGAACTCGGCTGAAGTCCAACGGGCAAGGCAGGAACTGGGGCTGCTGTGAGAAACGCGTTCGCTTCCGAGCTTACGGCTCTCGCGGCCGGCGACGACCGGATCGTGTTGCTGTCAGGAGATATCGGAAACCAGTTATTTGAGGATTACAAGAGGAAGGCCCCGCGACGATTTTTCAATTGCGGGGTTGCTGAAGCCAACATGATGGGTGTCGCGGCAGGCCTGGCCGGCTGCGGGCTGAAGCCGATTACGTATACCATCACTCCCTTCATGACGACCAGATGCCTCGAGCAGATACGGGTTGATGTCTGTTACCAAAACCTGCCCGTGATCATCGTCGGCGTCGGCGGCGGGCTGTCGTATGCCTCGCTGAATGCGACCCACCATTCCTGCGAGGACATCGCGTTCCTCCGCATGTTGCCGAATATGACCGTCGTGTGTCCTGGCGATCCGCTTGAAGTGAGGCAGGCCTTGCGAGCGGCCCTTGATATCAATGGTCCTGTGTACTTACGGCTGGGAAAGAAAGGGGAGCCATTAGTGCATTCTCAGTTGACGGACTTCAAGATTGGAAAAGCGATCGTACTCCAGGAAGGGGAACACGTCTGTCTCCTAAGCACGGGGAATATCCTGCCGGTTGCCGTGCAGGCCGCTGCTCTTTTGGCGAAGGATGGAATCACTGCCCGAGTGGTCAGCATGCATACCGTTAAGCCCCTGGACGTGGCGCTTCTGAGCGATGTTTTTGATCGGTTTCCCCTCGTGGCCACTCTTGAGGAACACAGCGTCCTCGGCGGTCTCGGCGGCAGTGTTGCCGAATGGCTCGCGGATCGGGGACATGGGTATGCCCGATTGCTGAGAATCGGGACCGCGGATGCCTTTATGTATGTCGCCGGCGAGCAGGATTTCGCCAGGGAGTATTTTGGGCTCACGGCAGAAAGCATCGCCACCAGAGTCCGAAACCTCTACCGCCAGACCACTCTCAAAGCTTCCTCGACTTCACTCGCGTGAAAACAAAAGCTGCTGTTCTGGTCGAATTGGGTGCGCCGCTCGTCATCGCGGAACTGGAAATTCCTCCGTTAAAACCAGGTCAGGTTCTCGTCGAGATCCTCGTCAGTGGTGTGTGCCATACCCAGTTGCTGGAATGCCGAGGAGAACGGGGCGAGGATTCCTATCTCCCGCACTGCCTGGGGCACGAAGCGGTGGGCGTTGTTCGCGAGACCGGAGCCAGCGTCAGCAAGGTCAAGGAGAACGATACCGTCATTCTCTCTTGGATGAAAGGGGCAGGACTGGATGGAGTTGGGACGCAATATCGATGGGGGAGTCGCGCCGTCAATGCCGGCGGCATTACGACGTTCAGTCGCTTTTCCGTCGTCAGCGAGAACCGGCTCGTTCTTATGCGTGCTGGCGTATCCCTGGATGACGCGGCTGTCCTGGGCTGCGCTCTCGCAACCGGCTTTGGCGCGGTCTTCAACGTGGCCAAACCCGTCCCTGGCCAAAGCGCCGTCGTATTCGGCGTTGGTCGCATCGGGCTAGCCGCCGTCGTCGGCGCAGTCGTGGCTGGTTGCACGCCGGTTATTGCCGTCGACGTGAATGAAGGGAAACTCAAAATCGCAGAGAGACTGGGTGCGACCCATACCGTTCGCTCCGAACAGTCCCTGGAACAAATCTTCCGCGTCTGTCCTAAGGGCGTTGATTTTGCGATTGAAGCGAGCGGTCACCCCAGTATCATGACCAGTGCGGTACGGAGCGCCCGTTCTCAGGGAGGGACGGCCATTGTCGTTGGCAACGCCCGGCATGGCGAAGTGATGCACCTTGATCCGAAAGAACTCAACCAGGGCAAGCGCCTGCTGGGGACTTGGGGGGGCAACAACGATCCGGATCGGGATTTTGAAAGATACTGTCACCTGCTGAATTCTGGCAAGATCAGCCTGGCACCAGTGACGCCACGCCACTACCGGCTTGAGCAGGTCAATGACGCGTTGGCTGACTTGGAAAATGGGAATGCCGTACGGCCCTTGCTCGTTTGCAGCGATCGCGCTGGACAATGGTGATCGGCGTCGATTTTGACAATACGATTGTGTGTTGCGACGATGTCTTTTATGTCGAAGCCTCAAACCGTGGGCTCCTTGCGCCGGATATCCCGAACAGCAAAGAGAAGGTACGCAATTACCTTCGGGCATGCGGGAAAGAGACGGCGTGGACGGAATTGCAGGGATACGTGTATGGGGTCCTGGTTCGTCAGGCCGCTGCATTCCCCGGGGTCAAAGAGTTCTTTCTGGGTTGCCTCCGCCGAGGGCTGAGGATCGCCATCATCAGCCACAAGACCCGTCACCCTGTGCTTGGGCCGCCATACGATCTCCATGGCGCCGCGCACGAATCCCTCAAGCGGAACGGGTTTTATGATCCGGACGGCATAGGGATGACGCCAGCCGACGTCTTTTTCGAGCCGAGCAAAGAGGATAAATTAAAGCGCATTGCTCACGTGGGATGCACTCACTTCATCGATGATTTGCCGGAATTTTTAACAGATCCGCGGTTTCCAGAAAGGGTGGAAAAGATTCTCTTCGATCCGAACAGCTATCACTCCGAGTGCGATCAGTACCGCCGTACAACGTCCTGGGTGGAGATCGGTCAGTGCGTCATCGGGCGTTCGTAGATTGCGATGAGCAGCTCCGGCCCGCCGTGGAATCGCTGCTCAGCATGGCGGGGCTTACGAGGGATTTCAGGGCCCGTCTTCTCGACGGAGGCGCAAACAATAGGGTCTTTCACTTGCGAGCGGGCAATGCCGATGTGCTGCTCAAGGTCTATTTCCGGTGCCCTGAAGACGGACGGGACCGGCTCGCCGCGGAATTCGCCTTCTGCCGCTTTGCCTGGGAGAACGGCATTCACCTCGTTCCCCGTCCCCTGGCCTGTATGCCTGAAGTTTCGCTTGCGCTCTATGAATATCTACCTGGTCGCCCGATCCAGCCTTCCGATATCAGTGATGCTGCACTCTCACAAGCGCTGGATTTCTACGACGTGATAAACAAGTATCGAGGCCTTCCGGCCGCAGCGGTCTTGCCCAACGCTGCCGAAGCTTGCTTCAGCATTCAGGATCATCTCGAATGCGTTGACGGCCGAGTGGCCCGACTCACGAAGATAGAGGTGTGTTCCGAAATTAATGAGTCCGCACATGTGTTCGTACGGGACGAGCTCGAGCCAATGTGGAGAGACATCCGACGATTCACGGTAGACACGGCAAGAGCGGAGCACCTGCTTGCGAAGATTGCAGAGTCAGACAAATGTCTGTCTCCTTCAGATTTCGGATTCCACAATGCCGTTATGATGGCCGATGGAGCGCTCCGGTTCATAGATTTTGAATACGCCGGCTGGGATGATCCCGGCAAACTCGTATGTGATTTCTTTTGTCAGCCGGCACTGCCGGTTCCGCTAGAGCATTTCGAGAAGGTCATGATGCGAGTCACCACGAAACTCTCGGCACCGGATTGGCATCGCCACCGCATTCGATTGCTGTTCCCGGTATATCAGATCAAATGGTGCTGTATTTTGTTGAACGATTTTTTGAGCGTCGGCAGTCATCGGAGACTATTTTCGGGAGGCCTTCATGATGTGGTTGCCCGAAAGGTCAAGCAGTTGCAAAAAGCTCGGACGGCCCTGACCACGGTACGGAGCGGATTGTCTCGGACATCTCGGCAGAGCTGTGACTAAAAAGATTGTCGTGTTGGGGGCAAATTCATTTTCCGGCCAAGATTTTGTCGACCTCTTGCTCGAGAATTCCACCAATGAAGTTATTGGTATCAGCAGATCTCCCGAACGATCCGAGGTCTTCCTCAAGTACAAGTCGCGCAAGGAATTGTCGAGATACCGGTATTTCCAGATGGATATGAATGCCGATATGCCGGCGCTCCTTGAGTTGCTGGATCGAGAGTCCCCCACGCATATCGTAAATTTTGCGGCCCAAAGCGAGGTCGCTCCAAGCTGGGAGTACCCAGAGCATTGGTTCCGGACGAATTGTGTCGCCCTCGCCCAATTGGTCAATCATCTGCGAAAGCGAACGTACCTGACCCGATACCTGCACATCTCGTCACCGGAGGTCTATGGCACCTGCGCCGGGACGGTGAAAGAAGATGCTCCGCTCAATCCCAGCACCCCCTATGCGGCGTCCAAGGCGGGCGCGGACTTGCTTCTCTCCACGTACGTGAGGCAATTCGGCTTCCCGGCGATGACGGTCCGCGCTACCAACGTCTATGGCGCCCGCCAGCAATTATTTAAGATCATTCCTCGCTCCGTGATTTACGTACGGTTGGACCGAAAGATAGAATTGCATGGAGGCGGGAAAGCCATCAAATCCTATATTCACATTCGTGATGTCTCGCATGGAGAGCTAGCCGTCTTGGAGAAAGGTCAACTTGGCATGATTTACCATCTCTCGCCGGACCGTGGGATTTCAGTGCGGGAAGTGGTCCAAACGGTTTGCGATCAGATGGGCCGACGGCTTGAAGACGTGACCACAGTGGTGGACGAGCGTCCCGGGCAAGACGCGGCATACGTCATTGACTCCACGCGAACCCGCGCAACCCTCGGGTGGAAGCCGAACATCACGTTCAAGGAGGGCATATCCGAGGTCGTGGAGTGGGTACATAGGTATTGGGACCAGATTATGAGCCATCCGCTCAGCTATCAGCACCAAGCTTAATGAGATGGCGTACGTAGATTTCATTTCTCGATTGCACAAAAGTACGAAGCGGGACTATCTCGAACGTGTGTGCGTGCATGATAAGGCGGTATGCGCGGAACTTGCCGTCAAGTTCGGCAAGGACTACTGGGACGGGGATCGAAAGTGCGGATACGGCGGCTATCGATACGACGGCCGCTGGCGCGCCGTTGCCGAGGACATGGTGAAGCACTATCAACTCCCGCCCGATGCACGCATCCTCGATGTCGGTTGCGGGAAGGGTTTCCTTTTGTACGAGTTCACTCAAGTCCTGCCGAATGCCCGCGTTGCAGGGATCGATATCTCGAACTACGGTGTCCGACATGCCAAGGAAGAGGTGCGCCCGTTTCTACAAGTAGCCAGTGCCCCGGCGCTTCCGTTCAAGGATCGATCCTTCGATTTGGTCCTCTCGGTTCTGACCATCCACAACTTGTACAACTATGATCTCTGGAACGCGCTGGAGGAGATCGAGCGAGTGGGAAAGAGGGCGAAATATGTCGCCGTCGAAACGTACCGGAATGAGCGCGAAAAGGTAAATCTTCTGTATTGGCAACTGACCTGCCGTGCGTTCCACACGCCGGCGGAGTGGGAATGGGTGTTCATGCGAACGGGATATACCGGCGACCACTCGTTCATCGTCTTCGAGTAGTCCAAGATGGACCTGGGCATCAAAGGCCGTTTGTCTCTTGTCACCGGTGCGAGCCGCGGCATCGGGCGTGCGATCGCCCTTGAACTGGCCCGCGAGGGCGCCCGCGTGCTTCTGGTCGCTAGGTCCCAGGATCAGCTCGAGGCCGTCAAGCGTGAGATGAAAGGATCCGAAGCAGACCATCAGTGCCTCGCCTTGGATCTGCTGGCCGAGGATGCTGTGCAGGTGCTTGTGCAAGCCGTCAATAAGCTCGGGGATCTGGACATCATCGTCCATAATCTGGGAGGATCTCACGGAGTTTTTCAAGCTCTGGCTCCGGCAGAGGATTGGAAGAAAGTCTGGCAGTTCAATCTAGGCATCGCTCACGAGATCAACCGTGTGTTCCTTCCCACTATGGTGAAGCGACGCTGGGGCCGGGTTGTCCATATCTCAACTCTCTCTACGGTGACCTACAATGGATATGCGGCCTATGTCTCGGCGAAATGCGCCCTGAACGGATATGTGAAATCCGTCAACCGCGAGGTCTCCAAAGACAACGTCATCATCTCGGCGGTAGCACCAGGTGTGATCTATTCGGAAGGACGCTTCTTCGCCAAGCTTCAGAAGGAAGACCCCGCGGCCCTCGAAGCGTATTTCAAGAACCACCTGCCGATCCGACGGTTGGGTCATGCCGAAGACATCGCGCCGGCAGTGGCCTTCTTGTGCTCAGAGCAGGCTTCGTTCATGGCCGGGGCTATCGTTGGCATTGACGGGGGAGGCATGTAGATGAAAATCCTGCTGATCGGACACCAGGGATATCTGGGAAAAGGACTCCATGCGTTCTTAAGCGGCGTCCATGACGTCATCGGATGGGACAAGAAAGAGGATCTCTTCACCCTCGATGCGCCTTTCCTGGCCAGAGAAAACATCGAAATGGTCATCAACCTCTCAGTCATGGCGGACCGCCAGTCCAAATCCTTTCAAGCCGGGATGCCGACCGACGAGATCAACGTGGGCGGCGCCAGGCACCTGGCGACGATTCTCAAGGGAAGCGATATCGTATGGATCCAGATGTCCACCCGGGAAGTTCTTGGTCCAGTCTATGGGCTCAAGGACGTGCGCAAGACGAAGGGGGGGTACCGGCCCAGATTCCTCGTCGACGAAGAATTTCCTTACGCACCGCAGAATTTCTATGGCAAGTCCAAGATCATGGCGGAGTTCATCTCCGAGTCACATCCCAAGAGCACCGTCATCCGTTTGACTACCTGCTACACCGACTTTGATCATCCCGGCGGCAACTGGGTGGTCTCTTTGATCCGGGCCGCGGTGGCAGATAGGCCGGTAACCCTCACCCAGGGCGGACTGCAATTCAGAGACCCGTTGCACATCGATGATCTCGGGCGCCTCATCGTGAAGCTTTCTGAGAACAAAGTGTTCAGTGAGCGCATTCACGCTGGCGGCGGCGAGCAGAACATGATTTCGCTCCTGGAGTTCGTGCGCCTGGCCAATCCTCACGTGAAGATAGAATCGGCACCAGGCGGGGACTATGGCTTTGCCTTCGATATCACCAAGGCCTGTCGTCTGGCGGGGTGGCAGCCTGAAGTCCTGGTCCGGGACAAGCTGCCCGTGATCGTTGAGAACATCCGCCTCGGCAAGACACACCCGATGTCGGATCAAGGCTAGGCGTTCGGTTCGAATGACCCTCTGTCGTCTGTGTCATCACCTCGCCGTCACACCGTGGCTGGATCTGGGCAAGCAAGCCCTGTGCAACCGCTTTTTGATGACCTCGAGCGGTGAGGAGCCTACCTTCCCGTTTACCCTCGGGCAATGTCATGCCTGCGGCGTGATCCAACTGCTCGATCCTGTCGCGGCACAGGAACTCAAGCCACGTTTTGATTGGGTCACCTACCGTGAGGCCGAAGGCCATCTGGATGATCTTGTGGAGGACATCTGTCGGCTCCCAGGAGTGGCTACGACCTCGGTCATTGGTGCCATCAGTTCGAAGGACGATTCGACCGTTGCGCGTTTTAAACGACGCGGGTTCGCGAGGACGTGGCGGCTCGACATCGAACGTGATCTGGGGGCGGACGACCGCGGCGCCGGTCCCGAGACGATACAGCTCCATCTCACGCCGCAGATGGCCGATGTTGTTGCGCAACGGCGCGGCCAAGCCGATGTGCTTATTGCCCGGCATATTGTGGAGCATGCCCAGGATCCCAGTTCTTTCGTTGGTGCTCTGAAACGACTGGTCCGTCCGGATGGCTACATCGTGCTCGAAGTCCCCGATTGTGGTCCGGCCCTGCAGCGTGCTGATTACACGATGCCGTGGGAGGAGCATGTACTCTATTTCACTGAGAAATTGCTTCGTCAGGCTGTCACATGCTGGGGTTTCCAGCCAGTGAGTCACCGGCTCTATCCGTATTCCCACGAAAACTCGCTGGTGGCCATCGTTCGATCCACCGAGACGGCACAGCCGAACAAACCTGACTCCGCCGTTGCTCAGGCCGAACGGGAGTTTGCCGACGGATATGCTCGATCCTTCCCGCTGCATCGTCGCAAGGCCAACGAGGCTCTCGCGGAGTTCCGCCGCAGGCGAGGACGAATCGCCATGTTTGGGGCCGGTCACTTGAGCTGCGCGTGGATCAATTTTCTCGGAACGAGGGAATACATTGACTTCGTCGTGGACGATGATCCCCGGAAGCGCAGCCTCTTCATGCCCGGTTCACGCCTGCCGATTCTGGCCTCGTCAGAATTGATGCCACGCGGCATCAAGCTGTGCCTGCTGAGCCTCAACCAGGAGAGTGAAGAGAAAGTGATGGCCAACAACCAGGCTTTTCTGGACGCCGGCGGAATCTTCGCGTCGATCTTTCCCGGACGGCCCAACTCTTTTGTGCAGTGAGCGGAGCGATGCATCCGGGGCGGGCCATACACAGTCTGATCGTCGGGGGAACGCGCGGGCTTGGACTCGAACTCGTCCGGCTCTTCTCGGAGCAAGGTCATACCGTCTCGGTCATCGGTAGGCGGGCTCCCGGCGATCCCGAGCGAAGCCTGCAAGGGGCACACTTTTGGACATCCGACTTGACGGATGAGCGCCAGCTCGGCCCTGTCCTCGATGAGGTCGTTGCCCGCAATGGCAAGTTGAACAATCTGGTTCTTTTGCAGCGTTTCAAGGGAAACGGAGATCCTTGGGTCGGAGAAATCGCAACTTCCCTGACCGCAACCAAGATCAGTATCGAACGACTGGCTGGTGACTTCTGCCACGAGGGAGACAAATCAATCGTCCTGGTCAGCTCCATCGTGGGCCGCTTCATTGCCGGCGGTCAGCCGGTCAGCTATCACGTAGCCAAGGCTACACTCGGTCACATGGCGCGTTACTACGCCGTGGAGTTCGGTGCGAAGGGCATCCGAGTCAATTGCGTCTCGCCCTGTACCTTTATAAAGGAAGAGAACGCTGAGTTTTACAGGAGCCACGAAGAGCTGCACAACCTCTTCAAGCGGACCATCCCTCTGGGGAGAATGGGTACGGCGCGTGAGAGTGCCGAGGTGATTGCATTTCTTTGCAGTCCAAAGGCTTCATTCGTGACCGGCCAGGAGATTCTGGTCGATGGTGGAGTCTCCCTCCTCTCACAGGAATCCCTGGCCCGGAAGCTCATGGGATTGTAATGCCTCCGTCATCCACTCGACGCACCTCATGCCGTCTCTGCGAATCTTCCCGACTGGAGTTGGTGGTCCCTATCAAGGCATCCCCGATTGCTGACGCATATCTTTCACCCGATCGGATCCATGAAGGTGAGGTATCCTATCCGTTAGATCTGTACCTCTGCAGGACGTGTGGACACGTGCAGTTGCTGGATGTGGTGAACCCGGAGATGCTCTTCGCCGGCTACATCTATCACACGTCGGCTTCTCCGGGCCTGGTCGATCACTTTCGACGTTACGCGGAAGAGTTGCTGCAGCGATCCCTTATCTCTCCCTCCGAACTCGCGATCGACATCGGAAGCAATGACGGGACACTGCTCAGGTTTCTTCAAGAGAAGGGAGTACGGGTTCTAGGGATTGATCCAGCCACCACCATCGCTCATCAGGCCACTCAGGCCGGAGTTGAGACTCTCCCGGAATTTTTCACCTCAACCCTGGCTCGTCGGATCCGAACCGAGCGAGGACCCGCGGCCTGCATCACGGCCAACAACGTCTTCGCTCATGCTGACAGTCTGCCGGATATCGCAGACGGCATCCGGGAAGTGCTGTCGCCAAAGGGAGTGTTCGTGTTCGAGGTGTCCTACCTGGTGGATATCATTGAAAAGCTCCTCTTCGACACGGTCTTCCATGAACACCTCTGTTACCACTCCATCAAGCCCCTCAGCACATTTCTTGCTCGACACGGACTGGAGCTCTTCGACATTACGCGGCTGCCGACCAAGGGAGGATCCATCCGTGGATTTGCCCAGCGCGTTGGAGCCGGCCGCCCCAAGACGTCTGTCGTGAGTGACCTCCTGAAGCTTGAATCCAGCATGGGCCTCGATGAGCCAGAGCGGTTCCACAAGTTCAGTGAGAAGCTGGAGGCGATCAAGGGGAGTCTTCACGGCCTTCTGGAGCCGCTTCGGGCCTCCGGTAAGACCATCGTAGGGTATGGCGCCTCGGCGACCGTGACCACTCTGGTCCATCACTTCGAGCTGGGTCCCTTTCTGAGTTACCTCGTGGACGACAATGCGGCGCGGCATGGCCTCGTCAGTCCGGGTCTGCATCTTCCGGTGCTGCCGTCGCGAGTTCTCTACGAGCGCAAGCCGGATTTTGTCGTCATTTTGGCTTGGCAGTATGCGGACCCGATCATCAACAAGAATCGGAAATATCTTGAGCAGGGTGGACACTTTATCCTCCCGTTGCCGCGACCGCAGGTCATGTGATCCGTCGTGGGCCGAAGAATGATGGCCGGACATCGCGAGATCGTCTTGAGGGAAATTAGCCCGGAAGTGCTCGTGGCCGATGTGCCGCTCCTCACGCTAACGAGCGATCATATTGAGCATCTCAAGGTGCGCGCATCAAAGAATCCACGTCGACGCATACGTCTTTGCGCGCATAGGAACTTGAACGACGCCGTCCATGAGATGCTGATCGTGATGACGCAGGAATGCTATATCAGGCCGCATAAACACCTCGGAAAGGGCGAGTCCTTCCACATCGTGGAGGGCGCCCTTGATGTGGTGGGGTTCGACGAAGTAGGGAACGTCACCACGGTCCTTCCGCTCGGAGACTATGGATCCGGACAAAGCTTCTATTACAGAAGCGACGAATTGGGGTACCACACGGTCATCATCCGATCAGCGTTCGTCGTGATTCACGAGACCACGCGTGGACCGTTTAGGGCGGCCGACAATATTGTCGCCCCCTGGTCTCCCGATGAGAAAGACCCAGTGGCAGTCGGGGAATTTCTCGCTAGGCTGGGAAGGATGATCGAAAAGCAAACCGATGGCGCGTCCGGCATTCCGGCATGACACTCAAGAACGTAGAGACTCCTAAGGTGGACGGTTTGCGCGTCTCGGTCGTTGTGCCGGCGCTTAACGAGGAGAAGAACCTGCGTGCCGCGGTGGAGAGCGTCATCGAGGGAGCCGAGGCGGCCGGGAACGTCACCATAGAGATCCTCATTGTCGACGACGGCAGCACGGATGGCACGGCGTCGCTCATCGAGGAGATCATGGCAAAGTACTCCTTCGTGCGCGCTATCCACCATTCACGGAACCAAGGATTCGGTGCCTGCTTCCTGAGCGGCCTGGAGGCGGCGAGCTACGAGTGGATCACCCTCTTTCCGGGCGACAACTGCATCTCGGTCCCGACCTTGACAAACATGCTCAAGAACTGCGGCAAGGCGGACGTGGTCTGCGCCTACACGGTCAACACAGAATGCCGCAGTCGAGTCCGGAATGTTCTCTCAGCCATCTTCTCCTTCATCTACACGACGACCTTCAATCTCCACCTGCGGTACATCAACGCCACACCGGTGTACTCGGTTTCACAGCTACGCAATGAAGAGCTACGCTGCTTCCGCTACAGCTTTCCTTCGGAAACGACGGTGCGCCTGCTCAGAAAGGGATGCACTTTCATGGAGATCCAAGGCTTCATGAATCCGGGTGCCCGCAAAAGCTCGGCGCTCCGGATTAGAAATCTGGCTGAGGTGGTTTTCAACTACGTGCTTCTCATCTACGATATCTATCTCCGCCGTCGCCAAGCCTATGCGCATGCTCCGGTCCGGGTCTTGCCTGACGGCGTGAAATTTCACTGAATCCGCAGGATGGCGACGACAGGGAGCATCGAGACTTCGCGTCTGCTCATCGAGCCGTTTGCCGAGCAGAATCTGACCGAGCGGTATGTCTCATGGCTCAATGACCCTCAAGTGGTCCAGTTTAGCGACCAACGCTTCCAGACCCATACGCTGGCGAGCTGCCGGGCTTACTGGGAGTCGTTCCGATCGAGTCCCCATTATTTCTGGGCGATTCGGTTGCATGACGAAGGCGACAGGATGATCGGGACCATGACCGCGTATGTTGACGAGCATCACCAGGTTGCCGACGTCGGAATTCTGATCGGAGAGAAGCGCGTCTGGGGACGTGGCTATGCGAGTGAAGCCTGGATCACCGTCTGCGACTATTTGTTGCGACACGCGGGACTTCGAAAAGTCACAGCCGGCACCATCGAGCCGAACAAAGGCATGATCCGGGTCATGGAAAAAGCGGGGATGGTGGATGACGGCAGGAGCGTGCGGCAGTGCGTCTGGAACGATCGGGAAATGGATGTGGTGCATCGGGCGCTCTTCAAAGAGGCGTGGTTGCGGCAACACCCTCGATCCCCCTTCGAAAAGTGAAGGTCCTCATCGTCGAACAGCTCAATCATCGGATCCTATCGCAGCATTCCTCCATTGTCGCGGACGCGGATGTGTGCCTGTCCATCAGCGTCAGTCATGGATCCGCCGCCGAGCAGGCGCTCGGTGATGCCCGGTGGCAGGTTGTGAGTCTGCCGGCCCATGAGAGGGCGATAGCCCGGCATGCGGCGTGGGCGCATGAACTGGCGATGAGCCAACGGCTGGGCGATCGGCCTCTTCCTGCCAGATATGAGTCTCTAGTGTGCTACGGGCTTGAATTCAGATTGCGACCGGCCGCCCTGGCGCTTGCGTTTCTCAAAGAGACGGCGAAAGCCAGGGGCTGCAGCTTGGATCAGATAGAGGTGCGGATCGTCGCAGATGATCCCTATCTCCGGGACGCATTCACTCGCCCCGATGGAATTGCGGCTCAGCTCAAGTCAGTGGCTCTTCGCTCATCGAGCAGACCTGCAGCGGTGGTTGGCACATTAAAAGAACAATTGGCTGCCAGCCGAATGGTCCGCAGATTGGCCTTGGCATGGGCAGGCGGAACCTTGATGCGCTCTCCTTGGCCTCTTGGAAAACGACAAACGACCAACCGAAAGAGAACAGCGGCCCTGTTTGTTCTGAGCCAGCATTATCGAGACCTTTTCCAACCCATTCGCGCCTTACTCATCTCACGAGGTTGGCGCGTTCCGGTCTTTTGCTACAACCCGATCGAGGACTCTGGAAACGATGCCGAGTTGTTTGACGACGCCGTCAGGAAGACTGGCGGCGGCCTTAACGAGGCTCTCGTTACGCCCGAGTGGAACATTTCGGTGAATTTTCTCAGAGAGAGCCCGGTATCTTCGCGGTGGCTGCGAGTCGTTTTAGACGCGAGCTGGCTCACTGGTTGGGACAAGATTCTCAGGCACCAACGTGTTCTTAGTTCCTTGCAGCCGAACGTCGTAATTTCCTATTCCCTGGATACCATGGGGCTGGGTCTTCGCGGCGCCGCGGACTCGCTCGGGATACCATCGCTCTTCATCAATCACGGCCCGCAGGGCCCCGTACCTTCGTCGTGGATTTTTCGGTGGACCGCTTCGGCATTGGCTGGGCAACCCTGCGTCGCAGCCAACACCGTCGATCCTTTCTCCATACGGCACAGTGGATTGGTCGCGGTCGGCTATCCGCCCTACGATGCCATTCTGGCTCGCGCGGCGGCCTTGGGGGACAGGAGGTCGGAGATTGCGAGTCTGGGTCAGCCTGCGGAGAGACCGTATGTCGTCGTGGTGTTTGCCGAGTACGGCAGCCTGTTCTGGGTCCATGCCCTGCAGGACCGTTTGCTGCGGCTGGTCGCGGAAGTGCTGCCATCGGATTGCTTCCTGGTCTGTAAACTCCACCCCGCGGGCGAGCACGAACGCGATCTGTGCGAGAAGGTGCTAGGCTCTTTATTGCCGTCGGACGCGTTCGCGGTAATTGGCGAACGCCAGCACACGACCCCGGATCTGTTAGCAGCGTGCCACGTTGCGGTCGCAGTTGAGCGGTGCATGGCCTTGACGGACGCGATTTTCATGCGGCGCCCAGCAGTTGGGATTAGGTTTCCAGAAATTCCTCCCGGCAGCAATGATCTGAAGCACCCTGCGAGAGGACCGGAGTTCTGGAAGTGCTGTCGCGTGGTTCGGGACAAAACCGAGATGCGCGATGCTTTAATATCCTTGACTCGGAACGCTACCGCTCGGGCCGCTTTGTTGAAGAGCCACAAGCGGTATATCGAGCAGTTTTATCTTGCGTCGGATGGGCGAGCCAGCCATCGTGTCGCGGATCTGATCGAGCATCTGGGAGAAGGAAAAGACGCTGAGTCTTTCGTTCCCACCATCGGAACGAGCTTGCTCGTAGAGTGAATCTAATGCCGAACACAACTGCGGGCAGTCCGATCAGCTTGCTCAGACCATACATCGGGCGACTCGCCGGTTTGTTCTCACTGATCCTCATGTCCGCGCTCGCCGAGGCAGCCGGGCTGCTACTCCTCTCAATCTTCCTGAACGTGCTCGTGGGCGCTGGAGGGGGGACACAACGAGCAGTCGTCCTGAGTTCCCTGTACGCGTATGTCGAGCACAACCCCAGCGTCTTCTTGCTGACTGTGGCGTTCACGTACGTCGGCAAAGCTCTGATAGCCCTGTGGGCCACATATGTGTCCTTTGTGCTGGCGTTCAGGATGACGGACGATTGGCAGATGAGTCTGATCAGCGGCTATCTCCGGGCTCCCTTGAGGCGGATCGAGAAGCGACAAGGCGACATGCTCCAGGTGATCCTCGACGAACCCAGTTGGGTCAGCGCCGGGCTCAGCGCGGCCGGCGTGCTCGCGCAGAACGCGTTCTCCGCCTTGACGGTGTGCATCGTCTTGCTCGCCATTTCCCCCGCCATGACGTTGGGTCTGACGGTCATCGCCGTGGGCGCGGGCGCGATGATCGTGGGGCTGTCGAGGTATTCGCGCGCCATTGCCGCAAAGCGGTCTCAGGCCTATGGCGATGGCTACGCCTATCTCACGGAGATGCTCGGGGCGATCAAACAGTTCCGTGTCTTCGGCCTCGAGGAACAGGCTGAGCGCCGGGCGGCCTCCAATCTCGCCCAGAT
>Ga0194121_10004619_pt1 | contig 19860 bp, 19 predicted proteins | sample TA2MahCa50mmetaG_FD_148609 | JGI IMG/M metagenome (GOLD analysis project Ga0194121, IMG submission 148609) | Freshwater microbial communities from Lake Tanganyika, Tanzania - TA2015020 Mahale Deep Cast 50m | ecosystem: Environmental > Aquatic > Freshwater > Lake | place: Tanzania: Lake...
TATATCAGGAAATAGTTTCTGAATTTTTTCTAACTCTTGTTTTAGCTTACCACCCAGCTTTCTGACATCAGATAAGAAATTTCCTGACAATAAAATATCTAACACAGCATTGGCAGTGGCCATGGCTAGAGGGTTGCCGCCGTAAGTTGTGCCGTGAACGCCAAGCGTCATTCCGCTTGCTGCATTTTTCGTTGCCAGGCAGGCGCCAAGCGGGAAGCCGCCTGCGATGGCTTTGGCGGTGGCGATTAGATCCGGCGTAACGCCATAAAATTCGTAAGCAAAAAGGTGGCCGATACGTCCCATGCCGCACTGCACCTCATCAAAAGCCAGTAGTAGATTCTTTTCGTTACAGATTTTGCGCAGTTGTTGCAGGAAATTTTTGTCAGCAACGCGAATTCCCTCTTCACCTTGGATCGGCTCAATTAGTATTCCCGCAGTATTTTCCGAAATTGCATTCTTTACCGCTTCAATGTCACCAAACTCGACATTGTCGAAGCCTTGTAGCGCCGGCTCAAATCCTTCGAGATATTTTGATTTAGCGGCAGCGGAGATGGTGGCAATCGTGCGGCCGTGGAAGGCGCCGGTAAAGGTGATGATGCGGTTTTTGTGCGCCTGATCTTTTACGTAGAAATGGCGGCGGATCATCTTGATCACACACTCCACACTTTCGGCGCCGGAGTTACAGAAAAATACGTAATCAGCGAAGGTGTTGGTGACGAGTTTGTTTGCGTAATTATTGAGCTCGTTGCCATTGTAGATGTTAGAGACGTGCCAAAGTTTTTTGGCCTGATTAGTGATTGCCTCAACTAATTTTGGATGGCAGTGACCCAGTGCGTTCACCGCAATTCCTGCACCAAAATCGAGATATTTTTTGCCGTTATTATCAAAGAGATAAACCCCTTCACCGCGCGCGAAAGCAATATCGAAGCGCTTGTGGACGGGGAGGAGTTTGGGGGAAGTAAGCATTTAGGAATTAGGAATTAGGATTTAGGATTTAGTCAAAACTAATTCCTAAATCCTAATTCCTAAATCCTAAATTCATGCTCCTAGACTCTCCTGAAACTAAACAAAAAATCCTTGATGAATTTCTGCCGCTTTGTGCTTTTGATGGGTGGAGTAAGGAAGCACTCGTGAAGGCTGCTGAGAAATGTGGTATTGGGGAAAATTTTTTGCCGCTGATTTTTGAAAATGGCTTACTTGATTTGGCGGAATTTTATCTTGAATCACAAAATGAAAAATCAGCCGCGATCTCAGAGAGTATTGAGGGAAGGAAGATTCGCGACAAGATTCGTCTCTCACTTTATGCTCGCTTTAAGGTTGAGCAACAAAACAAAATCGCTATCCAAAGGCTGATTAATTTTTACCTAGATCCCAAAAATTTTACCTCTTTTGAAACTGGTGTGCGGCCAGCAATTCACGGCCTTAGCGCTTGTTACAAAATCGCTGACTTTATCTGGAAAAACATCAATGACCAATCAACCGACTTCAATTATTACACCAAAAGAATTACCTTAGGCAAAATCATTTTTCGCGCCGTGCCAATTTTCCTAAAAGATGAGATAAGAGTAGAAAATTTCATCGATACCGAGATCGAAAAAGTAATGCGCTTTGAGAAGCTCAAATCAGGTGTTAAAAAAACTTTTTGCGAATTTTTTTGGGATGAAAATGGTGAGCTCAAATCTCCAAAACAGATCATTAAAAATTTTCCTTTCTTCCGTTTAATGTAGTGGGTTAGTTGACTACCAACTACTGACTACCGACTACCAACTTTCTTGTGTCCACAACCTTCAACATCCTCGACATAATCTTCTTTGCCTTCACCGCTATCTTTGTTTTGACCGCTACTTTGCGCGGTTTTGTGAAGGAGATTTTTGCATTGCTTAACTGGGTGTTGGCGCTTGCTGTTTCTTACCTTCTTGCACCTTACGTTACTGACTTTCTTGCGGCATATTTTAAGAGTAAGATGGCCATCGATTTAGTGTCGCGCAGTGGTTTGTTTATTGTGGTTTTTTTGATTACCGCTTTCTCGACCGCGAATTTTTGTGACTCTCTTAAGAAAAAAATTCCCTCATCTTTTGACCGCTCGCTCGGTCTACTCTACGGCTTTGCCAAGACGTTAATTATTTTTGGTGCGATCTACTCACTATATCTCAACACCTACGGATTATTGCTTGGCAACAAGCTAAATGAAACGACGCAGAAAGAGCCGGAATGGTTTGAGCAAGCGAAGTGTCGCAGCTTGATCAAAGCTTCCAGTGAGTTTTTGGATCCGATGATTAAGGCATTTTTTGATTCAGCGACGCAGAACTTTGAACCAATGTTACCAAAGTCGGAAGAGACTCTAGATGGCAAGATTAACGATATGATCGATGGTAAAAAAGATGAGCAACAAGATGTTGTAAAAGATCCTTTAAGCGGTGACTTCGAAGAGGGTTACAGCAAGAAGGAAATCGAGAAACTCAATCGTCTAATGGACATAATCGGGAAATAATCATGTTTCGACTAACTGGAAAAAATGCGCTGGTTACCGGCGCGACTGGCGGCATTGGATCGGCAATTGCCAAAACATTAGCTAAGCAAGGAGCGAAGCTGGTATTGTCTTCAACGAAAGAGGAAAAACTGCAGGAACTTGCCAGCGAGATTGGCGGCGATGTGAAATATTCTGCCTGTAACTTGGCGGATATGGCGGCCGTGGACGCGCTGTTTGACAAGGCGGAAGAGTTGGTCGGGCAAATCGACATTTTAATCTGCAATGCCGGCATCACCCGCGACAATCTTGTGCTACGTATGAAGAATGATGATTTTGAGCAGGTGGTTGATGTGAACTTAAAGTCGACCTTCATCCTCAACCGCAACGCCATCAAAAAAATGATGCGCCGCAAATATGGCCGCATCATCAACATTACTTCGATCGTCGGTGTGACAGGAAATCCTGGCCAAGCGAATTACTGTGCTTCAAAAGCGGGAATGATCGGGATGAGCAAATCTCTTGCGCAAGAAGTAGCCTCACGTGGCATCACCATCAACTGCGTGGCTCCTGGTTTTATTAAAAGCCCAATGACCGATGTTTTAACGCAACAACAACGCGCGGCGATTCTAGCAAAAATTCCAACTGGGCAGATGGGTGAGTCTCTAGATATTGCTAAGGGCGTAGCGTTTTTAGCGAGTGAAGATGCGGGCTACATCAATGGTCAGACGCTGCATATCAATGGCGGCATGTTCATGAACTAATGTCTGAGAAGCTGAAAAAACAAATTGCTAAAATGAGCTTCGAGGCAGCGATGGAAAGGCTCGAGCATATTGTTGAAACCTTGTCGTCACAAAAAGTAAATCTCAATTCAATGATCGCGCTACATGAGGAAGGCTCGCTTCTCAAAGAGTTTTGTGAGGAAAAACTTGCGGAAGCAAAGATGAAGATCGAAGTGATTTCTCTCAAAAAATCCTTACCAAATGAAGCATCTTCCTAATCTCCTCACATCCTTCCGTTTATTTGTCATCCCTGTCCTCATAGCCTCTTTCTATATCCCGGGAATGGTTGCGAATATAGTCGCTGCCGCCCTGTTTGGTGTCGCCGCGATCACCGATTATTTTGACGGATATTTTGCGCGTTCGATGAAGGTTCAGTCGAATTTTGGTAAGTGCTTGGATCCAATCGCTGACAAGCTATTGGTGATTGTGGCTATTGTGATGTTAATCCGCTTCAACCCCGAAAATCGTTGGGTCCTATTTCCTGGTTTAGTGATTATTTGCCGAGAAGTTTTGGTGTCAGGACTGCGCGAATTCTTGGCCGAGTTGCATGTCAGCGTGCCAGTGAGCAAGCTCGCGAAATATAAAACCGCAGTGCAGATGTTTGCGATTGGTGGATTGATCTTAGGTGAAAAAGGCTCGACCTACATGTTCTACTATTGGCTCGGTGGCTTCATTGAGATGGACATAAAATTTTTGTTGGTGAGCGCAATCGTGACGGCAGCGAAAATTCTTTTTGTGTTAGCGGCGGTGCTCACGGTGATTACTGGCTACGCCTATTTCCGCGTTGGCTTGAGGAATATGTAACAAGCTGAATTCAAAAGCTGTTAAGTATTGCTTCCTACCTCGTATTTTCTACATCTTTCCCAATTGGTTTGAGTCTTGCTGATTTTGTTTTCTTATCCTGTCCAACCGCATCTCCATGCTGAATCTTTGATGGGCGTAGATCACCCTTGGTTGGAGTGTTATATACTACTGATCCTCTAGTCAGAATTTCATGATCCGTACGGAAATCATATGGTGTGGTTTTAGAGAAATCCGGAGTGGCATCGGCAATCTTTTGTCTGAGCTTGTCTTTATGAGTTGGTCTTGCGTCTTCAATCTTTTGTCTGAACTCTTTCGCATATATTGATTTAGTTTTTCCATCATCATTTCCTATTAACTGAGACTCCATTCCTCCGAGTACCACTCCAGAAGCAGAGGGTATCTCTGCTGTATGCGGTACTAATCCGCACCCAAAATTAATTAGTAAACTGTTTCCGGATTCCCTTTACGGCTCCCAAGCCAATTCCCAGAAATGATAAATTTTAGACAAAAAGTTAAATTAATTTTTAGAAAATCTCATAAACCACACCCCTTCCTTTTCCAAAGCTTTTAACCTTTTTCATCTCAACCAAATTACGCAATTTAACTTTTAAAGTATTACGATTTGCTCCTGTAAGTCTTTGAATATCAGATACCGCAAGCCCTTTATGGCTTTTGAGAATCTTTAAAACTTCTAAATGCAAAGTATCGAAATTTTCTTGCAGGATTTTTTCAGTCTTAACTTTTTTCTCTAAATTATCTTTTTGTTTTTTGAGAGATTTTAGGAAGAACAAAATCCAGTTTTCAAATTTTGGTTTTTTGGAATCCAAGGTGATTTGGCAGTCTCTTAGATTTTTGTAATAAAGGTCTTTATTGTGCTCAATGACGCTTTCTAGTGAGCTGTATTGGATGTAGCTGTAGCCAAGTTTTAGAAGAAGCAGATTGGTTAAAATTCGTGAAAGCCTTCCATTGCCATCTTGAAACGGGTGAATTGCCAAAAAGATTACGATGAAAATTCCGGTGATGATTAGTGGATGGCTTGTTCTTAGCTCTAAAGCCTTGTTCATCCATTCAAGTAAATCAGCCATTTTCATTGGTGTTTCAAAGGGTGTGGTAGTTTTGAAAACTATGCCGATTTCTTTACCATTTGCGTCAATTGCTACCACATGATTGTTCAATTTTTTGTACTCTCCTCTGTGGCGAATGTCTTTTGAACTGTGTTTAAGAAGAATTGCGTGAAGTTGTTTGATGTGATTTTCATTAATTTTTAAGTCTTCAAAATTTTCCAAAATCAAATCCATCGCATCGGAATAGCCGACAACCTCTTCTTCATCGCGACTTTTAAATGATTTTTTTCGTACCTTGGAAAGCAGCGTTTCAACTTGTTCATCAGTTAATTTAACCCCTTCAATTCTTGTGCTTGATGCAATCGATTCAATTGTTGCGATTTTCTTAAGAGACCCCAAGCGATCTGTTGAAAGAGTATTAATTGCTTGCCATCTGCCTTTAAACTCATCGATTTCGCTGACGAGGTTGAGAATATCGGATGTGATTGTGATTTTGTAGTTACTCATTGCCATTCAACTAAATTGCCAAAACTAGTAAACCACACTTTGTAGCCAGAACAACTGAATGTCCATAAAAATATCCAATTATACCCAATTTATTTATGACTAAATTACACCAAATAAACTATCTATTGATCGCAGTAACGAAGTATTTTTGAGATAAGAATTGTAAAAAATGAAAGCTGTATTTCCCCCTGCAGATTGAGGCTTTTTACAATTTTTTAAATCTGGGGACAGTTTCACTACCGTCCCCAGATTTATTTTCTTATCTTTCTTTAGTTGAGTGAGTCGCAATCGTTTCGCCTTTATCCGCAAGTAGTGTTGGGTGAGGTATGGTGAAGAAGAAGATTCTTAGATGTTGTTGGAGGGTTTATCAGCCTTGAGTTTTTTCATCATCATTTCCTCCGAGTCTAAACACTGTTTCTCTGAGTCTTGCTGCTACCTAGGAGAGGTGAGGGGTGGTTGAGATTTTGAATGCGTGTACAAAATCTTGGAAAAGTTGAGTTTTCCTTACCTACAAAATTTACGACAGCGTATGTAAATGGCCGCGATTGTTGCGCAGATGGCGAATGCGGCGATCATGATGAGGTGCAGATTTTTGTGAATGAGTTCTTGATTAGCGCCGATAAAGAAGCCGAGTCCGACTAGCACTGCGTCCCATATTGTTGAGCCAAGTGTAGTGTAAACCAGAAACAGCCGCATATCCATTTTAGCGAGTCCAGCAGGAAGGGAGATGAAGTGACGAAAGCCAGGGAGGAGCCGTCCAATGAAGACGGAAATATGTCCGTGTTGCCCAAAAAATCTTTCGATTCGAATAATGGTTTCTGGCTTGATGAAAAAATATTTGCCGATTTTAAGCAAAATTCGCCGACCAATCGAGAGGGCGAGATAGTAGCTAAAAACTGCGCCAGCAACATTTCCTGCAACTCCAGCTAACATCGCGAAATAAATATTTATCACCCCTTGCTGCGCGGCGATGCCAGCTGGAATCATTACCAGCTCAGCTGGAATCGGAATTAGAGTACTCTCCAAAAACATGCCGATGAAGAGGCCAAGATAGCCGATATCGCTAACAAAATCGACGAGGAGTTGGATGAAGGAATGCATTACAAAAACTGTGAAATGAGCTTCCGAATATCTTGCTGGTTCTGCCTGGCAACGCGCTTAGCTTCGATGATGGCGCGGATTTTTTGGTAGGTGTTGTTGAGGTCGTCATTGACCAAGATGAAATCATATTCGTCGTAATGACTAATCTCGGCGCGGGCTTTGTGCATGCGGTCCTGCATCACTTCTTCCGGATCGCTAGCGCGGGCGCGTAAGCGGCGCTCTAGCTCCTGCATTGATGGGGGGAGGATGAAGATCGAAACCACCGAATCGCGCTCAAACTTTTCTTTAATCTGGCGCGCGCCTTGCCAGTCAATGTCGAACAACACACAACTGCCTTTCTGCAACTCATCTTCGACCATTTTTTTTGGCGTGCCGTAATCGTGATTAAAGACTGTCGCATGCTCGAGAAAATCGAGTTCGCCGAATTCTTCTTTGGTTACGAAAAAGTAATGCTGACCTTGAACTTCTTGTGGTCGCTGAGGGCGAGTCGTTGCGGAAATCGAAAGTTTAATCAGCGGATCATTCTGGATGATCATGCGGCAAAGCGTTGATTTGCCTGCGCCGGATGGAGATGAGATGATAATTAAAAATGGCCGGTGATTGATAAACACAGTAACAGTACCCAGTACCCAGTGCCCAGTGCCCGGCACTCAGAAACTATGAAAGCCCGAGCACTGAGCACTAAGCACTGAATTTATTCGCCATCCTTGATGATTGAGAGATCGGGAGCGTCAGGGGCCTTCATGCCGACGACGTGATAGCCAGCATCAACGTGAAGATTTTCACCGGTCACGCCGCCGCCAAGTTCGGAGAGTAAGAACACCGCAGCGCCGCCGACATCTTCCAAACTGATGTTACGACGAAGTGGGGCGTTATATTCGTTCCACTTAAAGATGAGGCGGAAGTCGCCGATGCCGCTAGCAGCAAGGGTTTTAACCGGTCCGGCAGAGATTGAATTCACGCGGATATTGTCCTTACCCATATCCATGGAGAGGTAGCGCACGGAAGCCTCGAGTGCCGCCTTAGCTACGCCCATCACGTTGTAATGCGGCATTACTTTTTCCGCGCCGTAATAGCTCAAAGTTACAATCGATCCGCCGCCAGCTTTTTTCATTAAAGGCTCAGCTTCCTTGGCGACTGCAACCAGCGAGAAGGCGGAGATGTTCATCGTGTTGGTGAAGTTGCCCGGAGTTGTGTCGAGATATTTGCCGCGCAGCTCTTCTTTGTCGGAGTAAGCGATGGCGTGTACGAGGAAGTCGAGTTTGCCCCATCTCTTGTCGAGTTCTTCGAAAACTTTTTTAACGGAAGCGCTGTCGCTCACATCGCAAGGTAAAACTATGTCAGAGCCAACCGAAGCAGCGAGCGGCTCAACGCGTTTTTGTAAAGCTTCGCCTTGGTAAGTAAAAGCAAGTTCAGCACCAAATTTTTTGCACTGTTCGGTAATGCCCCAAGCGATTGAGCGATTATTGGCAACGCCCATGATTAGGCCTTTTTTTCCTGCGAGGATTGTCATTTTTAGGGATTTTAATTTAGTTGAAGAGCCAAGGAGTGAGCTGCTTGGCATGATTTTCGAAGTCAGAAATCTTGGCGGATTTTTGCAAGGTGAGGCCAATATCGTCAAGTCCTTCGATCAAACAATGCTTACGGAAAGCATCGACCTCGAAGTGATAAACTTTATTACCAGCACGTACTTCTTGTTTTGGTAAATCGATGGTCATGCTATTGTCCTTAGCGCTTGCGAGAGTAAGCAGATCCTCGACTTGTTCGTGCGGCAAGATGATTGGCAACAGGCCGTTTTTGAAGCAGTTATTGTAAAAAATATCGGCGAAAGATGGGGCGATGATTGCCTCAATTCCAAAATCAGCTAATGCCCACGGAGCATGTTCACGACTGGATCCGCAGCCAAAATTATCGCGCGCGATTAAAATTTTTGCCTGCCGAAATTCCGGTTTATTCAAAACAAAATCGGGGATTTCTTTGTCGCTTAAATCGAAGCGCATTTCGTAAAACAAGGCCTTGCCCAGACCAGTGCGTTCAATGGTTTTGAGGAACTGTTTAGGGATGATCATATCGGTGTCGATATTGACCAAAGGTAAGGCGGCGGCGGTGGAAGTGAGGGTTGTAAATCGTTTCATTTTTGATTTTTCATTTTTGATTTTTGATTTTGTTAGGCAGCAATCCAGCAATCTAAAATCCAAAATCAAAAATCAAAAATTAATGCCTCTCTCCAGTCTCAAGTCCCTTCTTACTTCTCCTAATCTCGCCTCCAAAAAATGGATCTACGAGCAGTATGATTCGCAGGTGATGAATGACACGATTCAAACCGGTGGTGATGCAGCGATTGTGCGTGTTCACGGTACGAATAAAGCTTTGGCGATGACCACGGATTGCACGCCGCGTTATGTTGAGGCGGATGCGTTTGAAGGTGCGAAGCAAGCAGTAGCCGAGACTTACAGAAACATCTCGGCAGTAGGTGGCAAGCCGCTCGCCATCACCAACTGCCTTAACTTTGGTAATCCACAAAAACCAGAAATCATGGGGCAGATTGTGCGGGCAATCCAAGGCATTACCGAGGCTTGCAAGGCTTTGGATTATCCGGTCGTCTCAGGCAATGTTTCACTTTACAACGAGACTGACGGCAAAGCAATTCAGCCAACGCCAGCGATTGGAGGAGTGGGGCTGCTTACGGATTTAAGCAAAAGATGCGACGTTAAGTTTAAAGCTGTTGGTGATGAAATATTCATGATTGGTGCGGCTCACGGACATCTTTCCTGTTCTTTGTTCGAGCGTGAAATCCAAAAAATCGAAAGCAAAAAAAATCCGCCGCAGGTGGATTTAGCCGAAGAAAAAAAGAATGCTGAGTTTGTACGTGAACTAATAGAGACTAACAAAATCAAGGCTTGCCACGATATTTCTGACGGGGGTTTGTTGGTTGCTGCCTTTGAGATGTGTAGCAAAGATTTGGGTTGTGAGATAAAAAATATTCCAAATGACGACGGATTCTTATTTGGTGAAGATCAGTCACGTTACCTTGTATCCATTGATGCCGTGACGGCTAGCGAGTTACAAAAACTAGCCGAAAAAAAATCCATAACTCTCACAAAAATTGGCGAAGTGATCGCAGAAAAAATTATTTTTGCTGGTGAGGAAGTACCGGTTGCCGACTTGATCAGAGCTACTGAATCAGTGTTTGAAAGAGCCTTTTAAACCAAATCAAAAATCCAAAATCAAAAATATCCCAATGTCCCTTCATAAAACAAAAGTCGCTATCATCGGCTCCGGCCCTGCTGGCTTTACCGCAGCGATTTACGCGGCGCGCGCTAATCTTTCGCCAATCGTCATCAATGGAAATTCTCCAGGCGGGCAGTTAACGATTACAACTGATGTCGAAAATTATCCTGGTTTTGCGGAGGTCATTCAAGGTCCGTGGCTGATGGAGCAAATGCAAAAACAAGCTGAGCATGTTGGAGCGAAAGTGGTTTATGATCACATCGCGCAAGTCGATTTCTCGAAGCGTCCTTTCAAGCTAATCGGCGAGTCGGGAGATGTGTTTGAAGCTGACGCTGTGGTGATCGCCACCGGTGCGCAAGCAAAATGGCTTGGCCTACCGTCAGAAAAAAAATTCCAAGGATTTGGCGTTTCTGGCTGCGCAACTTGCGATGGATTTTTCTTTCGCGGCAAAGAAGTGATTGTTGTTGGTGGTGGAAATAGCGCGGTTGAAGAGGCTTTATATTTAACTAATCACGCCAGCAAAGTTTACGTAGTTCATCGTCGCGACAAGTTTAAGTCGGAAAAAATTTTGCAAGATCGCTTGTTCAAAAATCCGAAAATCGAAGTGATTTGGAATCATGCTTTGGATGAAGTTTTAGGCTCTGAAACTCCAAAAACCGTAACCGGCGCGCGCCTTAAAAACACTGTGACTGGCGAGATTCGTGAAATGAAAATCGACGGCATCTTCATCGCCATCGGTCACAAACCAAACTCGGATTTATTCAAAGAAACCGGCCTGGATATTGACTTTGAGGGATATATCAAAACAAAGCCTAACTCGACAGTGACAAATATTTCTGGCATTTATGCCGCGGGAGACATCCAAGATAAAATCTACCGTCAGGCCGTAACCGCCGCTGGCACTGGCTGCATGGCCGCTCTCGAAATCGAAAAATTTTTAGCTAATTAGCTAATTAGAACAATGAAAAAACTTAATCGCGCCTTCTCGCTAATCGAGCTCTCAATCGTAATCCTCATCATCGGCATCATAATTGCTGGTGTTACTGCGGCTACTAGTGTGGCTAGTAAGATGCGACTGGTGCTGCAGATGCAGTGCCAAGTGAACCATTTTACGGCTACATCGCCGAAATTATTGTCTATAATCGTGCACTGACCACCGATGAACGCACGGATGTGGAACAATATCTCAGCAAGAAGTGGAAAATCAAAATCAGCTAAAAATTATTAACTCAGCTCAACTTAACTAAAGTATGAAAAAACTTAATCGCGCCTTCTCGCTCGTCGAGCTTTCAATCGCAATCCTCATCATCGGCATCGTAATTGCCGGCATTGCCGCATCTAGTTCGTTGTTTACCAAGATGAAACTATCATCGGCAAGACAGTTAACCAGCACCTCGCCAGTTCCATCTATTCCCAACCTAACTCTTTGGCTTGAATCAACTTCAGAAGGAAGTTTTACCTCTACCTCTCTAAGCAATAACGACGCGATAGCGCAGTGGAATGACATCAATCCACGCAATACTTACAAAAATAATGCTACAGGAGCTTCAGGTAAGCAGCCGCTTTATTCGACCAATATTATCAACGGTCTTCCGGCATTAAAGTTTGACGGAACGGATGATGTAATGTCTCTGGCGTCTACGGATGTCATTGGAGGAGAGAGGGTAGGTACGATATTTACTGTAGCCGTCGTCAGCACAGCTGCTGGTGCTAGTAATGTTGTGCATACTGTGTTTCGCTCAAACAGCTCTGCCGCGGTTAAGCTGACTGTATTAGCCAATACCAGTACCGCTAAGTGTGGAAGATTTTTTTATGATACGATGTGGCGGGGTAGCGATACTCCAACCAGTGCACCAGCTATTGGCGTAGCTACTCCAGTTATTTGCTCAGCGAGATATAATGGATCGCAAGTTCAAGGATGGACGAATGGAAGCGTTGATACTGCTGCTAGTATGACCGGCATAGTCGCCATACCTACCTCTACCGTCATAGGCGCCTCGGCTGCTAGTAGTGGTGATACCTTTCTTAATGGCTACATCGCTGAGATCATTGTTTACAACCGCTCGCTGACCACTGACGAACGCACCGATGTAGAAAAATATCTCAGCAAGAAATGGAACATCAAAATCAGCTAGAGCGTGAATATCTCCTTTAACATCGACAAAAATGGTGTCGCAAATCTGGTTTTGGATTTGCCTAATGAAAAAGTGAACAAGCTCTCGGCGCCAGTGATGAGCGAGTTGGAGAGTGTGTTGAATGTTATTGAGAGTAACAAGGAGATTCGTGTTTTGGTGATTAGTTCGGCCAAGAAGGATATTTTTATCGCTGGCGCCGACATCAATGAAATCAAGGATTTGCGCGATGTGAAGGATGCGGAGAAAAAAGTTTCTCGTGGGCAGGAAATCATGAACAAGATCGCGGCGTTAAAAATCCCAACCATTGCGGTGATAAATGGTGCCTGTCTTGGCGGTGGTTTGGAATTGGCGTTGGCTTGTCAATATCGCATCGCAATCACCAATCCAAAAACACAGCTCGGCCTGCCGGAAGTTAATCTTGGCATTATTCCCGGATTTGGTGGAACGCAGCGTTTGCCGATTCTTATCGGCTTGCCAGAATCGTTAAAAATCATTCTTTCCGGAAAGGCAGTTGATGCACGTAAAGCCTTGAAGATAGGGCTTGTGGATGAGTTGATGCGTGAAGAGTTTTTTAAAACCTGCCCAGAATCTCTACCTGCGGTGAGTCAGATACAAGGCTCTGCTCCGCTTCCGGTGCTCAATGTATGTCTAGATACACCTCCGCTCCGGTTCTCGCAGAGCCTTGTATCTGACTCACCGCAGCGAGATTCTGGGCAGGTTTTACCTGAGAAACTCAGCGAGTTCGTCACCGAAATTTTGAAAAACCCGAAACAAAACCGATTCTTAAAAGTCAGAGAAGTAGCGCGTAGTAAGAGGTTTATTCTTGAGAGATTGTTGCTTGGTAAGTTGGTGATTTTTCATGCGGCCAAAAAAGATTTATGGAAGAAGACAAAAGGCAATTATCCTGCGCCATTCGTAGCTTTGAATGTTATCAAGAAGACATATGGCAAGTTGAAGTTTAAAACCGAGCTCGCTGCTTTTTGTGAGCTTTGCGTTGGCGATGTTTCCAAAAATCTAATCGAGATTTTCTTTACTAATGAGGCGCTGAAAAAAGATTCAGGAGTTGAGGGAGATGTTGCGGGAGCTGACGTGGCAAGCGCTGCCGTGCTTGGTGCTGGTGTGATGGGTGGTGGAATCGCGTGGCTTTTTGTTAATCACGACATTGATGTGCGGATTAAGGATATCTCGCAAAAGGCAGTGGCTCTAGGCTTCAACCAGATCATCAAAATTTTTGAGCAGCTCAAAAAAATCAGAAAACTTACTGCCGAGCAAGTAAATGCCAAAATTAACAAAGCGACCACAAGCCTTGACTACACTAGCTTTGAGCGAATTGATTTTGCGGTGGAAGCAGTGGTCGAAAATATGGCGGTGAAGAAAAATATTTTGGCGGAGGTCGAAACTAAACTGGAAAAAAATGCGGTTATTGCTTCCAACACTTCTTCGCTGTCGATTTCAGAAATGGCGCACGCCCTACAAAATCCTGAGCGCTTCGCTGGTATGCATTTTTTTAATCCAGTGAATCGCATGCCTTTAGTGGAAGTGATTCGTGGCGAAAAAACTTCTGACGAAACCATCGCTACCATCGTTAAACTCACGAAGAGGCTGGGCAAAACGCCAGTGGTGGTGAAGGACGTCGCCGGATTTTTGGTTAATCGCATCCTGCTTCCATATATGAATGAAGCGGCTTATTTGCTGCAAGAAGGCGCCAATCTTGAACGTGTCGATTCGCTCATCGAAAATTTTGGTATGCCAATGGGACCATTTGTTTTAGCGGATGTAGTGGGGATTGATGTTGGTGTGAAGGTCGCGCATTCCTTGCAGGAAGCTTACGGGGAACGTATGCGTGTCGCTGATCTGCTCGACGAAATTTATAAAAATCACAAAGATCTTCTCGGCAAAAAAGTTGGAAAAGGCTTTTACTTACACAAGGCGAGGAACGAGATAAATCCTAAGCTCAGCGCGATTTTAGAGAAAATGAGAGCGGAGAAAAAAATCCAGCCAATCTTCATTAATGACGAAGAAATCCTCGATCGTTGTCTCTTAACGATGGTCAATGAAGCCGCGAAATGTCTGGAAGAAGGAGTGGTCAAGAATGCGCGTTACCTCGATATGGCGATGATCATGGGTTGCGGTTTCCCAGCCTTCCGTGGCGGCGTCCTGCGCAGTGCTGACAAATATGGAATCAAAAAATTGGTGTCGCGCCTACAAGAGTTAAATCAAAAACACGGCAAGAGATTTGAGGTGTCAAAGCTGCTGGTTGCAATGGCTCAAGAGGGGAAGAGCTTTTATTGAATAACCCCAGTCGCACTTAAGAAATACCCCCTCATCTCAACCTCCTCTAGCACAAATACCATCTCGTCATTTCCGACTTAGATTTTCTTGGATGCGCTAGAGTCCTAGAAAATCTTAGATCTGGAATCCAGCGGATGGTTCCTGGATTCCCGATCTAACAGTTTCTACGTCGCTTCGCTCCCAGAAACTGTAAGTTGGGAATGACGAGGAGGAGTTAGTACTTAAAGTGCGACCGGGGTTGAATTACGAATCACCTCTCCATTCCGCCACCACCCTCGTGACCAAAATCCTGTCTAGCTTTAATCATTTGCGTGAATCCACCTTGTTGGTTGGCGTAGCGGCTGTCGTAATTTTTTCCGGTTTCATCTGCGTGTTTGCCGTGATCATCGCGATGTAAGTGTTTACCGATTTTGAGTTTGATTTTCTTGAGTCGCCAAGTCATGGATTCCTTGTCATGTCCAGCTAGCGGGTCGATTGAGCCAATCTTATCTATCTCATCTGAACGTTTGTCCCACACGTCCTCAACATGTTTTTCGTGATGATGTTTTTGCTCTTCTTGAGCTTGTTTTTCTGTCCCTTTTTTTCCTTCCTCTAATCCACCCACCTCGCGATCCAATGTGCGCTGCTGATATCCCTCGGGGCGGATTGAGTTATTTAGCTCATCTACTTCTAATATTGCTCGATATGCCTGCGGTTTGTCGGTTTTAAATATTGTCGCCAAATCAGAGTCGGCACTGCTTTTTTTAGATTCTGACTTTTGAAGTTTTTTGGATTTTTTAAGTAAAACAAAAACCACCAGAAAAACCAAAATTGCGCCGATGCTTGAGAGTATTAGTGTCACGATCGTTTTTTATGAATTTTTGAAGACTTGCTAGATGGTCTGAATTTTGCTGCTGCACCTTTTACGACCGCAATTTGTTCATTGGGTGCTATTGATTTTAAGTGGCTCTCGATCGCCTTTTTAACTAGATAATTTTTGCTGCGGTCATCCTCTATAGCTACGCGCTCTAAAGCTTTATATAATTGCAGTGGCAGTGAAATGGTTAAAGTTTTTGTTACGGTTCTCATAAAAATTAACATTTAACAACAGTTAATGTTGTGATGTATTACAATACAACAAGTTAGCCAACAGTGTCTAGGTTGTTCTTTAACAAAGATTTTCGCCTTAAGGCGAAAATTCATATTTTCTACTCCACAACAATACAATCAGCGCTACTCTTTCTAGCCTGCGCAACATATCTCTCGCAAAATTTTTCTGCTTCAATTTGTCCGGAAAAAACACCTACTTGCAGGCGGTAAAAAATTCCTCTTTTATCCAAATCAACTTTTTCAATAAAGGGACGTAATCCCGAAAAAATTGTGTTGTGGGAGCGATTTAATTTTAGCCAATATTCTTCCGCTGCCTCGCGCGAAGAAAGTGCGGTTACCTGAACTTTGATCGTTCTTTTTTTGTTTGTTTTGGCTGGTGCTGGCGCAGTGTTGTCGCGCTTTTCTGCCTCAATTTCTGGAGCTGGTTTTTTTTGTTCTTTTGTCACCGCTTTTTGTATGATCGGCATTGCTTCTTGTGGAGCTGGTTTTGGTGGTAATGCCGGTTCGGGAGCCTGACGAATCTTGGTTGATTTGTCTTTTAGTACTTCTTTTAGAGCTTCTTTTTTGTTACCAAAAATATCCTCGTAGACGGAGTGATCTACCTGCATTTCTCCGCGATTATTCTCTTCGCTCTCAGATACTTTAATCGGCTCATCTGGCGATTGAATCAGCTCTATATCTGCCTTGTCATCACGCACAAAATGGTAAGCGCTAATGGTTATGTAGATGAAAATGGCGAAAGAAAATAAGGTTACGACAGCAAGCAGCGCGCGTTTTGCCGCGCCTGGTGCGTTGGTTTTGTTGCTAGTTTTTTGGTAACCAAAATCTTCCATTTAGCGCATCTCCTTGGTGGGCTGAATATTAAAAATACTCAATCCAGCGGCGATTATTTTTTTAGTGGCAGTAACAAGGGCAAGCCTTGCTGCTGTTAGTTCCGGATGGTCATTGATGATGAAGCGTAACTCGGGATTTTCTGTGCCCTTGTTCCATAAAGCATGAAATTCGCCAGCAAGTTCTTGTAGATAAAAAGCGATTCTATGTGGTTCAAAATGCTCAACCGACATCTCTATGACGCGCGGAAAATTCACGATTTTTTTCATCAACTCGATCTCTGCCTCATCCACTAACTTACTACCGACTACCGACTTCCAACTACCGACTGTCACGGCCTGCCGCAGCACCGAGCAGCAGCGTGCGTGAGCATATTGCACATAGAAAATCGGATTGTCTTTCGATTGCTCAATCACCTTGGTGAGGTCGAAATCGAAGGGAGCATCATTTTTACGAGTGAGCATGATGAAGCGCAGGACATCGGCGCCGACCTCGTCAATTACTTCGCGTGCGGTGATGAAGTTGCCGGCGCGTTTCGACATTTTTAGCGGCTCGCCATTTTTTACGAACTTTACCATCTGACACAAAATTACCTTCACTTGCGCTTGGTCGTTTGTTATTGCGCTTACGACGGCGCTTAGGCGCTTGATGTATCCAGCATGATCGAAGCCGAGGGGCATGATGAATTTCTTGGCACCACGTTGCCATTTGGAGAGGGAGTAAGCGATATCGCCGGCGAGATAAGTTGGGGTGCCGTCAGCTTTTTTGACGACGCGATCTTGGTCGTCGCCAAACTTTGTTGCGGCAAAAAGTGTTTGGTCTTTCTCGTCATAGCCCTCGGGCAGAGCTCCCACACCCTTTTCGGTTTTTGGCGCCTCAAGCTTACCTTCGTAAATCAACCCCTTGTCGCGTAAGATTTTTATTGCTGCATCAATCTTGCCAGTGTCGTGCAGTTCTTTTTTTTCGGAGAAGTAGCTGTCATGTTTTATGCCTAGAGCCAGTAGGTCGTGTTTGATTAGCTCAACCATCTTGGCAACGACGAAATCGCGAATTATTTCTGGGCCATCCTCCCCTTGAGTGGAGATCGAAGTCGCTTGCGACTTCGAGGTGGGGTCAAGTGGGTTAACCTCTCCCCGAGTCGCTTCGCTCCTCGACCCTCCCTCAAGGGGAGGGTGATTGAGTAATGAGTCGCCGAATTTTTCCTTCAGTGCTTGTCCGATGGGGATTAGATATTCGCCGGGATAAAGTCCGTCGCTGATTTCAATTTTTTCGCCACAGGCCTGAAGATAACGCAGGTAAGCTGACTTCACTAAAGTTAGAATCTGCGCGCCAGCATCGTTGATGTAATATTCTTTCAGAACGTCGTAACCGGTTTTTTGTAGGAGGGTTGCAAGCACGTCGCCGTAAATTGCACCGCGAGTGTGACCCACATGAATTGGGCCGGTTGGATTTGGTGAGGCGTATTCGAGATTAATTTTTTCGCCCTGACCATTTTTGTTCCGGCCGAGTTGTGGAAAAGTGAAATCTCGCTCAACCAAATCAGTGATTACGCGATGCAGAATTTGCGGTTTTAGAAAAATATTGATGAAGCCGGGACCAGCGATTTCTAGCTTCGCCACATCATCATTTTTGATCTTCTCGATTATTTTCTGTGCCAATTCCCGCGGATTCATCCCAAGTTTTTTACTAAAAATCATCGCCGCATTACAGGCCAAATCACCGTGTGATTTTTCTCTTGTTGGTTCAACGGTAAAGCGTAAAAGCTCCTCAGTATTGAGCTCGGGCGATATTTCTAAAAGAGCGGAGGAGAAGATTTTTTTGAAGGAAGAGAAGATGTTTAGCATTTAACATTTAGCATTTATCATTTGGGAAATGCGGCGGAATCAGGCGCCACAACACTAAAATGATAAATGGTAAATGATAAATGATAAGTTCAGTTAACTATAACCGTACTACCTACCTTGCTAAACGTATCACTTGCGAATACGTAATTCCTCACAAAAAAACTCTCGCCTTGTCGGTTGTTTTGATGCTGCTGATCGCGGGTACGACTTCGCTACATGCTTGGCTAATCAAGCCAGCGCTTGACTCGGTCTTTGTTAAGAAGGATCAAACTGCACTTTGGTTCATTCCATTGGTTGTGTTGTTGGTTACGGTGGTGAAGGGCTTCACGACATATTTTCAGTTACTTACCATGAACATCTTAAGCATGCGCATCACTGCCGACATGCGGGTTCGTCTCTATGAACATTTTATCAGATCAGACATTGCTAAGCTGCACAGCAAGTCATCGGGCGATATGATGGCGAGTATCATAAATGAGATCGGCGCGGTTGTCGGGGTAATTAATACAGTAATTAATGGATTTGTAAAACAGCTCTTCACCCTTGGCGCTCTAATCGTGGTGATGTTTATGCAGAGTGTCGAACTGTCGCTTGTTGCTTTCATTGGTTTTCCACTCGCGGCCTATCCAATCTACAAACTAGGCCGTCGCCTGCGTCACCTCTCTTTTAAAAATCAGGAAATGGCGGCGAAGTTTAACTCACAAATGAATGACACTCTGCAATATTCAAAACTGGTTAAGGCCTACACCTGCGAGGATTTTGAGGTAAAGAGGATGGGGCAGATCATTGATGGTATTTTCAAGATGGGCAAAAAAATTTCGCGTATATCGCTCATAGCTTCGCCTTTTGTGGAAGCGCTCGGTGGCATTGGGGTGGCGGCAGTGATTTGGTATGGCGGTCATCAAGTGATTACTGGCGAGACCACGCCCGGCGCCTTTTTCTCCTTCTTTGGCGCGATGATGATGGCATATCGACCGCTGAAATCCTTGTCGGGAATGAATGTTGGAGTGCAGATGGGACTTGCTGCAGCGACGCGTCTCTACACTCTTTTAGACGAGCAGCCAGCGATTAAAGACAAGCCTGGAGCTAAGGTGATTACCAGCGTCAAAGGCGATATCGAGTTTGAGAAAGTTTCCTTCAGCTACATCGACGACAAAAAAGCTCTCAATGAAGTCACGTTGAAAATTCCTGCCGGAAAAACGGTAGCATTGGTTGGTCATTCTGGTGGTGGCAAATCGACGACCATGAGCATGATTTTACGTTTTTATGATCCTGATTCTGGGGTGATTAAGCTCGATGGTCACGATATCCGCGATCTTACCCTCAAGTCGCTGCGCGGTTCGATGTCGGTGGTGAATCAAGAGGTGATGCTGTTTGATGACACAATCCTAGAGAACATCCGTTACGGCAAAGAAAATGCGACTGAGGAAGAGATCGTTCGTGCAGCAAAACTCGCCGAAGCTGATGAGTTTATTTCCGAGCTTCCGGAGAAATATCAGGCGAGAGTAGGGCAAAATGGTATTCGTCTTTCTGGTGGTCAGCGTCAACGTATCGCCATTGCTCGCGCGATTCTCTACGATGCGCCAATTCTGCTTTTGGATGAAGCGACCTCTGCTCTCGATCCGATTTCTGAAAAATTAATCAAAGATGCTTTGGCAAAATTAATGAAGGGACGCACATCAGTTGTGATTGCACACCGTCTTTCCACCGTAA
>Ga0194121_10004623_pt1 | contig 19833 bp, 16 predicted proteins | sample TA2MahCa50mmetaG_FD_148609 | JGI IMG/M metagenome (GOLD analysis project Ga0194121, IMG submission 148609) | Freshwater microbial communities from Lake Tanganyika, Tanzania - TA2015020 Mahale Deep Cast 50m | ecosystem: Environmental > Aquatic > Freshwater > Lake | place: Tanzania: Lake...
CCGAACGCGGTCGCGCCGAGGCGGCGTGCGAGGCGCGCGGTCGCCGCGAGCAGCGCCAGCAGCAGCCCTGCGTCGAGGGCGATCGCGCCGGCCGCCGCCCGCTCGGGCGGGAGCAGCCAGTGGAGCGGCGCCAGCAGCAGCGCCCACAGCAGGTTGGTGATGCCCTCGACCTGCTCGCCGGGATTCCAGACCAGGCCGGCGCCCGCGGCGAGGTTTCGCGCGTAGCGCAACGTGATCATCATGTCGTCGTCGAGGGACCAGATCGTCCCGACGTCGGACAGTTCATGCCGCTTTCCGGTCAGCGCCAGATGGGCCACCGACGCCAGCGCCAGCAGCGCGGCGAGCACGACGCCGATGCGCGTGGCGCAGCGTCCCTGCGCCAGCCAGCTGGCCGCGGCCAGCAGCGTCGCCAGCAGCGGCGCGGCCAGCAGCCATGGCAGCGGCGTGCGCGTCGTGGCGGCCGCGGGTGCGGCGGCGTCGGTGGTCGCTTGCGCCGCGGCAGGATCGCCGGCGAGCGCCCAAGCTGCAGCTGCCAACGCCAGCGCGCCGACGATGGAGCATGCTCGACTCGGCCTGTCCTGCATCCGCGGCAGTGTATCCTCCGCCCATGGCACGCTCCCTCGCGCCGCGGCGATCGATGCCGCGTCACTTCGCGCTCGCTGCGCTGGTCCTGACCGCCCTGCCGTCGTGCGGCGAGCCGTCGCTCGCCGAGGTGAGGCCGCGCGAGCGCAAGGTCCTGCTGATCGCGGTCGACGGTCTCGACTTCGCCATCCTCGGCAAGTTGTTCGAGAGCGGTCAGCTGCCGACGCTCCAGGCGCTGCGCGAGCGCGGCATCGCGGTGCCGCTGATCGGCGAACAGGCGTACCTCGACCCGTTCAGCGTCGGTCTCGATCCGGCGGAGACATGGACCACCGTCGCCACCGGGTTTCCGCCGACGCAGGCGGGCGATGATCTCAAGGTCGGGCACGGCGTGCGCGACCTCGCCGTGCCGATGAAGGACGCCTACGAACGCGCGCCGACCACGACCGCCCATCGCCAGACTCCGACCGTCTGGCAGGTGCTCTCGGCCGTCGGCACGAAGTCGGCGATCGTCAACTGGCCGGTCACGTGGCCGGCGGAACCGCTGCACGGCTATCTGGTCAGCGATCGCTTCTTCCATGCGAAGTTCGGCCTCAGCTGGCTCGGCCCGGCCGGGCGGGTCGATCTGCCCGAGGTCCCGGCCGAGTTCAAGTCCGCCGCCGAGCACCTGACGTGGCCGCCCGAACTGGCGGAGCCGCACGCGGCTGCGGTCGGGGCGTCGCTGCAGGCGGCAACCCCGGTGCTCGACGGGCTGCGGCAGCTGAAGGGCCTGGCGCGCGACGCGGCGACGCTCCGGAACCTGAACCAGTTCGAGCAGGCGCTGCGCACCGACTTCGCCACGCGCCACTCGCTGGTGCAACTGCTGAAGAGCGACCCCGGGATCGACTTCGCCGCCTGCTACCTCGACAGCCTCGACGTCGCCTGCCACCTCTTCTGGGCGCACCTCGAGTGGCAGGAGTGGCGGAACAGCGAGGACAAGGCGATCCGCGACAAGCTGCCGCGGAACTACGCCGACTTCGCGCGCGTGATTCCGTGGGCGGCGATGGCGCTCGACGGGCTGATCAAGGACATGGTCGAAGCGATGGGGCCGGAGACGACGGTGCTGATCGTCTCCGACCATTCGCTGCAGCCGGATGCCAACCCGACCAATCGCGACTTCAGCATGAACCGGCTGTTCGCGCGGATGGGCTGGCTCGCCAGGGCGGCCGACGGCTCGATCGACTGGGCGAAGACCCTTTGCTTCGACCGCACGAAGTGGGAGACGAGCTTCATCCGCCACGTCTCGATCAACTTCGCCGGCGAGTGGCCGCAGGGCTGCGTGCCGGCGCCCACGGCGCAAGAGCGCGGGATGCGCTGGAGCGAGCTGCAGAACCAGCTCATGGCGTTGAAGACCAGTCAGCCGGTGCGCGTCGCCGACGAGAGCCTCCGTCCCACGCTGTTCTGGGACATGAACATGGGCGACACCGACTCGCACTTCGTCCTGTTCCAGACGCTGCCGGGGGCGACGACGGTCACCTTCCCGGACGGATCGACGGCGACGATCGACCAGCTGTTCCCGCCGCGGATGACCTTCGCCAAGCACACGTCCCACGCGGCGCCGGGGACACTGCTGCTGTCGTATCCCGGCGCGCACGGCCTCGAGTACGGCAAGCGCGGCATCCCGATGGGGAAGGGCGGCGGCCGCTGCATCCATGTCGCGCCGCTCGTGCTCGGCCTGTTCGGCGTGCCGCTGTCGGCGAACGAGCTCGAGACCACGCCGACCGCCGACTTCCTCTGGTGGATGCTCGACGTGCCCGAGGCGCAGGCGATGGCGATCCGGCCACGCGTGGCCAGCTACGACGCGCGGGTCCGGTTCTCCGATCCGACGAGCCAGCTCGGCACCAAGCGGGCCGAGTTCCGTCGCTACGTCGAGGGGCTGCGCTACACCTTCGACCAACCGGCGACGCAGGCGATCTCCGGCGTCAACCTGCCGTCGGGCGTGAGACCCGAGGAGGCGCCCGACGGCGGCGTGCACGACGACGTCGACAGCGGTCGGTGAGAGAGCGCGGCAGCGCCGCGCCCCCCGGCTCAATCGCGTCGGCGCATACGGCCGGGTGGCCCACCCGGACGCCGGATGCCGCGCGGCAGCGGAGCGGGCTCGACGGCGACCGGCGCGGCGGGCTCGAGCGCCTTCAACGCGTCGACTTCCCAGCGCTCGAGCACGCGCCATTCGGCGCGCTTCAGCGTGCCGAGCTTGACCGGGCCGACCTGCACCCGCAGCAGCTTGGTGACCGGAAGCTCCACGCGCGCCAGCATCCGACGGATCTCGCGGTTGCGGCCCTCGCGCAGCGAGATCAGCAGCGTGGTGAACTCGCGCGTCTTGCGCAGCACGGTGACGCGCGCCGGCGCGGTCTTGCCCTCGGCGAGCCAGACGCCGTGTTGCAGCTTCTGGATCGCGTCGGCGTTCGGCTCGCCCTTCACGGTGACGCGATAGATCTTGGCCACCTGGTAGCGCGGATGGGCGACCTTGGCGGCGAAGTCGCCGTCGTTGGTCAGCAGCAGCAACCCCTCGCTGTCTTCGTCGAGCCGGCCGATCGGGAACAGGCGCGCCTTCACCCGCGCGACCAGATCGACCGCGCGCGGGCGACCGGCCGGGTCGTCGTTGGTGCAGACGACGCCGGACGGCTTGTGCAGCGCGATGTACCACGGCCGCGTCGGCGCGCGCACGCGCTCGCCGTCGACGCGCACCTCGTCGCGTTCCGGGTCGACCTTGGTGCCGAGTTCTGCGGCGACCTTGCCGTTGACCTGCACGCGGCCGGCCAGGATCAGCTCCTCGCAGTGGCGGCGCGACTCGACGCCGCACATCGCCAGCCAGCGCTGCAGCCGCATCTCGCTCATCGCGGATCCCTAGCTCGATCGGTGGGCGCCGGCAGGAAACGGAGCAGTTCGCACGGCGCAGCGGGCGTCACGACGTAGTCGCCGAGCGGAGCGGGGACCAGGACGGCGTGTCCGCGCGGGGCGTCGGTGGCGCCCGCCTCGCCGCGGACCCGCAGGTCCGCGTCGAGCGCCAGCAGGATTTCGAAGCGCTCGTCGTCGGTCGCGAGGTGGGTCGGCGCACGGATCTGCATGCTCTCGACGCGGTAGGCGTCGCAGTCGACCAGCCGCTGGCAGGGCGGCGAGCGCGCCGGATCCGGCGTCGCATACAGCAGGCGGGGTCGCTGATCGGGGCTGGTGTCGCGCGCCGCCGCGTCGAGGTGAAGCAGGCGCTCCGGCTGCCGGCCCCAGTCCCAGACCCGCCAGGTGGTGTCGGCATTGGTCTGGAATTCGAGCGCGACGATCCCGGCGCCGAGCGCATGGATCGTGCCGGGCGGCAGGTGCGCCAGCAGGCCGACTTTGGCGGCGTGACGCGCCAGCAGCGGCTCGGGCGACTCGCCGCGCCGTGCCGCGGCGATCACCTCGGCGGGCGCCACGCCGTCCCGCAGCCCGAGCCAGAAATGCGCGCCGCTCGCGGCCTCGACCACGTACCAGCTCTCGGTCTTGCCTTCGCCGGGAAGCGCCGCGTCGGTGGGGTGCACCTGCACCGACAGCGGCGCGGCGGTGTCGAGCAGCTTGAGCAGCAGGGGAAAGCGGGCCGGAGGGCGTGCCGCCGCCCGTTCACCCAGCAGCGCCGGCGCGGCGCGGGCGATCAGCTCATCGAGCCCCTCGCCCGCGTGCGGTCCGCCCAGCACGCGCGTGACGGCGCCGCTGCGGGCGGAGGCCAGCCACCATTCGCCGATCGGCGCCTGCTGCGTCGCCGTCGCCGCGGAAGGGGCGGCGGGCAGGACCGCGCGCTCGAATCGCGCCGAGACGCGATCGCCGCCCCACGGACGCGCGACGGGCAGCGGCATGAACGTCAACGGCGGAGCGACGAAGGAGCGCATGAGGACGGGGAATCATGCCAGAACCGCAGTTCCGGCGCGTACCGCGGCGGTTCGAAACGCGACCGGCCGGGCGGGGCCCGGCCGGCGGGCGCGCGGCGCGTCAGCGACCGTCGCTGCCGTCGGACTCGTCGACATCGTTCACGTCGTCACCGTCGGCCTCCGGGACCGGCGGCAGCGGTTCGCTCGGCTCGCCCGATTCCTCGCTCGGCGGGCGGGTCTCGGCCGGCTGCGGTTCGGTCGCGTCCGGGGCCGCGTCGTCGCCAGGCGTCTCCGTCACCGGCTTCGCGGGCGGCGTGCTCGGCGCATCGCCCGAAGGCGTCGGCGGCGGCGCGACCGGCGGGCTCGAGTCCTTCGGCGCTGCGGCCGGGGCCGGCGGCGGCGCCGGCTTGCCGACCTGCGCCACGTCCTGGTCGCGCAGCAGGGCGACCTGCGCGCTGGCGCGGTCGAGCAGCGCGGCGACCTGCTTGTCGTCCTGCAACTGCGGCCACGCCTGCTGCAGCGCCGTCATCGCGCGCTCGGGCTGGTTGGCGGCCAGCGCGACCCGCCCCTCCTCGAGGCGGCAGCGCGCGACGAAACGCGGCGGCACGTTCAGCAGGCGGGCGAGCGAATGCTCGACCAGCGCGCGCTCGAAATTGCCGCCGTTCGCCAGCGATTGCGCCCGGACCAGATGGCGCAGATCGACCGGATCGAGCACGGCACCGGTCGACTTGATCGCCAGCACCTCGATCCATGCGCGCCCCTGCGCCGTGCTGCGCACGATGCAGCTCGCGGTGAACCACGTGTACGGCTTCATCTCCATCACGGCGCGCTGCAATGCGTCGGAGCGGCGCTCGACGTAGAAGAGCGGATGGTCGTCGAGGTAGGCCTCGCGCCGGAACAGCGGGGTGTCGCCCGGCCAGGCGGCGAAGTTGGCCCAGCTCGACGGCTCGAAGATGGTGAAGAACGGGTTGTAGACGTTGCGCGGGCCGTGATAGAGGAGTTCGAGGTCGAATGGCACGCGCCGGTAGGCCTCGGGGAACGCCGTCACCTCCCCGAGCGTGATCGCCGTCGTCTTCGCCGGCTCGTCGCCGCGCGCGACGGCGGCGAATCCGGCCAGCATCGCCGCGACGAGCAGTCCTTTGCAGCTGCGCATCTTCACGTGCCGCTCTCCTCTCCTCCGCGTCACGGGCGGCGCTGCATCTCCTCGAGCAGTCGCGTCCAAACGCAGTCGATGTCTTCTTCGCGGATCCGGTCGTCAGCGACCGCCTGCTTGATCAGCTGCAGGCGTTCGCGGTGGCTCATCGCCGACCGCGGCAGGTGGAAGAGGAGGTCGCCGACGTTCTTGTCGGCCGCAGAGCGGAGTTCCATGGCGGTGTCGATCCTTGGTGCAAGTCATGGTGATGGTCCTCCTTCCCGAGGCCGAGGGGGCTCTTCGGCTCGCACCCCCGGGAGGCTTGAGTCCTGCTCCGAAAAGCCTGCGGACCACCCGACGGCGGGTCAGCCGACCCAGCGCAACCGGCGCATGCGCGAGGTGATGCCGTGCTCGCGGCGCGCCTCCTCGGAAAAGCCGTCCGGAAGTTCGGCCGCGAGGTCGCCGGGCTCCTCGTAACAGAGCAGCGCGGCGGGCGCGAACCAGCCGCTGCGACCGGCGGCGGTCAGGCCCGCGTGGAGGGCGGCGCGCGCGGCACTGTCCCGCACCAGGGGGAATGGCGGGTCGAGGGCGATGAAGTCGAAGGGCGCTCCGGTCGGGGGCGGCAGCTTCAGCCGTTCGGGCAGGCTGGCGGCGACCAGGTCGACCTCGGGCGGCGCGAGTCCGAGCCGGCCGAGGTTGTCGCGCAGGCAGCGCAACCCCTCGCGACCGGCCTCGATGAAGGTCGCATGGCTGGCGCCACGCGACAGCGCCTCGAGCCCGAACGACCCCGAACCGGCGAACAGGTCGAGCCAGCGGCTGTCGGCCAGTTCGAGCTGCAGCGAGTCGAACAGGCTGCGCCGCACCAGCGCGCGGACCGGACGCGTCACCTTTCCCTCCGGGACGAGCAGCGCACGGCCGCGGAAGCGGCCGGCGAGGATGCGGGGGGCGCGATCGGGGTCGGGTCGGCGCATGCAGTAAAAGGGCGTCCTTGGGTGCGCCCGTTCGTCCCGTCGCCCGGGTCCTGAGCCGGTAGTGTCCGGCATCGCGAGGAGTGGGTTCGATGTTCGAGGGATCGATCGTCGCCCTGGTCACGCCGTTCCGCAATGGGCGCATCGATCACGACGCGCTCACCGCGCTGGTCGAGAAGCAGGTGGCGGGCGGTACCTCCGCCCTGGTCGCCTGCGGCACGACCGGCGAAGCGCCGACCTTGTCCGAGCACGAGCAGGCCGAGGTGATCGCCACGGTGGTGAAGGCTTCGCGTGGGCGCGTGCCCGTCGTGGCCGGCACCGGGACCTACGACACCGCCGAGACCATCCGTCGGACCCAGGCCGCGGCAGCGGCCGGTTGCCGCGGCGCGATGGTGGTGACGCCGTACTACAACAAGCCGACCGTGCGCGGGCTCGAAGCCCACTTCACCGCCGTCGCCGACGCGTCGCCGGTGCCCTTGATCATCTACAACATCCCGGGTCGGACCGGCACGCGCATCCCGCCGGCGCTGATCGCGAAGCTGGCGCGTCACCCGCGGGTCGCGGCGTTGAAGGACGCCACCGGTTCGCCGGCCGATTGCATGGACGTCGCCGAGCTCTGCGAGCTGACGATCCTCGCCGGCGATGACGCGCTGACGCTGCCGTGGATGGCGCTCGGCGCCAAGGGCATCGTCTCGGTGGCGGGGAACGTGGTGCCGGAGGAGATCGCCGCGCTGGTGCGCGAGGCTTCCCGCGGCGACTACGTCGCGGCCCGGCGGCGCCACTACCGGCTGCTGCCGCTGTTCAAGGCGCTCTTCGTCGAGAGCAATCCGATCCCGGTCAAGGCGGCGCTCGCGCTGCAGGGCATCGGCACGCCGGAAGTGCGGTTGCCGCTGGTGGCGGCCGAGGAAAGCACGTGCGAGCTGCTGAAGAAGGCGCTGGCGGGGCTGGCGGCGCCGGCGGCGTCGAGCGCGCGGGGTGCCGGCTGAGCTCCCGGCGCGCAACCTCCGTTTCCGATCGGGGTGAAGGCGGCTAGCCCGGGTTATTCATGAGCCCGTCGGCGAGCGACGGGATGGCGGTGCAGGAATCCGATTGGACACGATGCATCGCGTGTTCGCGCTGCGCCTCGAAGGCGGCGATTGCGAGCTGCTCCGGCTCGCGCCGGGCGACGTCGCGTCGATCGGGCGCGATCCGCAGAACCGCGCGCAACTGGCGCACGGCTCGATCGAGCCGTTCCACGCACGGTTGCGCTGCGACGAATGGGGAGTCTGGCTCAGTGTCGTCCCGGGCGCCGTCGCGAAGGTGCGCGGCGAACTGGTGGCGGACGAGCGACTGGTGCCACCGGGCACTGCGGTCGAACTCGGTGTCCTGCGCTTCGAGTTGATCGGCGTCGCCGAGGGGGCGTCGCCGCCGGTCGCCGCAAGCAGCCGCGCGCCGGGCGCCGTCGCCTTGCGGCGTCGATTCGGGCGACTGCTCGATCGTCTGGTCGGTTACGCGGTCTCGGCCGTCCTGCATGCGGCCGCGCTCTGGCTGCTGCATCGACTCGCGGTGGCGCTGCCGCCCCCGCCGGCTCCCCTCGCGTTGCACAGCGATGCGCCATCGATCCCGGACCACTCGTACGTCGCCCTCGAACCGGAGGCACCCGCGACGCCGGAACTGCTGCCGGAGGTGGAGCCGGAGATCGAGCCGCTCACCGAGATGGCGCCGCCCGATCCGGCGCCATCACCCGCAGGCATGGGTGCCGGTGATGACTTCGAGCTGGCAACAGCGGTTCGCGCGCTCGGCACCGGCGCGCTCGGCAGCACCGCCGGAATGGAGGGCATCGGCCGGCTCTCGCTCGAGGGCGGCGTCAGCGGTGTCGGCGCTGGGGTGGTCGCCCGCCTGACGGCCTTGCGCGGAGCGGGTGTCGATCTGGTCTTCGTGATCGACACCACCAGCAGCATGCAGCCGTTCCTCGACCAGGCGCGCACTGCCGCCGACGCCCTGGTGACCACGCTCTCGACCCTGATCGGCGATCTTCGCGTTGGCGTCGTGGCCTATCGCGATGGCGGCGACGCCTATGCGACCAAGACGCTGCCGCTCTCCGCCGATCGCTACGCCATCCTCAATTTCCTCTGGACCCTCCGCGCCGAGGGGGGCGGCGACGTTCCGGAGGCGATCGCGGCCGGGCTGGCCGATGCGGTCAGCCTCGCGCAATGGCGCCGTGAAACCCATCGGGTCATCGTCGTCATTGGCGATGCGCCGCCGCACGAGCGCGACTGGGGGAAAATTCGCGGTCAGATCTCGGGCTTCGTGCGCGGCGATCCGAAGCGCATCCCCGGAGCCGTCGTCTCGGCGATCTACACCGGGCCGCCAAGGGAAGGGCTGAAGCCGGAGGAGGACGGTGCTCGGGCGCTGGCGGAGATCGCGGGGATCGGCCGCGGCGACTATCTCGACCTCGCGGGAAACGCGAATTTCGGCGATCGGCTGGTTTCGACCATCCTTGGTCCGCACCACGCCAATGAGCTTCGCGTGCTGCTTTCGCGCGTACGGGAAGGCCCCAAGGAAGCGCTGGTTCGACAGAAGGTCGCGGCGGGGGACAAACGGTGGCTTCTGTCCAAACTGCGCCGTCCACCGGTTCACCCCCTCATCGTCGAGGCGCTGATCGACCAGGCCGACCGGGAGGTGCTCTGGGAGGCGCGACGGCTGGTCAGCGACGCGGAGGAGCCGCAGGAGACGCGCGAGGCGGCGCTCTACCTGCTCCGCCGCCACCTCCCGCTGGCGCTCGAGGTCCGGCTTGACGTCTCGGCGGAAATTCAGCGCCATTTGTTCGATCGACTCGACGCGCTCATTTTTCGGCGCTAGCTACCGGGTGGGCGACTGAGACCCTCCGGCCCGGAACCGTGCGGTCCCGGGCCGGGTTCCGGCGCCAACTTGCGGGGCCGCTCGACGGGCGTACCATCCCTTTGCCGCCTCGACCGACACCGCAACGTCGATTCCCGGATCCGACGCAGATGAGTCCGATGGCAGCTGAGAGAGTGCGAGAGAAGGCGAGACCAGACGCGAACCGCAGAGCGATGGAGACGGATCGACGAATGCAGTGAAGAGGTCGCAGCTCGGCTGCGACGGCGGGTTCCGACACGGTTGGTTCGATGCAGTTGCGAGGTGCGCCATGTTCCTGGCTCGGCGCAAGGACAGCATGACTCGATGGTGGCGCACCGGTGAAGGTGCGGTCGCCCGTGGCTCGTTCGTCGCCACCCTCACCGCAGCGTTCGTCGCCAGTTTCGTCGGGGCTGCGCCGACTTCCCCGCGTTTCGAGTTCGGTGCGACCTCGGCGCGCGCCGAGTTCCCGGATGGTGTCGATTCCGACGGCGACGGGCTGTCGGACGATCTCGAGAAGTTCAGCGACACCAATGCGAACAACGCCGACACCGACGACGATGGCTACGACGACGGCGCCGAGTGGGTGCTGCGTTCCGATCCGAACGATGCCTCGTCGCTGCCCGATCCGCGGCCGGCCCTGCGCACCTACGCCTATGAAGCCGAGGGCGTCTTGCGCGTGTCGACGACCTTCTATCCGTCCAACCTCGACCTGATCGAAGCGTTCGCTTTCTTCGCCGCGAGCCCGCAATTCACCGATGCCGTGGAGGGTGATCCGGGATCTGGACTCGGCGTCATCGATCTCTCCGACGTCGTTCCCGTGCTGGCGACGAACGTGTGCGCCACGTCGTTCCTCGGACTCGGGCTCGCCAGCTTCGACATGGACATCGATCTCTCGGTCATGCGGTCGGCGCCGATCGTCCTCGGTTGGGCGGCGCGGCTCGCCGGCGGTGAGACCATCGATCAGCTGTACCTCGGCACCGAGGGCGCGACGAATTTCGTCGTCGCCAGCGGTGGCACGGTGGCCGGTGTCGGTGTCGCCTTGGTCGCGCAGCCGCTGCAGCCGGTGCCGCCGCCGTCCGAGGAGAACCGCGAGTACTGCTCGATTGGCTTCAGCGACGGGGTGCCCGTCGGCGTCGCCACGCTCGAGTACACCGTGACGTCGGCCGCATGCGCGCCGGACGGATTGCTCTACTGCATCGACACGGACTGCACGGCGCTGGCCGATCAGACCTTCCTGATGCTCGATTACGGCTACCTGCAGGCCAAGCTCGACGGCTGACCCACCGGCTGCATGGCCGCGACTGAGCTCCGGCTGAACCCCTACTGAACCTCGGCCGAACCCCGGCTGCGCCCGTGCCGAGCCTGTCCGAGCCCCGTCGGGGGCAGCAGCGCGGCTTGAACTCGTCAACTCCGGCGCGCGCCGACGGGACGACAGCGCAGGATGAGGAGCGGGAGCGCGGTTTTTGCGGCGCGGATCGCTCGCCCCGCGGGGGGATGAACGCGGTGCTCCGGCGAAGTCCTGCGCCGACCGATCGGGCCGGGGACGGGGAGGCAGGTCGGCACTGGGTCAGGTGCGAGCGCGCCGGTCGCTCATGCAGTGGTGCCGAAGCGGTCCGGACTGAAGCCGAAATGTGCCCTTCTTGGCGCGAAATGTCCGCCTCGATTTGGTTCTGAATCCGAACTTCAGGATTCCCCTGCAGCGGTCGTCGCGAGCGGTCGTGAATCCACGCAAGCCGTTGCGGGCGCCTCGCTTCTGCATACTGCGACGACGCAACCAGTGGTCGACGGTGGTCACTTCGTTGGAACATTCGATCGACGCCGTCGCGTCGAAACGGCGCCTAGTGAGAGCATGAACCAGGATCCGGACTTCGAGCTGGTAAGGAGGTGCCAACGAGAGACGGGGGCGGCGCGGGACAACGCGTTCCGGAACCTCTTCGAGAGCTATCGCGATCGGGTCTTCAATCTCGCGGTGCGCCTGCTTGGCAATGCTGCGGATGCGGAGGACGTGGCGCAGGAAGCGTTCGTCACGGTCTTTCGCAAGATCCACGAGTTCCGGTTCTCGTCGCGGTTCTACACGTGGCTGTATCGCGTGGTCTTCAACCTCTGCGTCGACCATCGTCGCAAATCGACGGGTGGGTCGATGCCGGTGGCGGGTGACTCAGGGGCGCAACTCCTGGCGCGCGTCACCGACCCGAGCCCAGGCCCCTCCGAGTCGTTGGGCGAAGGTGAGGAGCGGCAGCAACAGGTGGAGCGAGCGCTGCGGCGACTCAGCGAACCCCTGCGCGCGGCCGTGGTGCTTCGGTACATGGAGGACATGCCGTACGAAGAGATCGCGGACGTGCTCGGGATCTCGCTCGGAACGGTGAAGAGCAGGTTGAATCGCGCGCACGAACAACTCGAGCGGGCGCTCGGGCGCAAGAGTGCAGATGAGGCATCCGGGACGGGAGGCGATTGAGATCGATGGCTGGCGGGGGCGACAGGTTCACGGAGGCGGGGCAGTCGGCGGCGGGGGATGAATCCGTCGCCGCGTTCGACGCCCGCGCTCTGGCTGAGGACCTGCACCGGTTGGTGCGAATCCCCGCTCCAGCCACCCTCGAATTCGCCGCCATCCACGCCGAACTCGATGCGGCTGCGCTCGACGCCAGGCTCGAACGCGCCGCGGCGCGACTGCGGCCGGCACTGGCCCTCCTCGGGCGAGTTCCGGCGCCGCCGACGTTGCGTGCGCCGGTCGAGATCGCCGGGCCGGCCTTCGGACGACCCGGCGCGGGAGTGCGGCCGCTGTGGCGCCTTCTGCCGCGCCTGGCCGCGGCTGCGGCCGTCGTCGGCGGCATCGCCGCGGCGTGGTGGTCGTCGACGCAGCCGCCGCCGCGAACCGGTCGTTTCGCCGCCGAGACCGCGGCGCTGGCGGATCGCGCCATCGTCCCGGTTCGCGTCGTGATGGTTGCCGCCGCGACCGCATCGGATCGTGAACGCGAGCCCAAGCCGGCGCGGGGTGGGCCATGAACGGTCAGCGCGTCGCTGCCCGCCTCTGCGCCCTGCTCCTCGTCACGGCGGCCGCCACTCTCGGCGGTTGCGACCAGGAGTGGGTCGATTCGAGGTGCGAGAAGGTCGTCTTCCATTCGGCGGCTCACGCATTCACCGCAGAGCGCACTGTCCGCACCGATCCGATCGACCCGGCATCGGCGGAACTCCCGGTCGAGTGGACCGAGCGAATCCAGTCCGATGGCACCGGCCAGATCGCGGTGACGTTGTTGACCCGCAACGGGCGCACTCGCGAGGAGATCGCCGACCCCGCGGCGCTCGGCGCGTTCGATCGGTTGGCGGCGCAGCTCGCCACCGGCGGCGGCCATCGCGCCTTCTTCCAGCGCGATCCGGCGCCCGACGACCTCGATCGGATGGTCGCGAACTACTGGGTGACCATCGTCGGGCTCGTCCGCAAGCCGATCACCTCCCGCGGGGAGCCGGCGCTGACCTATCTGATCGAGCCGCTGGCGGCCGACCGTCCGTCCTACCTGCTCACGGCCAGCACCAAGTCCGGCCGCGAGGGCTTCCCGCTGGCTTGCGAGGAACACATCACGCTGGCCGACGGCTCGTCGCGGTGCGTCAGCCGGATGGAAGTGACCAGCCTCGTCTGGGGCGCGCCGAGCGGGTTCGTCCCCAATCCGCAGCCGATCGTGAAGCGCACCGCGCTGGCGTCGCTGGAAGCCGCTCGCGTTCGCGCGGCGGCCGCGGGGCTCGACCTGCTGCTGCCGCGCGACGACGCCCTGCCGCCCGGCTTCGAGCTGATCATCGCCGAGGAGGTCGTCATGACCTCGACGGCGAACCTCGCTCGCGTCGAACGTCCGGTCACCCTCTGGCGGTTCGTCTACAGCGACGGCATCGAGCACATCGACTTCATCGAGCATGGGCCGCCCGAGACGATGCCGCGGGAGTTCGCCGACAACGACCTGTTCGAGGTCGCCTTCGTCAGCCGGTTCGGGTCGATCGCGTCCGCCTCGCTGCTCCATCGCGGCACGCAGATCACGGTCGAGTCGCGCATCTCGACCGAGCGCTTCACCGGCCTGCTGCAGTCGCTCGTCCGTCTCTGAGAGCGTGGATCGAGCGGGCCGCGACATCCGGCCTTCGGTTCGCTAATCCATGCCGCTGGTCGCAGCAAGGAGCGATGCGCGAATGGCGTCGATGATTCCGCGGCACGGCGGCAGGCACCGCCCGGTCGCGCCCGTTCCAGCTCGGGCTGTGCGGTGGATCGCCGCGCTCGTGGCCGTGAATGGCGCGTTGGCGCCGGCGCAGACCTCGCCATCGAAGCCGGCTGACCCACTTCCGGTCGGAACTCTCGGCAAGGCGCGCCTCCATGACGATCCGCGCGAAGACGGCTGGCTGACCGAGCAGATCGCCCGGCGCTGCGACAAGACGCTGAAGCAGTGGGCCGCCCACCTGTCGGCCACCACGCCGCCGGAAGTGGCGCAACTCGGGAAGTTCATCGTTCCGGAGTTCCGCATCGGGCGGCTGCGACCCGACGCACTCGAGCGGATCGACCACCAGGCGAGCTTCCTGGTCAGCCGTCCGTCCGAAGCAGCTCTCGAGCGCGCGCGGACGCTCGACCGGGCTGGCGCCGAGGGCTTTCACTCCGCGCTGCTCGAATTGCTCGAGCCGCTCGCGGGGGCGACCTCGCGCCGCTTCACCATCAAGACGATCTTCGTCCACGCCGACGAGATGCCGCTGCGCACATGGGTGCGGGTCGAGACTGCTGCACGGCTGCCGCGCGGCGCCGTGCAGCAGATCTCGTACTGGAGCTGCCGCTGGCGCCTGCCCGACGGCGAGGCGCCGGGACTGCTCGAGTCGATCGTGCTCGAGGGATTCGAGGAGGTCGAGGCCCGCGGGACGACCGGAACCCTGTTCGCCGACTGCACGGTGGCGACGCTCGGCAAGGTCGCGGCGTGGGAGCGGCAGCTGCAGATCGGCAGCGAGGAGTGGCTGGCGCGGATGGACACGCGACTCGGCTACGACACGCGCGGCCATCAGGGCGTGGCGATCGGCGACGCCGACGGTGACGGGCTCGAGGACGTCTACATCTGCCAGTCGGGCGGGCTGCCCAACCGACTGTTCCTCCACCAGCCCGATGGCACGGTGCGGGACTACTCCCGGGAGTCGGGGACCGACTGGGTCGAGCCGACCCACGGCGCGCTCTTTCTCGACCTCGACCGCGACGGCGACCAGGATCTCGTCATCGGCACCGGGTTCGAGCTGATGCTGATGCGCAACGAGGGGAAGGCGCGCTTCGTCCGCGCCGGCCTGCTCCGCCTGCCGCGGCCGTCGATCTCGCTCGCCGCCGCCGACGTCGACCTCGACGGCGATGTCGACCTCTACGCCGGCGTCTTCCATGACGCCGACGCCGATCCCGGCAAGCTGGCGCACCCGATCCCGCTGCACGACGCCAACAACGGCGGGCGCAACGTGCTGTTCCGCAACGAGACGCCAGCGGGCGGCGAGTTCTCCTTCGTCGACGCGACCGCCGAACTCGGGCTCGAGCAGAACAACCGCCGCTGGACCTGGGGCGTCTGCTTCGAGGACTACGACAACGACGGCGACCAGGACCTCTACGTCGCCAACGACTTCGGCGCCAACAACCTCTATCGCAACGACGGCGGTCGCTTCCGCGACGTCGCCGAGGAGGCGGGTTGCATCGACCGCTCGTTCGGGATGGGCTGCACGTGGGGCGACGTCGATCGCGACGGCTTCATGGACCTCTACATCTCGAACATGTGGTCCTCCGCGGGTCATCGCATCACCTACCAGCGCAACTTCAAGCCGGAACTCGGCGACGGCGACAAGGCGCGCTTCCAGTTCCTCGCGCGCGGCAACTCGCTCTACCGCAACCGGGGCGACGGCCACTTCCTCGACGTCTCGGTCGAGACCGGCACGACACTCGGGCGCTGGGCGTGGGGCTGCTACGCGCTCGACGTCAACAACGACGCGTGGGAGGACCTGCTGGTCTGCAACGGCTACCTGACCAACACCGAACCGGAGGACCTCTGAAGCTTCTGGTGGCGACAGGTCCTGTCGCACTCGCCGGCCCAGATCACCCCGGACAAGGACGTGGCCGCGTACCACCAGGCGGTCGACCAGCTCGAGTGGATGCTGGCCGAGGGCGCCGGCTTCTCCGGCAACGAACGCAACGTCCTCTACCTCAACACCCACGGCACCCGCTTCGCCGATGCCTCGTTCGTCAGCGGGCTCGATTTTCCCGACGACGCCCGCGCCTGCGGCAGCGTCGACTGGGACCGCGACGGCGACCTCGACCTCTGGCTGGTCAATCGCAACGGACCGCAGGTCCGATTCATGCGCAACGATGCCGACCCGGCCAACCACTGGATCGCCTTCGATCTGCGCGGCACGGCGACGACCACCAACCCCGACGCGATCGGCGCGCGGATCGAGGTGCGCCTCGCCGGCGATCCGCGGCCGCTGGTGCGGACTCTGCGCGCCGGCGAGGGCTTCCTCTCTCAGGGCAGCAAGCGCGTCCATTTCGGCCTCGGCCGCAATCCGGCCATCGAGCGGGTCACGGTGCGCTGGCCGGGCGGTGCGAGCGAGGCGTTCGCCGGCGCCGCCGCCGGCGCGGCGTGGCGGCTCGTGCAGGGCAGCGGCAAGGCCGACTTCGTCCCGCGCGGCCCGCTCGCGCCCGAGCTCGCGGCGCAGCCGCTCCCCAGCACGAAGCTGTCGGTCAAGTCGCGCAGCGTGCTGTCGACCCGCGTCCCGTTCCCGCGGCTCGCCTACTCCGATGCGCAGGGGAAGGCGCGGGTGCTCGAGACGGCGAGCGGCAAGCCACTGCTGGTGATGGCATGGACCAGTTGGTGCTGCCAGTGCGAGGAGGAACTCGCGGCGCTCGCGGCAGCGCGCAAGGAGCTCGATGCTGCCGGCGTGCGGCTGGTGGCGCTCAGCCTCGACGAGGCGGACGACAACCCCGCCGATCGGCAGTCGGCGCTCGACCTGGTCAAGGCGAAGGGCTTCACCTGGCCGGTCGGCTTCCTCGATCACGGCGGCATCGAACGCGTGCGCGGCTTCTACAGCGCGCTGTACAGCCGGCATCCGCCGCTGCCGACGCCGACCAGCTTCCTGCTCGATGGCGGCGGCCGGTTGGTCGCCTTCTACAAGGGGCCGCTCGTCCCGGCCGACCTGCGCCGTGACGTGTCGCTGTGCATCGCCCCGGCCGACAAGCTGCTCGATCTCGCCATGCCGTTCGGCGGCCGCCGCTACAGCGCGCCAGCGCCCTACGGCGTCCTCGATCTTGCCCGCCAGCTGCTGCTGGTGGCGGGCGGCGAGATCGCCGGCGAGTACATCGACGCGCTTGGCCACGAGCTCGCGTTGCAGGGCGGCGCGGAAGCGATCGCCGGGGCGCACGAACTGCGGTTGCGCGTCGCGCGGGCGCTGCGCGAGTCCGGCCGCGCCGACGCGGCACGGCGCCACCTCGACGCGGCGCTCGAACTGCTGCCCGATTCGGCCTTGGCGCACCTGCGCCTCGGCGAGCTGCTGGCCGAGACCGGCGATGCCGACGGTGCGGCCCGCCACCTCGAGCGGGCGCTGGCGCTCGACCCGGGCCTCGCGGGGCAGGTCGAGGCCGCACGCAGCGCGGCGCGGGGGACCGGCGCTTCGCGCTGAGCTCCGGTCCCGCGGGCGTCACCCTCCGGCGGCGATCAGCCGCCGCCGAGCGGTTTCTGCGGCGGCGCCGTCTTCGCCTCGCCCTTGGTGAGCGTGCGCACCCACGACGCCCACTCGGCGTCGATGTGCGCGATCGACTCGGGCGCGAACGCGTCGGTGAACGCCTGCGTGTTGCCCACCAGCTCGTCGTGGAACTTCGACTTGGCGGCGCGGACGAAATCGAAGAACTGCTTGCGTCGCGTCTCCATCAGGAAGAGGACCAGGCTCCACGCCTTGGCCTCCTCGTCGATGGTGAGCTCCTCGACCGGTTTCTCCATCAGCACCGACAGCGGCGTGACGCGCGCGATCTCGCCGGCGTCGGAGAGCTTGTCCTTCCAGCGCGGGAAGTTCTCCCAGCCCTCGACCGACCACTTGTCGACGAACGGTTCGTAGTGGGGGTACTCGACGATCGACAGCGTCGAGTAGCCGTTGAACTCGCCCTCGGCCCAGTGGCCCATCCCCGCCTCGGCCCAGCCCGGCAGCCCGCCACCGCGCTTCAGCCGGCGCACGAGGATCTGGCCGAGATGGACCAGCGCCATCCCGGCCTGGTTGACGTCGCGCGACTCGCTCGACTTCAGGTGGCGGCCTTCCGACAGCACGATGAACGGCACCGGGAAGTAGACCGAGAAGTTGTCCGACTCGATGTGGTCCTCCTTCACCGACGGCGGCACGTAATGGCGGTCGATGAAGCCCGACTCGATGAACTTGGTCACGTCGCCCGGCGCCGCGTGCACGTAGAGGTAGATCCGCGAATAGGCGCTCTTCGCCGGATCCATGAACTTGATCTCCTTCTCGTCCGGCTCCGCCAGCTTGATGAACTCGGCGTGCGCCATCTCGCAGAGATCGACGATCTCCTGCAGGTCCTCGAGCGGCAGCGGCGTGCGCAGCTCGAAGTGGTCGGTCACCAGCACGTTCATCTCGGTGCCGAAAGTCGCCTGCCAGTCGCGGGCGGCGGTCAGCCGGTCGAGCTCCTCCTTGCTGATCCACTTGCCGTCGACCTTGACCAGGCCGCGCGCCGTCATCGCGTCGTCCTCGGTCATCCAGCGGCCGTCCTGCCAGACCATGCCGGCCGCTTCCATCTTCTTGCGCTCTTCCGCCTGGTATGTCTCGAGTTGCTCCTTGGTGAACCACTTGCCGTCGTACTGGATCTTCCCGTTCTCGCGGTTGGCGTCGGCATGCTCGGGGTCGAGCGTGAGGATTTCGGCGACCAGCGCCTTCGCCTCGCGGTTGAGCTTCTGCTGCTTGCAATACAGCACGAGGTCCCAGCGGCCGACCACGTCGGTCTTGCCGAGCGCCGCCTTGCGCTCGGCGAACACCTCCTTCGGCGTCTTGCCGCGCTCGATCTTGTCGATGCGCGAGCGCTCGACCTCGGTGGTCCCGAACGGGGTCTCGATCTTCACCTTGGTGGCGGTCTCGCTCAGGATCTTGCCCTCGAGCTTCTCGCCGGTCTTGAGGTGGACGACGTCGGCGGCGGCGATCGATGCCAGCGCGAGCAGCGCGCCGAACGCGAGGGTCGGGCGCGACGGGCGGAACGGGCGGAACGGGCGGCGGCGGCTGGAAATGGCGGACTCCTCGGCGGTTGGACGCGGACAACGGGAGGCATGTCACCGCGGTTCGGTGCGAGCTTACGCGGGGCGGCGCCCCCGGCGCACCGAGCTATGATCCCGCACCGCGCCCGGTCACGGACCCGCGCGCGGCGGCGGCGAGAGAGGCAGGCGATCCCGCGATGAGCGAGCGGTCGGAGCAGGCGATCGGCGGACGCTGGCAGCCGCTGCGTCGACTCGGTGCCGGCGCCTCGGGCGAGGTGCTGCTGGTGCAGGATCTCGCGCGCGGCGGGCCGCCGCTGGCGCTGAAGCGGGTCCCGCAGGCGCGACTTCCGGCGCTGCACGACGAGTTCCGGCGACTGCAGGCGCTGCGCAGCCCGGGCTTGCCGCGCGTCGACGAGCTGACGCTCGACCCGGTGGGCGGGGACGGGCTGTTCACCGGCGAACCAGCCCGGGGCACGCCGTTCCTGGCGGCGCTCCGCGGCGCGCCGTTGCCGGTGCAGCTGCAGGCGATCGCCGACGTGCTGCGCACCCTGGCGCTGCTCGGCGAGCGCGGCCTCGTCCATCGCGACCTCAAGCCGGAGCACCTGCTGGTCGACCTCGGCGTCGACCCGCCGCGGGTGGTGCTGGTCGACCTCGGACTCGCGGTCGCCGCAAGCGCGCACGCCATCCCTGCCGGGTCGCTGCCGTACCTGGCGCCGGAGCTGTTCCGCGGCGAGCCGCCGGCGCCGGCGAGCGACCTCTACGCGCTCGGTGTCGTGCTGCACGAACTGTGGGGCAGCGGACTGCCGTTCTCCGCCGCGACGCCGATCGAGTGGGCGCGCGCCCATCTCGACGCGCCGGTGCGTTTCGCCGCCGGCTTCAGCGCGCCGGCCGCGCTGCGCGAGCTGGTCGCGCGGCTGCTGGCGAAGGACCCGCTCGCGCGCTACCGCAGCGCCGGCGAGTGCCTCGCCGATCTCTCGCGCGCCGCCGCCGTCCCCCTGCCGGTCGCCACCGCCGCCACGCTGCAGGGGCGGATCCGGTCGGTGCCGCCGCTCGGGCCGTCGTGGCGCGAGCAGGTGACGGCGGGGGAGCCGCGTCCGGGCGGTCCGGCGACCTGGGTGACGGCGCCGACCCGGGCCGGTCGCGACGCGCTCCTGCGCGAGCTGCGGATCACGGCTTCGCAGGGCGAGGCGTGG
>Ga0194121_10004628_pt1 | contig 19812 bp, 15 predicted proteins | sample TA2MahCa50mmetaG_FD_148609 | JGI IMG/M metagenome (GOLD analysis project Ga0194121, IMG submission 148609) | Freshwater microbial communities from Lake Tanganyika, Tanzania - TA2015020 Mahale Deep Cast 50m | ecosystem: Environmental > Aquatic > Freshwater > Lake | place: Tanzania: Lake...
ACTCAGGGTCGAATCCGGGGTCGATTGAAACGTCTGGAGGAATTCGTTGATGCTCGAAGCGATGGCCCGGCCCATCGCTTCGTAAACCATGAGTTCGGGAAAGTCCTCCCGGGAATGCCGGGACAAGCCAGTGGAACCGGTTGCGCTCGTCAACGCATCGGAAGCGCCATCCAGTCTCGTCGGCGAGCTCGGCATGAATGTTCCTTTGGGTGGGTCGGGGGTTCGGCTGAATCAACGGCGCACCGAGGCGAGCGACGCCCGGCCCCTCCGCCGCGCAGGTCGATCTCCCCGGCAAACTCGAACGACAACGCCGTGACTGATCACCGCCGGACGCTATTTCGCCAATTCCTTGACGTAAATACTTTTGAACTGCAACAAGCTCGGCGGGCTGATCCATTTGCCGTCGCGCTTCCCGCCGTGGTGCTGCAATCCAATGGGGCCTTTCGCCGCGATGCCGGGGAGTTGGGCGTTCTCGATGACGGTCTTCCCGTTCAGCACTACGGTGACCCGGTCGCCCCGGCACGTGATTTCATAGCGATTCCATTCGCCGACAGGTTTGTCCGCCTGGGTGCGCGGCGTGACCGCAGCGCGAATCTGGGCGGGCTGTTTCGGATCATTGCGATAGCCGTAGAATTCCCCCGATCCGATCGGCCAGCACCAGATGTTGACTTGGTTCTTCCCCGATCCGCGCAGGAGGATTCCGGAGTCGGAGTCCGGCAGGGCTATTCGCATGGCCTTCCCGGTGATGTCGCGGGCGTGCGTGCCATCCGGCAGAATGTAAGGCACATTGGGATTGATGTAGGGCGTTTCCTTGATCCGCCAATCGACCCGCAGAATGAAATCGCCAAACTCGCGCTGGGTCCAGAGGCTCTTGTCTCCTTTGGCCTGACTTTCGGCGTCGTAGTCGATAACGCCGTCCAGGATTTTCCAATGGCCGCCGTCTCCTTCGGGCACTTTCCAGCCCGTCAAACTGTGGCCGTCGAAGAGTGAGACGAATCCGGCGGGAGGCGAGTCGTCTGCGCCGCAAAGGCGGGACAAGCTGAAGAACATTGCGACAGCGAGGCATCCGATGGTCGTGAGAGGTTTCATAGCATTCTGCCTTTAGCCCTCCGGGGCAGGAGGGTCAACTTGACATTGGTGCCGATGGAGGGGGTCGAACCCACACACTCTTGCGAGTACCAGATTTTGAGTCTAGCGCGTCTGCCAATTCCGCCACATCGGCAACCTAATTATCAATGACTTACGAGTTGATCCCGAGACAATGATTGACTTTGTGCTAGTGATGTAACCGTAAGCAAGAGCACTCCGAGTCAATCTGTTCCTCGTCAACATTTGAAGGGCCAGTATAGGAAGGTCTATGATGCACGCAAGCGGCGAATTCGCGGCCTTTGGCAACGGAACGGGAGATTCTACGCCCAGGTGACGCTTGAGGATCCAAACGCGGGTCGGAAGCAAGTGCGGCGCGTCCCGTTGGAAGATGCAGAGACGGTTCCTCAGGCCGTTATTAAGGGTCTGTGCAAAAATAAATTCCGGTTTCGCTGGAGGTGATTTCGCTTTCTGGCGAGGCACGACGAAGGAGCATAGCCAGGGATCTGCGACTGAGGAGAAACGAAGCCAGAAAGCGAAATCGCCCCAGCCCTCCGGGGCGGGGAGGCGCCTGGCCGGCTGCGGCGTTGCTCGTCGGTCACAGCCCCAAAACGGGGATGCTCCCTCCTGGCGCCTTGCATCCGGCCAGGAGGCAGATCATCATCAATGACGACGACTTCTTTGAAGCCCAATTCCTGGGCGCGAACTTTCAACTCATATTGACGCCGATGGCTTTCCTGGTGGTGGCGCACTTGATGGAGCGTCGATTGGCATCGACGCTCAGGAACTGAGATCTTACTCCAGGTTTCCTTATCGGTCTTTCATTTTCGAAATAACTGCTTCAGTATTCCCGCTGCCACAGCCAGCCAGCAGAGCGACTATGCGATGCCCGAAGTGCCAGGAAGAGAACCCGTCGGACGCGAGGTTCTGCACGCAGTGCGGGGCCGGGATCGAAATCCCGTGCGCGAATTGCGGCGCCGCCAACGCGCCCCGAAACAAGTTTTGTCAACACTGCGGCCAGCCGTTGGCGTCCGTCCCAGCATGGTCAGGCCGATTCGCTTCTCCCACCGATTACACGCCCGCGGCGCTGGCTCGGAAAATCCGCGCGGCCCGACCGGCCGTGGAGCGGGAGCGCAAACAAGTGACGGTGCTTTTCACCGATGTTTCCGGCTTCACGTCCCTTTCCGAACAGCTCGACCCGGAGGAAGTCCAGCGTCTGATGCAGCGATGCTTCGACCTCATGCTGGAAGCGGTGCACCGCTACGAGGGCACGGTCAGCCAATTCCTCGGCGACGGCCTCCTGGCGCTGTTCGGCGCGCCGATTGCCCATGAAGACCACGCGCAACGGGCGATGCTCGCGGCCCTGGACATCGAGAAGGCATTGGCCCGTTATCGCGATGAACTCAGACAAAACAAGGCCACTGAATTTCGCGTGCGGAGCGGCTTAAACAGCGGCCTGGTCGTCGTCGGCACGATCAGCGACTCGCTCTACATGGAATATACGGCGGTCGGCGACACCGTGAATCTGGCGGCGCGCATGGTGAATGTCGCTGGCCCAGGCCAAATCGTCATCTCGGAGCAGACGCACCAGGCCGTCGGCCATTATTTTGTGACTCGTCCCCTCGGTCCGCAAACCGTCAAAGGCAAGGCGATTCCCGTCGCAGCGTTTGAAGTCCTGCAAGCCCGTGAATTTCGGACCCGGATTGATGTCGAGCTGGAGCGCGGTTTCAGCCCGCTGGTGGGGCGGCAGAAAGAACTCGCCTTGCTCCGGGAACGGTTTGCCGAGGCGAAGAGTGGGCGCGGCCAAATCGTGTTCGTGATCGGGGAACCCGGCGTGGGCAAATCGCGGTTGCTTTTCGAGTTCCGGCGCTCGCTCGAAGGCGAATCGTTTTCCTGGCTGACGGGACGCTGTATTTCGTTTGGTTCCCAGATGCCGTATCTGCCCGTCGTGGATATTTTGAAACGCTTCCTCCAGATCGAAGAAGCGGACGCGGAATCGGCCGTAATCCAAAAGTGCGAACAGAAGGTGTCGGGCTTGGGCGAAGAACTCCGTCCCGCCATTCCGTATCTCAAGGGCCTGCTCTCGGTGAATCCGGGCGATGACACGGTGGCAAAGATGGATGCCCGGGTCAGACGGATGAAAACGTTCGAGGCGTTGCGCGCGCTCACGCTGAAGCTGGCGGGAACCAGGCCGCTCGTGCTGGTGCTGGAAGACCTGCACTGGATGGACAAAGCCTCCGAAGAAGTGCTCCTTTACCTGACGGACAGCATCGCGGCCTCGCAGGTGTTGATGATTCTGACCCATCGGCCGGGTTATCAGAATCCTTTCGGCGATCGGACTTACGCAGCCCGACAGGCGCTCAACCGGCTGTCCGACGCCGAGAGCATCCGCCTGGCGGAGGGCATGCTGGGGACCACGAATTTTCCGGCGGAACTGCGGGAGATTATTACCTCCAAAGCCGAAGGAAATCCGTTCTTCGTGGAGGAAGTGATCAAATCGCTTTTGGAACTCGGCGCCCTGCAGCGGCACAACGGTCATTACGTGGCGACCAGGCCCGTCTCGGATATCCACGTCCCGGACACGATTCAGGATGTGATCGCGGCGCGGATTGATCGCCTGGAGGAATCAGCCAAGCAAGCCCTGCAACTCGCGGCGGTGATCGGGCGGGAGTTTACCGTGAGTCTGCTGGGGCGTATTTCGGATTTGAAGGACCAGCTCGGGAAATTGCTCCAGGACTTGAAGGTGCTGGAATTGATCTACGAGCGGAGTCTTTTCCCGGAACTGGCCTACATGTTTAAGCACGCCCTGACACAAGATGTGGCCTACAACACTCTCCTCATCCAGCGCCGCAAAGATTTGCACCGGCTCGTGGCCATGGCGATCGAGGAGTTGTATGCCGAGCGATTAGCCGAATTTTACGAGATGCTGGCCTATCACTACGAAAAGGGCGAGGTCTGGGACAAAGCTCTGGGTTTCCTGGTCAAAGCCGGCCAGAAAGCCTTGCAAGGCTATGCAAATCAGGATGCCCTGGCCTATTTTGATCGGGCGTTGGCCGTGTCCAAACAGCTCAAACGACCGGTCGAACCCGCCGCACTTGAGGCGATTTACAGAGGCAAAGGGCTGGCGCATTTCTTGATGAGTCAGCATCGGACCGCTGCGGCAGCGTACCAGCAGTTGCTGATAGTGGCGGAGAAGAACAGGGACCGAGCCAGTCAGATGGAGGCTGTGTATCAAACCGGCATGAGCTACTTCTGGTCCCACGATTTCGAGCAGGCTCTCAGTTGGGCTGAACGCGCCAGATCGCTGGCCTTGGAAGCCAACGATCAAACCATGCTGGCTTCCAGCAAACGGTTGTTTGCCTTTGTTTACTGTTGCATCGGAAGGGTGACTGAAGCGATCGCGCTCACGGATGAGGCTCTCAAATTGAGCCGGGAAACGGGGAATACTTTCCTGGAAGCGGACACGCTGACCTGGCAAGCCTTGAACCACAACTTCCAGGGCAATTTTGACCTGGCGCTGAGATGTCTGGATCAGGGTGCGACTTTGGGCAAATCCAACCATTTCCTGGTCCTCTTCCTATGGATGTCCTGGATGAAAGGATTATTTCAAGGCGGAAAGGGCGAGTTTGATCGATCTCTGGCTTCGCTTCAGGACGCGTTGCAGTGGAGCCAGCGGTTCCAAGATCAAATTTGGAGATGCCGCATTCTGAACACCCTCGGTTGGATCTACAGTGAACTCTATAACTTCGATCACGCCGTTCGCTACAATCAGATAGGACTCGATGCTTCGCGCACAATTGGCGATCCGGAGATCATCAGGAACGCCGGGATTAACCTGGGCGACTGCGCTTTGAGGCAAGGGGATCTGGACTAGGCTCAGACCATTCTGGAAAAAGTCTATCGCGATTCCCAGCAGCGCGGCAAATGGGGGGAGGAATGGATGAAGTGGCGTTACATGCAGCACTGCTGTCACAGCCTCGGCGAACTTTGGCTCAAGAAAGGCAATCCCGACAAAGCGCTCGCGCTCGCCGACGAATGCCTCAAGCTGGCCGAACCGACTTCCTCCCGAAAAAACATTGTCAAAGGCTGGCGGTTGCGCGGCCAGGCCTATCTGGCCGAGGGAAAGATCGAGGAAGCGGAAGCCGCCCTGACGAAAGCCCTCACCCTGGCCCGGGAAATCGGCAACCCGCCGCAACTTTGGAAGACTTACCAGGCGCTGGGCGAACTTCACGAACGCCGGCCAGACCTCGAACAAGCCCGCTCGACCTACGCCAGCGCGGTGCAAGTGATCGAAACGACGGCGGCCGCGCTGCGAGACTCGTCAATCAGACAAACATTCCTTTCGGCCAAACAGGTCGCTGAAATCCGTCAAGCCTTGGGTCGCCTGAGCGCGTATTCTATCCCACGGTCTGATTAGTAACTAACTCTGCTTTGCAAAATATACGATATGATCGTATATTTTCCCCATGTGGATTCCTCGCTCCATTGAACCGGTTCTTCGGCGCCTGGCCTGCACCCGGCCGGTGGTGGTTTTGACTGGCGCCAGGCAAACGGGCAAAACTTCGACAGGGGAAACCCGTTTCAGCGGCTTCCTTTAACCAGTGGAGCGCTTGCTCATTCCTGCGCAGCCGCCCGTAAGCGCAGGCGATGAAATAGGCGGTATGATGAAATTCACCGAAGCCGATCGTCTGCTTCCTGGCGATGGCTTCGCGCAGTTTGGCAACGGCTTCCAACTCCTCGCCTTTGGCGGCCAGAAGCATGGCTTTCATGGCGGTGAGCTCCCCCGGCCGATCTTCGGGATTCTCCTTCAAGAACTCGTCGATCTTGGCCTCGGCTGCGTTCGTTTGACCCAGACCGAACAAAGCGCGGGCCCAGTGGGACCCGACATTCGTGGACAACACATCAGAATCGCCGCGAGTAGCTGGCTTGTATCAGGAAATCGGCAAAGGCGGCGGCATAACCCTGCCAACCTGCTCTTCTTTCGGCAACCGTGGCCTGGCGGTTGCGTTCCAGGGCGACGGGTGCGCTCATCGTGAAGGTGTTGCGGCCTCGACTCCAGGCCAGGCCAGGCTCGATGGAAATGACGTATCCGGCCCCGCGATAGCCCTCACTCCCACCCAACAAATCATGGACGGGAAGACCCTCGATTCGCCCGCCTAAGCTGAGCGACAGCCCTTGCTTGGGCCAGATCATGTAGGACAATCCGATTGTCCCAACGTAGCTATCCGGCACGGATTGCACGCCCGGATATTCGATGACCGGGACGCCATTGACGTTGCGCGGCTCGATCGTGTAGGAGCCGGACGCATAGACGAACCCGTTTCGAAACACCTCATGGAAGGCGTCCATTTGCAGTACGATGCCCCATCCGCCCGTGCCGAGCTGCAATGAGGGATGAACCGGCCACTGAATCGGACCTGTGCCGCGATAAGAAGTGTCCGTCGCCTGATAGTCTCCGGTGGGGAACTTAACGCCAAGGCCCAAGGAAATGTTTCGGTGTTTGCGATCTTCCTCTCTTTGCTTGGCCGGGTCCAGCAGCCAGAATCCGGCAGCGAGCCTGATGTCGCCCAAGCCACCGGCGTGCATCGTATGGAAATGAACGAAGTCGTGCTCGTAAGACGAGGTGCTATCGGCGTATTTGAACGGCAGCGTGAGGCTGAGGCTGAGCCTCTTGGTTGCCATGTAAGTCGCGTGCAGGTCGATGAAGTGAATCGCGCGGTTCTTGAAAGAAGGATTACCGTCGGTATGCCCCAAATCGGTCGTCCCGTGAAAGAGGTGATCCGAGTATTGGTAGCGATAACCCACGCCGGCCAACCATTCACCACGTCTCAAATAGTCACCCCCTTGCGCGCTCCAACTGAGCGCGTGATCGGCCACCGCCATTCACGCCTTGAGCGCTCGCTCGCGGCGCGAGCGTCTGATATGCGAAGAACACAAAACCAGCCAGGAAAAGATGAAGCCGAAAAAAACCTCGGAACCGGAGCGGCGCATGCACGGTTTCTACTCCTTCCGTTCCGTAGCGCAAGCGATTTTACCGCTTGGTCCGCGGGATGGACGACAAAGCTCGTAGCGCAGAGTTGCACTCTGCCGTATCGCAGAATTGTATTCTGCGGGGCGTCTCCCAGTCCGAGCCCGCTGGGACTTGACGGCGCCCTGCCGATTGGAAATCGGCGATACAGCAGATTGAAAATTCGGGACATAGCTCGGATGGTCGCATCCATGACCGAAGGCGATCCGGAAGGAACAGAATGAAAGAGCTTCCCACGTCCTTCCCTGGTTAACCGGGACAGCGCCACGAGGTGGGCAAGGCGCTTGGGTGTTCTGTCAGACGTAGGCGAGCTTTTCTCCATTCCGGAGCGTTCGTCGCCGAGAAGCGATCCTGTAGCGCCAAATCGATTTCCCTTGGCACAGTCGCAGCAATGGTTGGCGTGTCAGTTCTACATTTTCTTGAATCCGCCGTAGGGCCGTTAACATTCGCGCAAAAATTCCTTTTCTTTTTCGATGGATTCTTGCACTCTCCAGCAAAGCCCGACAGCGGAATCAACGAAACAGTTCCGAACCGCCAGTGTGCAGGCCAGCCAGCCGATGGCGGCGGGGAACTCACCAAAACCAAACCCATAACTCAACTATGAGCAAGACGAACTATCACGAGCAATTGAAAGCGGGAGTGGCCTTAAGACGAGCCATTCTTGGAGGGATGACTCTGCAATTGGCCGCCACGGCCGCCTTCGGGCAGGCGGCGACCAACCAGATCGAACAATTGAGACCCGTCGTGGTCACGGGCTCGAATATTCCAACCGCGGAGACCGTCGGTATCCCGCCAGTCGAAACTTACAGCGAAGCGTCGATCGAGCGTCAGGGTGCGAAAACGATCGAAGCCGTCGTCAAACGAATGCCGTCGGCCGTTGGCGGCGGCAATTTCGGCATCTCTCGAGGGAATGGCGGCGACGGTCGTGCCGAGATTTCCTTGCGAGGAGTGCCCGGAGGCACGTTGCTGCTCATAAATGGACGACGCACGGCGAACCAGGACCTCAATGCCATCCCGCTGGCCGCGGTGGAGCGGATCGAAATCCTGAAAGATGGCGGCTCGTCCGTGTACGGTGCGGATGCCGTGGCTGGCGTCGTCAACGTCATTCTGAAGAAAGATTTCAACGGCACCGTGCTTGATGCGGGGTATGGCAACACCACCTCAACGGATGTTGGAGAACAGCGCTACTCGTTCGTCAGTGGCATGACGAAAGAGAAATCGTCGTTCTTGGTCGGAGGCAGCTTCTACAAAGTGAACTCGCTCTACAGCGGTGACCGCGAGAGATCTCGAGCGAATGTGTCTGACCCAAACAACACCAGCCCCACCAGCAACCCGGGACGGATCCAGACGACGCAGGTTCCCACCAACAGTGTGCTTCGCACGACGGGTGCGGTTTACCGCGGGACGCCAGGGACGACCGGCACCAGCACGAACCAATATACTGCGTTCAGCAATGCCACGGACCGGTATCCGTACCCGTTCTTCACCCCAGCGATCCGCGACGCCGAGCGCTACAGCTTTTTCGGCAATAGCGAGCACGAGTTGTTTGGCGAGAACCTGAAATTCTTCACCGAGTCCTTCTACACCCACGCCTACAGCTACAACCAGTTGGCGCCGTCCCCGATTGTTTTTGTAAATCAGACGACTCCGACGAGCCCGAATGGCATCGTGATCCCAGCGAACAATCCGTTTAACGTCTTCGGCGTGCCGATTGACCGCGCCCGCTATCGTCCGGAGGAATTGGGACCACGCGTGGATGCCAATACCTGGAACATCTTTCGTTTCGTCGGTGGCCTCAGGGGGCGCGTGGCTGAAACCACATGGAATTGGGAACTGGCGACGCTGTACACGTTTCAGGATGGCGTCAATCTCCAGGGCAACGACGTGAGCCGAACCGGCCTCGAACAGGCGATCAAATCGACCGACCGAACCACGGCCTTCAACCCTTTCGGCAATCGGTCTAACACCAGTGCCGCCCTGGACGCGATCCGGCTGGACCATTACACGTTCGTGACCGATACGCTTTACTCGATTGACGGCAAGGTCAACGGAGAACTCTTTGACTTGCCGGCGGGGCCAGTCGCAGTGGCATTTGGCGGCGAACATCGCGAGGAGCGGAGAGATTACCGGCCGGATTCGACGCTCATCAGCGGAAACGTGGTGGCCTTCAACAGCGCGAAACCATATTTGGGCAGCCGCGATGTCAACGGCGTGTTTTACGAAGTCAGCATTCCTGTGATCGGGATGGGAATGAACATTCCCGGTATCCACAGTTTTGACATTAATCACTCCGGGCGCTACGAAGATTACTCGGATTTTGGGGGGACCTACAATCCGAAGGTCGGAATTCTCTGGAAGCCAGTCGGTGAGCAGTTGACGGTCAGGGCGTCCTACTCAGAGTCTTTCACGACGCCAGGTTTTGGCGATCTCTACCGGCAAGCGGCCGAAGATTATCCCGAACTTCGCAATCCGGTTAAATTTGCGGAGAAAGACCCAACCTACAACGATCAGATCCGAACATTCCATTCCGGCAATCGCTTCCTCGAACCGGCGACGGCAGAAAACTACACCGCCGGTTTGATTTACACGCCGCCTCAGGTAAAAGGGTTGACGGTGGGTGTGGACTACTTCCGGATTGAGCAGAAGGATATCGCAGGCAGTGCCGACCAGTTCATCATTGATTCCAACTACAAGGGTGGCGGGCCGAACAATCCGAATGCACCGTACGCGAGTTTCATCGTGTTCGACCCAGTCACGAAGGACTACACGACGCTGTATTCTCCGACGTTGAACCTCTCCCGCCGTATCATTGAAGGTTTCGATACGACGCTGACTTACGAGCTTGATACGAAAACGGCTGGCAAATTCACGTCTTCAACCTTGGTGGCGTATTACTTCAACTTCAAACAGGAGAATATTCCTGGCGAAGGGTTAACGGACCGCCTGGGTGACTTCACGCAGATCGAATCCGGCTTCGGTCTGGGAAGTTTGCCGCGGATTAAACTCGTGAGCAGCTTGTTCTGGGATTACAGCAACCTCGAGGCGGGCGTCACCGCCAACTACATCGGCGCTTATCGAGACGATGTGAACAGCGGATTCAACCGGGAAGTTTCGGACTGGTTGACCTTCGATCTGCAGGTCAGCTATCGACTGCCCTGGGATACGAAGGTCACCATTGGCGTGATCAACGTCAGCGACGAAGCCCCTCCGTTTGTTCAAGGCGCCTTCGCGGATCGTTACGACCGCGACACGCATGATCTGCGCGGACGGTTCGTCTATGGCTCCGTCAACAAGCGGTTCTAGCCTCGCCGGCGTTTACGAGACTATGACCTAGATTCGCCTCTTTCGTCCTGCGGTGGACGTTAGAAAAGGGATTCTCATCCCAATGCGCTAGCGGCTCCTCACGGAGCCGCTTTTTTTGTCTGGTTGGACTCACCGTGGAAAGCCGCCAGGGCCTCGGAGGCATTCTCAAAGGAACGCACTGTCGTTTGGTGTCCACGCATTAGCCCAACTTGGCGCTCTCGCCCGATGAAACCCGTCGATGGTAGGGCAGAGCTGCTGCTCCGCCGCGTTGACCGAAGACCTGCTGCGCGGCAACGCAGCCCTACCATCAGGTTCATGGGAAGCTGCAATGGCGAGGGCGCCACGCACACGTCCCATGAACCCACCCCTTCCCGTCCCAGGAGGGGAGTCCGTCCAACGTCGAACATCGAACCTTGGACCATGGGAAGTTTCCTGTTCCTTTCGGACCTGCACTTGGCCCATGAACCCGGTAGGGCGAGCCCGTCCCGGCGAGCCGCTCGACGTGCGTGGAACACGTCCGACTCGGCTCGCTGAGGACAGGCTCGCCCTATCGTCAGGTCCACGGGAAGGTCCAATCGTTGCGTCACGCGAAACGGTCGGGTAAGGTTTGGCCCCGTCGCGGCAAGTTGTCCGGGACGGAATTTCAGAACTTTAAATAAGACGACGGTGAACTCCGTCATGCATTGAGTCGTTGCATATGTGGCATTTCTTGAAATCCGGCGGAGTCTTCATGATCCCGCTGGTTCTGACTTCGATCGTTGGCCTGGCCTTCATCATTGAACGGGGCCTGGCTTTGCGCTGGGACAAAGTGATTCCTCCCGAAATAGGGGACGCGGCCGAGAATTGCGCGCCGGATGGCCTCGGCGAGTTGCGGCAATTGTGCGTGGACCGCCCGTCAACGTTCAGCCGCCTCCTGCTGGTCGCCGCCGATCATCTCCCGCGCCCGCGCGACGAAAACGTGGACGCGATCCAGACGCACGCCCGCCACGAAATCCTCCAACTCGAACGCGGACTGGTCGTGCTGGAGATCATCGTTGGCATCGCGCCATTGCTCGGTCTGGTGGGGGCGATCAGCGGATTGATCACGCTGTTTAGCGGCCTCGGCGAAACAGCGATCATTGACAACGCGCGCATCGCCAAGGGCATTGCTGAAGTTCTGAACACCACGCTGGCCGGGCTGCTGATTGCCATTCCCTCGCTCATCGCCTGGAGTTACTACAACAAGAAGATCGAGACTCTCGCGGTCGAGATGGAAACGCTGTGCGACAAGTTTCTGCGCCGCCAGTATCGCGACCGGAAGCAGCGAATCTAGAAATGCGCTTCACCAATCCCAAGCGCCGCCAGCCGCCCGCGGTCATCATCATCTCCCTGATCGATGTGTTGATCATCATGTTGATCTTCCTCATGGTGACGACGACCTTCAAACAGCATCCGGCGCTGAAAATCATGCTTCCCGAGACGAAGCAGGCGAAGGAAGGCGCCACGGAAGGGAACATCGTGATAACCATCAATAAGGTTGCTCCATTTCTTTTCATCGGCACACGGCCCGTAACCTTCGAAAGGCTGGTGCAAGAGTTGGCTGCCGAGGTGAAGAAGAATCCTCAGGTAACGGTCTCCATACGGCCAGACACCGATGCCACGATTGGGAAATGGCTTAACGTCGTGGACGCAGCAAAAGCGGCCGGCGTGAAGAACTTCGTGTACCTCCATGCCAAGACGCCAGAGCCACGCTGATCTCAAGGTCAATTACCGCTCCGTACTCCCTCGGTGACGGTGGGGCGAGGCTCCTGCCGAGCCAACGCCATCCAAGAACAGCTCGACGGGAGTCCTCGCTCCACCGTCTTTCACTGAGGGGTTGCCACAAGATTCACGCAAACAAGCTTGTCCTTGCTTCTCGTGTAAAAATAGCCATTGGCCAATGCCGGATGCGCGCGCACGCCGAACGGCAGCACTTGCGCCTGAGCGGACGGCTTAAAGCGTTCCGGCGTCGCCGGCGCGAGCAGCAAGCGTCCGTCCTCCAGCATGACAAGCAGGGAGTCGCCCGCCAGTGTCACCGTCCCTGCGGGAAACCGATCTTCACTCCATTTGACCGTGCCGGTTTGCAACTCGACGCAGCGGAGGCTTGGACCCGATTCCTGGCGGCCGTGGAATCCGTAGAGAAAACCGTTCCGATGCGCGCTTGTGGCGTAGTGATTGGACAGCGCCTCGTCGGAGGCCCAGATTTTCTGCGGCCGCCCTGTTTTCAAATCCAGGAGAATCGCGCCAAGGTCGTAGCTGGCCGACAGAAAAATCTGAGTCCCGATCACCAGCGGCGTGGCGGCGCTGACCGACGCGTTGATGCGTGGCCGCCAGGGGAATTGAGTTTGAAGCTTGCCCGTGGCCGCCTCAAGAATGGTCAGGCCGCTTCGCGTGAAGAAGATCGCCACGCGCTTCCCGTTCAACTCCACGGCAGCCGGCGACGAATAACTCGCTTCGTCGCTGGTTGCCCGCCACGCCAGCGCGCCGGTGTTCTTGTCAAAAGCCACGATTCCGGCGCCGCCGGTTCCGCCGATGTTCAAGAGTACCCGATCGCTTTCGACAAGCGGCGAACACGCCAAACCAAAGAAGCCTTTGGACGCAGAGAACTTCTCTTGGGTGCTGACACTCCAGAGGTTTTTGCCGGTCGCCAGTTCGAGGCAATGCAGCTTCCCTTCCGCACCGAAGGTAAAGACTTTTCCGTCCGCAATGGCGGGCGTAGCTCGCGGACCCTCATCAAACCCAAAGTCATCCCGGTAGCCGGTCGGGTAATCGAATTTCCAAAGCGCCGCGCCAGTTCTCGCATCGAATGCTTCGACTGTTTCGCGGTCTCCGACGCGATGAAACAGAATCAATTTTCCCGAGGCGACAACAGGACCGCTGAACCCCTGGCCGACTTTCTTTTGCCACACGATGGTAGGACCTTCTTTGGGCCAGGAGGAAGAGAGCGCAGGGCCTGAGTAAACGCCGTCCCGTGTCGGGCCAAGGAACTGCGGCCAATCGTCGGAAGCGACGAGCGCGTTGGTGAGCAAGCGCGTGCCGGCGATCAGGATGGGCAAAAGAATGAATCTCATGCCGAAGCCGCGCAGGCATGCGCGCATGGAAAGCTGTCTTGGTTTAATTACCTTGCACTCGCCCCATGAACCAGGTGGGGCGAGTCCATCCCGGCGAGCCGCTCGACGAGCTTGGAGCACGTCCGGTCCGGCTCGCTGGGGACAGGCTCGCCCTGCCAGATTCATGCGAAGCCTCATTTCCTCAAGCCGGCCAGAGGAGCTTGTAGAGATGCGCGCCGATAACGCCGCCCAGGATCGGGCCCAAAACCGGGATCCACGCGTACTGCCAGTCCGACCCGCCTTTGCCCGCGATGGGCAGGACGCAGTGCGCGAAGCGCGGGCCAAGATCCCGCGCCGGATTGATCGCATATCCCGTCGGGCCGCCCAGCGACAGCCCAATCGACCACACCAGCACGCCGACGAGGAAAGGTCCAAAGCCGGTTTTGAAGCCCGAGTTCGGCACCAGATTCTGCGGCGAGAGAATCGCCAGCAGGCCCACCACGAGCACAATGGTTCCGATGATTTCGGTGAGCAAGTTCATGCCCGAATGGCGAATCGCTGGCCCGGTGCAAAACACAGCCAGCTTACGTTCGGAGTCCGTTGTTTCTCGCCAGTGCGGCAGATAAGCGAGCCAAACGATGACACCCCCCAGGAATCCTCCAGCCATCTGAGCCACGAGATAGCCCGGCACATCTTTCCATGCGAACTGGCCGATGCTGGCCAGGCCCAGGGTGACGGCGGGGTTCAGGTGCGCTCCGCTCATAGCATTGACCGAGTAAACCGCGATGGTGAGGCCCAGCCCCCATCCAGCCGTAATGACAATCCATCCAGAGTTCTGCCCTTTGGATTTGTTCAGAAGGACATTGGCCACCACGCCGTCGCCGAGGGTAACGAGGATCGCTGTTCCAATGAATTCCGCGGTAGTTGGCAACATAGTCAGGTCAGCGCTTTTGGAAACCGGCGCGAAAGTATCAAATCCGCGCAAAACGTGTCCAATGAAAAGCCCGAATTAGGGAACTGGCAGGGCTGTTGACAAAGTAGCGCAGATTTTCAATCTGCCGTATCGCCGAATCGCATTCGGCAGGGCGTCGGGAGATCCAAGCACGCCCAACCCGCCGAGACCTATTCGGATTGCAAATCCGCGATACAGCAGAATTCAATTCTGCGCTACCTTGTCAATGGCCCTGGAACCGGTGGAGGGAGGCAGCAACTCTGCCGATGAACCGGCCAAATCGCCGCCAGATTTTGGAGTGCGCCAGTCCCCAAGACGTTGGCGCGCACAACTTCGGTTCATGCCCACGCCCAAAAGGCGCGCATTGGGACCATGAACCGTAGCCGCCGACGTGAGGAGGCGAATTTCCGGGTTAACCAAAGTATCCGCCTCGTTACCTCGGCGGCTACGAACCAACGGTTCATGGGAAGTTCCTGTTCCAAAAGGACCTGCACTCAGCCCCTGAACTCGGCAAGGCGAATCCGTCCCGGCAAGCCGCTCGACGCGCGGGGAACAAGTCCGACTCGGCTCGCTGGGGACAGGCTCGCCCTACCGTCTGGTTCAGTGGAAGAACTGCTGGAGAGAGGGAATACCTCGTGACAAAGCTGACTTCACATATTTTAGTGAGCGGGAACGTCATGACATCGGACGCAACCCTCACGTGCCCGCATCTGCACGCATGAACTCCCCTGCCCTGGAACCTGCCCGATCTCGTCCCGCGCCGGCGCGTCTTGGCTCACGCCTTCGCCGCGCTGCGCTGATCACGGCGTGCGGATTGGCGATCCTGGCCGGAGCAGGATGTGCGGTTTTTCCGCCTCCGGGCACCCTCGCGCTGCGCCGCGGCGATGAAATTGTCGCAGCCGGAAAATTCATTCACACCGGCACCCCGGTTGTGCTCTGGCTGGACCCCGGCGGATACGACGCGTATCGGGTGGAACGGCGATTCAGTCCGTTTGAGGCATCCAGTTGGGAAGCTTCAAAACTCGAAAGCAAAGCCCTGCAAACGCCGAACCGCTATGGACTGAGACGAGACAGATTGACGGCCGAAGAGGTCGCGCGCGTACGCGGCGGAGGATGGGACCTTCCGCTCTTGCGGAAGGTGGTGGACCAGTTCGTGATTCACTACGACGTGAGCGGCACGAGCAAACAATGCTTCAAGACGCTCCACGACGCCCGCGGGCTGAGCGTGCATTTCATGCTTGATCTGGACGGAACGATCTATCAGACGCTCGATCTGAAAGAACGCGCCTGGCACGCGACAACCTCGAACACGCGGTCGATCGGCATCGAGATCGCGAACGTGGGCGCCTATCCGCCCGGCCAAGGAAGCGCGCTCGATGAGTGGTATCAGAAAGACACGGACGGGAGGCCGCGGATCGTCGTGCCGGCGAGGCTGGGCGAGAGCGGCATTCGCACGCCGGGATTCATCGGGCGGCCATCGCGGGCGGTGCGCGTGCAGGGGACGATTCAAGGGAAGGAGATCGAGCAATACGATTTCACGCCGGAACAATACTGCGCCCTCATCCGCTTGACGGCCGCACTTTGCAGAGTCTTTCCCAAGATTCGTTGCGATTACCCGCGCGATGCCGCGGGCCGGTTGATTCCGAATAAGCTGCCCGACGCCGCTCTGGCCGAGTACCAGGGGTTGATTGGGCACCATCATATCCAGACGAACAAGGTCGATCCCGGACCGGCGTTCCAATGGGATCACGTCATCAGTCAGGCGCGTCAGTTGATGAAGCGCGGCGTGCCGACGCCACCAAAAAAAGCCGCTTCGCAGATCGTGCGAGTTAGATACTAAACCACATGAAAATCATCGATTCACGGGGTTCGTTCGTTGGCCTCGCGCTCACGGGCTTGAGCGTGCTGTTCTGTCCGCCAACGCTCGCCCAACCAGAAAAGCTTTCCACCAACTACGTCCTGAGCGTCGCTTCGGAGCGGGCGGATGCGATCCACAGGCAAGGCGAGGCGGTGGTATTCAACGTCAATCTCCTCCTCGATCAAAAACCCGTGCCGGACGCCGAGGTGCAATGGACCCTATCCAAGGACGGCGTGCCGCCGAATACCTCAGGCCAGTTGAAATTGTCGAACGGCGTCGCACGCATCACTGGACGACTCGATGAACCGGGGTTTCTGCTGTGTCGCGTCACGTTTCGCACGCCGGCGAACCGAACGCTGACCTCATCTGGTGGCGCGGGCATTGATCCGCTTCAGATTAAACCAAGCTTGCCGGCACCGGCGAATTTCGACGCGTTTTGGTCCGAGCAAAAGCGGCAGCTCGCCGAGGTCTCGGTCAATCCAAGGTTGAGTCCGGTATCTTCCCTGCAGCCGGGCATTAATTGCTTCGATCTTCAGGCCGATTCCGTGGGAGCGCCGGTATCCGGTTATTTCGCCAAACCCGCCGGGGCCGCGCCCAAGAGCTTGCCGATCATTCTCACCGTGCACGGCGCCGGCGTCAGAAGTTCGAGCCTGAGCGGATCTGTGAGCTGGGCCAAACAAGGCTTCCTGGCGCTCGACATTAACGCGCACGGAATTCCGAACGGCAAGCCGAACGAATTCTACACGGACCTGGCCAACGGCGAATTGAAGGATTACCGCCATCGCGGGCGCGAGTCGCGGGAGACCGTCTATTTTCGCGGCATGTTCCTGCGCCTGGTGCGCGCACTGGATTTCCTCACCACACAGCCCGAATGGGACGGTCGTACCGTCGTCGTCCACGGCAGCAGCCAGGGCGGCGCGCAATCCATCGTGGCCGCGGGCCTCGATCCGCGCGTGACTTTCTTTGCCGCCGGTGTTCCGGCCATGTGCGATCACACGGGCGTCGTGGCCGGCCGCGTCAACGGCTGGCCCAAGCTGGTTCCGAATGGGCTCGATGACAAACCGGACGCGAAGGTGCTGGAAGCGGCTCGTTATTACGACGCGATGAATTTCGCCACACGGACCAAGGCGGCGGGGATTGTGACGGTCGGATTCATCGACACCACTTGCCCGCCCACGAGCGTCTATGCGGCTTACAACGCGCTCGCGGGCGCGAAGGAGATTTTCAACGACCCGCCCAGCCCGCACACGGTTTCGGCGAGAGCGAATCAAGCCATGCGCAGCGCCATCCTGAAACACGTGGAACAAATGAGAACAGCGAAATGACCGGCAATTTCATATTGGCGACAAAGAGAACGGGCGAGCCGCAGGTAGTCCCGCCTTGGGGCGGTGCCGGCGTCCCGGACCGGCTGAAGCCGGGACTACATACATACCTCCACGCCAAAATGGAATTTCTGGCGAAATGATGGCTGCCTCTGCTAACTCCGTGCCTCCTGTTTACTGTGCAGACCGTGGGATTGACGACAGATCGACCGGAGAACCGTAGCGCAGATTTTCAATCTGCGGTATCGCCGATTTCCAATCGGCAGGGCGCCGGCAAGTCCCAGCGTGCTCGGACTGGGAGACGCCCCGATACGCCAGAGTGCAACTCTGCGCTACGAGCTTTGTCGTTCATCCCGCGGACCAAGCAGTAACTTTACCCTGTTATGCAAACGTCCCTACCTTCCCTACCTTCCATCGCGCTTTTTCTCGTCGCCTCAACCGCGCTCATCAATGCAAATGCCGCGGAACCCAAGCTCGTTTACGCCAAGGACGGCTCCGGCGTTTACGGCTACAAAGATACCCCGAAGCTTCCGTGGTGCGAATTCGTCGTGCACGACCCGGACCGTCCCGCGCCGAAGCGGGTCAATCCGGGACCCGCACTGCCGCCGGCGCCTGCGCCGTCGGACGCGATTGTATTGTTCGATGGGGCGGATGTTTCGCCGTGGCGAAGCAATTCGTGGCGCGTTGTGGAGGGTTGCTTTGAAGCCGTCGGAGATGCCGGCCCTCGCACGAAGGAAAGTTTTGGCAGCTTTCAACTGCACCTGGAATGGCTGCCGCCCGCGAAGTTCGAGGGGCCTTGGTACAACCGAGGCAACAACGGCGTGCTCATTCACGGTGTCTATGAAATCCAAATCTTCGATTCCTGGACGGAGAAATGGTGCGCCGACGGCCAGTGCGCCGCCGTGTATGGGCAAACGCCGCCACTGGTGAACGCGTGCCGTCCACCTGGCGAATGGCAGAGCTTCGACATCACCTTCGCTGCGCCCGTTCTTGAAGACGGCCAAGTCGTGAAGCCCGCGCGCATCACGATGTTTCATAACGGCCTGCTCGTGCATTTGAATCAGGAAATCTACGGCGCCACCCGGCACCTCGCGTTGCCCCGGCCGGTGAAGGTGAGCGAAGGCCCGATTGCGCTCGCCGGTCACGGCTGCCCGGTGCGCTTTCGGAATATCTGGATCCGGAGGCTGTGAAGGCCGAAGAACCCGGAATCGTCGCCAGCCGCCCCAAATCTCCTCGTGCTCGTGCTCGTCCTCGCCGTCGTCCTCGTAATCGCGGCAATCGAGGACGAAGGACGAGTGCGAGGAGGGTGCGATTAAAACTGTCGGTCAACGAAGTCTTCTCCCTCTCTTGCCGAAGGGAGGAGAGGGCTGGGGAGAGGAGGCGCGTTGGCTGGCTTCTCATGTTTCTAAGAAACCCCTCTCTCCAGCTCTCTCCCCACTCGTTCCTCGCGGGGAGAGAGGGAAGTCAATCGGAGCCGGCTGACCGACCACTTTTAATCGCACCCGTGCGAGGACGAGGACGAATTTGGCATTACGTTCCCACAGGTATTCCCTTGCTTCCAGCGCGCCGCCAACTATCGTGGCGGCCGTCGGTACACGGTTCTCAATCACAACAAAGGCGTGGCAATCTGAAAGAGTTTGTTATGGAAACACGTCGTTTCAAACTGCAACGCAATCGTCGCAACGCCGCGGTCGCGGGATTCACGCTCATTGAGTTGTTGGTCGTCATCGCCATTATCGCCATCCTGGCGGGCATGCTCCTTCCTGCGCTGTCCCGCGCCAAAGAGAAATCCAAACAGGCCACTTGCTTGAACAACCTCAAGCAAATGGGCATCCCCACCTTCCTGTACGCGGACGACAACCAAGATCGGCTGCCGCCGCCGTTGTTCGATCCGGATCAGTTCCCTGGCATTGGACCCTACAACAGCTATCTGCTTTACGGTTGGGGCGGACAAGTGGGAAAACCGGCCGAGGCCAGGCTCGCGGCAAACTTGGGCCATCTTATCGTCGGGAATTATCTGACCACGCCCAACATTTTTTACTGTCCGAGTTTGAAGCATGCGAAAGGTCTGAGAGCGTGTCCGAAAATTGCGCGGGGTCCTGCGGCGAGGGATTTTGGCTGTGGCCAAGGCGGCGAGGTCCGAGCATCCCCAACGCGGGCTGTAAGGACCGAGCCAACGCAGGCCACGGACAAAA